>Ga0187862_10002147_pt1 | contig 20282 bp, 18 predicted proteins | sample June2016WEW_10_1_FD_133003 | JGI IMG/M metagenome (GOLD analysis project Ga0187862, IMG submission 133003) | Peatland microbial communities from SPRUCE experiment site at the Marcell Experimental Forest, Minnesota, USA - June2016WEW_10_150 | ecosystem: Environmental > Terrestrial > Soil >...
CCCAGCCCCGCCAGCCCGACCCGCCCACCCAGGCCCGGCGGCGGTCCCGCCGAGCACGAGATCTCGGAGGCTGTATGACCCCGCCCGAACCCCCAGCCCAGCCCGGCCAGCCCCATCAGCCGGGCCGGCTGCCGCGGCCGCGATCCGGCCCGCTCACCACCGGGCCGTCTCGCGCCCCGGCCCGCGCCATGCTGCGCGCGGTCGGGCTGAGCGAGGACGACCTGGAGCGGCCGCAGGTCGCCGTGGCATCGTCCTGGAACGAGGTGACGCCCTGCAACGTGCACCTCGACGGCCTGGCCGCCGCGGCCAAGGAAGGCGTCCGGCAGGCCGGCGCCGTGCCCCTGGAGTTCGGCACCATCGCCGTCTCCGACGGGATCTCGATGGGCACCGAGGGCATGAAGTCCTCGCTGGTCAGTCGCGAGATCATCGCCGACTCGGTCGAGCTGATGATGCAGGCCGAGCAGTTCGACGCGCTGGTGGCGATCGCGGGCTGCGACAAGTCGCTGCCCGGCATGCTGATGGCCTGCGCCCGGGTCGACGTGCCCGCGGCCTTCCTCTACGGCGGCACCATCCTGCCCGGCTGGGGCCTCGGCCGGTCGCTGACCATCCAGGACGTCTTCGAGGCGGTCGGCGGGCACTCGGCGGGCGAGGTATCCGACCGCGACCTGCTGGCGATCGAGCGGGCCGCCTGCCCCGGCGCCGGTTCCTGCGCCGGCATGTACACGGCCAACACGATGTCGATGTGCGCCGAGGCGCTTGGCATGACGCTGCCCGGCGAGGCGTCGCCGCCCGCGGTGTCGGCGGAGCGCACTGACCTGGCCCGGCGCACCGGCTCGGCGGTCGTCGGCGCGCTCGCGGCCGGGCTGCGGCCGCGCCAGATCATGACTCGGGCCGCGTTCCTGAACGCCGCCACCATGGTCATGGCCACGGCAGGCTCGACGAACGCCGTGCTGCACCTGCTGGCCATCGCCAGCGAGGCCGGGGTGGAGCTGTCGCTCGATGACTTCGACGAGGTCAGCCGCCGGACGCCGGTGATCGCGTCGATGCGGCCGTCGGGCCTGTACGTCATGAGCGAGCTGGACCAGGCCGGCGGCGTGCCGGTCATCCTGCGCGAGCTGCTGTCAGCGGGCCTGATCGACGGCGACGCGGTCACCGTGAACGGGCGCACGCTCGGCGAGAACGTGGCCGACGCGTTCGAGCCGGACGGCAAGGTGGTCCGCCCGGTCAAGGACCCGTTCCAGCCGGACGGCGGGCTGGCGGTGCTGCGCGGCACGCTCGCGCCGAACGGCGCCGTGGTCAAGACGCCCGGCATCGAGACGCTGCGGTTCGACGGCCGGGCACGCGTCTTCGACCGTGAGGAGGACTGCTTCGCCGCCGTCACCGCGGGCCGGGTCGCCAAGGGCGACGTGCTGGTGATCCGGTACGAGGGCCCGCGCGGCGGCCCCGGCATGCGGGAGATGCTGGCCGTGACCGCCGCGATCAAGGGCGCCGGGCTCGGCAAGGACGTGATGCTCGTGACCGACGGCCGGTTCTCCGGCGCGACCTTCGGCGCCTGCGTGGCGCACACGGCGCCGGAGGCGTGGGATGGCGGCCCGATCGCCCTGGTCCGCGACGGCGACCCCATCCTGCTGGACGTTCCGGGGCGGCGGCTGGAGCTCGGCGTCGACGAGGCCGAGCTGGAGCGGCGGCGGCCCGGCTGGCAGCGGCCGCAGCCCAACTACCGGACCGGCGCGCTGGCGAAGTACGCGGCGCTGGTATCAGGTGCCGACCGAGGCGCCATCTGCACCGTGCCGGGATCCTGAGGAGGCGGCCCGGCGCCGCTCACCGCGGCCCGCGAACGTCGTCGGCCCGGCGCCCTCACCGCGGCCCGCGAACGTCGTCGGTGCGTGGCTGCTGCTGCTGTTTGCGCAGCAGGCACGCACCGACGCTGCCGGTCCGGGCCCGGACGGCCCGGTCGGCCCGGCCGGTGCGGGCCGGCGCTACCGGGGCGACGCGGCGGCCTGCCGGATGCGGCCGGCCGTGGCGTCCAGCTCGGCCCGGCCGGGGGAGCGGAAGCTGGCCCGCAGGCCGAACCCGTCACCGGAGGAGCGCGGCAGCACGTGCAGGTGCACGTGGAACACCTCCTGGCCGGCGACCTCACCGTCGGCCAGGAACAGGTTCACGCCCTCGCAGGGCACGCCGGACTGCCGCAGTGCCAGCGCCAGCCGGTGCCCCACCGCGAACATGCGCTCGCCCAGTTCCGCGCTGAGCTCGGTGAGCCCGGCCGCGTGCGTGCGCGGGACGACCAGCAGGTGGCCGGCCGTGGCCGGCCGGATGTCCATGAACGCGATGACGTCCTGGTCCGCGTGCACCTGACTCGATTCCAGCCGCCCCGCGACGATCTGGCAGAACGCGCAGTCGGCGGCCGCCTGCGCACCTTCCCGGATGACCATGCAGTCATTGTGCCGCCCGCGGCGCGGCCGGTGGCGACGCGGTAGCCGTGGGCGAGCCGGCCGGGGCGTGGAGCCGCCGGCGCGCCCGGTCCTGCTCGCAGCGCCGCGATTGACCTCAACTGCGGATGAACTTCTAGGGTGGTGTGATATGAGCCCGCCCAGCACCCGTGAGCAGGCGCAGCCAGCGAGCGCCGGGAGCGCGGGCGGACTGTGGGCGCCGCAGCGCCGTGCGCTGACCACGGGGCTGGTCCTCACCATTACCTTCGTCGCGTCCGAGGCGCTCGCCGTCGTCACCATCATGCCTGTCGTCGCGCGCGAGCTCGGCGGGCTCCGGCTGTACGGCTGGGTGTTCAGCGCCTTCATGCTCGGCAGTGTCTTCGGCATCGTCGCAGCCGGCCGGCTGGCTGACCGGCGCGGGCCAGCCATTCCCTACGTCGGCGGCCTCGTGCTGTTCGGCGCCGGCCTGGCGATCGCCGGCCTGGCTCCGGCGATGCTGATCCTGGTGATCGGCCGCGCCCTGCAGGGCATCGGGGCCGGCGCGATCCCCGCGGTGGCCTACGCGGCCATCGGCCGCACCCTGCCCGGCCGGCTGCGCGCCCGCATGATGGCCGTGCTGTCCACGGCGTGGGTGGTGCCGGGGGTGGTCGGGCCTGCCCTGAGCGCCGCCGTCGCCAGCCTGGCCGGCTGGCGCTGGGTCTTCCTCGGGCTGCTGCCGCTGGTCGCCGTGACCGGCTCGTTCGCCATTCCTAGCCTGCTGCGGCTGGGAGCGCCCGGCCCGGGGCCGGCTGACGGCGAGGGCGCGGCCGGCCAGCGCCCGGCGAGCGGCCAGCCCGGCGGTGAGCACCGGCTGTCTGACGGCATCGGCGCCGCCGCCGGGGCGGCCCTGGTGCTGGCCGGGCTCACCGAGGCGGGCAGCTCGCGGAACCTGCTGCTCGGAGTTCCGCTGCTGCTGGCCGGCGGCGTGCTGGGCTGGCTGGTGCTGCGCCGGCTGCTCCCGCCGGGCACGTTCCGGCTCCGGCGCGGGCTGCCGGCGATTGTGCTCAGCCGCGGCATGCTGACGTTCGCCTTCTTCGGCGCGGATGCCTACGTCCCGCTGACCATCACCACCGTGCGGCACCACAGCACGGCGCTGGCCGGCGCGGCGGTCACCGGCGCCACGCTGGCCTGGACGGCCGGCTCCTGGGTCCAGGCCAGGCTGAACGACAAGTGGCCGGGCCGGCGCCTGATCCGGCTCGGCCTGGTGATCATCCTGGCCGGCCTGGCCGGCATGCTGCTCGCGCTGCGGCCGGGCGTACCCGTGGCGGAGGCCATCGCGGCCTGGACTGCGGGCGGATTCGGGATGGGGCTCGGCTACTCGCCGATCACGCTGCTGATGCTGCGGGAGGCGCCGCCGGGGCGCGAGGGCTGGGCATCGGCATCCCTGAACCTGTGCGACGTGCTGGGCACGGCCCTCGGCGTCGGCATCGGCGGAGCCGCGGTCGCGGCTGGCACGGCAGCCGGCTGGCCGCTGTCCGCCGGGGTGTCCGTCGCCTTCGCGATCGCAATGGCCATGGCCGTGCTGGCCCTGATCGCCAGCGTACGGCTCCCGGCCGGCCTGACGGTACCGGAGCGGGCAGTTTCATGACCGCGGCGTACTCGCCGCACTCCTAGACTTTTCCGCATGAAGGGCGCGCTGTACCTCCGCGAGCACATCCCGCCGGGATGTGTCTGCATGTACGAGCGCCAGCCCGATGGCTACTGGGTCTGCGTCGCGGCCAGCCAGTGGTGCGAGGTCCATTTCCGCAGCTGCCCGCTGTGCCACGGCACGGGCCGCACCCGGGTAGCCCCGTCCCCGCCCTGACCAGCACTGCCTCCGGCATGACCAGCACTGCACCCGCCCTGACCAGCACTGCCCCGCCCTGACCAGCACTGCCCCGCCCTGACCAGCACTGCCCCGGCCTGCCGAGCGGGTGCTACCCGAGGCTGGTCCCGATCGGCGCGCCGGCGGCCAGGCCGTGCGCGCGCATGGCCTTGCGGTACGCCACCGCTACCGCGTCGAACTTCAGGTGCAGCTCGGCGGCCAGGTCGAACGGCACCCGCTCGGGCCGCTGCGACTCGACCACCACCTGGTCCTGGCCGAAGATCGTGTCCTCGAACTCCTGGATGACCTGGTCCGGCTGGCCGAGGTTGTAGTTGCGGCCGATCACGACATAGCCGGCGCAGCGGCCGGCGGCGAGCGGCTGGGACGCGAAGAAGTAGACCATGCCGCGCTCGCCGCCCCAGCCGAGCCGCAGCACGATCGTGTACGGCAGGTGCAGCTCGTACCGGCTGCGCCGCTCCGGCGGCCCGGCCTGCTCGTTGCCGAAGACCGGGAAGTCGTCGCTGTTCGGCGCCTCCGGCCGGACGATCGAGTAATGCAGGACATGTCCCTGCGCCCGCACCTCGTGCCGGGGCACCACCGGCCGGTCCGGGTCGCCGAGCAGTCCCGGATGCACCCACGGGAAATGCCCGAGGTCAGTGAAGTTCTCGACCTGCCGGGCCGCGTCGCACTCCCACCGGTACGGACCTGCGGTCACCACGGCCCAGTACTGACCGGCCAGCTCGGGCACCTCCGGCAGCGGCCAGCGGGGCTCCTCCAGCGCGACCCAGATCAGGCCGTAACGCTCCTGCACGGCGAACGCGGGCACCCGGGCCCTGGCCGGCACCCGGCCGGGGTCCTCGAGCTGCGGGATCGCGACGCAGCGGCCGTCGCCGCGATAGCGCCAGCCGTGATAGGCGCAGACCAGCTCATCGCCGCTGACCCGGCCTAGCGACAGCGCCGTGCCGCGATGCACGCACAGGTCAGCCAGCGCGCGCGGGTCGCCTGCCGGACCGCGCCACAGCACCAGCGGCTCGCCGAGCAGGTCCGCGTGCACCGGCTGACCGGCCAGATCCGAGCTGAAAGCCACCGGGTGCCAGCAGGCGCGCTGCGCCGCCAGGTCGGCGAATACTCCTGGTGCGGTCACGACCTGCCTCCCGTCAGTTTGGCCTGCAGGCAGGCCGGCCCTCGCGCGGCAGCGACACGCCCGCTGCCGTGGCAGCCGCTTAGCTACCCCGAGCACCATGGGCACCAGCGCATGCTAGGCCCTTTACGCCGATGAGGCCGCGGAAATCCCATCAGGGCCATTATTGCGGCGATACTGGCGGCCATGAGGCTGCTCCTGGTCATCCTGGCCGCGCTGGTCGGCGCCCTGGCGGCCGGGCCCTGGCAGCGGGCGGTGATCCTCGCGCGGACCGCCGCCAGCGACGGGCAGGCGGCTGCGTGCCCGGCCTGCGGGCGCGGGCTGCTGCGGGCCCGTTTCGGATGGCCGGAGACCGGGTTATCCGGGCGCTGCCGCGGCTGCCATGCGGCACTCGGGCCGCCTGCCCTGTCGGTGGAACTGTGCACCGCCGTCCTGATCGGGGCGCTGGCCCTGCGGGTGCATCCTGGCCTGGTGCTGGCCGCCGCGTGCTGGCTGGCACTCTGCGCCGTGCCCCTGGCCTGGATCGACGCCGCCGTGCAGCGGCTGCCGGATGCGCTGACCATCCCGGCCGCCGCCGGCACGCTGCTGCTGCTGACGCTGGCCGCGGCGGCCGGCGGTGACTGGTCCCGGCTGCTGCGGGCTGTGGCGGGCGGCGTCGCGCTGGCCGGCTGCTACCTGGCGGCGAACCTGCTCAGGCCGGCCGCTGTCGGCCGCGGCGACGGGAAGCTGTCAGCCAGCCTGGGCGCGCTGCTGGCCTGGGCCGGCTGGAACGTGCTGGCTGGGGGGGTGGCGGCGGGCTTCTTGCTGGCCGCCGTCTACGGTGCAGCCCTGCTGGCGCTGCGGCGCGCCACCCTGAGCCATCGCATCCCGTTCGGGCCGTTCATGATCGCCGGGGCGTTCGTCGCCATCCTCGCCGCCGGGCCGGGGACCCGCTAGCCTGGCTCGGCCAGCCGGCGCGCCCGTGCCGCGCGCCCGGCCCGATGAGGGCCCGTGACCGTGCCAACGCAAGCGGGCCGCCAGGCGGGTGCGCGGCCGGGTCAGCCGGCCCGCGCAGTCTCGTCCGGCCCGCAGCGGGGCCTGCGCAGCGCGGCTGACCTGGTGTCCCCGGCTGGCCGGCCCCGGCCGGCCGCATGGCCGGGCCACCGCCGCCGGCCGGGTCATCGGGTCCATGCGGGCCATCCGGGCCAGGCCGCGGGTCATCCACCGCAGCATCTGCGGGACCTCGGCCCGCCAGGTCGCCATGTCGTGGCCGCCGCCTGCGGTGAGCGTCAGTGGCACATCGGCCTGCCGGAGCGCAAGTTCCTGCCAGAAGAACTCCGCATTACCCACGTCCTGCCGGTCATCGCGGCCCGCGCCGAGCCAGAACTTCGGGATGACCGCACCGGCGGGCAGCTGCTGCAGCTCGTCCACCGGGGTGTTCTGCTGCCGCAGCGCGAGGCTGGTGCCGAATGGGTTGACCGCCCTGATCGGCTGGGCCAGCTGGTTGTCGGAGGGCTGGAAGTAGCCGCTGAGCACGCCAGCGAACCCGTAGCGGTAGCGGAAGCGCAGCGCCATGTTGGCCGCGCAGAACCCGCCTTCCGAATAGCCGGCCACGCCCCAGGCGGGACCCGGCGGCTGCACCCGCAGCGTGCGCGTGATCTGCGCGGGCACGTCCTGCGCCAGGTAGGTGAGATCCTGCGGACCGCGCACCTGGTTGAGGCACTGCAGCGAGATGTCCTCGCCGCCGTTCGCGTCGGGCATGACCAGCACGACCGGCCAGGCCAGCCCCTCGTGCACCAGCCGGTCGAGGGTCACCGTCACGCCGACCACGTTGATCCAGTCCTGCGGCTCACCGGGCTGGCCGTGGATGAGCTCGATGACGGGAAACCGGTAGTGCTGATAGGCCGGCTGGAAGTACTGCGGCGGCAGGTAGACATACGCCATCCGGGCGATGCGGCTGCGCGGGCCGGCCACGGCCAGCCGCAGCACGTACCCCTGCTGCCGCGCCAGCCCCCCGTTGATCGCGCTTCTGCCGCGCAGGCTCACCGGCGAGGCAGAGGGCAGGTCCGTCCCCGTCACCTGCGGCGCCGCGTTGACGCCGTCGGCCCCCTGGCTGGTGATGTCCCCGACCACAGCGCCCCAGGTCTCGTAATAGCCGTAGTACCTGTTGACGGCCATCACGCCGAAGAACATCGCGAACGTGAAGGCCAGGCACGCGGCGATGATGCGAAAGGCGGCCCGGCGAGTGCTGATCATCCACCACATCAGCGCGGCGAATGTCAGCAGGAGAAGGACGAATAGCACCGTGCTCTGGGGCTCTAACATCCTGATCTCCGGAAGACGGCGGGTCGGCTCCCGTCGGCGCTCAGGCCCGGGGAGCGTGCCCTGGTACCCAGCACGTCCGTCATGGCATCCCCCTGAGGAAAGTACCCCCGTAAAACATCAGGCTACTTGCGAAAGCGTTACAAATTAACTATCGCCGGGCAGCCCTGGTGAAGTGCTGAGCCAATCTGTGGCGGCCCTTTACCTGGCTGACTCGTTACCTGGCTGACTCGGCGCTGGCGCGCTGTTCATGGCTCCAGGCTGCCGCCGCCGGCCCCGGCCCCGCCATCGGGAAATGCCCCCACCTGACCCGGATACCGGGGGCGGCCCGCGTCAGGGTGCGGCCCGCGTCAGGGTGCGGCCCGCGTCAGGGTGCGCACCGGACCTGCCGCGCGGCGCTGGCCTGCGTCCAGGCCTCGCCCCGGGCCGGCGCGCGGCCAGCGGCCGGGTCCCGCCAGACCGCGATGGCGAGAAGGCCCATTTCGTAATGATCTTCGAAAAGTGGTGCCAACTGGTTGTGCTGGCCCTGCTGGCTGCGCAATGCTATCGGTCGGTCACAAATGCTGAAATCAGGTCAGGTCAGCAGGAGCAACACGCAGATGCCCCATGCCGTGACGGCGCGCCGCCGCTTAGCGCTGGCACCCGGCTGGCCTGCTCAGCTGATGGCCAGCCCGTCATCCGGCCGGCGCCGGTGCCGCCCGGCCGGAGCGACCCGCGGATCCCGCTGGCCGCCCGCGGCGGCGATCCTGGCGCTGACTGCCGCCATGGCGGGCTGCGGTGGCGGGGCCGCTGCGGTCTCCCTGCCGCCGAAAGGCGCCCCGGCGGCCACCGGGCCACCTGCTGCCGCGCCGCCGCTGACGGCTCGGCAGCAGGTGGCGGCCGCTTACGCCGGCTACTGGCAGGCGTACGCGGCCGCGATGACGTCGCAGAACCCGGTGCAGGCACGGGCGATCCTCGCGCCCTACAACCCGGCAGCCGACATCCCCGAGATGATCCGGTCGCTGCAACGGGACTGGGCGGCGCACGACGTCGCTGACGGCAGCGCCGTGCCGCACATCCTCAGCATCCAGGTGGCGGGCCGCACCGCCCGGCTGCATGACTGCCTGGACCTGAGCCACTTCGGGGTGGAGGACATCCAGACCTCGCAGGTCGTGGCCGGCAGCTTCGGCCAGCCGCAGCTCAATTTCTACATCACCCTCGTGCTGCTCGGCGGCCGGTGGCGGGTGAGCAACATGCAGCTGGTGGAGGTGCCATGCGCGCCCTGATGTCCGCCCTGACGACAGCCAGGCCGGTGCGCGCTGCCCGGCTCCCTGCGGTCGCTGCCCTGCTGGCCGCCGGGCTGCTGCTGGCCTGGCCCGGGTCCCCGGCCAGCGCGGCGGCGGGTGCGCCGGCCGCCGCCGCCCGGCTGGCGGCCCTGGGACCGGGCTGCCGGTACTCTTACCGGCCACCTGGCTCCTGGGTGATCGTCTGCCAGTCCGGCGGCAGCGTGCCCGGCCAGCCAGGGGGGCCCGGCGGCGGGGGCGGCGGGGGCGGCGGGGGCGGCGGCAACCTCACCTGCACGCTGGTGCCCTTGTCCCCGGCGCAGATCAGCTACCTCGGCCTTCCGGCCGCGCCGAAGGGCGAGGAGTGGGCCGCCATCACCTGCCCGGGAAACCAGCCATTTGGCGGCGTCACGCTGGAATCCAAAGGCGGCGGCGGGGCGCCTCCGGTCACGCCGCAGGAACTGCTGCAGATCGCCGAGGGCGAGCTGACGGTCCCGGCGCTCAGGCCGCAGACCGCGCCGCCGGCGACCGGCGACGGCCTGGTCGGCCTGCCGGAGCTGTTCTGGATCCCGTCAGCGGAGTGGAAGGCGGCGTTCCGGACAGTCTCGGTGGGCGGCGTCTGGGCCACCGTCACCGCGACGCCCGAGCAGATCACCTTCGACCCCGGCGGGGGCCTGACCGGTCCCACCTGTGCCGGGCCAGGCCTCGGCGGCCTGGCGGCGCAGCAGGCGGCACGCAGCGACCCCTGCTCCTATAGCTACGACCAGTCGTCCGCGCTGCAGCCCCGCGGCACCTACGCCGCGGCCGTGGTCGTGACCTGGCGGGTGACGTGGACCGGGTCCGGCGGGGTCGGCGGCACGCTGAACGCGGGGCTGCAGGTTCCCTTCCCGCTGCCGCTGCGGGTGGCCGAGGGCCAGGCACTAGTGACGGGACAATGAGCATGAGCGAGCCAGGCACCGCGTTCGGCACCGTCTTCCGCCCGGAGCCTGATCCGGTCACGGCGAACGGCGGCGGCGCGGACCGGCTGGCCCAGCTCCGCGCGCTGCCGCGGCGCCGAAGGCCGGGCATGATCGCGCTGGCCGTCGCCCTGGTCGGCGCCGGCATCCTGGGCAGTGCCGCGCTCTACCAGAACCTCAACCACCGCGTGCCCGTGCTGCTGGTCACGGCCGCCGTGCCAGCAGGGTCGGTGATCAGGGCCGCGGACCTGACCACCGCATCGGTGGCGGCGGGACCGGGCGTCCAGACGATCCCGGCGCGGCAGGAACGCCAGGTGATCGGCCTGGTGGCGGCCACCGGCCTGCGGCCGGGCACGCTGCTGGCCGCCGCGGACGTCACCGCCGCCGCGCCTCCGGCCGCTGGCCAGGTCCTCGTGCCCGTCGCGATCAAGCCGTCCGGGCTGCCGGCCAGCGGCCTGACCGCGGGCGACAGCGTGCTCGTCGTTCCCGCCCCCGGCGCGGGCTCCGGCAGCGGCAGCACGGCCCAGGCCATGACGACCCCGGTCGCCGGGGTCGTCATGGCCGTCACTGCGTCACCGGAAGCCGACGGGCTCGATGTGGTGGACCTGCTGGTGGCATCGGCCAGCGGGGCCGGGCTGGCGGAGCAGGCCGCCAGCGGCGAGATCGCGCTGATCGTGACCAAGGAGGTGGGATGACCATCTTCGCGCTGCAGTCAGCTGGCGGTTCGCCGGGCGTGACCACGTCGGCCATCGCGCTGGCGCTGGGCTGGCCGTCCCGGGTGATCGTCGCCGAGTGCGATCCGAGCGGCGGTGACATCCTGGCCGGCCTGCTCGGCGGGCACGTGCCGCCGGGCGGCGGCCTGCTCACGCTGGCGCTGGAAGCCGGGCGAGCCGGCGATCTCGCGGTCAGCGCCTTCTGGCGGCACCTGATCGAGCTCGACGCCGAGGGCAGCCGGCTGCTGCTGGCCGGCCTCTCTGACCCGCGGCAGTCGATCGCGCTGCAGCCGTCCTGGCCCGGGCTGGCGGCCACCTTCGCGGCGGTTCCGTGCGATGTCATCGCCGACTGCGGGCGCCTGGATGCCAGCGGCGCCGTGCCGCCGCTGCTCGCCGCGGCCGGCCTGGTCGCGCTCGTGCTGCGGCCGACGCTGCGCCAGGTCAGCCGGGCGCGCCCGAGGATCGACATGCTCACCGAGATGGTCAGCCGCGAGCGGATCGCTGTCCTGCTGGCCGGGGACGGGCCGCATTCGCGCGCTGAGGTGGCCGGCGCGCTGGGCGTTCCGGTCCTCGCGGCGCTGCCGCGGGACGCGAAGGCGGCCGCCTTGCTGGCCGACGGGCTCGGCAGCCGCCGCGCGCTGCGGGCCCGGCCGCTGATGCGCTCGGCTGCGGGCGCCGGGCGGGCGCTGCGCGAGGCAGCCGCACTGGCCGGCCGGCCCAGCGTGGCCAGCCAGCAGGAGGCCGGCTATCCCGCCGAGATCGCGGCCGTCGATGCCGGGGACCGGTCATGACGGAACTGAGACTGCCGGGGATGACCAGGGGCGGCGGCGGGCCGGGCGGCTACCTGCCCGCCGCCGGCGCTGATCGCGCGCCTGGTCCTGCCGGACTGCCCGCGAGGGTGCTCACGGATGCGCAGCTGCGGTCGGGGGCCGCCGAGATCCTGGAAGCGGTGGCCGGGCGGCTGCAGGACGGGGCGCAGCAGCCGGAGGTCGCGCCGGTCATCCAGGAGGCGGTCCGCGGCTGGACCGCGCACCGGGCCCGCACGGGCGGCACCGTGCTGCCGTCGGCCGACCAGGAAGCGCTGGCCCAGGCCGTCTACGACCTGCGCTACGGGCTCGGCCCGCTGGCGGGCTACCTGCGCGATCCGCGGGTGGAGAACGTGGACGTGAACGGGTGCGACGAGGTCTGGGTGAGCTATGCCACGGGGGAGCGGGTAGCGGGCCCGCCGGTGGCCGACACCGATGACGCGCTGATCGCGATGATCCGCTCCTGGGCGGCCAGGGGCGGCCAGACCGCGCGTGACTTCTCGGCCGCGGCCCCGCTGGTCAACGTCGCGCTGACCGGTTCCGCGCGGATGACGGCGACCATGTCGGTGACGCCGCGGCCGTGCGTGTCGCTGCGGCGGCACGGTCAGCTCGACGCCAGCCTCGGCAAGCTGATGCAGCTCGGCACCATCGATCCGGTGCTGGCCGCCTTTCTCGCCGCAGCCGTCCGCGGCCGGTGCAACATCGTGGTGACTGGCGGCGTGAACGCCGGGAAGACCACCTTGCTGCGCGCGCTGGCCAGCGAGATCCCGCCCGTCGAGCGTCTCGCCACCCTGGAGTCGGAGTACGAGCTCTTCCTGCACGGGACGCAGCAGCATCCGGACGTGATCGCATTCGAGGCCCGCGATTCCAACTCCGAGGGCGCGGGCGGGATCAGCCTGCACGACCTGGTCGCGCACGCGCTGCGGCACAACCCGCAGCGGATCATCGTCGGCGAGGTGCGGCGCAGCGAGATCATGCCGATGCTGGAGGCGATGAACTCGGGCCAGGAAGGCTCGATGTGCACGCTGCACGCCAACTCCCCGACGGAGGCCTTCGACCGGATCCTCATCCTGGGCCTGCGCGGCGGCCTCACCCTGGCCGAGCGGGCCATCCACATCCTGGTCGGGATGGCCGTCGACCTGGTCGTGCATGTCCGCAAGCGGCACGACGGCCAGCGGACCGTGCGCTACGTCTCCGAGGTGCTGGAGGTCATGCCGCCGGCGGATACGGACCGGCCGACCGTTAACCGGCTCTTCCTGCCGGAGGGCCCGGCGGGCCGCGCGGCCGCGGCGCATACGCCGTCGTCGCAGCTGATGGAGCGCCTGGTCGGGGCCGGGTTCAATCCGGGCCTGCTGGAGCGCCCCCAGGGCGCGGCCGCGGGCGGATGGCGATGACCCTCCTGGCCGCGCTGGCCGGCGGAGCTCTGGTCATCGGCCTGCTGCTGCTCGTCATCGGGCTGCGGGGGCGGGTTCTGGACCCCGGCTCGCCGCCACCGCGGCTGGCCGCCGCGACAGTCCTGGCGGCCGGAACGCGCCGCCGGGCAGTCCTCGCGATCCTGGCCGGCCTGGCGGTGTTCGCGCTGACCCGCTGGCCGGTCGGCGCGGTGATCGCCGCCGCGGCCGTCCTGTACCTGCCGCGGCTGACCAGTACCAGCGGCCAGCGCCAGCGCACGGCGATGCTGGAGGGCCTGGAGCAGTGGATCCGGCGGCTCGCCGACATGGTGACGGCGAGCCGCGGCCTGGAGGACGCCCTGGAGGCGAGTGCCCGGTCCGCGCCGGCCGCCATCGCCGGGCCGGTGAACGCGCTGGCCGCGCGGATCTCCGCGCGGACCGGCATCGAGGCCGCGCTGCGGGCGTTCGCCGCCGACATCGACGATCCGGCCGGGGACCGCATCGCCGCGGCCCTCATCATCGCCACGGGCCGGCGCGGCGGCGGGTCGAAGGACGTGCTCACCGCGCTGGCCGCGCTGCTGGCCAGGGACGTGGCGGCGCGGCGCGAGATCGACGCGGAACGCGCCCAGCACCGGACCACGGTGAAGTGGATCGCGCTGTTCGTCGCCGGGTTCACCGTCTTCGCCGTCCTCAACCGCTCCTACTCGGCGCCGTTCGGGACCGCGGCCGGGCAGGTCGTGCTCGGCGCCGTTGCCTGCCTGTACGCGGCCGGGCTGGCCTGGCTGCACCGGCTCGGCAGCATCGCCGCGCCGGGCCGGTTCCTGACCGACGCGACCGCCAGCCGGCCCGCGGCCGGGCAGGCCGGCGGGCCGCGGGCACGACGGGTGCCGGCCGGCCCGGCGGGGAGGCCGTGATGAGCGGCTGGTTCGTGATCGCCGGGGCGCTCTGCGGCCTCGGCGTGCTCGTCGCCGTCAGCGAGCTGCTGCCCGCGCCTGCCCGGCTGGACGCCGCGCTGGCGAGACTCGATCCGGCGGCCCCGGCGGCCCCGGCCGGACTGCGCGGCGCCGTCGGCCAGCGGGCCGCCGCTGCCATGCCCTGGCTGCCGGTCCCGGCCGCCGATCTCAGCCTGCTGGGCCAGGACCGGTCCGGCTGGCTGGCCAGCAAGGTGTGCTGCGGGCTGATCGGGCTGGCGTTCGGGCCGGCCGCCGCGGCCATCCTGGCCCTGGACGGTGCCGGCCTGGGCTGGGCCATCCCGGCCGTGGGCTCGATCGCCTTCGGCGTAGCCCTGTTCTTCGCGCCCGACCTGGTGACCAGGGTGAACGCTGCCGAGAAGCGGGCCGACTTCCGGCACGCGCTGACCAGCTACCTGGACCTGGTCGGACTCGAGCGAGGTGCCGGAGCCGGGCCGACCGAGGCACTGGAGGCCGCGGCCGACATCGGCGACGGCTGGGCGTTCCGGCGCATCGGAGCGGCGCTCGACGCCGCGCGCCGGGTCGGCGCCCCGCCATGGACGGCGCTGGCCAGGCTGGCCGCCGAGACCGGGGTCACCGAGCTGGCTGACCTGGCTGATATTGCCGAGGTAGCCGGCCAGGAGGGCGCGCGGATCCTGGACACGCTGGCCGCCAGGGCAGCGTCCATGCGGGCTCAGGCGCTGGCCGCCGAGCGGGCCAGGGCCGGCTCCCGCAGCACGACCATGGTGGTCCCGATTGCGCTGCTCGCCGTCGGCTTCCTGGTGCTGCTGATCTTTCCGGTGGTCTACCGACTAGTCGGCGCGACATAGCACGACGCCCAGAGGAAGGACGCCCCAGATGAGCATGATGTGGTTCGCGGTCAGCTACCTGCTGCACCGGGCCAGATGGCAGGGCACTGCGACCAGGAAGGGTGATCCCGAGGCGGGCGCGCTGTCGCTCGAGTGGCTGGTGATCGCCGCCTCGCTGGTCGTGGCCGCCGGTATCGCCTACGGCATCTTCCATGCCGCGATCGAGTCAGAAGTCAGCAACCTTCCCTGACATGCGCCAGACAGCCACGCGCGTGGCCGCTGACCGGGGCGATGCCGGAGCCTTCACGCTCAGCTACGTGATCATCGTGCCGGTATTCTTCGCGGCGCTGATGGTCATCGCCCAGCTGACGGTCTACTACCTGGCCAGCTCCGCTGCGTTGGCGGCAGCCCGGCAGGGAGTGGATGCGGCCCGCGAGGCGCACGCGCCAGCCGGAGCTGGCCCGAGCGCCGCCGAGGCCTTCGCCAGGTCCACCGCGCCGGGCTACCTGATCAGCCCGGCTGCCGCCGTGGTCCCGGCAGGCTCCGCGCAGACCATCGCCATCGAGGTCACCGGGGGAGTGCCCTCGCTGGTGCCGGGATTCCCGCTGCTGCACGTGACCCAGGTGGCGCAGGCCCCCGTCGAGCGGTTCACCACGCCATGACCCGCTCCCGGCCGTCCTTCCGGATACAGCTGACGCCGGCGGACCGCGAGGCCGGCAACGCGCCGCTGGAGCTCATCATCCTGGCGCCGATCGTGGTCGCGCTGATCGGCCTGATGATCGGGGCCGGCCGCACGACCATGGCGCAGGGCGCGGTCGACGCCGCAGCCAGGGACGCGGCCCGGCAGGCATCGATAGCCCGCACGGAGAGCGCCGCGCAGGCGGCCGCGCAGCTCAGCGCCGACACCGAGCTGGCCCAGGACGGGCTGTCCTGCGCGCCGCAGGTGCTGCCGGTGCTCGGTCAGTTCGGCGCGCCGCTCGGGCAGCCGGCCAGCGTGTCCGTGACCGTCGAGTGCACGGTCAGCCTCTCGAACCTGTTTGTTCCCGGCATGCCGGGAAGCAAGACCCTGTCAGCTACCTTCAGCTCCCCGCTGGATCCCTACCGGGGCAGGTCGGTCGGCCTCGGCGGGCCGGCCGGGCTGCCGCCCGGCACCGAGAGGGCGTGATCGGCCTTGCCATACCGGACTTGGCGAGCGGCAGCGGCCGGGCCGCATCGCCGTCGCTGCCTGCCGCGGTCAGCCACTCTCCTGGCGGTGTCACAGTGAATGTCACAGCTCGCGCGAAGAATTCTCACCCTGCGGCCAGCGTGGCCAGTTGCGGCAGATCCAGCTACGGCGGATCGGGGAGCAGGGAGCGGCAGATGAGAGCGCCGGGCAGCCCGCGCGTGCGAGCCCTGCCGCCGAAGGCGGGCCGGGCTGAAGCCGAGCGCGGGTCGCTGACGCTGATGCTGGCCGTACTCTTCGTTTCGTTACTAGCGCTGTTTGGCCTGGTCATTGACGGCGGGGCGCAGCTGACCGATGCCGAGAATGCGGCGGCAGTCGCCCAGGAGGCTGCGCGCGCCGGGGCCGGAATGATCAATCAGGGTGCCGCCTATTCCAGCGGAGCATTCATCGTCGATCAGGCCCAGGCGCAGGCAGCGGCGCAGCAGTACCTGGCGAACGCGGGCGACTCCGGCTCCGTCACCTTCCCGTCCGGCCAGCACCTGATCCAGGTCACGGTCACGATCACCGAGCCGACGCGAGTGCTCTCGCTGATCGGGATCGACTCCCTCAGCGCGACCGAGACCGCGACAGCCGAGCTGGTCACCGGCGTGACGGGGCCCGGCCAGTGAGCGGCCGGCGAGGCCAGGATGCCGTCACCGGCCTGACGGCCCTGGCCGTGCTGCTCGCCATCCTCGGCGGCCTGCCGGTCCTGCTGTACCGGCTGGGCGGCTCGCCGCTGCCCGGCCAGCTGCCCGGCTGGCATCAGCTCGCCAGCGGCCTGCTGCACCGGGACAGCGGCACGGTATTCCTGGCGGCGGTGCGCGATATCAGCTGGCTGGCGTGGGCGGGGTTCTGCCTCGCGGTGCTGGCAGAGACCCAGGCCCTGCTGCGCCGCCGGTCAGCGCCGCGGCTGCGGCTCGGCCCGGTGCAGGACGCCGCGGGCCGGCTGGTCGCGCTGGTCGCGCTGACCTTCACCGCGGCTCCGGTCGGCGCGCTGCTCGCGCTGCCGCAGCCCGCATCGGCTGCGGTGACGGCGGAGGCCGTGCCGCAGGCCGCCGCTACCGCCGCGCCGCAGGCCGACGCCCGGCCAGATGCGCTGACCGCGGCGCTGGCTGACCCCGGCCCGGCTGCGCTGGCTGACCCAGCGGACCCGGCCGCCATGGCGGCGGCGCTGGGGGGACCAGCGGCCGCATCATGGCCGGCTTCGCCGGCCCCGCCGCAGCCCGGCATCACCGCGATGCCGCCGGCCGAGCTTCCTGTCCTGGCACTGACCGACTCGGCCGCGCCGCAGCCTGACCATCCGTCCGCGACGCCAGCCTCGCAGGTGATGAGCATGGGCTTCTACCAGCTGGTAACCGTTCGCCCCGGCGAGTGCCTGTGGGACATCGCGCAGACCTACCTCGGCGATGGCGACCGCTACCCGGAGATCGTCGCGCTGAATCTCGGCCATCAGATGGGCGATGGCGAGGTATTCACCGACCCCTCGGTGATCTGGCCCGGCTGGGTGCTGCAGGTGCCTGCCGGTCCAGCGACCGCCAGCCAGACCGCGGACCAGCGCCCGGAGCACGGCTCCGGCGGCCAGGAAGCCCGCCCGTCCGGCGCGTCCGCGGCGCCGGCCCCGCGGGCCGGTGAGTCGTCGCCGCCCCCCGTCGCCGCGCCCTCGCCCGCGGCTCCGGTCCGGAGCGCTCCCGGCAGCACGGGCGCTCCCGGCAGCACGGGCGCTCCCGGCAGCACGGGCGCTCCCGGCAGCACGGGCACTGGCGACGGAGGGGGCGTGGCGCCGCGCGTGCAGGCGGCCGGGGCGCTGCCAGCCAGTAACCAGATCCCGCTGGCGGCCGCGTTCGGCGCCGGAGTGCTCGCCGGCGGCGCGGCCGTCAGCCTGGCCAGGCTGCGGCACCGGCAGCGGCAGGGCAGGCGGCCGGGCCGGAGGATCCCGCTGCCAGTCAGCGCCCCGGTGATCGAGGCCGAGCAGCGGCTGCGGGCCGCAGCGCCGCAGCGGCCGGTCCCGGCCCTGCGCGAGACGCTGGCCAGCCTCGGGGCCGAGCTGGTGCTGGGCGGCCAGCAGGTCCCCGATGTCACCGGAGTACGGCTGCTGCCGGACAGCATGGAACTGCTGCTCGGCAGTCCGCCCGCGGAGCCTCCGCCGCCGCCCTTCTCCGTTCCCGGCGGACGGCAGGGCCTGGCCTGGCGGCTCTCGCTGGCTGGCGAGCGTCCCTGGCCTGCGGCCGAGGCCGGGGACCTGCTGCCGGGGCTGCTGACCATCGGCGCCGTCGACGGCGGCTACCTGCTGGCTGACCTGGAGCACCTGCAGGTCACCACGGTCGACGGGCCGCCCGAACTAGCGGCGGCCGTGCTCGGCAGCGCGGCCGCCGAGCTGGCTACCGGCGAGCTCTCCGGCTGGTATGACCTCATTCTCGTCGGCTTCCCCGAGCTGGCCGTGCTCGGCGGCCGCGGCACCTGCTGCGAGAGCCTGGACGCCGGCCTGGACCTGCTGGCGGCCAAGGCCGTCGTGCTCCGCCGCCGGCTGGGCCGCGCGGCCCGCGCTGACGTGCGCTATCACCGGCTGGCCGAGCCCGGCGACGAGGACTGGGCACTCACCCTGCTGGTCAGCCGGATCCCGCCGTCGCCCAGCCAGCTCGCCATGCTGATCGACCTGGCCGGGGAGCCGGGCGGGATCGCCGCGCTGGTACCGGGCGGTGAGGTCGCCGGCCGCCGGGCGCCAGCCAGCATTGAGCTGGCGCCCGAGCCCGCGGCCGCGGGCGGGATGATCGCCCGCATCCGGCCGCTGCAGCTCGAGGCATGGCCGCAGCCATTGCAGGACGCCGATTACCGGGCCCTGACGAGCCTGTTCGCCATCGCCACCGACGAGCACGACGTGGACCCGGGCGATCCGCCCTATGACTCCTGGTCCTGGCCCGCTGACCTGACCGGGACCGCCGGGCCGGACGACGCCGCCGGACGGCGCGACGCCCCGGCTGACCACGCCTCCGCCGGTGATGACCTGGCCGGTGATGACCTGGCCGGTGATGACCTGGCCGGTGATGACCTGGCCGGTGATGACGAGCCCGCTGACGGCCCGGCGGAGAACACGCCGGGAGCCGGCCCGGGTAGCCATCCGGCGGACGGCTGGGCCGCCGCCTCCGGGCCAGCTGAGCCCTGGCGCCAGGACGCCGCGGCCGATCAGCCCTATGCGTGGCCGGAGCCGGCCGGCAGCCTGGCCGAGGCCGACGATGACCTGGCCGACCTGTGGACCGGCCAGATCAGCCCGGACGCCGGCGAAAGCGATCCTGGCCAGGATGACGGCGGGCCGGCCCCCCCGTGGATGCGGCCGGAGAGCCCGGAGACGACAGCCGCGGCCAGGGCCGGGTCCAACGGCCGCCAGCCGCCTGCGGCGCAGTCCGGGCCGGCGAAGGCCGGTGCCGCCGAGCCCGATCTGCCGGCTCCCCCGCGGATCGGCGTGCTCGGCACGTTCACCATCAACGGGCAGCCGGGCGCGCTGCTGCCGGCGCAGAGCCAGCTGGTCCTGGCGCTGGCCCTGAACGCGCCCGGCGGGCTGTCTAACCAGCAGCTGTGCCACCTGCTGGGAGCTGACCCCGACCACCCCAAGCCCAGCGACTCACTGCGCCAGCTGCTGGTCCGGACCCGCCGCCAGCTGGGCCGGGCAGCCGACGGCCGGGAGTGGATCGAGCACCTGGGCGGCGGGCAGTACGCGCTGCATCCCGAGGCCAGGGTGGACTGGCACGAGTTCGACAGCCTGGCCCGGCGAGGGATCCTGGCGGCCGACGCTGACTGCCTCAGGAAGGCACTCGGCCTGATCCGGGGCCAGCCGTTTACCGGCTGCTACTACTGGTGGCTCGACCTGGCCCTGACCGAGACGGTGCGGGCCCAGATCGTGGATGCCGCCGAGACGCTCGCCGGCCTGGAACTGGCCGCCGGTGATCCGGCCGCCGCGGGCCGTGCGGCGAGGATCGGCCTGGCCGGTGACGCCGGGGCGGAGCAGCTCTGGCGATCCCTGATGATGGCCGAGCACGCGGCCGGCAATCTCACCGGTGTCCGCGAGGCCTGGAACCGCTGCCTGGAGGTCGTCGGCGAGCTGGCTCCGGACGGCGAGCCGCATCCGCGGACGGCTGCTCTTTACCGCGACCTGATGGCCGGCGGCGGGCCGCACACGGCCTGGGCGGGCAGCTGACGGCCCGCCCGCAGCCGTCACGGCACGGTAACTGAACGCGATCACCTGGGTGATCGCGCGGGGGCATGGTGGTAATGCGGCCTGCAGGTGAAACGATCGTGTGGTGAGGTTGCCCCGACGAGCGCAGCCGGTTGCCGGAAACGACGGCCCGGCTGCGGCTGACAGCGATGGCCCGGAACCGGCCGGCCGGCCGGATTCCAGCCCGGCTGTCCTGGCCCGGGACGCGGCTGCCCCGGCCGGGGCCGGGGCTGGCCAGGCGCCGCAGGGGGGCGGCCCGGCGGAGGAGGGGGC
>Ga0187862_10002149_pt1 | contig 20276 bp, 20 predicted proteins | sample June2016WEW_10_1_FD_133003 | JGI IMG/M metagenome (GOLD analysis project Ga0187862, IMG submission 133003) | Peatland microbial communities from SPRUCE experiment site at the Marcell Experimental Forest, Minnesota, USA - June2016WEW_10_150 | ecosystem: Environmental > Terrestrial > Soil >...
CGACGGCGAGGGGATGGCCTCTTTAACCTCTGGCTCAGGGATGTGTTTTAAACGAATTACTTACAAGGGGTGGGTCAATTTTGGATGCCTAAAGTGGGTCAGTTTTCAACGCCGATTGACAGGATGCGTTCAAGCCGGAAATCGTCGCGTTGCTCAAAAAGAGAAGCCCTAAAACTTTCGTCGCCCAAAGGTACAATGTGGATACGGCGAGGCTCTATAACTTGAAATTGGATGTCTGTCCAAACCTTACGAGGCAATCATAATGCAGGCAATACGAGCCATTCGAAACAATCCTGAGGTTGAAAGGAAAGCATGACTCCACGTGCATACAGCTATATTCGTTTTTCAACTCCAGAACAGGAGCGTGGCGATAGTCTTCGTCGCCAGTTGCAGGCCTCGCAGAAGTGGGCTGAAGAACACGGTATAGAATTAGATACAAGCCTAAACTTACGCGACCTTGGACTATCAGGCTATGACGGAACCAACCTGGAACGTGGTGCACTGGGCCAGTTTCTTCAATTAGTCAAGCAAAGGCGGATAACCAAAGGCAGTATCCTCCTTGTTGAAAGTTTTGACCGCCTTACTCGCCAACAAGTGCTCGATGCGCTTAATCTATTCACGTCGATTATCCAGGCAGGTATCACAATTGTCACGCTCGCTGATAATCAGACCTACACCGAAGAGTCCGTTAATTCAAACCCGATGCAATTGATGACCTCCATTCTTGTTATGGTCAGGGCACACGAAGAAAGTCTCAATAAATCCAAGCTAATCAGTGCAGCTTGGGCTGGGAAACGGGGTAAAATCAATCAGGAAAAACTCACCAAGATGATTCCTGAATGGCTCTGTTTGCCACCAGACAGACGAGAATTTCAGGTAATTCCAGATAGGGCTAAAATAGTCGCAAAAATATTTGACTTAAGGCTAAAGGGATATGGTAGCAGCTACATCAGTAGAATTTTGAATGAAGAAGATCGGTATTGGAACCCCGGAGGCTGGCAACGGTATTACGTTGACAGAATTCTGAGATATCCTGCCGTTTACGGAGTCCATCAACCATATTCAAAAAAGACGCAAGAGCCTATCGGCGATCCTATACGCGATTACTTTCCAATAGTTGTTCCGGAAGAAACTTTCTTAAAAGTTCAAGATCTGCTTAAGAAGAATCAACGGAAAGGTGGTCAAACTGGAAAAGGCCGTAACGTTTTCAGGCATTTAGTAAAATGTGGTTACTGTGGTGCTGCAATGCACTTTTGTGGTTCGGGTAAGTATCTGTACCTTGTTTGCAAGAATGCATTCTACAACAAGAGGAATTGTGACTATCTGTCCCTCTATTACCCAACAATTGAAAAGATAATTCTAAATTATTGCAAGGAGTTAGACCCAAGCTCAATTTTACCATCCAATGATGACACACAAAGCAAGGTTCAGTTTCTTCAAGAACAGAAAATGTTAGCTGAACTCAAACTGGAACAGGCTGAAAGTCGGGCGAAGAACCTGGAGAGACAGTTGGCTGATGTCAAAGAAGGAATGGAGGCTGTCGCTGAGAGGTTATGGAAGTTGCTTGCGGAAATTCTCAAAGAAAAGGAAAGTCTCCAGGAAGATTTGACAGTTCACAATCAAGAACTTGAGCAGGCCAGTCGCAATGGAAAGGATGTCAAGGAGCACTTGGAGTCTATTAACCAACTTTATGCTCACATGGAACGTCTTGATGAAAAGAAGAGACTGGATTTGCGCCTTCGTTTACGCGCAGAATTACGGAGATTGCTTAAGCAAATCAGAATTTATGCTGAGGGTAATCCGCGCTTCACGGAAAAGGTTAGAGGTGCCTTACTTGAAATGTGCGCAGTAAGTCATGGAACACCTGGTTACGAGAACTTTAAAGCTGAGCTTGATTACAAGCTTGCACACGCCAAGGACAATCTCAAGATAGTGCTTGAATTTAGCAGTGGCATTACCAGAATAATCTCCCCATACCACGGCATTGCTGAAGTCAAGGAAATGGATGAAGAATTTGGGACAGCTATTACTCAGTCACTTTACGGGGACGGCCGTGGAGGTGAGGTTGTGGAATGTGATAATGAATCCAGGCAGTTAGCTGAAGAATACGAGGGGTTTTAATTTTAACGAATTGCTGTTGCCTTGAAAAAAGTGTAGCAAAAGACGCCGTCGGGTTCTGTCGTTCGGTACAGGCCAGATATTCCTTTGTCGAAGGATTTGCGGTCCATGAGTCCGGCAGCCACCGCCTTTTCCCGGACACCCTCGATCATTGCAGTGAAGGTGTATTTGGTGAACCCTTCAACGAAATGAGGCCTGCTGGCGTCGACATATACCATGCGGGGCGATACACGGCAGTTAGTGAAACCGGCCTTTGTCAGCAAGGGATAAAGCTCGCGTCCGATCAGCGCATTCCCGCCCGCCCGGGCCTGAAGAGCGATCTGGGAGTTTATGGCCCTGCGAGCATCATCGTTTTCAGGATGGAAATAAACTGAGCCGTGATCCCCTTCGATAACGGTGATCGTTCCACCGGGTTTTATAATATTTTTCAGACATTTCAACGCATCGACCGGATTTGCGAGATGTTCGAGCACGAAACAGACAAAAACGTGGTCGAAGGATGCCGTTTCAAAAGGCAGATTAAAGATGTCAGCCTGCTTAAAGGTCACATTGGTGATCCCCTCTGAATCCATCTTCTTTCGGCCTTCGGCCAGAGATGCTTCGGATACATCGATTGCTATTATTTCAGCGCCTTTACTGTTTCGGGCAAGCATTGACGTTTGCGACCCAACTCCACATCCGGCTTCCAGAACTCGGCTCCCGGACGGAAAAGATGAGTCCGAATGCAGCAGGCCGGCCAAGGTAGAGGCCTGGTCCTGAAGCCGAATGCTTTCTCGCCAATTGTACCCGTGTACGTATGCTTTTCTCATCAGCGACCTTCTTATTCACTCACAACCTGAAGCCTTGCGTATAGCTTCTGAACTGCCTCCAGCGACTCGGGCGTGTCCACCCCTGCCACCTCTTCTTCGGGCACAGGCGCCATTCCCACAGACAAGCCATCCTCATTCATCATTTCAGCTAAGTCCGTGAGGAAGTACTCCCTTAAGGTAAACCACTCTCCGTTCTGCTGTTTTCTGACATCGTGGGGCCTTTTTTCCAACCGGTCCAGGTACCTGAGCAGAGTGTTCTTCCCGGCGGCATAGACTCCGGCGTTGCAGTACCGGAGACTGCTCTGCCTTTCTAAAGGAAAATCCTTCCAGTATTTCCATTCCACAATCCCGGTTACCCGTTCGCCTTCCATCTCGATCATGCCATATTGTCCCCTGTCCTTGCATTCGAATGCCAGGAGCGCCAGCTCGCAGCGTTCCAGCAGCTCAAGGAGTCTGAAATAGGTAGCCGGCCGGATGAGGGGGACATCTCCCATCGTGATTATTACACGGTCCGCGTCGGCGGTGTTGAGAAAGGAGCGCGCAGCAAGCAGTGCCCCGCCTGTGCCGTTCGTAACCGGCTGGTAAACAAAAGATATCCCCTGGCCTTCCGTGACTCGGCGCACCTCTTCTGCGAGGTAATTGACTACGATTCCCCTGGGACCGGCAGGAAGGTTATCAAGGACTTCCCTGATAAGTGGGCGGGCGCCCTGATAGCAGGATTTTGCCGGAATCAGCGGCAGCAGTGTCTTGTTTCCGGAATACCCCTTCATGCGGGTCCCTTTTCCCGCGGCAAATACGAGGCTGGCAACCGCGCTCATTTTATCGAATTCAACCTTTCTGATTTAAGGGCTGTCGGTGTTAACTCCATCTGCCTGCCGGTTGGGTTCAGCGCCAGCCCGGCCATCGCGGGACGGCGTTTCCAGCGTGTCGCCAATTGCGGGACTTTTGTCTCCCAGCGTCTTTTTTTTCAGCTCGTAATAGTGTGAAACTGCATTCCGGTGCTCCTCGGGGGTAACCGAAAAGTGGTGAGTTCCATCATTATTACTTACAAAATAGAGGTACGGGGCTCCCTTTTCAGGATTGAGCGCCGCTTTGATGGATTGCGCCCCAGGGCTGCAAATCGGTCCTGGCGGCAGGCCCTTGATGTGGTAAGTGTTATAGGGACTTTGTCTCGTCAGATGCGCGGCGGTAACCGGTCCTGAAAAGCCAGGGATATCGTAAACAGCTGTCGGGTCGCTCTGAAGCGGCATGTTGATCTTGAGCCGGTTGTAGAAGACCGCCGCAATGCGCGGCCGCTCGAAATCGACCACAGCCTCCTTTTCTATGATGGAAGCCAGGATGATGATCTCATGCAGAGACAGCCCCAGTTCTTTCACCCTGTTCGGCCACTCCCTGGGCAGCCTTTGCCAGAACCGCCGGACCATTTTCTCCGCGATGGCAGCGCTCGAGACAGGTTTTGTGAATTGATAGGTGTCAGGGAAGAAATAACCTTCCAGGCCGTTTGCCTCAACCCGGAGCGACCTGGCAAATCCGGCGCTGCAGGCAACCTCGATGATTTCACTCTCCGGCGCAAGTTCTTTTTGCTGAAGAATCCTCGCAACGTCCCACAAGGTGGACCCTTCAGGCAGCGTAACGGTATGGATCACCACTCTTCCATTTACGATCTGGTCGAGGACTTGTTCCGGGGTGTAAAGCGTCGAAAAAGCGTATTCGCCTGCCTGCATGCGGTGAAGGGAATTCTTCAACCAGCCCAGTAGATAAAACTCGCGCGCATCCCTGATGACCCCCTCGGATTCAAGGAGCCTGGCAACTCCATAGGCGCTTGTTTTGGGAATTAAAAACTGCCTCTTCTCGGAAAAAGGTTTTGCGGGCAGGCGCAAGAAGAGCCAGAAATGAAAATATCCCAGGATTGCCGTAACCGTCGCAAGACAGGAAAGAATCAGAACGAATCCGGAAACCGCGATGCAGACCTTCTTCATTAGGGACATGCCAACCTCCGGCGTTGGGTCTCCTTTAACACACGAGTCCTGGTTTTGGCAATGTTGAGCAATTCAGGTGATGGCTAAAATCCCTCGTATGACAGACTTGTTAACATCACTGCGCTTCCCTTCGTGAAGAGCTCTCGCGGGTCACTTGGCGATGGACCTCGCGTAGCGCGGAAGGCATCCCGCCGCCATTCTCGACGCTCTTCCTGATCCGTCAATGACCGGAGGCGGGGCCGTCAGCGGGATGCCTTGAGGGAATTAATCCCTGAGGAAATCAATTGTAAAGAGCCCGACGCATGCTAAACTATATAGTTTACTGGAAAGTAACCTTGACGTATATTGTTTCCGGCCAGATCTTTCGAAGCGACAGGGCTGTAGATGGACAGAGCCGAACCCTATTCCAATTGTTCGAAAAGGTGCGCATTCTCATGCCTGGCGATCTGTACCGGGAAGCTGGAGTTGACCTCGACAAGGCAAATGAACTTGTCCGACGAATCAGGCCGATAGTTCGTTCCACGTACCATAGCGGCGTCATCACGGATATAGGCGGTTTTGGAGGGTTGTTTTCTCTGAATCTCCAGGATGTGACAAACCCCGTACTGGTTTCTTCCACCGATGGAGTGGGGACAAAGCTTAAAATCGCATTCATGACGCACAGGCACGATACGGTAGGAATAGACCTGGTGGCCATGTGTGTCAACGATATCGTGGTTCAGGGCGCGAGGCCTCTTTTTTTCCTGGACTATCTTGCCCTGGGACGAATAGACCTCGATCTGGTCGAACAGCTTGTTGCCGGGATCGCAACTGGATGCAAAAAGGCGGGCTGTTCCCTGATCGGAGGGGAAACGGCAGAAATGCCCGATTTTTACAAAGAAAATGAATATGACATGGCCGGTTTCGCAGTCGGCCTCGTTGACAACTCTCAGATCATAGACGGCTCGACCATCCGTGTTGGGCAACGGATTATCGGGCTGGCCTCGAGCGGTTTGCATTCAAATGGGTACAGCCTTGCGCGGCGTATCATCTTCGACAAACTGGGCCTAAAACCCGACAGCTTCGTTTCTGAACTGAACCGAACCGTCGCAGAGGAACTTCTCGAACCCACCAACATCTATGTCGAACCCGTTCTGCATCTTCTGCGCAAGTATCGGGTCCATGGAATGGCTCACATCACCGGGGGTGGTTTCTACGACAATGTCGAGAGGATTCTTCCCCGCGCCTGCAAGGCGCTCATACAGGGAGATTCCTGGAGCATGCCTCCCATTTTCAACTTCCTTCGCGAAAAGGGGAATGTTTCGCCGGAAGAAATGAACCATGTTTTCAATAACGGGATTGGATTTATAATAGTTGTAGAGCCTTCCGAAGCCGAAGATATAGTGGCTTTTCTCGGCGCCATGCTCGCCGGGGTTCATCTCATTGGAGAGATTGTTCCTCGGGGTCCTGACGCCGATGCTGTAGAGGTAGTGGGCCGATAAGGGAATATCCTTGTTATTCATAGCGCATTCTGCTATCATTAAGTTTTTTGACAGGTCAATACGGGCTGTGCCGGCTCGGTGGAAAGGAATCTGGAATCATGAGCAGAGTATGTGAATTCTGCGGCAAAACGCCTCATGTAGGTAACAACGTCAGCCACGCAAATAACAAGACCAAGCGTATCTGGTATCCCAACCTTCAGCAGGTTCGGCATGTCCGTCAGGACGGTAGTGTCAGACGTGTGCGTGCGTGTACGCGATGTATCCGCTCTGGAGTTGTTGTGAAGCCTGTCTGATCATCACGGGTTTTGCCCTCGACTATCGAGACGATTGGTCCCGAAATCCCTGCGGTTTCAAGATGCTTCGAACATACATCACCGATCCCGAGAAGACGACCCATTTCGGATATCTTGCAATTCCCGAGAAGGAAAAGGTGGAATGGGTCCGCCGGCATTTCAACAGCGTTGCCCGCAAATACGATTCCATGAATACTTTGCTGAGCCTGGGGATCCACTACCAGTGGAAGCGGATGGCCGTGAGGATGATGGGATTGCGAAGCGGGGACCATGTGCTTGACGTATGCGGCGGGACCGGAGATCTTTCGCGGATGGCCGCCGAGCGGGTGGCGCCTTCAGGCCGCGTGCTGCTCTATGATATCAACTGGGAGATGATGGCGGCCGGGTGGCCAAAAACTTCAGCTTCGCCTCTGTCCAGCCTGGTTTGTTCCGTTCAGGGCGATGCCGAAAAAATAGCCTTTCCGGACAAAAGTTTCGATGCGGCGATGGTTGGCTTCGGGATAAGAAATCTCACTCATTTTGAAAAAGGCTTCATGGAGATGCACCGGGTCCTGAAAGCAGGCGGGGTCTTTATGTGCCTCGAATTTTCCGAACCGGTGACACCCTGGTTTCGTCGCCTCTACGATTTTTATTCATTCCATGTAATGCCCTTCATAGGAAAGGTTCTGGCCAACTGCCAGCCGGCCTACACCTACCTTCCTGAATCCATCCGGCTCTTCCCCAACCCCGACGAGCTTAAATCGATACTTGAGCGGATAGGGTTCAGGAATATAAGATATCGAAGATTGACCAACGGGATTGCGGTCGTGCATCTCGGCAAAAAAGCGGACTGAGGCGATGAAGCTTAACTGGGCGGAGCTGCTCGTCGTGAATAACCCCTCGAGGGTCTTCCAGCAGAAATTTGAAATCGGCTGGATGAGGAAACATGCGCAACTTCCCCCCGGTGGATCCTTTCTTGAAATAGGATGCGGGCGGGGAGCCGGGGCATCGATAATTCGGAGGCAGTTTTCTCCGGGCTTCATTTGCGCCACGGATCTCGATCCTTTGATGATCCGGCGGGCTTTTCACTATCTCAGGCCGCAAGAACTGCAAAACATCTCATTTTGCGCGGCTGATGCTCTCAATTTGCCGCATCCCGACGGTGCTTTTGACGCGGTATTCGGTTTTGGAGTGCTCCACCATATTCCCGACTGGCAGGGTGCGCTTGCGGAAGTCGGACGCGTGCTGAAACCCCACGGGGTTTACTTCCTCGAAGAGCTTTATCCCACACTTTATCAGAACTTCATAACCAGGCACATCCTGCTGCACCCGACCGAAGATCGCTTCGGGGGACAGGAGCTGAAAAAAGCTCTGGACGCGACGAGTTTTTTGATGCAGGCTTCATTCGAGCTAAAGCTTTTTGGGATCCTGGCCGTTCTTAAGAAAACATGTTGATTAGCACTAAACAACTAGCTAAGGAGGATGTTTTCAGATGAGAATAGCGAGCCTTATTTTCATTTTATGTTTTGCCCTTGCCATTGCAAATTGCCCGTCGGCATTTGCCCAGAGCCCTGCAGGAAGCAGCCCGGGCCTGGAGACCCCAAGCGGCCCCCTGGCCGAGGTGCCGGAGAGGCTCTATGATTTTGGCGATCTGGTCGATGGGAAGGAATACGTTCACAGTTTTGTGGTCAAGAACGTCGGAACTGCTCCCCTCGAGATAAAAAAAGTGATAAAGGTCTGAGGTACCGAAATTGGTCGGTTCGACCACACAATACCTCCAGGCGGCGAGACAAAGATTCAGGTGAACCTCAATCCGAATGCATGTAAGGGCGGCGCCAAAAAATCGGTGCTCGTAATGACAAACGACAAGAATTCCTATTTCGTGGTGAGTGTAAGCGGACGCTTAAAATAGTTGGATAATCTGAATGTCGGATAAGGGATATCGGGAGTCCCCACGCTCCGCGGAGGGTGGGGATCGTCATGGGCCCTCAACTTTGAAAGATTACCGCAACATTGCCGTTATCTTGGCTTTTGGGCTTATCGTTCTTACACTTCTGTCCTGCCTTCCATACGATCCTCAAGGTCCGTTCGATGCCCGAGACTACACTCGTATAGCGGGAATGAGGGTTGAGCAGCATCCCTGGGAAGCGCTCATCGAGCCGCTGGCAGCCCCGATCCTGATCCTTTCGGGGGCGCCGGATGTGCGCATTGCGTGCTTTGCTGTGCTGATCTGGGTGTTTTTTGTAGCAGCAGCGTGGGGCATTTTCGCTGAATTTCGGGCTCAAAAGGTAAAAAGACCTTTTACGATTGTGCTAAAGGGAATCCAGAGCGCTCTTGCAGCATCCTTAACTTTGGCATTGATCGTCTTCTTATTTGTGGTGGCGCGCATTCCAGGCTGGCGGCTGGTTGTTGACGACCCCAATCTGGTTGTAGCCGATCTCCACACCCACACCACAAAATCCGGTGATGCCCTGGTTTCGTTGAAAACAAACCTCGAGTGGCATGCATCCTGCGGTTATAACATGGTGGCGCTGACCGATCATGATGAGCTCTTTGCTCATGAAACTCAAGTGCAGGGCGATTCATCTTTCGACCGGCTGCCGGCATTCATCTCCGGTCTCGAGGCCCATACAGGGCGGGGAGCGATGGTCCTGGGCCTTTGTCAGGACCCCTACCTTCAACTTGGCAAGCAGAGCATCGCTGAGGCGCCGGATCGCACGGCCTGGTTTGCTAGAAAGATTCACGAGGAGTGTGGAGGGGCGGTCATTGTTGTCACCCTGAAAAGACAGGGAACCGGTGACATTGCCCGGCTGGCCGATGACGGTGTAGACGGATTTGAGATCGTAAATTCCGGTCATCCGGACCTGCCGCCGAACATCCGGCAAGAGGTCCTTGACACCTGCCGTTCCCGCGGACTCGTCCTTGTGGCTTCCACGGACTGGCATGGCTGGACTGGACTGGCGAGAACATGGACAGTCGTAAGGGCGCCGGGGGCATCGGCTCTTTCGCATGCGCAAAGGGCAAATCTCTTACTTCGCAAACTGAGGGAACACGACAGTGCAGACGTCATTCCCGTGGTCGCAGGATACATGGGTGAACCCTCGCTCGTTCGCACATTTTTCTCTCCATTTGCTGAAACCTTAAGATATACCCTGGAGCTCTCGATCTCTCGAGTTATATCCTGGTGGATCTGGGTCTGGACCATCTTTGCCCTGTGGGTGTTGCTCCACAGGATGGGTGTCCGCCCGGGCACCATCCTGCTTGCTTCGCTAGTCGGGGCTACGGGGCTGGGCCTGATTTTGTCAGGTCTATTGCTCATTAGACAGGGAACGGGAAGCGCCACGTCATTTCCGCTCCATATCGGCCTTATCTCAGTTGCCATCGGTGCAGCCGCTGTTGGATGTTCGACGTTCGGTGGAGTAAGCATTTTAATGTGGATGCGGCGCAAGGGCCACCTAGAGGAACGTGGCGGCGACTAATATGAGCTGGAACAAACGTTTTTTTCTTCTGCTCGCTCTCACCACTGTATTTCGGCTGGTTTATCTCCTTGTGGCTCCATTGGACCTCGCTGGTGATGAAGCCTACTACTGGGACTGGTCTCGCCAACTGGACTGGGGTTATTTCAGCAAACCTCCCATGGTGGCCTGGATCATCGCCCTTTTCTCCCGGACCATCGGTTCCAGTCCGGCAGTTGTACGGCTGCCCGCAGTGCTGCTGGGAGCAGTCTCGACACTGGCACTTTTCCTGCTTGCAAGACGGATGTATGACTCACGTACGGCTTTCTGGGCGGCTGCGGCGGGGTTGGCCTCACCGGGCGCGTCCGCTCTTGGCTTCATCATGACCATCGATGCGCCTATCCTTTGCTTCTGGTCTCTTGCCCTTTACATGTTCTGGGCAGTACTGGAAAAAAGGGGAGACGGTTTTCGGGAGTGGTTTGCCCTTGCCGCGTCCATTGGTCTGGGACTGCTCAGCAAACAGGTGATGGTCGCGTTTATTGTCCTCATGTTTGCATTTGCGGTGGTGAGCAGGGATGATAGATACCTCCTCAAATCCCGTCGTCTCTATTTGTTTTCGCTTTTGGGGCTTGCTGCTTTGATCCCGGACATCATATGGAACGCTCATCACGGCTGGATCACGTTTCATCATACCGCAGGTCACTTTGAAGCAAGCCTGTCCAATTTCATTGCGACTTCAACTGAATTCATAGGCGGACAGATTCTGATCGTTTCGCCTCTAACCTGGATCCTGTTTGCCCTGCTCTCCGCCTTGCTGCTCTTCCATTTCACATCCCGGGATCGTTGCGTGCTATATCTGCTGTGCTTCAGTTTCGTGCCGTTGCTCGGTATTGCCGTCCTGAGTTTGCGGCAGAGAATTCAACCCAACTGGCCCGCCGTAGTATATCCGGCCGGAATGATTCTTCTGGCGGCCTGGGGTTGCGGCAACATCTCGGCTGGTTCCAGATTGGATTCCTGGAGACCTTACTTTAAAAAAGGGGTTATCGTTGGGGCTGTTATGGCACTGCTTACCTATGCTCTTCCGTTTTGGGCCGTCGCTGCCCCTGGCCCCTGGGCGGACAGGCTGATCGCAAGGCTCCAAGGCTGGCAGCAGCTAGGCGTTGAAGCAGGCAGGGCACTTGGCGAAGTACCTCGCCCTCAGAGCACCTTTATACTGACTTTCAATCGCCAGCTTACCTCAGAACTTGCCTTCTATGTACCAGGGCAGCCAAGGGTCTACACCTGGCGTGCTCCCGAAGGTGTACCCGAGAACCAATACGATATATGGGACGGGCCTAAAATTGGCTCGGACGCTTTAATCGTTTTCCCCGAAGCTGAATCCGGGCGTGCTGCTGCACTCTCCGGATATTTCCAGGCAGTCGAGCGCCTTGACAACACAACATTGGGAGCAGGAGGGCGTCGCCACTACAGCCTGTACCTTGGGACCTCCCTCAAAAATTGGCCTGCTAAAAAGTTTTAGTAAGTCAAACAGCTTTATTGGACCTGTACCTGTTTGGGGGAGGACACCAAGGTCCGCAGAATATCTTCTTTGCCGATGATTCCCACCAGTTTCCCGCCTTCCAAAACAGGAATCGTGTAAATACTCTTGTTGACCATTATAGAGGCTATTTCATCTATTCCAGCTTCCGGGTCCACTGTCACCGGGTCGGACGTCATAGCTTGAGAGGCCTTCATTGCTGCGATTTTTTGTACTTCTTTTTCCGCTTTGCCCGGCAGATAAATCGGGATAAAAGCATCCAAGATCGTGAAAACCGAAGGAAGCGGGAGCTTTTTTTGTTCGGCGATCAGATCGCTCTGGCAGATCATGCCAACCAGATCGCCGTTCTGGTTAACGACGGGCACACCGTTGAAACGCTTTTCAAGCAGCAACCTGGCAATTTCCGTTACCTCTGTTTCCGGGGTAACGGTGATAACGTCGCGGGTCATTAAGTCTTTGGCCTTGAGCATCTGAAGTCTCCCAGGGTATGAAAAATATGGACACCTACAATAATTTAAGTACAGTATTTAAAATTTCGATTGATTATACAGCCTGGATCGGACCGATCTCCACACCTCGTATGACGGAGTTGTTAACAACAGTGAGCGATCATTTGGTGAAATGCTCTGCCGGGCTCCTTCGCGATATACTTCGCGCAGCGCGGAAGGCATCGCGCTCGTTTCGTCTGTCATGCGGGCTGGGCCGTCAGCGGGATGCCTTGAATTACTGTATACCACATACTTGGAATCGATCGGTTGCGCAAATGTAAACTATCTTCCGGGACTTTACGTCTAAGTGATGAAGGATTCCAGCCTTCAATTCCCGCCGCGACTGCCCGATGGAGACAGTGGCCGGGTCCGGGGTGTTGCTTTACCAGGAGGCTCTGCATGAAATACGTTGGGAAGATTGTCTTGCTGGCTGTAATTGCGTTGTGTTCGGCGGCACAGGCGGCGTGGTCTGGTCCGCAGCCGCCGGATCAGCCAAGACGGCAGACTCCGAGTAAAGAGAGCGTTTTGGTCGGACGTATTTCGTTGGTGGAAGGTGAGTTGCTCCGCTATGTTCATGACGCAAAAGACTGGGTGGTTACCGGGAAGGACACCCCATTCGGTCGGGAGGACGCGCTATATCTTGGAGAAAACGGCAAGGCTGAGTTCCTGATGCCTAACGACACCTGGATCAGGATTGGCGCCAATACCCAGATTCAGATGGTCGCGCTCAAAGATGACGCGACCGAAGTTGACGTAGCCGTAGGCATCGCCCGGTTTATCAATAGGAGCCCAAAGGCCGTGATCAAGGCCACCACGCCTTTCGGTTACGCGATAGGTGCTCCGGGGTCGGCTTTCGATCTCTACGTGGGCGACGAATCGGTTGAGGTAGTCGCGATAAAGGGTAAGGTCGAATTCATTCATGATTTGGACGGGGCTAAATACAACGTCATTGCCGGGTCGATTTCCATTCTGGCGGACAATCGGCAGGCTGTCGCCGGTGAGGGCAAAGTGGACGCCGCATGGGACGACTGGAATATTTCACGGGATGCCATTCTGGCCCACGGTATTGAAACCAAAGGTGAATCGGTAAGGCACCTGCCCGAAGGTATTCGTGAAGATTCTAAAGTGCTTGATGAGAACGGGCGCTGGGAGACTGTATATTACCGGGGAGAGTATCGGGAAGTATGGCGTCCCACCAGCGTGGAGGAAGGTTGGGCCCCTTATACGGTGGGCCATTGGACCGACTGGGGCGGGGATTACACCTGGGTCCCGTACGAACCGTTTGGATATGTTACTCATCATTACGGTTATTGGTTTCAGGCAAACGACTACTGGTACTGGACGCCTCCCTCGGTATCGGTCGGGTGGGGCGTTCCCTACTGGGGAATCGGCTTTGGATGGTACCCGGGAAGAGTCGGATGGCTTTACTCAGGCGACGCCATTGGATGGTTTCCACTGCTTCCATGGGAGCCTTTCTATGCGTTTAACTGGTGGGGGCCGTGGGGTTTTACGGTCTATCACGCCGGCCTTATCAATATCGACTTCCACAGATTCAGGTACTGGGACCGCTCGGTAGTCGTGAAGCAGAGTGATTTCCACGGCGTAAACAGCTATGCCCGGACAAGGCTGACAAATGTCGACAGGGGGACAATCGCCTCACAGTTCAAGGCTGCCCCCGTCGTGAGCAATCATGTTCTAAAAACTGCGGGCGACCCGGCGCAGCGGTTCAATTACTCGAATGCCACCCCTCACTCGAAACCGGCTCAGAACGTGACCTCCAGGGTAGCTGAGAACCAGGCCAAATTCAGAATGAACGCTCCCAATGTAAACGGCAGCGCCATTCGGAATCAGGTTTCCAGCGCCAGACTCGCCAAACCGGCGATAGGGGCCTCAAGGGTCTCGGCGCCTCAGATCGCGTCCGAAAGAGCTGGAGTAGTCCGGCAGCAAGCACTCAAGCAAAACCCGAGGGTTGTCAAGCCGGCATCGGCTCGTGTGGCAAAATCCGGGCATGGTCCGGCGGGTCGACAGCGCTCTGGGCATGGCGGGGGCGCAAACGCTGGGAGCAGTGCGGCCGGAAAAGTCTCGTCGCGAAAGCCGCAGGGTTCCGGGAGCCGAGCCGCCGTAACGGGGCAGCGGTCTACACGAAGCCCGTCGGGCGCTCGCCGGGGTACCGGCGGGCAGCCGGGTGGCGGGTTGCGCAGGGGAGGTCCGCAGGGCGGAAGGCCGTCAGGGTTCCGGAACTCACCCTCTGGCATGCGCGGCGCTGGAGGCCGGGCGTCCGGAGGAGGGGGCCGTCAGGGCGGCGGCGGGCATGCCGGATCGGGGCATAGATAATCCAGGGAATTCGGCGATATTTAACTTTTAAGTCTTATGGCTTGAAACTTAAAATTTTATTCCCCATCCGCATTGCCTCGGAAAGGATTTCGGCCTCATCCACGGTTAGCACCTGCCCATCCTTTACGATCTGCCGGCCATCCACCCACACGAATGTCACGTCACTTCCCCGGGCCGCATAGACGATATGGCTCACCGGGTCGTACATCGGCGTCAGATGGGGTTGATTGAGGCTGAGCGCAATAAGGTCCGCCTTTTTGCCGGGTTCGATGCTCCCGATCTCATTTCCCAGCCCAAGAGCTGAGGCGCCGCCCAATGTAGCCACCCAAAGCGCCTGTTCGGCGGGGCAGGCGAGGGGATCTTTTCTAAAAACCTTATGGACCTTGGCTGCAAAGCCCATTTCGGAGAGAAGGTCCAGGTCGTTGTTGCTTGCGCATCCGTCAGTACCGAGGCCGACCTTTACTCCGCAGGAGATCATATCAGGAACTGGAGCGACTCCGGAGCCCAGCTTCATTGCGCCCTCCGGGCAATGGGAAATGGATGCGCCGCTGTTTGCAATGGACAGGATTTCCTCTTTCGAGAGCCAGATTCCGTGAGCGCACAGCGTCGACTCATCCAGCACCCCCAGCGCATTGAGATGCATTCCCGGGCTTAGGCCGTATCTTTTCACGATTTCATCGACCTCTGCTTTCGTTTCGGAAAGATGGGTCTGGAAGAGGATTTTATGGCTGCGGCAAAGCTCCTTTACGCGCTTCAGCGTTGCCGGGCTGCATGTATAGGGAGCGTGGCAAAAAAGGGATGGGCGAACGAGGCCGCTCGGACCGGGGAAGTCCGACAGAAAAGCTTCGGCGCGTGCCGGGAAATTCGCCGGATTGGGCAGGTCCGGAGTGGGGAAGTCGAGAATCCCCTGGCCCATGACGGCGCGAATCCCTGCATGAACGGCGGCGCGGGCGGCAGATTCCTCAAAAAAATAGCCGTCGCAGAAGCATGTTGTGCCGCTTTTGAGCATTTCAACCGCTGAAAGCAAGGTCCCCAGATACACGCTGTCGGGATTAACAAAAGCGTTCTCGACAGGAAAGATGATTTCCTCGAGCCACTTTTTCAGAGGCAAGTCGTCGCCGATTCCGCGAAACAGGCTCATGGCGGCGTGGGTGTGGGTATTTATCAAACCGGCCATCAGCAGATAACCTGAAAGGTCGGCTTCCCGGCTCCCACGGAAATTATTTCGAAGCTCAGCGGAAGGGCCGACTGCAACTATGCGGTCACCCTCGATTGCAACGGCCCCCGAACGAAACCGGCTCATCCCGGCGTCGCACGCAACAAGCCAGTCGGCGTTGAAAAGCAGCCAATCAACAACTCTCGAAGCAGAAAGCGGGTAGCGGGTAGCGGGAATAGCGGTAGCGGGAAGCGGTTTTTCTTCCTGCTTCCTGCTCCTAGCTCCCTGCTCCCGTTTTTTTGGCGAATTCGCGGACATGACCGAAGATCTCCTCCACGTCCAGTGTCAGCAGCGTGCGGTCCTTCATCACGAGGCGCCCGCCAATTACGCTGTGGCGGACGTCTGCAGCGCCGGCCGCATAGACCAGGTGGCTCACGGGGTTGTAAACGGGTGTCAGGTGCGGTTTCCTAAAATCCACCACTATCAGGTCGGCAAGCATGCCCGGGGCGATGCGTCCGGTCAGCCCCTCCCATCCGAGTGCCCTGGCCCCGGCCCCGGTGGCCATGCCGAGGGCCGTTGAGGCCGAAAGCACCGTCGGGTCGAGTGCTGCGGCCTTGTGGAGCTTGGCGCACGTATCCATTTCTCCGAACATATCGAGGTTGTTGTTGCTCGCGCAGCCGTCCGTGCCCAAGGCCACCGTTACGCCGGACTCAAGAAGGCGCGGGACAGGGGCGATACCGGAAGCAAGCTTCATATTGCTTTCCGGATTATGGACCACTTTCACCTGGTTTTCGGCAAGCATGCCGATATCGGTTTCATTCAGGGCCACGCAGTGATCGGCCACAAGACGCTCGCCCAGCAGACCAAGGGCCTCGAGGTGCGCGACCGGGCGCCTGCCGTACAGGTGCAGTATCTGTTCGACTTCGGCTTCATTTTCCGACAAATGGACTACGAGCGGCACTTCGTGTAAGGCCGATATCCGGTGACACTTCCTCAGAAGATCAGGCGAACAGGTGTAGAGAGCATGCGGTTCGATGGCAACGCTGACCAGAGGGTCTCCCCGCCACCTCTCGATGAGCAGTTCGGTATGCCTCAGGCCGTTTTCGACCTTCCCGTAGGCGGGAGAAGGGAAATCGTAGAGCACCTCGCCCACGAGCGCCCGAATGCCTGCTCTTTTTGCCGCCTCTGCGACCTTGTGCTCGAAAAGGTACATGTCGCAAAAAGCGGTCGTCCCCGACAAAATCATCTCGGCGCACGCAAGCATCGTCCCCCAGTAGACCCACTCTTCGTTCAGGTTTTTTTCCGCAGGAAATATGTGACCCTGCAGCCAGTCCATAAGGGGAAGGTCGTCGGCAAGACCACGGAAGAGCGTCATAGCGGCGTGCGTATGAGCGTTTATCAGTCCGGGGAGGGCCACACATCCTGAAATGTCCAGAGTTTCCGATGATTCAAAAGCCGCTTGGATTTCATCGGAAGGCCCCGCTGACTCGATCTTTCCTCTCCGAATGGCGATGCCTCCGGGATTGAAGGTGGTCGAGCCCGAGTCCAGGGTTAGCACGACTCCGTTCAGAAACAGAATATCGGCCTTCTTTTTCCTTGTTCGGGTTTTTTGTGGTCGATCGGCTTCCCGCAATTTGCTTTGTCCAATCACGTTTTAAGTTTTTAAGTCTAGAATTATCCTGTAAACTTAAACCTTCGCACCTAAACTTAAACCTAAATCTTAAGACTTTAATGCCTATGAAAGTAACTGACGGTCTGTACGCTTTTCTCTGGACTTCGATGTCCGCGAACAATTGCAATACATACCTTATCGACGGTCCGGCAAAGATCCTGATCGATCCGGGGCATCTTCATCTCTTCGACCATGTCGCCATACAGTTAAAGGCGCTCGGAATTGAAATTTCCGACATAGACCTGGTTCTGGCGACGCACGCCCATCCGGATCATTTCGAAGCGGCCAAATATTTCAAAAATCAGCCGGCCCTTTTCGCCATCAGCTTCGAAGATTGGCGATTGATCCAGCGGATAGGCGAACAGATCGGGCCCACTTTCGATCTGGATGCCTACGCTCCCGATTTTCTTTTGGGATCGGGCGACCTGAATGTAAAAGGGGTCGAGCTGAAAGTAGTGCCCTCACCGGGGCATTCGCCCGGGTCGGTGGCGCTATACTGGCCCGAGCGGAAGGCGCTCTTTCCCGGTGACGTACTTTTCCGGGACGGCCTCGGGCGCACAGATCTTCCCGGTGGAAACGGCGCCCTTCTCAAACAGAGCATTAAAGAACTCGAGTCGTTCGATTCGGAATGGCTCCTGCCCGGGCATGGAGAAATCCTCCAGGGTGCGGACAGGATTAAATCGAATTTCAAAAGGGTCGAAGAGTTCTGGTTCGGATACATCTGAAACCCGTGGCAGCATTGAAGGGGAGCGGGTCATGGCTTCCCGCTTGCTCCACTCTCCCGGCTGCGGGTCTCCTCAAGCAGGCTCAGCCGCTGTTCGAGGAGTTCCACCCTGGATTTAAGGTCTGCGAACTCCTTTTTGCGGACCACCTCGACGTTTTCGGAAAACTTCTTAAAGGATGACTGAAATTTGGAGTTTATCTCATCCCATTCCCGCTCTCCGCTTTTGACCAGGTCTTCGTTGAGTTTCTCCGCTTCATCGCTCGATAATCTTCCCTCTTCCACCAGCCTGCGGGTCGCTTCGCGGATTTTGTCGCGAGTCAGCACAGCCGCGCCGATTCCCGCTAACATACCTTTTTTCAGCAACTCAAGCATTGTCGCTCCTTTTTCTGATATGCGCCCCTGCCGGGAAGCGCAACAGAGATGCTTGTAATGGTGCAATTGGGATCGGGCCGACCCGACCCGGTTGCCTCGATTGCCAAGTCATGAATCGGTGACAGCGCAGTTTCATTTGCATCATGCAGCCTGGGTTTTGAGAATCACCGAAATAGGCTTCCCGCTTTCGAGGCCGCTGACCTTCAATATGGAGAAACCCAGTACGTTGCCGTCTTTGTCCACTTTCTCCATCACCGCATCATTATCGGTTTCTCTAAAATAGCCTTCTTTTCTCTCAAAAAAGACTTCCAGGAAATCCGCTTCCTTGTCATACCAAACACTTACTTCTTTTCCCGTAGCACAAGACCTTTCTTTACTGTGAAATAGTAGGGAAAGAGCTCTTCGAATCAGTTGTGAGGCCAAGATCGGCCTATTGCAGTTCAATCATGCGCACATTGTGAAAGCGCTTTTTCCACCCACTGATTGAGGCTCATTCCGGATGCCTCGGCAGCGGACACAATATCGGCGTGCAAATCAGGGGAAATCCTGACGTTGAACCTGCCGGAGAACCCTTTGTAGGGGGTAATCCCGCGTTCCTCACATGCTTGCAGGTAAACTTTAAGAGACATCCTGCCTTCATGCAGCAAACCTTCTACATCGGTAGCATAAAAGTCCGCCCCCCCGGAAAGGCCCAGGAATTCCCCGCGAAACATCCCAGTGTCTGGGTCGAAAGAAATAACAGCCTTGTGTCCATCAATCTCCATTACGTTTTTCATGGCTTCACTCCATGCTGCATCAACCATTTGCGGATACTGGCCACGGCGCCCTTATCTGTATCCTGCCCCGGGTGGGGACGATGGTACACCCTGACCTGTCCGAACAAAAACACTTCCACACGAGAACCTTCTCGTTCCTTGATCTCCGCCCCTAACTCGCGGAACAATGATAAGATATCATTCCAGCGGATGTTGCCGGAGGCAGGATGCGCAAAGATCAACTCCAAGGTGCGTTTGTGTTTTTGTTTCATAAGTATTTAGTACCGCAATATGGTACCAACATCAACTCATAATTCGCTATTTTCGGGAAATTAGGCACCGAATCTGCGTTCGTAGGGTTAGCAAAATTTTGCCAAGGCGCGATCACGATTTTCAAGCCGGAGCAAATATGAGCACTGTCAGGCAGGAGATCATGGCCCTTTTGTCGGAGGGGGAGTACGGGGCAAAATCCATTTCCAAACGCCTTTTCGATTTTGATTGAAAAACTTTCGGTCTTGCCGGTTTGATCGGACTCAAGAGAAAGAGGACCTTCGGGCAGCTTCACATCGGGCAAAGACCCATGCGGAGTCGATTTAAGTGGCTCCGCCTTTTTTCTCCATATTAGTACCATTGTGGTTATGCACCTTGGCCTGAGCATATTTCTCCATTTTGGCAAGGAGGTTGAAGTTGATGTCGAGTTTTGTCCTCTCTTGCCGAACATTTCCGTAACTTGCCGCCGACAAAAAAACGCGCTGCCCCGGCCGGGCTGTTTCCACCCCGGATCAATTGTAAGAGTGTGTGATCATTAATCTTTTTCTGTGCCATGGAAACATCCTGGAAACATCATGGGAATTTTTGGTTTACCGCCGTCATAGCCCGGTTGAGCCTCAAAACGAGCACCACAAACATTTTACACTCGACGACGCGGGCCGCGAAAGGCGCTCGAGAAGTTAGGCCGGCAGTCCGGGGAAGGGGGCGAAAGCCGAAGAAAGCGGCTTGCCATCTCACTTAGCTAGTTTCCGTCCGGAAAGGGCCCTTTTCCGCCCTGGCGGCGTCAATCTTCGGGTTTTCTTGTGCGGCGTACATAGGTACGCCTCCGCGCAACCCCTCGATTTCCTTGCTAG
>Ga0187862_10002150_pt1 | contig 20272 bp, 22 predicted proteins | sample June2016WEW_10_1_FD_133003 | JGI IMG/M metagenome (GOLD analysis project Ga0187862, IMG submission 133003) | Peatland microbial communities from SPRUCE experiment site at the Marcell Experimental Forest, Minnesota, USA - June2016WEW_10_150 | ecosystem: Environmental > Terrestrial > Soil >...
TCGGAAAGGAGGCATTTTTCGTCCTGGCAAGGAAATCGAGGGGTTGCGCGGAGGCGTACCTATGTACGCCGCACAAGAAACCCCGAAGATTGACACAGCAAGGGCGGAAAAGGACCCTTTCCGAATCGGAAACTAACCAGCGAATGAACTCGTCGAGTAGACCACGGATAAAGTTCCGTGGTTCTATCTAAACCCCTTGGCCTTGTTTGCCATGCTTCTTTTTTATTACAGCTACCGCAATCTGCTCGTTCGGCGGCTCACCACCCTTTTAACGGCGGGTGGCATGGGGTTGGTCATTTTCGTTTTCGCAACCGTCCTGATGCTTGCCGAAGGCTTTCAGCAGACCCTTATCTCTTCGGGCAGCCCTCAAAACGCCGTTTTCATCCGCAGATCTGCCGAAACAGAGGTCCAGAGCATCATCGAGCGCGCGGACGCAGCAATCATCGAGTCGTTCTCCCAGGTTGCCGTGGACAAGGACTGGGGGCGACTCGCGGCGCGCGAAGCGGTCTTCCTGATAAGCCTTCCCAAAAAAGATACCGGTTTCCCGTCAAATGTCGAGGTGCGGGGGGTAACGCATGGGATATCTCTCGCACTGAGGCCCCAGATCAAAATAGTCGCCGGGCGCGAGTTCAATGCAGGTTCCTCTGAAATCCTGATCGGCCTGAATATCGCCAAAAAGTTCAGGATCGCGGGCCTTGGCGGGACCATCAAGTTTGTAGGGCGGACATGGACGGTTTCGGGAATTATGGACGCAGGCGGTACCGCTTTCGACTCGGAAATCTGGGGAGACGTCGATACCCTGATGGGCGCTTTTAAACGAACGGTATATTCCTCAGTGATCATTCGGATGGCTGACCCTTCGGGTCTGCCGGAACTGAAGGAAACAGTGATCAAAGACCCGCGCCTCGTCGAAGAAGCCAGGCGCGAGGACCAATACTACGAGGCTCAATCCGAGTTGATGGCAAGGTTTATCCGAATCCTGGGGATAAGCCTCACGCTCATTTTCAGCGTGGGGGCTATGACGGGGTCTATGATCACCATGTACGCAGCGGTCGCCGCGCGCACATCGGAGATCGGGACCCTCAGGGCGCTGGGATTTCGCCGGACATTCATCCTGATGGCCTTTCTGTCCGAAGCGATATTTTTGAGCCTGCTCGGCGCCGTTATCGGCCTTGCGGCCGCCTCGTTCATGAACAAGCTCACGGTCTCCACGATGAACTGGACCACATTCTCCGAACTGACCTTCCGCTTTCTTCTAAACCGCCGCATAATCGCCAGCTCGGTCATATTTGCCGTTGTGATGGGAGCAGTCGGAGGAGTGCTGCCGTCTATCAGGGCCGCCCGCATGAATATCGTTTCAGCGCTGCGGGCGAGATAGTGTTCACTTCATAGGCTTATCCGCTTATAATAGGGCTTGTAAGCTATCAGACCGTCCAGGGACAGCCTGCCTGCTCCGGTAATCATAAGCGCGAGCGCCATGCCCATGACCAGCAGGTGATATTCGAATCCCTCTCCGGACTGTTTGCCATACCAGTTCATGAAAAAACCGTGGGGCCAGTGAACAAGGTAAACAGCCCCGATCATGTCGCAAAAAATCCCAAACGCACACAACCTGGTCGCAAAACCGACAATCAGACCTATCGCGCCGAGTGATTCGGCCGCGATGACCAGCAGCGTCAAAAAAGCGGGCAAGTGATAGTGCTGAGAGAAAGCCTCCAGGGTACCCGAAACGCCATTGCCTCCGAACCATCCGAAAAGCTTCATTGCCCCGTGCGGGAATATGACCGCCCCGAGGGTAACCCGAATAATCAGGTTCTGCCACGTATCTTCAGTCCTGAAGAACCATTCCATTTCACCCCTCCATGGTTGCCGTATCGCTCCCTCTCCATCGCGCCCCGGATCATTTCCAGTTGCGTTTCGAGTTTCATCCCGGAAAATATCGATTATCTTACATCTAAACGGGCGGGTGTGTCTCTATCCAAGAGCACCCATCAGCCTGATAAGTCCAAAAAGATCATTGTGTTCCGAGGGCCAATATACTATCGGGTATTTTTATGGGAATAGAAGAAAGAAAATCCTTTTTTGAAACGGTTGACATTTATCCGGTCACCTGTGAGCGGCTATCCAACGGCCGCTCCGACCTCGAAGTGCTCGATGGCCTCATCAAAGGCGGGGCGCGCATTGTTCAGCTCAGGGAAAAAGACCTCTGCGAGAGGGATTTTTTCCGGTTGGCCGAGATCTTCAGAGAACGCACGGTAAAGGCCGGCATGCTGCTCATCATAAATGACCGGGTCGATGTGGCCGTCGCCGTCGGTGCGGACGGAGTACACCTCGGCCAGGAGGATTTCCCGGTTCCGGCGGCAAGAAAGATCGCCCCCGGCCTGCTTATCGGCGCATCCTCGCACAACCTCCAGGAGGCCCTCCGGGCCCAGGATGAAGGCGCCGATTACGTCAATATCGGCCCGATCTTTCCAACGGGGACCAAGGAGGGCGTGGAGCACTTCCCGGGTCCGGAGGTGATCTCACAAATAGCCCCCCGTCTGCGAATCCCGTTTACCGTAATGGGCGGCATAAAAGAATCCAACATAAAGCAGGTCCTCGAGATGGGGGCAAGAAAAGTCGCCGTAGTGACGGCGATCACACAGGCGGCCGATATTGCAGAGGCTGTGCGATCTTTGAGAAAAATGATCAATGTTGAAATCGTAGATTACCATTGAGGTGAATGATGGGACGCAGCGCCATACACCCGGGCGAACATCTCGCCGAACAGCTTGAAGAACTGAACATGAGCGCGGCTGAACTGGCCCGTCAGCTCAAAGTGCCAACAAACCGCATCACCCAAATCCTGAAAGGGCAGCGCGCCGTAACGGGTGACACGGCCTTGCGCCTCGGTCATTTTTTCGGGACGAGCGCAGAGTTTTGGATGAATCTGCAGAAGATCTACGAGCTTCGCCTGGCCGAGGAAGAATCCGGAGCAACGATCAGCAACCTGCCGACTCTTGCCAAGCCGATGAAAAAGCATGGCGAGCAATTGCGACCGCCACCAAGGTGACAAAGCATTTGGGGCAGACGGTTGTGATGAAAGGACTTCGATGACGGATGCGGGGGTCGGGGCAGGCTTGGCAAGCTCTTGCGACCACGGAAATGATGGAAGGCTTGAATGTTAAAAGCCGGACAAAATCCCGCAAACTGTCCCTATTCGGAAAACCGCCCCTGCCCTGCGCCTGGCGTTCCGGCTTGGCCTACATTCATCACAGGAGACAATAAGAAGCTTCGCGGCGACAAAAAACGGCCTGCAAAACGGTGACAAATATGTCAACATACAGCACGTGAGAAATACACGCCCTATTTCATGGATCAAGGCGGCGCGGAGGGATTTTGAAGAATTTCCCGAAGACGTGCAGGGCGATATGCTGAGCGCACTCACGATTGCTGCCGAAGGCAGTAAATCGGGCAAGGGCCAAGCCCTTCAAAGGTACTGACGGCGGGATTTTCGAAATTGCGCTTCGGCATCGAGGAGATGTTTTCCGCGTCATCTACGCTGTTAAGATTGGCGCTGATATTTGGGTTATTCACGCCTTCCAGAAGAAATCCAAGACCGGAATTAAGACGCCTCAAATGGAGATTGATCTCATCCATGAGCGCCTGAAAAGGTTAAAGAAGGCTTTAAAATGAAGAAGGCTTTTAAATGAAGAACGACGACCTTGAACTCATTCGCGGCAGCGGTAACGTGTTTCGCGACTTTGGCCGCCCTAACGCCGGCGTTGAACAAGCGCGCGCCATTCTTGCAGCCAAGATCGTAAGCACGCTTGACGAGCGTGGCCTATCGACGCGTGAGGCCGAAAAGCTAACGGGCGTGTCGCATTCGGAGTTTTCGCGCATCCGTAACGCGCGGCTTGAACGTTTTACACTTGATCGAATGATTACGATCCTTGGAAAGCTCGATGAGGATGTTGAAGTGAGCGTTACCTTCCAACACCGGCATGCTCCTTTACAAGATGAACTAAACAGTTGAAGGAGGTAAAGGCATGGAGATGAAGAACCCTGCACACCCTCCCGCCATTGTTGTTGAGCGGTTTACGTCGAAGGTTGCCTAAATTCAAGAATGACGCGAGGGGCGTTTTTGAAAAACGACGACCGGAAACACCTGACCACCTTGAGGTGGATAAATTATTATCCGCGACCGTTGCCTTTTGCTTTTGATGTTCCGGCATGGGTTGCGCGTGTCGGAGGCCTGCGCCTTGCATCTCGACCAGGTGGACACCGAAAGCCGCGTGCTGCATGTTGCGCGGCTCAAAAAAGGACTGTCCACCACGCAACCGCTACGAGCCGACGAACTGCGCCTTATCAAGGCATGGCTCATCGAACGCGCCAAGATGAAGCCGACCGGTAAAGCTTTTTTTATAAGCGAGCGCCGCGCGCCTCTTAGCCCTAAGAGGGCTTGGGCTGCGATCCGGCGTTATGGCGAGCTGGCCGGTTTGCCCCTGCCCGCTCATCCGCATATGCTCCGCCATGCTTGCGGCTTTGCCCTGGCCGACCAAGGCGCGGACACGCGGTTGATCCAAGACTATCTAGGACACAGGAACATTCAGCACACCGTCATTTATACGGCGAGCAATCCGGCAAGGTTTGAGAGGCTTTGGCGATAGAGGGCTTGTTATCAGGCTATGGCGTCCAAGCCCTTCTTGCGTACCAGTGACAACAGCTTAAGGGAAGGCCCGCGCGGCTGTTTTTCCCCCCGCTCCCACTGGCTCACTAACCCGACTGTCACGTTAAGGTAGTGTGCAAATACCGCCTGACTGACGCCCGCCGCTTTTCTGACTTCCGCAATCTCTTTTGCCGAAAGCTTTTCCACGGTTGTCAGGCACGATGCATCAAAATCGCGCATTGTCTTTGCGTCTATCAATCCAATGCGATGCAGCCCTTGCGCGGTTTCGTGCAAAGCTTCCAAGGCGTCGCTTTGATATTTTTTTGCCATTTTAAATTACCTCCTTCAACTCGCCCTCATTCAGGGCTTTCGTGATACCTGCCTCAGTGAGGCTCAAATAAACCTGTGCCAACTTCTGATATTCATTCAATTCAAAGGCGGTAAGGTTGGCTTTTGTGCTCTTGGGGAAGCCATATACGAACACCGCACGAGTTCCCACACGGTAAACGATTATTGTTCTGTAGCCGCCCCTTTTACCTTCGCCTGTCCGTGCTACGCGCTTTTTGATAAGGCCCCCGCCCAACTCACCATCGTTCAGGCCCTTTTCTGCTTCCTGCACAGCGTCAGCTAATTTATCGTCGCTGATACCCTCTTTCCGCGCAAAACGCGTAAACCACTTCGTTTTGAATATCCGCACCGAGTCCCCCTCACGCATTACACTATAACACTTAGTGTTGTATTTCAACGTCTAATTCTCATGTTTTGTGTCAAGAATCTTGATTTACGGCACGGCGACCTTGTCGCAAAGGCCCGGCCTGTGGGCGGATTATTGACAGGGGCGTAATCCCATGCAAGCAATGGGGTTATGATTTTGGAGTCTTTGGAAGAAGCCCAGGCCGTTTATTCGAAACACTTAGCCGAGCAAAAAGAAGCAGGCAGAAAGTATCTCGACGCCTGCTTGACGGTAAGAAGAGATACGCTGCGGGTCGTTGTGCGTGACAATCGCAGGAAGCAGCCAATGTCCACATGTTACGAATACGACCTTTGGTTTGATTGCGCCGGCATTCATGAAATCGAAAATGGCAGCCGTAGAAGGCGGTTCAAACGGCCATCGTTCCCGCAAGCTCCATATGTGTATTGACGCTCAACATGGTCCCGTTCCTATTGCGATTTCTCAGCGCTGCCATCTAGCTTTATTCGAAATTCTGCCTTGATTGAGCCGGTCGACGTTATTAAGCGTGCGTAATGAGGTTTTTTTGAGGGGCGGTTCCAGGGTCACTAAAATGATTCTCCAGGCGAGTCCGGACTAGGCGTTCGTTTTCCGTAGAACCTTGATCGGGTATCGGCACGTCAGGAATGTTCAGATCGCCGGGTTTAGCACGGAACAACAGAATCGTGAAAACTTGAGGCTTCATTTTTTCTCCCCTTAATTCTTAACATTCAGATCAGAATCCGCTCGACTTCATCGAGTGAGGCCTGATCGTTTCGGCGATCATAAAGGCCGGTAGTGCGTGCGGATTCGTGGTTTGCCATTTGCTGCGCCACCTCTAACTCGCCGCCGTTTCTTAAATATTCCGTGATCCCGGTAGCGCGAAAGCTATGACAGGAAATTTTCGTGCGCACGGCCTCGTCTTCGGCGCACCGGCGGATCATGCGGTAAACGTCCGGTTGGGTCATGGGGCGATCTGTGAGCCCGCGCTCGTGGCGAGGAGCCGTGCGGAAAAGATACCCCTTTGCGTCCGCTGCGATCCCTGCGCCTTCAATGTACGCCTCAAGGTATTCCTCAAGATTATGGTGACAGGGCATCTCGTGACGTTTGCTGCCTTTTTCATGGAGGCGCACGGAAGCTCCGATCGCCTAGCGACATCATAAGCCCAACGCTTGCCTATTCCTCCCACTTTGATTCCAACCGTCTTTCAACCACGGATGAAAACGCAGCGTGCATTTTGCCGCTTCTATTGCCGTTTCTCGTTGCCGTTTCTCGTTGCCGTTTTGCAGGGCCAAATTCCTTTCTGATATTCTTTGCCCGGATTGAAACGGATGGGGGAGTTAAGGAATTGAGGGTCCCCGGCTTACGCAGAGGCGACATCATTAGACCACGGCAAGAGGCAGGCGCTTTCGGACAGGTAAAAGACCAATTATCGCAAAGACGCATGGCCAAAAACCTGTCCACCACAGAGCCACAAAAACTACAGAGAAAGGGCTAAATCAATGGTAAGAGCGAAATTCAAAGTCGACGAGGTTAGGCGCCATCTCACTATGCTCCCTGTAGAGGGAAAGAAGGATCACTACGTTCATGGAGAAGTCCGGACTGTGATCATGTCTCCTGTCTATGGGGGCGGAGATCCCAGCCATGAGAATACGAAGTTCTGGCGGGCTACGCCCTCCGGTAAACTCGAACTCGGATGTGCAAATCTGGCGGCAGCAGAGATGTTCGAAATCGGGCAGGAATACTACATCGATTTCACAAAGGCCGAGTGATGACCTTCGATGAGCACCCTGTTCTGGAAGGCCGACCTCCCATTGCGCTGTGAATGCATCCAGAACTAAGGGTTTAATCTGGGAGTACCCCGGTCCACGCATAGTGCAAGGAGGCCTGCGTCCCATGCATCCTCCGCGAATCGCATCTGCGAAAGGACTTTTAAGAGCGTGCGCACGCCGCCCCTAGGCTAGGAAGCAGGGTTGTCTGGCGCTCCGTCATTTACACGTCGGGCAACGCGGCGCGGTTTGAACGATTGTGGCGATAGGGAGCTACGTTCTTTATCCTCAAGCGCTGCCTGTTGCTCGACCTTATTGCGAAGCTCGCTGGTGCAATGGGAGATAAATTCTTCCCAGTGCGCGAGTGCTTTAAGCTCGTAGAAGCGTTTTTCAGCGACGTTGTAAACAACAGCTTTTTTTTGTTGTTTCAGAAGCCTGAGGACATTGAGGATCGTTCCCTTGCTTTTCCCGTCCCACACCATAAAGCCAACCGTCGCGTTATCGGCCATTGTACGATCTTTCGCGGCGTAAAAATCGAAAGTTTTGTTGGGCGCAGTCGATGATACTTTTCGCTGCATCCAATTTCCTATATTGTTCCGGCAAAGGTGCCCGGAGCAAAAAACCTCCACGTTCAGGTAGTTCTTGCTGTTCAGGTACTGCTGGACGGCTTTATCGGCTCCGTTCGCGTCTCCTATAATGACAGGCAATCCTTTTTCGATGAGCCGATCCAGCCGCATCCGGATCGGCTCACTTAGACGGGAACCCCCCCGTGAACCGCCTATGAAAACCTTTGTCATCGGTTACTCCTCGTCCGTGTTATCGTCAAAGCGAAAACATCGGAGGCCTTGCCTTGGCCATAGAGCAGAACCGTCATCGCATCCATCGTTGCCCCCCAACCGGTAGAGGTCATCAAAAAGCAATATCTTTCTGCCGTTTGTGGCAGAAGCATCGACATCATGAAGGCCATCCAAGAGACGCATCCGTTCATCGAGATCATAGACATTTTTGAGTTGCGGCGCATCTCGAGTTTTCCTCACGCAATCGACGAGGGGAATATTTAACCGCTGGCTCAAGGCGCCACCAATAACGGACACGGGTTGTAGAGCCCTGGAGCAACTGGATCTCACATGGGACCAATCTCGCGGGGGTATCAAGGATAAAAGAGGGCGCCACACAAATGTGTAATGCACCGCTTGTGAATATGTCAGCTATGGCTAACTCCTTGTTGTTGGTAGGCACGATGGGTTTTTTCCCTTTGACCTCCTTCTTCGTACTATGCTAGCAATATTTTTCATTGAATAAAAAAGCAGGACGGCAATTCGTTGGATTAAAAATCTATTTTTACGGGGGGCGCAGATGAAAAAAATGTTTGGGTTTGCCGGGGTGATCGTTATTTTTCTTTTTGTGACCGCCGGGGTGTGGGCCGCCGGGCCCGAGACCACCGAACCGATCAAGATCGGATTTATGGGGAATCTTTCCGCTCCTTCTTCTTTGAGCGCCAAAGCCGCAGCCATGATGGCCGTGGATGAGATGAATGAAGCCGGCGGGATCCTGGGAAGACCGGTCAAGCTGATCATCGAAGATACCAAGGGGGAGATCCCGAAATGCGTGGAGTTGTATAAGAAACTGGTGATGAACGACCGGGTCCTGGCCGTGATCGTCGCTGAAAAGGTGGAAATGGGCGTGGCCGGCATGGAGATCGGGGCCGAACTGTACCCCGAATACCCTCACATTTTTTTCAGCACCATCGGGTCCGGGGATGACATCTGGCACCATGTGCGCGACAACTACGATAAATACAAATTCGGCTTCCAGACCTATTATTCCATCTCCACCAATTATTTGAAGATCTTGGCAGAGCTAAATAGTGAAATATTTAAAGATATGGTCAAGACCAAAAAGGTGGCCATCATTTACGAAGACATGGAGTGGACCAAGCCTCTTCGAAAAGGCTTGCCGGGTGTTTCGCCCCCTTTGGCCGATGTCTATAAAAGCCAGGGACTGGAGGTGGTTTATGAAACGACCGTGTCCCTGGACCAAAAGATGTTCAACCCCATTTTTGAAGAGATCGCCAAGTCCGGTGCCGGGGTGATCGACTGCGTGGTCGGGTATATCGACGAGGGCGCTTTTATCAAACAATGGGCCCAATCGAGCGCCAACAACGCCCCTTCATACCTCTGGGGGGGCTTGGCCGGAATGCCCCAGGCCTGGAAGATGACCGAAGGCAAAGTGGCCGGCATTATGGTCGGTAGCTCCATGGTCAAAGTGCCCATCACCCCCAAAACCATCCCTTTTATGGACAACATGATCAATCATTATAAGGTCGGTCCCATCTTCGGCTCTCATACCACCTATGACACCTTGTACGGATTCAAGAAAGCCATTGAAAAGGCCGGCGGGACCGGGAATATGGATGCCCTGATCAAAGAATTGGAACAGGTGCAGGAAGTGGCCGTTTTAGGGACCATCGGCTGGGACCCCAAATTCCACTACAACCTGCCTTATCCAAAATATATTTCTCCCATTGTGCAATGGCAAGAAGGAGAAATGAAGGTCATCTTCCCTAAGGAATATAAGACCGGAAACTATATGCCTCCAGCTGAATTGAGGAAATAGGAAAATACAGGCTATAGGCATTTGAGGAGCAGAAAAATTTTAACCTCATGCCCCTTGCCTATAGCCCCCTTCAATCCATTTTCATTCTTCACGGCATCGCCTAAGATGGCTGGGCCGTGAGGAACGGAAAGAGAGCCAATGAATGAGACTGTGCAATCGATTCTCATCTTTACCTTCATCTGGGGTTCGATCTACCTTTTAATATCTCTCGGTTTTTCCTTGATCTGCGGGGTGCTCCGGATTTTTCACCTGGGATACGGGGTGACCTTTGTTCTGGCCGCCTACGGCGTTTGGGCCTTCATGGAAAATGCCGGATTGGGGTTGATCCCCAGCATCCTCTTGATGCTCTTGGTTCAAATCGGCTTTTCCATTTTTGTTTTTTACAAAGGGGTCTTTCAGCGCTACCTGGATCGGGAAGAGATCCTTTTAACCGTTTCGCTCCTGATCTTTATGTTTATGGCCCAGTTGGCCAATTACCTCTATCCGGTCACCGACGGGGTCAGCATCCCCACCACCCTAAGTGACGGAATGGTAACTATCGGCAAGGTCAAGATCGCCAACCAGATGGTTTTGGCGGCCTTCATCGGGATCCTGGTTACTGCTGTCTATGTCATCTGGTTTTTGAAAACCCGGACGGGCCTGATCATCCGGGCCATCAGCCAAAACCTGCCGGCGGCCACGTTGATGGGGGCCAGCGTCAACCGGATGTATTATCTAGCCATGATCCTCTCGGTCATCCCGCCGACCGTTTGCATGCTGGTCATCGCCCCCTTCTGGGGGATCGATCCCTTTATGGGCTCCCCATTGCTCATGACCGCTATGCTGATCGCCATTTTAGGCGGTCTGGGTAATTTAAAGGGGAGCATCGTCGCTTCCTATTTGATCGGTTTTATCCACTCTTCGGTCAGCTTTCTTTACGTTTCCCGGTTCATGGGACTGGCAGCCTTGATCGTCACATTGATCGTGATGATTTACCGGCGGGGAGGGCTGTTTGTAGGAGAAACCATATGGTAGATTTTGAACTACGACGGGACCGGATCGTCGCCCGCTGGGGGGATCAAAAATACGAATGGGTTATTGAACCCCGTTACTGGCGGAACCCGGCCATCGGGGTGGCCCTCTTAGCCTTGCTGCCCCTTTTTATTTATTCCTACCCGAACGTCCTGACCATGATGACAACGGCCAACCTTTATGCCGCCGTGGCCATACCGCTCGGTTTGCAAATGCTGGGAACGGCCCGGGTCAATTTCGGACCCCAACTCTACCTGGGCATCGGCGGATACACGGCCGCCCTGCTGAATCTGCACTTCGGTTTCGGCCCGGCCCTGACCCTGGCAGCCACGATCCTCGTCTGTGCCGGGATCGCCCTGCTGCTCAGCCCGACCACCTGGATCGCTAAAGGCCTGTATTTTTCCCTCATCACCCTGATCCTTCCCTTGACCTTTCTGGATGTCACCTTCATTTGGGGGGATATTTTTCGGGGGGAAGTGGGGTTGGCGGGGATGAGTCCCTTATTGACTTTAGGAAAAGTCACCTGGAATTATTTGGCCTACTTCTATCTGTCTCTCTTGCTGATGCTGAGTTACCTGTTTATATCCGACAAGATCGTCCGCTCCCGGTTCGGGGTCAGTCTGGCGGCCATCAACGAGAATGAAGACGTGGCCCGGATGATGGGAGTGGACGTGGACCGGTATAAAATTTTTTATTATGTTTTCCCCTCGGTCCTGACGGGGATCGTCGGCTGGTTTATCGTCCACACCTTCCGGACCTTCGCCGGGGTGACCTATCTTCCCCTGGATTTCATGGTCAAGATTTTGATCATCGTCATTATCGGAGGGAGGGCCTATGTCTATGGAGCGGTGCCCGGGGCCTATTTGATTTCCATCGTGGAAGATTCGCTCCGCGGGCTGGGCCCGATCAATTACGTGCTTTTCCCGCTGGTTTTGATCCTCGCCATCATCTTCCTTCCCCGGGGGGAAGGTCTTTGGGGGCTTTACCATAAACGGCATCACCGGGATTATTTTCCGACCCTTCGTGTCAGGAGAGATTAAAAGGTGCTGGAAATCACCAATGTGACTAAAACCTTTGGCGGCCTGGCGGCGGTCAATCAGGTCAGCTTTTCCGTCAATGAAGGGGAAGTGGTCGGGCTGATCGGACCGAACGGGGCCGGGAAGACCACCTTGTTGAATCTGATCTGCGGCATTTACAAACCGGATTCCGGGACCATTCAGTTCGACAGCGCGGACATTACCGGCCAGCCTCCCAACCGGGTCTGTAAACTGGGGCTATCCCGGACCTACCAGATTCCCCAGCCCTTTGGAGCCATGACCGCCCTGACCGGCGTGCTCGTGAGTGTCTTGAATGGAAAGAAACGGCCGAACATGAGCCTCTCCGATGCCGTCCCGGAGGCCTCTTATTATCTGGAATTTGTGGGGCTGTTCTCCAAGCGGGATACGCTGGCCCGCGATCTGACTCTCTACGAGCTGCGGATGCTGGAATTGGCCCGGGCCCTGGCCACCACCCCCAAGCTTTTACTCCTGGATGAAGCCATGGCCGGTTTGAATTTCACGGAAGCCTCCCGGGCGCTGGAGATGATCTCGAACGCCCGGGAGCAATTCGGCATCACCATTCTTTGGATCGAGCATGTGATGAAGATCATCATGAGCGCGGCCAAACGGATCGTCGTCCTTCAGTACGGCAGGAAGATAGCCGAAGGTCCTCCTCAGGAGATCGCCACTGATCCGAAGATCATCGAGGCCTATCTGGGAGCGCGGTATGCTCAAAATAAGTAATCTGAATGCCTCCTACGGCGTGATCCCTGTGCTCCATGACGTTGGGCTGGAAGTGCGGGAAGGGGAAGTCGTTGCCCTGCTGGGCGGGAACGGGTCTGGAAAAACCACCCTGCTCAATGCCGTCTCCGGGGTCATAAAGAGTCAATCCGGAAGAATTACCTTCCTGGATAAGGACATCCAAAACCATCCGGCCGATAAAATCGTTAAGTTGGGGGTTTCCCAGATACCGGAAGGCAGAAAAATTTTCCCTTATCTGACGGTCAAGGAAAACCTGCTCATGGGATGCTGCACGCTCAAGGCCTGGCGAAGCCGGCAGGAGATGCTGGAGAAAATGTATGCCCTCTTTCCCATCCTGAAGGAAAGGGCCGGACAACGGGCCAGCCTGATGAGCGGTGGAGAGCAGCAAATGCTGGTCATCGCCCGGGGATTGATGGCCCGGCCTAAGCTGCTCATGATCGATGAACCTTCATTGGGCTTAAGCCCCTTGATCATGACCCAGATTTATGAGATCATCAAAACCTTTCCCGCTGAAGGGATCACGGTTTTACTGTCTGAGCAAAATGCCTTGTACGCCCTCGAAATCTCCGCTCGAGGTTATGTCTTGCAGGACGGGCAGGTGGTGCTGGAAGGGACGAGTGAATTTCTTTTAAACAATGAGTTGGTTAAGAAGGCTTATATCGGGATGTAAAAAAGGTAAGGCGCAAGGTTAAGAGCGGAGACAAACATGGCCGAAGATTATTTTGCATACACCAAAAAACTTTTCGACCCCGAGGAGATCTCCAAGAAGCCCGAGGCCTTGCAGGGAATCCGGGTCCTCGACCTGTCCCATATGATCTTCGGCCCCACGGCCGCCAAATTTTTAGGGCAATACGGGGCGGAAGTGATCAAGGTGGAAGTCCCTTATCAAGGCGATTATTGGCGGGGATCGACTTACTGGGGAAAGTACTGGAAACACTCCAATCCCCTGTGGCATTTCATTAACCAGAGTAAATATTTTGTGGCCATTGACGTCAAGAAGCCCAAAGGCAAGGACCTGATCCTCAAGCTGGCCGAGACCTCTGACGTGGTGATTGAAAATTTCACCTCCGGCACGGTGGAGGCCTGGGGCATCGGCTACTCCCAGGTGAGCAAGGTCAACCCGAAAGTCATTTACGCCTCTTTGAGCACCTACGGCCAATACGGCCCTTTCCGCTATTTCCCGGGCTGGGATCTACTGGCCCAGGGGGCCAGCGGCCTTCTTTCCGTTACCGGCCACCCGGATACGGAAAAATATTTCAAGATCCCGGATTTTTTCGGCGATTTTTTCCCGGGCTATTTCGTGGCCATGCTGATCCTCATGGCCCTCAATTACCGGGAGCGCAGCAGTGAAGGCCAGTATATCGATAGCTGCCAGACCGAGATCCTTATGCGGTCTTTATTCCATTTCACCTATCACGGGGCCACCGGGGAGGATCTGGGCCGCACCGGCAATCTGGACCCGACCATGTCCCCTTCCGGGATCTTTAAGACCTTGGACGGAGAATTTATCGCCTTGGCCGTGGCCACGGACAAACAATTCCAGTCCCTCTGCCAGGCCATGGGCCGGGAAGACCTGGCCGGGGATGAAAAATTCAAAAAGGCTTTTGACCGGCTCAAGCCGGAAAATGCAGCTTACCTGAATAATGTCATCGAAAAATGGGTCCGTTCCCGGGAGGCGTCTGCCTTGATCCGCTTAGGAAAAAAACATGGCCTGGCCGTGGCCGAAGTCATGGATGATGTGCAGATCTGTAATGATCCCTGGCGGCGTGAGCGGGGGAGCGTCATCCCTTTTCATGACGATATGTACAAGGAACTGGTGCTGGAAGGACCGATTGCCATGCTCAGCAAAACCCCGGGCCGGACCAAGTGGCTCACTCGACCCCTGGGCTATCACAACCGCTATGTCTTAAAGAAAATCCTGGGCCTGACCGAGGCCCGGATCAAGGAACTGAAAAAAGAAAGGGTCGTGGGCAACTGGGATTTTCGGGTCGGCCAGAGGCCGCCCGTTTACTATAAGATCGACCAGGATCCCATTTTTAATTACCAGGGGGGTGAGGACCATTAAAGAGAGGGTTTATTCCAGGTACCTGCAGAAAAAAGGGGCCTCCCGGAAGCTTTCCGAATGGAGCGGCTTTCTAGCCGAGATGATGACCCCCGAGGGCAAGCCGGAAGCTCTGGATGATATGGTGGTCCTGGACCTGAGTTATGCCAACTTCTCGGGCAACATCGCGGCCAGTTTTTTTGCCGAAGCCGGGGCCGAGGTCATCAAAGTGGAACCTCCCGAAGGAGACCCGGCCAGGGCCATGAGTCCCTACGGGGCCAATGTCAAGGGCGTGGGCATCCCCTTTCTGATGGAATGCCGTAACAAGAGGCACATCACCCTGGATGTCAGCAATCCTGAGGACTGCGAAAATATCAAACGCCTGACAGCCAAAGCCGACGTGCTCATCGAAACCTTTGCCCCTGGTGAAATGGATTCCTGGGGGATCGGTTACCCGCGATTGCAGGAGCTGAACCCGGGCTTGATCTATATCGCTATTACCCCTTACGGGCATTATACGACCAGGGCCAGAGAATCGGCCAATGTTCCCTGGAGTGACCTGACCAGCCAGGCCGAGTCCGGGCTGGCCGCCCTGGTCGGCGACCTCCCGGATGCGCCGGAGCCTTTTAGCTGGCCGACCCGGGCCGGGTTTTACGCCGCCGGCTACACTTCGGCAGTGGCAGCGGCTTGCGGCGGGCTGGTAGCCTCCTTTTTCAAGCGTAGGACCGGCCAGGGACAGATGATCGACATCGCCGCGGCCGACGCCTATGCTTCCTGCGTCGGTATTCCCCCGACCATCGGCTATGTCTGGAAGAAACCCCGGTTTCGCTACGGCACCCTGGATTACGGCCTTTGTCCTTATGGATTTTTTAAGTGTAAGGATGGTTACGTGGCCATCGCCTGTTTCCGGGACCAGGACTTCCGGGCGGCCATGAAAATCTTGGGCACCTGGAAATTGGAGGAAGACTGGAGATCCCTGCTGGACCGGATCACGGACGACATCGACAAGGCCAAGGAATTGAATGACAAAGTGGAAAAGGCCGTGGCCAATTTTACCTACCAGGAAATTTCTGAAAAATTTTCCCGCTACAGTGTCAAGTCGGCCCGCTCCAAGTGGCGAGGAGGCGGGCTGCCGGTGACCACCAGGATGTTGACCCCCAAGGAAGTATTGGAGCAGGAGCACTGGCAGGTCCGAGGGTCCTTTGCCAGGGTGAATCACCCGGCCTTCGGGATCGTCACCTTGCCCGTCACCGGGAAGATGTCCAAAACGCCCTTAAGGGTGAAATGGATCTCGGCCGAGATCGGCGAAGATAACGAGACTATTTTTAAAAAATACGGATTGAAGACCAATGGGCCTGGGAAAGAATTTTAAAACAGGGCATTTTTCCAATCCTCAGAAGGATATACTCGTACCTGATCCTTTGCCGAATAGAGGAAGGCGCTGCTATTGAAAACATCGAATGCCAAAGAAGAGTGCAAGACAGTAAGCGATCCCCGGAGGGTTGACGAAGGGATCGACTTTGACGCGATACGCCCCGAACTTGTCGAGGTGATTGAGCGGCACGCCTTCGGCCGTGACGAGCTACGCCCCGAAGTGGTGGCGCGAAGACAACAAAAAGGCCAGCGGACTGCACGCGCGAACGTGGAAGATCTTTGCGACGCCGGTGGTTTCATTGAATACGGAGCACTCCTCATCTCCGCACAGCGCCAGCGGCGCTCCGTTGACGACCTCATCAAAAATACCCCGGCTGACGGACTCATCACGGGCATCGGATCGGTGAACGGTTCTCTATTCGGAGACGGCAAGGCCCGTTGCATGGTAATGGCCTATGATTATTCCGTGTTGGCCGGCACACAGGGCTATTTCAATCACAAGAAGATGGATCGCATGCTGAAATTGGCCTACGAGCAGGGCCTGCCCTTGGTTCTATTTGCGGAAGGGGGCGGCGGAAGGCCGGGCGACGTCGATGCCGACGGGGTTATGCCAACGGGTCTGGATCTCTCTACCTTCGGCTTGTTTGCTCGCTTAAGCGGCAAGGTCCCTGTAGTAGGCGTCGTATCGGGGTTCTGTTTTGCGGGCAATGCCGCCTTGCTCGGCTGTTGCGACGTTATCATCGCAACCAGGAATTCCGGCATCGGCATGGGAGGTCCGGTGATGATAGAAGGTGGCGGACTCGGCGTTTTCAGACCTGAGGAAGTAGGTCCAATTGATGTGCAAACGCAAAACGGCGTGGTCGACATTGCCGTAGCTGATGACGTTGAAATGGTGGCGGCAGCGAAGCGATATCTTTCTTATTTCCAGGGCGCTACATCTCGATGGGAAGCCGGCGACCAGCGAATTCTCCGCGACTTGTTGCCGGATAACCGGCGGCGCGTCTATGACGTGCGAGTCGTCATTGAATCGTTAGCCGATACCGGTTCCTTTCTTGAGATACGCGCGGAATTCGCTCCCGGTATGGTTGCCGGCTTCATCCGCATCGAAGGAAGGCCTTTCGGCGTTATCGCCAACAACTGCAAGCACATGGCCGGAGCTATCCAAGCTGAAGACGCGGACAAAGCGGCGCGCTTGATGCAATTGTGCAATGTTCATGGTATCCCGATTCTGTCTCTGTGCGATACTCCGGGATTCATGGTGGGACCCGAAGTCGAGCGGCGTGCCCATGTTCGCCATGCCTGCCGGATGTTCGTAGTCGGCTCACATGTGACGGTGCCGTACTTCACGGTCGTATTACGCCGGGGATACGGCCTCGGCGCCATGGCTATGGCGAAGGGCGGTTTTCATGAATCGGTCTTTACCGTTTCCTGGCCGACCGGAGAATTTGGCGGAATGGGACTTGAAGGGGCGGTTAAGATGGGATTTAAAAAAGAGCTTGAGGCAATTGAAGACCCCGGGGAACGTCAAGCGCTCTACGATAAACTGCTCGTCCAGTCTTACGAGAGGGGCAAAGCCATCAATGTGGCCGCTTACTTCGAAATCGACGGGGTGATCGACCCGGCGGATACACGCAAATGGATCATGCAGGGTTTGCGCTCCATTCCTGATGAACCAGCCAAAAGGGCAATTCAACCATTTGTTGATCCGTGGTAAAGATGAAAGGTAAAAACACAAACGCCGATATAAATCTTCAGTTGAAAACATCCCGCCCCGGGGAACATCAGTGGTCTTCAACCGAACTAATCTGCCCTCAGAGGATAAATGATGCATATTGCTTACCTCAGCCTGTTAACATTGGTGCAATAGTCTTTCGTTGAAGTTAACCTTCCTCTCCTTATGACGTTATGCGGTGGACCATCGAGAATCTTTCAATGTCTGGATCATACCTGAAATGTTCATCCTTGGTAGCAGAAGCCATTGAAGGCCCACCCTTTTTGACGATTCCAAGCTTTGCCGGCCACGATTGCTTGCCACCCTGAGATTGCACAGCGAGAACTGTTTCACATCAACTCCAGGCGACCATCATATCATCTGCTTTTGCCGCTGAAAGAGATCAGTCAGTGAGTGGGTGAATCGCAAGAACCAATGGGATCACTGGCTTTTTCTGCTTTTCGCCCGGTTCACCCGCTCACCTGTTCACCTCAAGTTTTTTCTTTGTTTGCTTTTTGCCGCTTCTGGTTGCCGTTTCTATTGCCGCTTCTGGTTACCGCTTCTGGTTGCCGTTTTGCAGGCCTAATCCCCTTCATGATACGATATCGCCGATTACAACGTATAGGAGAAGTTGACTGGTTTCGGTGCTTGGTTTCTCAGGTTCTCACCGCTCACTGTTCGTCGCGTAGCGATGCGGCCTCACAAAAAATCGGCCGCGGACTGGGCACTCACAAAAGATCGTGCCCGGACTTGAAGCATTAACCAACGGCTGGAGTATTAAGCCCGGACCTGAACGAAGTGAGGGTCCAGCGTTTCACATGCTTACTCAGCGGTAATCGCGAACCCGAAACCTAGTGAGGGTTCACCAAGAGGAGTTATTTTTGCTGCTCCCTGCTCCCCGCTCCTCGCTCCTCGCTACCGTCTTTTTTTCCGCTTCTGGTTGCCGCTTCTGGTTGCCGTTTTGCACGGCCTAATCTCTGGGTGGTATGCTGTTGCCAGACTGAAACGACGCATGGCCAGAACCTGTCCACCACCAGTCACAGAAATCAGAGAAAGGACTAAATCAATGGTAGGAGTTAAATTCAAAGTCGATGAGGTTCGGCGCCGTCTTCCGGCCTCCGTCCGCTGTCTCATTGCATTTTCATTGTATTCACAGAGGGCGTGTCAATTAAATCAAGGAGTTACGCTGGCCCCAACTGCATTCGCCCTGTATTTACAGGGTGAATAGTTTAGGGCTGGAGCAGGAAGCGGGAAGCAGGGGAGCGGCGGAGAGTGAATTCAGAACAGGAGAGCAGGGAGCAAAACCTTCTCGCTTCCCGCTCCCCGCTACGTTCCTCCATCCGTGTCTCATCTGCGGATAAACAGTTTTGAGCAGTTCTTCCCGCTCCTTGCTCCCCGCTCCTCGCTCCCCGCTCCTCGGCTATTAATCCTGTTTATGATCAGAACATCTGCGCTCATCTGCGACATCTGCGGACATCTCCCTGACCTGTCGATGATCAGGATAAACAGTTTTTAGTAGTTCTTCCCGCTCCTCGCTCCCTGGCTATTATTCCCTGTCCGGACCATGTCTCGCCTCTGAGGTGAAATCCTGTCTTTCGGGGAAATGCAGATTTTCCGCCTTGATTTTTTCGGTCTCCGCTTTATATTAATTAGCACTCAGTCAAAAAGAGTGCTAGTATGTGCTTTCGATCGGGTCCCTGATAAATTCACCAAAGAATCAAGGAGTGCAGAAGAATGGCTTACAGACCGCTTCACGACAAAATCATCGTTAAACGCGTTGAGGAAACGGAAAAGAGCGCAGGAGGCATCATCATTCCTGATACGGCCAAAGAAAAGCCCCAACAGGGCAAGGTGATCGCTGTTGGGACCGGAATTCTTACCAAGGAAGGCAAAATCATCCCGTTGCAGGTAAAGCCGGGAGACCGGGTGCTCTTCAGCAAGTACGGCGGAACGGAAATCAAGTTCGGAGATGAAGATTACCTTGTGATGCGTGAAGACGACATCCTTGGCATTCTCGAATAATGGGCGCAAAGGCAAAGGAGGATCGAAAAGATGCCAGCCAAAGAGATCAAATACGACATTAAGGCAAGAGAGAAGATGATGAACGGCGTTGACATTCTGGCCAACGCAGTCAAAGTGACCCTTGGCCCGAAGGGCCGCAACGTGGTGCTGGAAAAATCCTGGGGCTCGCCCACTATCACCAAGGACGGCGTAACGGTCGCGAAGGAAATCGAACTGGAGGACAGGTTCGAGAACATGGGCGCTCAGATGGTTAAGGAAGTGGCGAGCAAAACCTCCGACGTCGCAGGCGATGGGACAACTACCGCCACGATCCTTGCGCAGTCCATCTTCCGCGAAGGCGCGAAACTGGTGGCCGCCGGGCACAACCCGATGGCCCTCAAACGCGGAATCGAAAAATCGGTCTCAGCCGTCGTCGATGCACTGAAAAAGCTGAGCAAACCCATCAAGGACCAGAAAGAGATTGCCCAGGTCGGTAAGATAAGCGCCAACAACGACGCCACGATCGGGGATATTATTGCCGAAGCCATGAACAAGGTGGGCAAGGAAGGCGTGATCACGGTCGAAGAAGCCAA
>Ga0187862_10002157_pt1 | contig 20244 bp, 12 predicted proteins | sample June2016WEW_10_1_FD_133003 | JGI IMG/M metagenome (GOLD analysis project Ga0187862, IMG submission 133003) | Peatland microbial communities from SPRUCE experiment site at the Marcell Experimental Forest, Minnesota, USA - June2016WEW_10_150 | ecosystem: Environmental > Terrestrial > Soil >...
CGAAAAGTACCTGCTAAATGTCGCCATGTAATCATCTACACCACAATGTATTTTAGGAGTTGTCATGCCTCCATGATATAATACATAGGTTTCGAAAACGCAACTAAAAATGTCGGAGTAGTAATAGATACACTTTGAATGTTAAAATAATTCGGGCGAAATGGCGAATTGAAATTCGGCAGGTCGTATCCCCGGGATTGGTTCGTTTAGGGTTTTTGATGACGACCGGGTTATTCGGCAGGCCAAAAATGAAGATCGGCTGCGTTCTACTCTTTGAGGACATAGCAGGTCCCAGGGCGTCAAGAAGGACCCTCTCGGGCAAAACCGATGCCCCTTGTGAACAGGGCAAAGGCCTATGGGCTAATCAGACCTCGTTATAGGGTTAAATAACCCCAATTCTAATCCCTTAACATATCTGGGAAAATAGCCAATCCTGGGGCCATTTGGGGACAACTGTATATTTCCAACATTCACTTCATAAAATTTTACCTGATATTATAGATAGTTATCGTATTTCTCCGATGGCACCAAATGTGCTCAATGTGGGAGTACAGGGTCATTAGTGCCGACCTTTGCGACAAGGCGGGCAGATAAGGACTTTTCGGGCTCTTACTCTTACAGGCAAAGGGGATGAAAATGAGAGTCGAAGAAACACTCGATGTGAGGAAACGGTTACGGGAGGCAGTCGTCTTCTACGAGACTGCAGGAAAAGTAGCAATGATAAAAGAGATAGATAACCTCAACGGGCAATTTGCCGGGGACGGGTGCTATCTTTTCGCTGTCGACCTGGAAGGAAACATGCTTGCGCACCCGATGGACAAATTCAAAGGCAGAAACTTAATGGATTTGAGGGATTCCCTGGGGAAAAGCTTCATACGCAAAATAGTCGATACAGCAAAGGCGCGCGGAGGCGGCTCCACGGAGTATGAATGGCCGATGCCCGGGGGAGAAATCGAAGGCCGCAAGACGACACTATTTGAGAGAGTGGGCGACTTTGTCCTGTGCTGCGGATTCTTCAGCTCGGATGAGCCTTCCCTGGAGAGCCATTACGAAAGACTGTTCGGTCCCCTTGAGTAGAAGCAGCTAATGACAGAGGAGTCTGACGCAGCTCATTTTCCTGATCCATGTCTATGGCAAACTACGGGCCCCTTCTTTTGAAAGGAGGCTGTGGGGATAAATCTGAGCAATATAAAACCCTGATGGAGAGGTTAAGATTATGAGAAAGCCACTCTGGATGCCTTCCAAAGAATCGATAAACAGAGCTAATATCACCCGCTTCATGGACTACGTAAACAAGACTTACGGGCAAAACACCGGCACGTATTCAGACCTTCACAAATGGTCAGTGGACAATATTCCGGAATTCTGGGCTGCAGTGTGGGAGTTTACCGGAATAAAGGCTTCCCGCAAATATGATAAAGTTGTCGAAAACCTTGACAGGTTCCCCGGCGCCGAGTGGTTTCCGGGTGCAAGGCTCAATTTCGCCGAAAACCTTTTGAGATATCGCGACGAACAACAGGCGTTCATATTTCGGGGTGAGGACAGGAAAGCTTCCTCCATGACTTACGCCGAACTCTACAACGCGGTTGCACGCCTGGCAAAGTCTCTTCGAGAAATGGGGATAGTTGCCGGAGATCGTGTCGGCGCATATATGCCAAACCTCATGGAGACCGCGATTGCAATGCTTGCAGTAACGAGCATCGGGGCGGTTTGGTCTTCCTGCGGAACGGAACTGGGTGCCGGTGCAGTTGTCGACCGTCTGGGCCAGATCGGACCCAAAGTCCTGTTCACAGTGGATGCGCAGCTTTACAAAGGGAAAGCCGTGGACCTGCTGCCAAATGTCGAGAGGATCGCCAAAGAGATTCCATCGCTTGAAAGAGTAATAGTGACGCCTTATGTGTCGCAGCAGCCTGAAATTGGTAATATCAAAAATGCAGTACTCTTTGACGACTTTTTGTCAAAAGGGACGCTGGAAATCAAGTTCGAGCAGCTCCCATTCGATCATCCCGTTTTGATCATGTTTTCCTCCGGGACAACCGGAAAGCCAAAATGCATGGTTCAGGGTCCGGGCGTTCTGATAAACTTGGCTAAAGAGCTCATAATCCAAAGCGATCTCAAGCGCGAAGACAAGATTTTCTACATTACCACGCCGAGCTGGATGATGTGGAATTGGCTCATTGGATCGCTGACCGCCGGGGCGACCATCGTGCTTTACGACGGTAACCCTAACTACCCCGACTGGGGCACGATGTGGCGACTTGTCGAGGAGACCGGTATTACTATTTTCGGCTGCAGTGCGAGCTATATCAATTATCTGAGAAGCGTAGAAGCATCTCCTGCAAAGACCTACGATCTCTCTTCGCTCAGAGAGATCTCTCAAACCGGCTCAGCTCTTTCTGCAGAAGGGTTCAAATACATCTATAAGAAAATAAAGAAGAACCTCCACTTCAATTCCATTGCCGGGGGAACCGACATCAACGGATGTTTTGCCATTGGGAGCCCGATCCAGCCCGTATACGCCGGCGAACTGCAGAGTCCCGGTTTGGGCATGAAAGTCAGCGCTTTTGACGATGCCGGTAAGTGTGTTCTTGACGAGGAAGGGGAACTGGTGTGCGAATCCCCCTCTCCCTCGATGCCTTTGTATTTCTGGAACGATCCTGACTCCGCCAGGTACAGGAGCACCTATTTCGATGTGTATCCCGGAGTTTGGCGGCACGGCGATCTGGTCTTCGTTCATGGAGACACTGGTGGAATTACCTACCTGGGCCGTTCCGATTTCACTCTAAAACCCTCTGGAGTCCGAATCGGTCCGGCAGAAATCTACAATGTCGTCGAAAAGATCGAAGGCATAGCTGACAGCATGGCGATCGGACAAAATTGGGAAGGAGATCAGCGCATTATTCTCTTCGTCAGGCTTGCGACCGGATACGAACTGACAGATGAACTTAAGACCCGTATCAAGACCGCTTTGCGAAAGCAGGCTTCACCGCGCCATGTTCCAAGCCTGATTTTCCAGGCGCCTGAGATCCCATACACATTTAACACGAAAAAGGTTGAAAGCTCGGTGGCAAACATATTCAATGGAAGACCGGTAACCAACAGGGACGCCATTACCAACCCGGAGTCGCTGAACTTTTATGAACAAATCGCGTTTGAGCTTCATCAATAGGCGCGATCACCCTGCCTTCCCTCTCCACTGGAGGAGAGGGAAATGAGGAGAGTCGGCGCTGGAGGGGAGAGGGGAAATGAAAGGAATATACTCACTGTCACCTTTTCCCCCTCGCCCAAAGGATTTGCGCACCGAGGCATCCTTGCTCTCGTTTACCACTAAGAGGACGACAGAGGCAGGATGCCGTTACAGTCAGGTGCGGCAGGTAAAAATCAACTCTTCCTCAGCCGCCTCGGTAATCATGCCGGCTGATACTTTTTCGTTCAATTGGTCATCTGGTTCTGTGACAATATAACGTACGATTTTGCCTCATATTACCGTCCGATCACAAGTCTCAGGGGGTCCACCTGCTCGCGTAGTATCTTCAATTCGACCTCAGTCGGCGGCGGTGTCGTTGGGATAGTATCCGGCACAATCAGCTCAAAACCAGTAGCTTCTTTTACCTGCTCAAGAGTGACTCCCACGTGGAGAGATTCCACCTTCATTATCTTGGTCTTCTCATCAAATCCCAGCACCGCAAGATCGGTGATAATCTTGTGTGGACCGGTATTGGGCGGTAATCCGGCAGCCTCGCGAGCGCCGGGACCGGTGAGATAGCCAGGAGAGGTCAGGAAACCCACTTTTTCCACAAAGCGTGACTTGTTATGAACTGTCATGATCATTGTACGCCAACACAGCGATGCAAAATCGTTGGCCCCTCCGCTTCCGGGAAATCGAACTTTCGGTTTGTAAAAATCGCCCACCACCGTCGAATTAATATTGCCGTATTTATCGATCTCCGCGCCGCCCAGGAAGGCATAGTCCACAAGTCCCCGGCTGCATGTAGTCATCATCTCGCCCATTCCTGCGGCCATTATTGCCCGGAAAAACGTCCTGGAGTCGCCTACTGATATGGGCATCTGCGGCATGTGCGGAGCGACTCCACCGGCTTCAAAGAAGACTGTCAGATTCGGGGAGTGCGCTTTTTGTGCGAGCATTGCTGCGGCACAAGGGGCGCCGGTGCCGACAGCTACAGTTTTGCCGTCCTCGAGTTGCCTCGCGGCAGCACAAATCATCATTTCTATCATATTGTATTCCGGGGCCATAGTTCATACCTCCGTGACCAGGATCGATAGAGTTATGAAAATGTTACTAAAGGCGATCAACCGGGTTCTCCAGGTTTCGAAGCTCCTGCATTCTTGAGAGCCCGCCGCAAAGCTCCAGGTACTGCTCAAAAGTTGAAACCCCATAAATATATTTGTCCAGGAACCTTGAGAATTCGTCAGGGTCTTTTTCAACTCTCAGCCATTGCTTAAGATGTTCCTCATCGGAGAAGTATTCGTAGGCCATGTTCCCGGGGTAGCTCCCGTAGGGGACTTCTACGACCGCGTCGACCAGATAAAAAGGTATTACGGTTTTAGTAGGGTTGAGCCTGATGGCGTCATTTCGCACAAATCTTTCGGTTGTAATGATCAGGCGTTTCGAAGCACGCGCGAGTTCAAGGTCTGAGATGGAAATGCCTCTTATGTGGGAGTTTCCATAGATATCGGCTTCATGAACGTGAATGGCTGCAACGTCGGGCCATACCGCCGGCAGTGCGGCATATTTGTGGCCGGTGAACGGACATTCAATAGTCTTAGCCGCCGACATCTTAAAAGTATCGGTCCCGAGCATGCACCGGGCGATGGTGAAAGAAACGCCTTCGGCCGCAGCTCGCAGCCTTGCCAGGAGAGTGTAATTGGTCCATTCGGTCACCTGAACTTCGCCGGATTCCATGACCCTGCGGGCGTTGGGCGAAAGACCGCGGGCTTCCAATCCCACGATATAGGACGCATCGACCCGGTCAATGCATTTTCCGGCGCAAAGAATTTGAAAATCATGGGTAGACGTATGCCCCAGGAATCCCAAATTCTTGCGCCGCTTGCGCAGTATTTCGTGTAATACCGATGTGGGAATTCTATTGGCCCCGAAGCCGCCTATGGCAAGATAGCTGCCATCGGGAATAAATTTTTCAACGGCTTCTTTTACGGTCATTCTTTTATCCGTCATTGCCCGGGATTTTCGTTGAAAGAATTGGCGGGCTTTATCCGGATCCGGGTCCATTAAGAGCACGTTTTGGCCTTTCTCAAGAACTGTCATGCTACTCCTCCAAGATATTGGCACATTAGTGGAATCGACCTCGGTCTGTTCGTTAAAGTGCATTTTCATTTCAGAAAGATCGGAACCTTGATACTTACCTACAGTGAATCCCAATTTGTTTGCTAGTGCGAGCATTGTGACGTTTTCAGGAGAAGCAATTCCCCATAACTCTTTCATTCCGAGTCGCCGGGCCGGGTGCAGAGACGCGAGAAGCAGTTCAGCTCCTACGCCTATGCCCTGCCATTCATCCCTGACCACGACCCCGATTTCTCCCTTGATCGAGCCGGCTTTGCGTAGAATAGAGCAAAGCCCCAGGACGCGTTCATCCGGTGGACGTTTTTCAACGGCCACCATGCCCACATTCAAGTTACAGTCAACCTTCGTGAAGTAGGCTATGATTTCCGCGGGAACCGATTTCCAGTATCGCTGAAAACGGAAATAGATACTTTGACGTGAAAGAGACTCGAACAACTCTTTGATAAGACATTCATCAGTCCATCTGAGCTGTCTTATATAAACAGGCTTACCATCTTTGGTAAAAACCAGTTTCTCAAATTCCGTGTAATTTCTGTTTGCCTTTTCATATTCTTGGATCATTGCAACCACCAATCTGCAGCCTGAATGGCCCACGTGAAGGCCCTGCACCTGTTTGCTTTTGCAATAACTTTAATGGAAAGGCGCCCCGGAAAATTGCCTTCAGTCGTTCATCTCGACGATCATCGATGCCGTCGGGAACTGCAGCGACTGCGGAAATCCACTTTTCCGGTTTGAACAATTGAATTGAAAAGGATTTCCTCTGCACAATCAATCTCCCATTCTATCAGAGCGGATCTCATTGGAAGTATACGTTGTCCCGAGATAGCCAGTCAATGATCTTATCCCTGATAAAGTAATGTGAAAAACACGCACCAGAACTAATCCTCATCCATCTTTCTCATGCATCCTGACACCCGCACCGTCACTTTTTTCCCAGGCGGCTGTGGCTACCGGACCAGAGCCAAGAAAAGCGGATGTTGGCAATTCCTTTCTCCATCGAAGTCTGTCAGCCCCAGAGGTGCACAAGCCTACGTTTCCAACCGGAATAATGCATCAATTTCTGCGCCATACCTGCAAACTGCATGTTGGGATCGGGTTTTGCCCGAAAAAACTTCTGTTGTGCCCCTGAACCCCCAAGAACGATACAATTCCCCAATGGAAAACGCAGATTATATGTCAACGGGGCTATGTCCTGAGTCAAAAGTTCGGAACATACTTCAAGGCTGCGAACGACGGCAACGTTTACGTCACCCCGGGTGAAAGCCCTGGTCCGGAAGTGACTGAAATTTATTTAAAATACTGGATTCCGGCCTACGGACTGGATACTTCCGGGGCAGGCCCCGCCGGAATGACGGCCTGAGCACTCAGGACTTATGTAGTGGATTTCTAACTCAGGACACTCGTTTCCTGTCTAAATATCCGTCATTCGTAGTGAGTGCAGCCCGGGATTCTACTTTTTTGTCTTTTCACCCAGTTTTGCCTTTAAAAGGTCTGCCAGAGTTCCCATAGAATCCGGATTTCCCTTTAAATATCGTGAATAATCGTCTTCACCTTCCTTATGATCTTCAGACTCTTCAGATCCCGCCAATGACAAGGAAATACGTTTGTTTTCCCTGTCGATAAGATCGATCCTTACTTCGACGACCTGGCCCTTTGCGACCACCTCATGCGGATGCTTGATCCTTCTCCCCGATCCAAGCTTTGAGATATGGAGAAGACCATCCACGCCAGGAGCCAGCGATACGAAGGCGCCAAAATTCGTCAATCGAACCACGGTGCCGCTGCGCCGGGATCCTAGAGGAAAATCCTTTTCAATATTATTCCAGGGATCGGGCAGGGCCCGTTTCAGGCTGAAAGAGAGACGATCTTTATCCCAATCCAGGTTGGTGGCCACCACCTCAACTTCCTGGCCAACTTCCATCAGTCCGTTGATGTCCTCCACCCGGTCCCAACCGATTTCCGAGATGGGTATGAGGCCTTCCAGGCTGCCGATCTTTACGAAAGCGCCAAAATTGTGGATGGAGGTGATTGTAGCCATCACCTTCATTCCTTCCTTCAGCAAGCCTTTTTGCTCTTCTCTCTGTTTCCGGCGCTCTTCTTCCAGAACCGACCTGTGGGACAGAACGATGTTTCGTCCCTTCTCGGCGTATTGAGTGATTCGGAAAGCAAGATGTTGGCCTGTAAGATCGTGCGGGTTTCCAGAGTGTTGCAGCCCCATCTGCGAATGGGGGCAAAAACCGCGCAGTCCCCCGGCTATCCTTACTTCAAAGCCGCCTTTTATTTCCTTCTCAACAAGCCCTTCCACAGGTATTCCATTTCGCCATGCTTCCTCCAAATGGTACCGTCCGGCCTCGCCTCCCGTAATCCGGGTGGTAAAGCGAAGTTCGTTGTCGCCCGCAGACAGGAAATAAGCCTGGATAGTGTCACCTTCTTTGACGGAGAGGTTTCCTTCATCATCGAGCAATTCCTTCCTGTCGAGATAGCCTTCGCTCTTCCCGCCCAGGTCAATGAAGATCCATTCGGCGGAAATCTTAACGATCCTCGCCTCCACTTTCTGCCCGGCGTTGAACTGCACGGGCTTCACCAAGCTTCCTTCAAACAGCTCGGCAAAGCTCTCCTCTTCCCTTAACTCATCCAATTTTTCGTTGTCCTCATCCATTCAGGCCTTTTACCTCTTTCATTCGAAAGATTATCGATATGCTCGGCGTCTTCCCCGAGAGGAATTGTTCGATTGCGAAATCGATTTAATGTCAATAATAACGGGTTTAGCGTGAAAAGCCAGTTTGACCAGCAATTTTGACAACACCATTGAGGGGCTTGAGGGACCTGGCCCGGGGGCCGGTCCAGGGATAAACCCCGCCCCTGCATCCGCCCAATATGAATCAAGCGGCGGGGATAAACCCCGCCTAGGGCGCTTATGGGCCTGGCCCCCTCTCAAGTCTTTCCCTTCGCTTGAGTCATCGCCTGAGCAGCATGGATGCGCTGTCACGGATGGCTTCGGACAGCGTTGGGTGGGCATGGACAGTCCGACTCAGTTCTTCCGCGCTCATATGTGATTGAATGGCGATGACGCATTCGGCGATCAGCTCGGAGGCGCGCGGGCCGATGATGTGCACGCCCAGGATGCGTCCGGACCCTGAGCGTGCGAGGATTTTAACAAATCCGTCCGTCTCGCCCATGCACTGTGCGCGGCCGCTTCCGGCAAACGGATAAGCAGCCGATCTGTAGTCGACGCCAAGTGTTTTCAGCTCCTCCTCGGTTTTTCCTACAGATGCCACTTCAGGGGAGGTATAAATCACGCTGGGAATGGAATCGTAATCGACCTCACATGCAAGTCCGGCAATTCGTTCGACAGCGGCGATCCCTTCGGCTGACGCTTTGTGGGCGAGCATAGGGCCGGGTATCAGGTCCCCTATGGCATAAACTGCCCGAACGTTTGTCCGGTAATCTTCGTCGACTATGATGAAGCCCCTCGAGTCGAGGCGGATTCCGAGTTCATCTATCCCCAGGCTCCGGACCAGGGGCTTTCTGCCGACTGCTACAAGCACCCTGTCGAATTCGGCTTCTTCCTCGTTACCCTCGCCCGAATCGAGGAACAGTTTCACTGCGCCTCCGGCGTTCACAGCGCGCGTCACATTTGTTTTGAGGCGAAAATTGATGCCCTCCCGGCGGAGCAACCGCTCGAGGCGCCTGGCTGTCTGTCCGTCAAGCGTAAAAGCTATTCTTGGCAAAACTTCCACCACGGTTACATCCGATCCCAGGCGTGCCCAGACAGAGCCGAGCTCCAGGCCTATATAGCCTCCTCCCACGATTCCCAGACGTTTGGGGACCGATTCGAATCTCAGGGCTTCCGTCGAGCTTACGATCCGTTCGCCGTCGAATGGCAGAAACGGGAGTTGTGAGGGCTCGCTCCCGGTAGCAAGCATGAGTGTTCCAGCGCTGTACCGTGTAGAGGTCTTGTCGGGATCGAGCACCTCGATTTCCCCGGCGGATTTCAGGCACGCAGATCCCCGGATCAGCCGCACGCCGCTCCCCTCCATCAGCTTGCGGACGTTTTCAGTCAGACCGGAGACGATCCGTTCTTTTCGCTCCATCAACCGGGTCAGATCGATTGAGACCGCTTCCACCCTGATTGCGTGTTCGCCAAGGCGGTTTTTTACAATGCTATATTGTTCCGTCGATTCCAGAAGAGCCTTGCTCGGAATGCATCCCACATTCAGGCAGACCCCTCCGGGGCGGGGATCTCTTTCGACGCAGGCCGTCTTCATGCCCAACTGGGCCGCGCGGATAGCGGCAACATAACCGCCCGGTCCGGCGCCTATCACAATCAGATCGAATTTATCAGGCATCCATATCTCCCTGAGATTTATATCTCCATCATGATGCGCTCGGGATTTTCGACGAAATCCTTGATCCTGCGCAGAAAAGTAACCGCCTGCCTGCCGTCGATTATCCGATGATCATAACTTAGCGCCACATACATCATCGGCCGGATAACAATCTGCCCGGCCACCACCACGGGGCGTTCCTCTATCTTGTGCATACCAAGGATGGCGCTCTGGGGCGGGTTCAAAATGGGGGTACTGAGAAGCGAGCCGAAAACCCCCCCGTTGGTGATCGTGAAGGTACCACCTTCAAGATCTGAGATATCGAGCCTGTTCTCCTCGACTTTTTTTGCGAAATCGGCAATCGCCCGTTCAAGGGCATCGAACCCCTGCCTGTCGGCATTTCTGATAACCGGCACGACAAGGCCGCGCTCCGCCCCGATCGCCACGCCTATGTGATAATAATTATGATAAAGGATTTCATTTCCTTCGATGAAGGCATTAACTTCGGGCATTTCCTTCAGGGCGGCGACGCTTGCCTTGATGAAAAAGGACATCAGTCCAAGCCGGATTCCATGTTTCTTCCCGAACACCTCCCCGAACTGTTGCCTGAGCGCCTGCACCCGGCTCATGTCGATCTCGTTGAAAGTGGTGAGCATTGCGGTATTTTGGCGGGCATCCAGGAGCCTTGCTGCAATCCGCTGCCGAAGCGGGGACATTGGCTTGCGGATAATTTCTTCGCGGGCGGGGTATGTCCCTTGTTCCGGAGCGGGTTCGACACGGGGGTATTCCCGTTTTGGCGCCTGTGCGGCCGCTTTTCCAGGCGCATGCTGCTCAACGAAAAGCAGGACGTCTCCCTCGGTAATTCTTCCTCCGGGGCCCGTCGGCATAACGGCGGAAAGGTCAACTCCCTTTTCGTCCGCTAAAGCGCGGACCGACGAAGAGATGATCGGCTTGGAGGGCGCAGGTCCCTCTGAGCGAGGAGCTGCGGCCTCTTCACCTCGAGGCGGGGGAGAAGGTTCGGGTGCGGGCCGTTCCGGCGGAGCGGGCCCAGGAGCCTCGGGACCTTGTGCCCTGCTTTCTTGCGCAGGGGCTTTATCAGCCGGTTCGAGCGGCTTTTTTTCACTCTCTGCACTTTTCTCCGCAGCAGCCTCCTCAATCCGGCCGACGATCGCGCCGACCTTCACGGTCTGTCCCTCCGGGACAAGGATTCTCAAAACACCGTCAGCCGGCGCTGAAATCTCAAGGGTAACCTTGTCGGTTTCGATAAAGAACAGGATGTCGTCCTTGCGAACCAATTCTCCGTCCCGCTTGAGCCATTGCGCAAGCAGCGCTTCCTGTACTGATTCGCCAACCTCGGGTATTTTGAGCTCAATCATAGTGTCTCCGTGCATCGAAAAGTTCATCGCGCGCGTGGTGCGCTCCTACCGCGGGCCTTTTCCAGTAAGCGCGGGCCAACCCATCGCGAACAGAGGGACGGCCCGGGGATCGTTCGTGGCCGCCCTTCAGGCTCCGAACGCCATTTCCAGCAGCATGTCCTGCTCTAGTCTGTACGTGGTCAGGTAGCCGGAAGCGGGGCTTGCCGCCGGCGCTCTTCCGATATAGGCTGGATCGTGACCGGTCAGGGTTTTTAGCCTGGGCCGCATGAAGTCCCATCCGCCCATGTTTTCAGGCTCCTCCTGGACCCAGTAGACCTCGGCGGCCGAGGCGCATTTGGAGAGAGCATCCCTCAGTTGCGCTTCAGGAAAGGGATAGAACTGCTCCACCCGCATAATTGCCTTGTCCCTTGCGCCGGAGGCTTTTCGTTTTTCGATCAGCTCGTAATATATTTTCCCGCTGCAAAAATATATCTTCTGCGCATCTTCAAAACCCGTGTCTTCGATTACTTCCCTGAAATGGCCTGAAGAGAGTTCCGCCAGGGTGGAAACCGCCTCGGGATGCCTCAGGAGGCTTTTGGGAGTCAAGACGATTAGGGGCTTGCGGAAATTTCTGCGCATTTGCCTGCGGAGCAGGTGAAAATACTGTGCCGGGGTGCTCGGGTAGCAAACCTGCAGGTTATCCTCTGCGCAAAGCTGCAGGAATCTCTCCATACGGGCGCTCGAGTGCTCGGGTCCCTGTCCCTCCAGACCGTGAGGCAAAAGGATTGTCAGACCGCTGAGCCGATGCCACTTGGACTCGGCGCTCGAGATAAACTGATCGAAAACCGGCTGGGCGTTGTTAGCGAAATCGCCGTACTGGGCTTCCCAGATCGTCAATGTGTTGGGGGTCGCCAGTGAATAGCCGTATTCAAACGCAAGCACTGCTTCCTCGGAGAGCATGCTGTCGTAAACCATGAACGGGGCCTGGCCGGCAGAAAGATTGTTCAGGGGAATGTAGCGTTCTTCGGAGTTTATGTCGAACAGGACACTGTGCCTCTGGCTGAAAGTGCCTCGGCTGCTGTCCTGTCCGCTGAGGCGGACCGGGGTGCTTTCGCTCACAAGTGAGGCGAAGGCAAGTGTTTCGGCGTCGGCCCAGTCTATGCCTTGGCCCTCTTCCACTCTGCGGAGCCTTCTTGCAAGTATGCGCCCAAGGCGGGGGTGAAGGGCAAAGCCTTCGGGGAAAGAACCCAGCTTTTGCGCGAGTTTCAGAAGTTTTTCGCTGCTAACGCCTGTTTCAACGGGCTGGTGGGAATATTGGCCGCTTATTCCCTGCCAGAGGTCGTAAAATTTCTCCTCGGGCATTTTGCAGAGATTTTCGTGCACTTTCGAGTAGGCGAGCTCCATGCACTCGTTTACGCCCTCCATGTACCGGTTCAGTTCCTCCTCCGAGGCGATCCCGGATTCTTTCAAGGAATTGAAATAAATTCTGTAGAGAGGAGGGCGGTCCTTTATCCTGGCGTACATTTGGGGCTGAGTGTAATAAGGCTCGTCTCCCTCGTTGTGCCCGTAGCGCCTGTAGCAAACAAGGTCTATTACGACGTCCTTTGCGAACTCCGCCCGGTAATCCAGTGCCAGCTTCACCACGTGAAGCGCCGCTTCAGGATCTTCACCGTGTACATGAAAGATCGGCACCATGAGCATCTTGGCCATGTCCGTGGCATACCGGGTGGATCGGGCGTGTTCGGGAAGCGTGGTAAACCCGATCTGGTTGTTTATGACGAGGTGAAGCGTCCCCCCGGTAGAGTAGCCTTCCAACTGTGACAGGTTGAGGGTTTCAGCCACAACTCCCTGGCCCGCAAAGGCCGCATCCCCATGGAGCAGAACCGGCAGCACCTGTTGGCGGCCTTTTTCTCCAAACTGTTCCTGTCTTGCGTATGCTAATCCTTCGAGCACCGGGTCAACCGCTTCGAGATGGCTCGGGTTGTTGGGGATCAACACTCTCAAATACCGGGCATCACTCAACTCCAGGTCGACCAGGTATCCTCTGTGGTACTTGACGTCTCCTGACCCGAAAAGCGACTGAGGGTCGTAATGCTCCTCGAATTCGCAAAAAAGTTGTTCATAGAGCTTATTGAGAACGTTTACCTGAATATTGATGCGTCCCCGGTGCGCCATCCCCATGAGGATTTCACGGCAACCTCCCCGCCAGGCATGCCTCAAGAGGGTGTCAAGCATCGGTATGATGATCTCGGCTCCCTCAATGGAGAAACGCTTCTGACCGACGTAGCGGGTGTGGAGGAAGTGCTCAAAAGCAGTAGCCTGGCAGAGCTTATTGAGGATTTGGAGCTTTTCGCCCTTATCGAACCGGGGCTTGTTTCGCGATGGTTCCATGCGCTCCTGGAGCCAGAGCCGTTCGTCAGGGTCCTGAATGTGCACGTACTCAACGCCGATCGACCCGCAGTAGGTCTCTCGAAGCGCCGATACAATCTGCCTCAGCGGGGTCTCCTGCTGGAACAGCGTCGCCGGGGTGTAGAAAAGCCGGTCAAGGTCCTCTTCCGAGAGACCGAAACCGGAAAGGGCGAGCAGAGTATGCGAGCTGTCACATCTGTCCAGGGGATCCAGACAGGTCAGAATATGCCCCAGGTCGCGGTAGCGGTAGATCAGTTCCTGCACGCTGCACTGCCTGAATAATTCCTTCTTGTCGCAAAAGCCCGCGCCCGCCTGTTGGGGACCGGCCGCAAGCTCAAAACCCTCGAAGAAAATCCGCCACTCGCGGCTCACGGTCTCAGGGTCCGATTTCCATTTTTGATATTCAGAATCTATGAAGTCTGCATCGAGGCTAAGGGAGTAATTCATGTGCAAGATAATCCTCGCGATATGGACTTAGGCAAGCCGCAGGGCAGCACGCCTCGAGGGCGGGCTGCCGATATCCCCGGATCAGCTCCGGCGGCGGCTGTTCGCCAGGGGAACGAGTTGTCCGGGCCACCCCCGGTGGGCTGGCTTCGGGTGGCATATGCGGGCACATCCAGCGGGAAAATTCTGGAAGATCCGTTCAATTGCTCCCGCTGGGTAACCGCAAAGCCACATGCTTTGATTCTTGAGCCCTTTTCAGCCTAAGAGATAGCTATCATGGAGTTGATGTCAAGGATGACTGCATGCAGTGCGGGACTTCAAAGCGCACTAAACCACCAGAAGGTGAATCGGCAACCACGATTGGGGGAATAAAAAATAGTGCGCGGCCGGGTCCCGGACGCGTACCGGGGAAGGTAAGGCAACCTGCCCTATGGGTTCTCACATTGGTTTGCAGCAAAGGCAAAATTATCGATGAATTCCTTAAGTGTGGACAAGTGCTTGACAGACAGGTTTTGAAACTCCACCCCACAGCGCCTGGTGCTGATCTGCTCCCAGGAACCTTCCGGCACTTCATGATCATACACGATTCTGCATTGAACCCTGTCCAGGTGAATGAAGCGGTCGTTGCTGCCGAATATTTTTATTCCGGAGCATCCCTCATGATTCTCTTGCGTAGACAAATACCGGACACACAGCCCCCCCATGCTGATATCCTGGATCTGTCCCATGTTAATGAGCTCATTGGGTCTCATGAAAGCAGCAAATGCCCCTTCTTTGCCCTTAAACCTCTTGAACTTTCTTTTTTCCTCAGACATTTTTCACCCGTCCAGAAAAGCTGACCCCGGTCTAAATGATTGGAAAAGCGAGAAAATCAGCTATCGCCATGTCAGTTTCTAAAAATCTCTTCGCACAAGTATAAGCATTCCCCCCCGTTTACAGCATTTCAATGGAATGCGAAAGAGGGATTTTTCAGGGTAGCAATAGGGTATTAGCTTATCTCTTATGCCAAATAAAATATATAAAGTCAGTTAGTTACCCTAATTGCTGGATTGTTGCAAACCGGCAAATTTTTTTTCGACCTCTCATTACCGGAATGGTGAGTTTTTTCGGCCGCCGCAACGCGGGCCTGCACGTGGAACTTGTCCTGAGCCGGGAGCTCGACGGCCCGCCCCCCCCACCCGCGAGGCGTGCTGCCCCGCCGCTGAGCCGCGAAGGGCGCCATTTTACGGGACGCCTGCAGGCAGAGCGCGAGACCGTGTACCGAAAGTTCTGCAAATAAAATAACTCCATGGATAGCCTGGAGATCTTGGGGGTGCGGGGGAAACTTTCCCCCGCTCTTTTGAGCTTTGGCAATTTTGCAGAATTTTGAGCACACAATCGAGCGCGATGTATGGTGGTTTGAACATAAATGAAGAAAGAGGTCTCAATTCCGGCCGGGTTTACTCTTTTTCTTTTTTCCCATGACCGGTTTACAGGCTTTGGAGAGTCTCAGAAAGTCTTCGTGTTCCCTCCCTTTGTCCAGGCGAATTGGAGCCTGTCGAACGATGTTTCGTTCCGGAATTCGGAATCGAAATAAAAGTCGAATATGTGGACCTTTCTTCCGCAGTGGACCAGTTCTTCAAGATTGCACGCAACTTGCATATGCGAACTGCTGGAACTGTCGAAAGTTTCGATGATTCTTTGAATCTATGGCTTGAAGAATAGCTTGAAAAGGCGCTCGAGTTGATCTGATCCGAACTCGGCCTCGGCTTTTTAGAGGTCCCGCTTCGATTACGGATCGAAAAGCGAAGCCGTGCCTGTCGAAATATCCTGGACATCCAGGGCCTGTAAAGCTATTTGAATGCTGAACGATTCATTTTATAATGCGGCAACTTCCGAATCAGGTTTATAAGAATTCGCGAGTTTATCAGTCTTTGGAAAACAGGTCTAAATGAGCTCAGAGGTGTTCGGCACCGGGAAGTAAAATGAAAAACATGATTGAGAAGGAAGAACTCTTACAGAACTACCTCGATCAGGGCAACAAGGAAGCGGCGATAAAGCTGCTTTTCGAACTTGCGGTGGACTGCGCGAAGGAGAAGAATTTCGAAGCTGCGGAGTCCATGAGATCCCGAATCTTCGAAATAGACGCGATGGCTCTTAACGAGATAATCCGTTCCGGCGAGATCATCGAAGAGGAAAAAAGCCTAACCATCGACAGGGGCCACCGTGAAATCTGGGCCAAACTCTACGACAGTCTCAGCGTTGAGGAAGCCAACGCCCTGTACTTTGCTTGCAAAAAGGCATCCTACCAGGCCGAGGAGAAGATTTTCCAGCAGGATGAGTGGAAACCTCGGCTCTATTTCATTAACAGCGGACGAGCCAGAATCGTTTATTTCCAGGACGGCAAAGAGGTTTTTTTGAAGGCTGTGGAAGCGGGGGAGCTGGCAGGCGAGGACACCTTCTTCTCACTTTCGATCTGTACTACCATTATGATAGCGCAATACAGGACAGAGGTAAGCTACCTGGATTCAGACATTCTCAGGGTGTGGAAGACCGGTTGCCCGGTGCTCGAATCCAAATTACGAAGCTTTGCGTCGAGTGTAAAAAAGATCGCAGACCTGCTCAAGGCCAGGAAAATGGACCGCCGCCATCTAAAAAGGGTCCACCCCGGAGGGAAGGCGATAGCGCTCCTGATGAATCCATCTGAACAACCGGTCGGCAAGCCCTTCAAGGTGGACTTATGCGACATATCCCGGGGTGGGATATGTTTTCTTGTGAAGATTACCAAAAGAGAGACTGGCAGCCTGCTGCTTGGAAAAAGGCTTTTCATCAGCTATCTTCATCCGATGATGGATTCTTCACGCACCATCAAGCAGATCGGAACAATCGTTGCTGTGGGTTTCCACCCCTTCGAGGACTGCACTGTCAATGTAAAGTTCGACGCGCTTCTGCCCCGGGAGCTGATAGAGCAATTAGAAAAACTCTCCCCGCCTTCGAGGGATTTTGATTTCTAATTTCATTTGCAACAGAGCTTTTCTCCGGACCCCCTGTCAGTGAACGGGTTTCTGAGAATAATCGTTGCGTCACGGCTTGGGCCGATGGATATTATCCGGATGGGGACCCCTGAAATTTCCTCAATTGCCTTCAAGTATTTTTTGGTGTTCTGAGGAAGATCAACCCATGCGCGTACTTTTCCGATGTCTTCATCCCATCCGGGGAATTCTTCCCAAACAGGCTCACATGCCTCCAGGGCGGCAAGTTCAGAAGGGACAAGGTCGAGCCTGCTACCCCGGCAGTTGTAGGAAACTCCTATTTTTAGTACCGGGGTCCCGGTAAGAACGTCCAGCTTGGTGATAACCAGGCCGCCGAGACCGTTCAGCCTGACAGCGCTGTTTACGACTACCATGTCCAGCCAGCCGCAGCGGCGCGGCCGTCCGGTGGTGGCCCCGAATTCTCCTCCCTCTTTCCTGATGCGCTCTCCGGTCTCATCGAGAAGCTCGGACGGAAACGGCCCGCCGCCGACGCGCGTTGTGTACGCTTTGACTACGCCGAGCACAGCGTCTATCCGTGTGGGTCCGATTCCCGCCCCGCAGCAGGCGTTACCGGCGACTGTATTAGACGATGTCACGTAAGGGTAGGTCCCGTGATCGACGTCGAGTTGAGTGCCTTGAGCTCCCTCGAAAAGAATATTGCGGCCCAGGGCGTCCGCCTCCCGAAGCTGTTGTGATACGTTTCCTGCAAAGGGCCTGATGCGCTCCCCGTAGGCAAGGTATTCATCCATGATCTCAGCAGGGTCCAGAGGCTCCTGTTCAAAAAAATTCTTGAGGAGAAAATTTTTCTCCTCGAGGTTTAACGCCAGCTTTTCCGAAAAAACCGCGCTGTCCAGAAGATCGTGAACCCGAATACCTCCTCGGCCCACCTTGTCTTCGTAGCATGGGCCAATCCCCCGGCCAGTGGTGCCAATCGCGGTCCTGCCCTTCCTTTTTTCACGAGCCAGGTCGAGCGCACGGTGGTAAGGCATGATGACATGGGTGTAGAGGCTGATCAGCAGAGTGTCGGGCGTCACGCGAAAGCCCGCTTGTTCGAGGCGGTCCATTTCTTCTATCAGCACGCCGGGATCGAGCACCACTCCGTTACCAATCATGCACTTCTTGTCCCGATGAAGGATTCCGGAGGGGATCAGGTGGAAGATGTGCTTCTTCCCGTTTACTACCAGCGTGTGTCCGGCATTGTTTCCTCCCTGGAACCGGACAATGAAATCCGCCTGCTCCGCAAGCAGATCGACAACCTTGCCTTTTCCCTCATCGCCCCACTGAGTGCCCACTATAATTACGTTCGCCATATCGTTTTCTTTCCCTCAAGCCACATTGTCCGCCGATCGCCCGGTCCTGGCGCAAGGATATCCTTACAATATTTCCAGTTAAAAGATCGGAGAAATGATAGGCCGGTTGGATTTAGGAAGCCGGATTCTTCTCTATACCTGTAACGAAATTTTATGCCGGTGTCAAAAAAAAGAAGTTATTCGGGGAAGAATTCTCACCTTCAGCGGTTCAATAACGCCATAAAACGGCGGAACACGTTTCGTCAAGATACTCAGCGAAGCATGTACCCAGCTATGGCTACACGGCGGCTTCCTCCCGGGCTTAACGCCTCCAGGCCACTTTTCTTCTTGACAGAGATCTCTGCTTAATCTATTTCAATTGTCGACAATCAATAAAATAGACAACCGGGTTTCGTTCATGAAGCCGAAAAAGTTCACCAAACCATTTTCCGTAGTCGAACAGATCCGCAAGTCCTTGCCGGATGCCATTCTCAACCAAAGACTGCGACCAGGAACACCTTTCTCTGAAATGGAACTGCAGGGATGGTTCGGCGTGAGCCGTGCCCCCTAAAGAGAGCCCAGCCGCGGGCTCGAGTCCGAAGGTCTCGTCGCAGTGAATGCATTTAAAGAGAAATATGTATACAAGCTCACTAACGAGGCGGCAAATGTGCACCCAAATGGAAGGCTCATTCAGAGCGAACCCGAAAAAAATTGACCCGTTTCAGACCGGGAGTTTACGTCAGGGTTTTGCTTCCGGTTTGAAGCGAGCGAACTTAATCATCTGAAGGTCCATGGGAATAATAAGGAGTGGCATATGAGAGAAGTGGTAATATTGGGGGCAGCCCGGACTATTGGCGGGCAGTTTGGAGGATCGCTTCAAAACCTGACAGCCGCGGAACTCGGCGCTGCAGTCATCAGGGAATCCATAAAGCGTTCTGGAATTACACCTGATGTTATTGAACAAACCATCTTCGGCAACGCCTGGCAGGCTGGGGTTGGACCTAATGTGGCAAGGCTCAGCTCGGTCATGGGCGGTGTTCCGGTCGAAGCCCCCGCGGTTACGGTCAACGTCCGCTGCGGTTCGAGTATTCAGGCTTTGAATTTCGGAGCGCAGGCAATCAAGGCCGGTGACGTCGACACCGTTTTGGTGGGTGGGACTGAAAGCGCAAGCCAGATCCCGTACGGCCTGACGAGAGCCCGTTGGGGCTACCGAATGGGTGACGGCCAATTAGTTGATCTGATGCACAAGGATGGGTTTCGGTGCCCGCTCGGCGGCGGTCTCATGGGTGAAATAACTGAGTGGCTTGCCGAGGAAAGAGGCATTTCCCGACAGGAACAGGATGTGTTTGCTGCCGAATCTCACAACAAGGCCGAGGCTGCGGTTAAGGAAGGAAGATTCCTGGAAGAAATCGTCCCGATTGAAATCAAGGGAAAAAAGGGAGAACTCGTCTCAGTTATTGACGAAGAGATTTACCGGAAAGGGGTCACTGCCGATAGTTTGAGCAAATTGCAGCCGGTTTTTAATAAGGGCGGGACTATCACCGCTGGCAACGCGTGCGCTCTGTGCGATGCAGCATCTGCCGTCGTGCTCATGGAGCGGGCCAAGGCGGAATCCATGGGGTTGAAACCCATGGCCCTGCTGCGCGGCTATTCGTTTGTTGGAGTCGATCCCAAGCGCTTCGGCATATCACCTTCGAAGGCCATCCCTGCGGCGCTCAAAAAAGCCGGCCTTACACTCGGCGATATGGATCTCATCGAACTAAACGAGGCATTCGCTGCTCAGTATATTGGCTGCGAGCAGGACCTCGGCCTCGACCGTTCCAAAGTCAACGTCCACGGAGGAGCCATCGCCCTGGGGCATCCGGTTGCCGCCACGGGCACAAAGCTGCTGACTACGTTGCTCTATGCGATGAGACAGCGGGATGTGACGTTCGGAACGGTGAGCATGTGCATCGGCGGAGGCAATGGTGTTGCTGCGGTTGTCGAGCGACTGAACTAACTTGTGATTCAGGGGAGTTAAATATGGCTGTAAAAAAAATTCTCGTCGTCGGCGCTGGAAACATGGGAGCAGGAATTGCGCAGCTC
>Ga0187862_10002159_pt1 | contig 20218 bp, 19 predicted proteins | sample June2016WEW_10_1_FD_133003 | JGI IMG/M metagenome (GOLD analysis project Ga0187862, IMG submission 133003) | Peatland microbial communities from SPRUCE experiment site at the Marcell Experimental Forest, Minnesota, USA - June2016WEW_10_150 | ecosystem: Environmental > Terrestrial > Soil >...
GAACTGTATCTTTGGACTTCCATGTGGTTATCGCTTGTACGATGCTGCGCACGGTATCGAGTTAAGTATAAGCCAAACCGCCAATTTGCCAGGGACCAGCAGGAATACCGGAGAAAAACCCGCTGTCTTGACGAGCGGCGTTCGAAGCAGGGACGCAAGTACAAAAAACCGTCCCCACTCCCTCAACCTGAAACGCTTAAGGACTTGAAAGGACAGGTTTTTCTCTTAAGTTAGCGGCATTGGGTCCGACCCAATGCCGTCAGAAGACAATATTGACTGCTTCTGGCTGCACGTTCCTTCTACATCAAAATCCCCACAATAGCTCCGGTCATCAGGGAGGCTAGAACGCCCGTGAGCAAGGCTTTCACACTCATTGAAGCGATCTCGGCTCTCCGCTCTGGACATAGTGAGCTGAGTCCGCCAACCAGGATACCCAGGCTACCGAGATTCGCAAAACTACACATAGCATAGGTCATGATCAGCCGACTCTTCGCTCCAAGCAGGTCCACAGGCAGCTTGGACAGCTCGATATAGGCCAGCAATTCATTCAGTACTACCTTAGTTCCCATTAGCGACCCTGCGGTTGTTGCTTCTCCCCAAGGAACGCCGATGAGCCAGACGATAGGCGCCATTAGGATTCCCAAGATGCGTTCCAAGCTGACAGGTGAGCCGAACACTTCCGGCAGGCGCCCGAGTCCGATGTTCGCCAGCCTGACCAATGCGACAAAAACGATGAGATTCGCCACAATGTTGAACAAAAGCTGCAGGCCCTCCCAAGTCCCCTTGACCAGCGCATCCATGGCGTTTGAGGCTTCCCCCCCGGGCATCACGCCTCCAAGGGTCGGAGCGCCGGTTTCGGGAACAATAATGGAAGCCAGAACCAGTGCGGCCGGAGCATGGACGACCGAGGCCGTGAGAATGTGGCCGAAAGCGTCGGGGATGACACTTTGCAATACCGTTGAATATAGCACGAACATAGTGCCGGCGATGCAGGATAGCCCGACCGCCATCATTGCGAACAGTTCACTGCGGGTGAGTTGGCGCAGATAGGGGCGGATGAGCAAAGGAGATTCGATCATACCCAGAAATATACAGCCTGACACGACTACGCCCAGAGCCCCGCCAATTCCCATGGTCTTCCGCAGACACCAGGAAAAAGCCTGCACAACCAAGGGTAGGATACGCCAATAGTATAACAGGGCGGAGAGCGCTGCGATAACGATCACCAACGGTAGTGCCTGAAACGCCAAGATAAATGACGCGCCCGGTTTTTCTTGAGGAAACGGCGCTGGTCCTCCGCCTAAGAAGCCGAAAACGAAAGAGGTTCCAGCCTGAGTCGCATCTTGCAGAGCTGTGACAAAGAGGTTGAGGTCAATAAACACTCGCCTGGAGAAGGGCGCTTTCAGCATTAGTAAAGCAATCAGGACTTGGAGCGCCAATCCTGCGATCACCGGTCGCCAAGAGACGACACGGCGATTTTCACTCACAACCCAAGCCGTTATGAGCAAGGCAAGCATCCCTAACACGCCACGCACCATTCGCCAGCTCCCATGGTCAGATGATTATATGTTCAATGGGCTTATATATACAATGGGGTGGAATCAATATACAACGTTCAAATTTCCAACAAATTTCTTTACCATCTATTTCGGACCAATGGCGTCGCATTGTGGGCGAAGGGGCGCAAAATCACCGCTATGAGGGCCGAAATTGATGTCACCCCTTAACGTAATTGGCTTCACTCTGACCCGCTGTTCACCAGTGCGTTCAACCTCGGACTGTACTTACCAAAAAATAAGTGTAAGAAATGTGGATGGAACACGATGTGAGTCCAGGTGAATAAAAGGTGAATGCATCAGGTTAAAGGATTCCCGCACTAATCACTGGTAAACAGCGAAGGCAATAGCACCGATTGCGTCAATATTGACCTTTCTCTTTTGGCAAACACCACTCTTCTTTGATTTTGCAGAGTCTCCCCAGCATCTCTTCGTACTCTTTGTTAATTGCTGCTCTTTCCGTCAGGTCGATAGGCTGGATCATGTATCCATGGTGGCCGGGCATTATAACAAAAGGATCCATGCCTCCGAGTTTCCCGCCGCCTATGTCTTCATTGGATACATCCGGGGCGTAGTACATGACGTGTGGGTAGTTCATGGTGAGGACCTTGTCGCTTTCTTCCGGGTTGAAATAAGTCCTCAGTATGGGGGACAGCATGTATGAGATACCGGCTCGTTCCGGCGCTTTATAGTATCCCGATTTGTAACGGTCTTTGATAATTCTCTTCAGTTCGCCGGGAGGAGTACCCTTGGCTTGCATCTTTGCCGCGTCAAAGAAGACCCGCATCTGTGCCTTGGCGCCCGCTTTGTCAAAGGAAATCGGGTAGAGAATATCATCTCTATATTCCGTTAAGGGCCAGGACCCCCTGAACGTATCGTCGCCGGTTCGGGCAACAAAGGCGTGGAACCCATTAGTACCCTTGCGGGCAACTTCGAAGCCCTTGTCAGGGTTTAAAATATACACTGTTGCATCGTCTCTGAGGTGCGGCGGCAGCGCGCTCAGGGCCAACTGAATTTCCAAATCTCGCGGCAGCGGCTCGATTTTATTCATCACCTTTGGAGTCTGTTTATTTTCCGCGCTCGCGGTAAGCGAGAACAATAGACCTACAATTACAATAAATGTCTGAACGTTTCTCAAGTTAGCCTCCTCCATTCCCGGTAGCTTCCTGCAGGGAGTTTCAATTCCATCACAAGAAAAAAGATAAATATCATCTATTATTTGAAAGCTAGCGCCGGTTAGTGCAGGTTGTCAACAATCGGGCCATGATATCCCTTAGAGAGTATTTTGTGGGAACCACCCTCCGCACGATCTCCGAGGAGTTCAACGCGGCGGATGTGCCATTTGCGAGCGATTATTCGCCATACAATATGGTGCAATCCTCTCTATTTTGCTATATTGGAAAGATTAACTAAGTGGGGAAAATATCCGGCCTTCTTGATTTTGAAGCCCGGGGAGAGGCAACGGAGCGAGAGATGATGGATTATTGTCGGGGAAAACCGGCCAAATTTTTTGTTCCCGAAAAGATCACCTTTGTTCCCTCCCTGCCGAAAAGCTTGGTGGGCAAGATATTGAAGAAGGAATTAAGGAAAAGGGATTAAGGGGTTAATCTTTGGTCTTTCAGCTTCGAGTTTTGACCTTTAACGTTGAACGTTGAGATTCTTAAGGAGGAATGAGGATGGGAATCAGGACTGTTGAGCAGTACAAGGAAAGCTTACGGGATGGAAGGCGTGTCTACATCAGCGGAGAAAAGGTGGAAGACATCACCAAGCACCGGATTTTAGGCATCACCTGCGACACCATTGCGGCCGGCTATGAATTGACCGCCTCAGAGGATCCCGAGGTGCGAAATCTTTTTGTCGCCCCCCATCCGGAAACCGGTGAGCCCATCAATCGTTTGTTTGTGACCCCGAAAAACACGGCCGACCTGAAGAACCGAACCCGGATGATCCAGAAGTCCATCCAGCTTATAGGCGGCCTGCCCTTCGGCAAGGATATCGGTACCGATTGTCTCAACGCCGCGTTTGTCGTGGCCGGAGAGATGGGCAATAAACAGTACCAGGACAATGCCAAGAATTTTCTGGAGCATCTGCGGAAAAACGATCTCCATACCTGCGGCGCCGTCACCTGCGTCAAGGGAGACCGTTCACTAGAGCCGTCCAAACAAAAACATCCGGATTATTATGTGCATGTTGTCGACAAAAACAAGGAGGGAATCTTTGTCAAAGGGGCCAAGATCCACATTACCAGCGCCCCAGCGGCCAATGAAATCATCGTCGTCCCAACCAGGCAGATGAGGGAAAACGAGGGAGATTACGCGGTCAGCTTTGCCGTTCCGGCCAACACTAAAGGGGTGACCTTTATCTGCCGCGGCGGGCGTGGTCCCTGGTCGGAACATGAGTTCCATGCAGATCGGCCGGTACGAGAATTGACGGAAGCCATGATCGTTTTCGACAATGTCTTTGTGCCCTGGGACCGCGTTTTTCTGTGTGGCGAATGGCAGTATTCCATGCTCCTGGCATATACCTTTGCCACCTTTCACCGCTTTACGGCCATCAGTTACAAAGTGCCGTCCGTGGAGATCATGGCCGGTTGCGCCGTGGCCATGGCCAAGTACAACGGGCTGTTCAAGGTTGGTCATATCCGGGATAAGCTGGCCGACATCGCCGCTTATGTAGAGACCCTGCGGGCCCTGACCAATGCCGCGGCCCAGGACCCGGTCATGTACGGGGATATTGCCGTGCCCAATCCCTTGATCGCCAATATGGCTAAACTGCATTTCGCCAGTAAGTATCATGCCTTTTTGGAACTGATTCAGGACATTAGCGGCGGGATCGTGGCCACCTCGCCGGACAAGAAAGACTGGGAAAACCCGGATATCCATGATTATCTGGAACATTATCTTGGGGGCTCGGACAAATACAGCACCCTGGACCGGCTGAAGATGATCCATGAGACCATGCGTCATGTCTGCTCCCATGAATCCGCTTTCCATGAAGTGACTACGGTTCATGCCGAAGGATCCATGGCTGCCCAGAAAATGATGATCCTGGCTGAATCGCCCCTTAAGGAATACGAGACTATTGCAAAGGTGGCCGCCGGGATCATTCCCCGAGGAAGCGTGGCCAAATAAACAGGGTTCACCCTCTGCGGTTACCTCACCTCTGCCCCCACTCAAAAGGAGGATAAATCCCTCCTCTCTCTTGGCGTGAGAGAGGAGGGATGAGGGATGTGCTTGCCTGAGGCTGGAACGAGCGCGTACGTTTTTAAACTCTTTACATTAACAGGATGCGGAAAAACTATTAGATCAACCAGATCATCGGATGCTCCCGACTTTCTAAGTTCATCAATATATGTACCCCAACTTCGCTGAGGAATTGGCGGCAATTTTCCTTGGACAGCAACGATGCAGCCTTTAATAGCCGTACGGTTACCCAGTTCGTACAGTCCATACAGGTTGTCCAGGCCAATCACCCGGCCCTCCGCGATGACGGTGGTATAAATCCATGCAGGGTGAACCGATGAAATATTTCCCTTGCGGATAGAATCCCCTATGGAATCCTTCAACATTTTACTCTCCCCTTTGTAACGTCAAGTATAATATCGCGAAACAATTAGATAAATTCATTGGCGGTCAAAATAAAATACTTGAGAGGTGCTGGGCGAGCATCGTTTTGCATTACTTGGATGGACCGATCATCAGGGCATTATGCGATCCGGCAGCGCCGACCTCAAGGCCTCGCTTCGAGCGTTCCCGGCCCTTTATGTCATGGAAACCACGGGCAGCTTGGAAAACCCTCACAGACTGCTTACCTTTTTGAACAAGCTCCATTACGACTTTTGACTTCATCAGTCTCGCTCCGGGTGGACATAAGACGGGAAAACAGTATGCCGGACGGTCATAGAGAAAGAGAAGAGATGGAAGATACGAAAGGTTTTGCGAAGATCACGGCGGAGGATCTGTACGGCAAGATCAGTCAGAAGACCGATCTGATCGTTATTGACACCTTGCTAAAGGAACTATTCGAGAAGAGGCATCTGCCAGGCGCCCAAAATGCCTGCGTCTTTCAAGTTGTCTTCCTCTCAGAAGTTGAGGCAATCGTGCCCGATCGTGACCGGGAGGTTGTTCTATACGGCTCCAGCAGGGCTTCCCGTGATTCGGTCACCGCAGCGGAAAAGCTTGTCAGGCTTGGGTATTCGAAGGTGTTTGTTCTCACCGGAGGGCTGGCTGCCTGGAGAGAAGCCGGATATCCCCTGACGGGTAATGATCCGGACTCTGCAGACGAGGACGATCTGTTCAGATTGGACGACCGCAGCTACACTGTCGACATCGAACAGAGCATCATCGAGTGGACCGGGCGCAACCCGAACACGACTCACTACGGCACATTACGTCTGCTGAGAGGCGATATCACGGTACGGCAAGGCAAGTTAAACGGAACCTTCGAGATCGACATGCACTCGCTTAAAAACCTGAACCTGGAGGGTAGCGAATGGCAACCGGTCCTCATTGCTCACTTAAAATCGGATGACTTTTTCTTCGTAGAGAAGTTTCCGGCAGCCCGGTTCACGATTGATTCGGCCCGGAAAATCGGTGAATCCCTGAGTGCGCCCAATTTCGAAGTGGAAGGCACACTTGATCTCCGTGGCGTGCGCAATGACATGAAGTTTTTCGCCACTATCAGCAATCTACCCGGTGGTGCGATCGCCGCCGAAGCACATTTTGACTTCGATCGCACGCGGTGGAAGATTATCTACGGATCGAGCAGCTATTTTGAACACCTGGGCATGCACTTGGTTTTTGACCCTATCAGCATAAGGTTGCGCATCATAGCGAGGTAGGCCGGGATTAACCGGAGATGAGGTTGCACTGAACCGGACCCCAAAGTAGGGTGGGCTAAGCGGGGCGCAGCCCACCAAGTCTTTTCGTACCAGAAAGGAGTTCACAAAAATGAAAATCGCATTCATCGGTTTCGGTAATGTCGGGGCCGCACTTGCCGATCATCTGCAACGGCTTGGGCACACCGTGACATTGGCGGCCAACGATCCGAATTCCGAGAGCTTGAAAAAGGCGCTGACTAAGAACGCTAACCTCAAGGCTGCCGCTCCGAAAGAAGCGGTAAAGGACGCCGAGGCCGTTTTCCTCGCCACACCGTTCCAGGCCAACGATACCGCGCTCAAAGCGGTTGCCGATGAGATTGGCGGCAAGATTCTCATCGACTGTACCAACCCGGTAGGCCCCAACCTCAGCCACGGGCTCAATAACGTACAGTCCGGCTCTGAGATGGTGCAGAAACTCGTGCCGGAGGCTAAGGTAGTCAAGGCTTTCACCATCTATGGCTTTGAGAATCTTGAGAACAATGCCTATCCCGCTTACAACGTCAAACCGGTAATGATGTACTGCGGCCGGGATGCCGCCGCGAAGAAAGCCGTGGGCGAGTTGATCAGGCAGTTGGGATGGGAACCGCTGGACGTTGGCGGTCTTGAACAGGCGCTGCACCTGGAACACATGACCCTGTTATGGGTGCGCATGGTGCGCGTCAACAATCATTCGCCCAACATGGTGTGGGGAATGTTAAGCAGGTGAACAAGAAACCCTTCAGAAAAGGGAGCAAGAAGCAAGAAGCAAGAAGCAAGAAGCAAGAAGCAAGAAGCAAGGAGCAAGGAGCAAGGAGCAAGGAGCAGGAAGCAAGGAGCAGGAAGCAAGGAGCAAGGAGCAGGAAGCTTCACTCGGAACGGCATTAGGCCCGCCCCATTCCAATCTGTTTCACCATGGCTGTCGCCGCCTCGCCGCTCACCTAACGACCGTGAAAGCCCTCGGAAGCAGGGCCTGACCCTGTGAATTAACCACGGTGATCGGGTAGGTGGCATAAGTCATGCCTGACGGAACGGTAAAGGTGATCGAACCGTTGGACCATGCGGTGACTTTTACCGGGACTACGCCAAGCCATACTTGGCCGGAGACCGTGCCGAAGGCAGTTCCCGCTATTTGCACCGCAGATTTCCGTTTTCCCGAAGAAGGGGTGAACGGGAAATGAATACTTTCAAGTTTGATCAAAACCCGATGTGAATGGAAGAGTTTTGTACCAAACGTCATATATCTGAATACTCAAAATGCAAGACAAGGCAGGGGGGCTCAAACGCAATAGAGGGGGCTGAAAAGACCCAGCCGGAATAAATGGTCGCCGCCTGGCTTTAAAGTTCGGGATGCACAAGTCGCTGGTTCAAATTCTCTCTTCGAGTCTCGCTCCAAAAGCTCCGGCAGATTGAAAGTCGTTGGTGAATCCGCATATAAGAGATTCCTCCCCGGGCTGCTAAAGATTTTAGTGGGGAAATTGCCTGAAGAGAAATTCAACATATTAATGCCAACGATTCACCATAGTTCTTTAGAATTTGCCGTAGTGAACGAATTCACCGATTTCCCGGCGGGTTGGGGCCCCGCTGCTTCTATCGGGGTAGCCCATTGGGATAAGTACGACTACCTCGTATCCTTCGGGCACCTGTAAGACTTCCTTGGCTTTTTCATGATCGAACGCCCCAGCGATCACGGTGCCTAGTCCTTCATTATGGGCTGCAAGGCAAAGGCTCTGTGTTGCTAACCCCAGGTCGAACATAAACCAGTCTGCAAATTTGGTTAAAGGATGCCCTTTGAAGAAGCCTGAAATTTGAAGCTTGCCGCACATTGCCAAGACCAGCGGAGCTTCCACTATGCATCTAGCTGCCGGATTGATCATTGGCATGGTTTTCTGGAGCTTGAGCTTCACCTCGGGGTCCTTGACCACCACAATTTCCCAACACTGACTATTATTCCATGAAGGGGACCATCGTACTGCTTCGAGCACCTGGTGGAGCGCCTCCCGAGGAACTTCTCTGTCCTGGTAATGTCGAATGCTCCGCCGGTTCTTAATTACATCCAAAAGATCTCCCATAACATTTTCTCCATCTTATGCGATTTCACATTCAAGCCGCTGCTACAGTGGGACAACGCGGTCCATCTGGACCTAGACGGGCAGCGCGCTGGTTGCACAATGTCGATTAACTTAAGGAATGCAAAACTACGGAAAGTATCATGGTGCTCCCTCCTGAGTTGAGTGGGCGCACAATTGCTGATGTATGCTGTGCGTGTCCTTACCCCGGTAGTCGGTCAAGAACAAAGGCAATGCGAGGCAAGAGCGTGAAAAGAATGCCACAGATTGAAGGATTGTCAACCCGTTTCATAGCTCTTTGCTTGTTTTGCGAAAACGCTTTAAACGATGCGAGCGAGTGTGTGTTCCTGAGCGAGAGAGATGAACTGAGGTCCGGGGTGACGTAATGTGGCCCCATATGCTCGTGGATAATGAGCGCGCCAACGCTCCAGTCGCTTTGAGCGGCCCACGGTTTTCCAGGCCTCCGGCTTGGCCGGAGGTATGTGACTCGGCAGTTATCCGATAATAACAAAAGAATGACCATGAACAGTTTTTCACCGTAAGTTTTTTCAGTCTGCTCCGGTTGTACTCACAAACTGACGGCTGACTACTGATAGCTTATTCCGCAGTTCAGGTCATAATAAATCGGTTTGCATTTTGTTCGGCAAACTCGGAAAATAGGGATTCAAATGAAGATGCACATCGGACCGGAGAGTCACTTGACTATTCAACTTGAACAATCGAGGAATTAAGGGATTGATGGATTCAGGAAAAAAGCAAGATCGGAAACATTAAGAGCAAATATGGAAAAGAAACCGCTCTTTCGATAACTTATGCTCTGAAGCTGCCTTGCCGGCTCATCACAAACAAATTTAACAGGTGGAGCGAACCATGGGATTTGTAAAATCATTCGAGGAAATCTTGGCCAGCAGGAGGGAGACCGCTGATTTCTATGATGCAGAAATGCTTGCCGTCTTCTGGGAGACAAAACCGGAGATTGTCGCCAGGCTGCTACCCCCGCCGCTGAAATGCGCCGAATATCCGCTTGCCTACGCATTTGTGGCCCATTATCCAAGAACCAATTTCGATGTGACCTACCATGAGAGCGCTCTATTCCTCCGCGCCGTATACAACGGCGAGGAAGGCGGCTACTGTCTGGCGATGCCGGTCACCAGCGACATGGCCATGGCCGGTGGGAGGGAGAAATTCGGTTTTCCGAAAAAAATGGCTGAGATTCATTTCGCCAAAGAGCAGGAAATCGCATACGGATGGACGGAGCGCCGAGGGGTTCGGTTCATGGAGATTCGGGCGAAGTTAACCGGGAAGTTCAATCGGCCGGAGGTCCAAACGATCGTTATGAACTCCGGCTTCGAGAATGGTGAAGCGAAGGGGGTCTCTTTCAATTTCAAGAATTTTCCAGCCCCCGAGGGCGACGGCTTTGATTATAACCCTCGGCTCGTTCGGCAGGAAACAGTGTTAAAACCTAAACAGATGCAGATCGGAGAGGCGGAAATAATCCTCCGGCCTTCCGACTATGACCCATGGGCCGAAGTGGAGGTCGTGAAGGCCCTGGGGGCCATTTACAGCGTGGGAGATAACTCCATGCTGGCCGGAAAGACGGTTGCCGAAGTCAATCCAATGCAATTCGCGCCACACGCCTTTCTGAAATGGGATATGAAATAGGGAAGTGGAACCATCCATGGCATTCCGTGATATCGATATAAATCCGGCTGCCGAGACCAAAGCCATGCGACAATCGCCGCTCATGCGATTTTGCATGTGGGGCTTGACCCTGCCGGAGGAATGCAGGGGCAGGGATTGGCGATCATCCGGCTGGATAAGATGGGTCGGCGGCCGTTGAACCCGGGGGTGAGTATTTTTGAATTGAAAATCAGCTCTTAACAATCAGGGAGTGCGAAGTGGAGATACAAGGGAAAATTGCGGTGGTTACAGGCGCGGCAAGCGGGATCGGTCGTTTCACGGCTATCGCCCTGGCCAGGGAGGGTGCTGACCTGGTGCTGGCGGATTTGAACCACGACGGACTGGCGGAGGTGCGCAATGAGATAGAAGCAATGGGGCGCAGGAGCCTGGCAGTGCCCACCGATGTGACAAAATTAAAAGATATTCAAAACCTTTATGACCGGTCGATTTCAGAAATGGGCCCGGTGGATATCTTGATGAACAACGCCGGCGTTCACATGACGGGTCCCGTGGAAAAGATGACAGTAGATGATTGGAAATGGATCGTCGATATTAATCTTTGGGGTGTCGTCAACGGAATTCATGTATTTTTGCCCCATATGCTGGATCGCGGCAGCGGCCATATCGTCAACACCGCTTCCAGCGCCGGGCTGGCTGGGGGTCTGGACAGGTCGATCCCTTATACCATGACAAAGTTCGCGGTGGTCGGCCTTTCTGAGGGACTGGCAGTTTACCTGAGGAACAAGGGCATAGGGGTAACGATGATTTGTCCCGGGATGGTCAGCACCAATATCGCCGCATCTGAACGCTTTATTCCGGCGGGAGACGGACACGACGAATCGCGGTTGGAATTGCTCAAGGCCTCCGAGACGAATTTCAAACAGGGAAAGCTGCCTGATTTTATCACCGATTTTATCTCCAGCCGTGGCGGTCCCGCGGCTGCAGCCCTGGCAACGATCATAAGCCCTGAGCGGCTTGCAGAGGAAACGGTCCGCGCCATCAGGGAAAACACTTTTCTGGTTGTTATGCCCGGCGAATTAATGGAGTTGGTAAAGGAACGATCCCGGGATATGGAAGGCTACATTCATCAGGCAGCTCAAATGAAGGCGGAATGGGACAAGCTTTTCGAAGCGATTTTTACCCTCATGGAAAGCACCGGGAACAAGCCGGGGTCCTCTTGATGATGAATCTCGATCAGGATCGACGTACATCCGTCCAGGTCGTGACCGTCGGATTCAGTTACCGGCCCGGGACCCTGTTCCAAGGACTGGCCAAAGAATGCGGAATTTGTGGTATGGGTGCGGAATTGGGGAATTGAGGGATTTGGTTTTTCACTGCTCCTTGCTGCCCGCTTCACTCGCCTTCCGCCCTCTGTCCCCGCTCCAATCTCTCCCGGAACAGCGCGGAATTGAGTTTTTCTCTTTTGGAATCAAATAGGCGGCTGTTTTTCCTGCGCGCCTCTTTTGCTTCCGCAGCGAAACATTCCAGTATGCGCAGGTCCCCGGCCTCGAGCTTGGCCGCCCTCTGTTTTTGGTCCGCCTCGGAGAGCAGGGCAAGGATCCCGAAAGTATAAAGAGAAAGGGTCGTGATGCGGCGAAACAGAAACTCCCTGTTTTCCGTTTGACCCCGGGCTATACTCCTGCCGTAGAGCAGCATTCCGCTCAGAAGAAGGATTCTGGCGGCTTTGGCGTTTTTTTTCGCCTCGCGAAGCGTCTTTCGCATCACCCCGTTCTCGAAGGCGACGGGCCATTTCTCCCCTTTTACGAGAAGCTTCAACAGGTCGAAGGCAAGAGAAAGAGGCGAGCGGCCCGATTCTTTTAGCCATTTTTGGATCTGGCGAATGCCGAAAAGGGCCGGGTAAATCGAGTGCAACTCGGTAGTGCCCTCGAAAACGGTTGCCACTCGGAAATCACGCATCCGCTTCTCATAGGGCAGGGTTTTCAGGTATCCCGCCCCGCCTGCCACCTGGAGAGCGTCATAGACGGCGTCCCATGCGCGCGTGGTGCCGAAGAGCTTGCAGTGAGAAGTTTCGATGGCAATGAGAGAAAGCGGCTCACGCTGGAGAATTCCGGCAACCAGACGGTTCATCGCCGAACTGACCGCCGCGCCGATCTCAGCACGCACGATCTTTTCCTGGACGAGCTGAAAGTTTCTTATCGGGACCTGAAATTGAATCCTCGAGGAAGCTCTTTTGAGCATGTCTCGCAACGAGACGCTCATCAGAGAGGTAGAAGCGACTCCCAGACCCAGCCTGCCGTAATTTAGCACTGACATGGCTATTTTGAACCCGTCGCCAGGCCTGCCGATGAGGTTCTCCTTCGGAACGCGAACGTTTTTGAACTGGATGGCGGCGGTAGAACTGGCCATGAGACCCATTTTGGGCATTTCTTTTCCAACCCGCACACCCTCCCAACCGGTTTCGACGATAAACGCCCCCATGAATCCCGGCCGCTTCGGGTCGAGCTGCGCAAAAACCGTCATGCCACCCGCATAATTGGCGTTTGTAATGTAGGTTTTCTGACCGTTCAGCAAATAATGGGTATCATCCCGGCTCGCCAGGGCGGTCGTTTCGATGTGCTGAGCGTCCGATCCAAAGCGAGGCTCAGTTAGAGCGTAGGCAAAAATCATCTCTCCGGATGCAGCCCGCGTCAGGTATTTACGTTTCTGCTCTTCGGTGCCGAAAAGCTGTATCGCTTTTATTCCAATTGAAAGGTGCGCCAGGAATGTGAAAGCAGTCGAGATGTCGAGTTTGACCATCTCATCGACCACTCTATAATATTCATTCAGGTTAAGACCCTGGCCTCCATACTCCGTTCCGATACTTAGGCCGAAAAACCCGCCCCTGCCCATTTCCCGCAGTAGCTCCGGGGGTAGAGCGCCGTCAGCTTCGAGCTTAGCGGGTGGGTAATCTTTCAAAAGATCCCGGTAGCGCTCAATAAGCATGCCTACCTTCGCCTCGTCCACCACGGGCGGGCTTAGGCGGATAAGCTCGAGGTCAAATTCGCCCTTGTAAATTTTCTCCATCAGCATGGCGTCCCTCGCTTACACCTATCTTTACCACGAAAAATACGGCGTCAAGTAGCTTGATGCCTTCGTTGCGTCTTCGCGTTTTCCATGGCAAGTGCTGAAAAAGGGTCTGTTGGTGGGAGAAGAGCCTTAAAAGGACCCTTGTTTTCTCTCCGTGCCCTGTAGATGACCAGTTCTCTGCTTGTTCGGACCATGCCCCGTCTCTGCGGTGGATCGCTTTTGCTCTTTTAACCGCTGCTTGACGATCCTTCGGTATCGCCAGTTTTTTTAGGGGCAATGAAGCGAAGGGTTCCATCGGAACTGGTCACGTCATGGACTTTGCCGTCGCGGAAAATCACAACGGCGAAATCAAAGGACCAGCGATCTCCATGGATAGCGGTGGGCGTTCCCTGAAGGGCAAGTACTTCGTCAGGTGTGGAACCGATTGTGAAAAAATTTCCTGACGGTTCCGGGCCGGAAAGGGCGGAAGGTAGGACGCGTATTTTCAAGTTGCCGAAATAGTTGTCGTATTCCACGACCCGCCCGTTTTTGAACACAAGCTCGGAAAAACCGTAAAACCACTTGTCTCTTTCGACCCGTGTAGGGGTTCCCTGGACCAGCAGGACTTCCTCTTCACTAGAGCCGATCGTGATGTAGGCGGGGGCGGGGGCGGGATCCTCGGGGACTGAAGGCTGCATGCGCACCCGCAGCGACCCGTCGAAATTATTGAACTTCCAGACACGTCCATTTCTGAACTGTATCTCAGAAAGGCCGTAAGTCCAGGTCTGGCCCTGGATGCGGGATGGACTCCCCTGGATGCTGAGCACTTCGGAGGCAGGCGACCCAATGGTGAAAAAAGCGCTCGGCGGCGCTGGTTGAGGCTCGAGAAGGGCAGGGGGCGCAACGGAAGAAGGGGGGGCAGTAAGATCTACGGAGGGTTGCGGACCGGTTGCTTCCGATGGTTTCGGGCTGTCTGGGCCTCTGGCTTCGGGTGAGTGTTCGACGGTCGGCGGGCCGAGGGTTTCCTTATCGACCGCGTTATCCGGAAAAAACGAAGGAAGTTGTGTCAAAATGAAGACGGCTGCTGCGAGTAGCAGGACAGGCACGACGATCTTTGCCCCGGAAAAGGGTCGGATATCGATTTTCGCTCTGATCCGGGTGGAAGGAGTGGCGCGAGCTTTTGTCCCGGGCCGTTGCGCGGCATAGGGGCCGGTCCCGGGGCCCGGGGCCCGGCGATCTTCGGAGCCCGCCCGTCCGCCCGCGAGGCGTGGAGTTTTTTTCCAGCTCCCGGAAATATGCCTGTATGCCTCGTCGATTTCCCTGAACTTTTTCTCGGCAAACGCCCTGGTCTCGTAAGGTTTGGAATAGTGGCGATCCGGGTGCCATTTTTTGACAAGCGTGCGATACGCCTGCCTCACTTCGGAGGGCTTCGCGCCCGGTTCCAATCCGAGTATTCGGAAATCGGCTTCTAATAAGACTTCGGGAGCCATAATCCGGAGTTCCAATATATTTATGTGCCATGCACGCAGTTCGACATTGTGCGAATATATATTATAATACGAAAATAACTATCAAGTTCAGCAGAAAAACTATAGTCTAGATAGCACTTTACCAGCGTATTGGCCGGACAGGATACAGGAAACATTTAAGCGTCCTGTCCCCGGGACCGATAATATCAAAGAGGCGGGAAACCGATGCTCATACTGACCAGAAGACCGGGTGAGTCGATTCTGATCGGCGACGATATAGAGGTTACAATCACCTCAATCGATCAGAATAAGGTAAGAGTGGGAATTAAGAGTCCTGCGCAAATTCCTATATACAGGGAAGAGCTTTACAGGAAGATTCAGAAGGAGAATAGGGCTGCGGCGCTTATCGGCAAAGACGAGTTTGAAAGTCTGCTCGACATCTACTCCAGTGGCCGGCAAGGCGATGGCCAGGACAGGCAATGATTTCCTGAATTGTTTGCTCAAGGAGTTTTCATGCAGGTTGATACGACCCGTTTCGGAAAAATAGAGATAGCGGAAAAAGAACTGATCGCTTTCCCCTGGGGGGTTCCAGGTTTTGAACATCTCAAGAGCTATGTCCTGCTGGAATATAAAAACGGCCCCTTCCAATGGCTCCAGTCAGTAGAGGAGCCTGCGGTGGCTTTCGTCGTTTGCGCCCCTGACTTCCTGGGCCTGGTATACTCCGCGCCGGATGCGAAAAAAAAGCTGATTAACCTGGAACGAGACGAGGATCTGGTCGTCCTCAATATAGTCTCATTCGATCGGGAAAATGGCTCCATTCGCTTTCATATAAAAAGTCCGCTCCTGTTCAACGTTGCAGAAAGGATCGGCTATCAATGGACAATGGAAGCCGATGAACTCAAAGGCCATCTCACAATGCCCGCCGGCAATCCTCAGCAAACAGGGTAAGTGGATTTCGAAATAATTTGCGTGTAGAAAAACTCTTATGAGATCGAAAATGAGACGAGAAAATATTGCCGTCAAAACCGCACCCCCCGGTGGCTTCTCGGTTGTAAGCTACAACATTCATAAGTACGTCGGAATCGACGGTGTATTCGACCCCGAACGTGTCACGCAGGTCATAAAGGAATTGAAGGCGGAGATTGTAGGGCTGCAGGAAATCGACTTAAAGTATTACGAAAAGAAAAACCTGGCCGGTGTGATAACGAAAAAAGCCGGCCTGGAGGTGGTGCTGGGCCCGACTAAGCGAAACCGTTACGGCCATTTCGGAAATGCGCTGCTGACCTCATGCACGGTGAAAGATGTAAGGCGTATAGATTTGAGCGTGAGCGGCAGGTCACCCAGAGGCGCTCTTGACGTGGACTTGCTCGTAAAGGGGGAAACCATCCGGGTGATAGTGGCCCATCTGGGATTGGGACTCAGGGAACGCCGCAGACAGATCAGGCGCCTGCTCGACATCTTTCGCTCAGAACGCGACGGAATGGAAATAATGCTCGGCGATTTCAACGAATGGCTCCCACTGGGAAATCCGCTGTGCCGGGTTCACAATTTTTTTGGCAAATCGCCGCCCTTGCGTACTTTCCCCTCCTTCATGCCTGTTCTGCCGCTCGACAGAATCTGGGTACGGCCCATGGCGTCCCTGGTGAGTATTTCAACACACAAGACGCCGCTGAGTCGAAAGGCTTCGGACCATTTGCCCGTTAAGGCCGTAATCGTTCAGGACGGCAAGACGAACGGCAACGTGTGTTATTCCGGATGATCATGCGATTTCTCACGGCCCCTTTTCAGCACTTCTTCTCTGCGGTTTGTAGTGCACGATAAGAAGATTCTTTCGTTGTAAAACCCCTTTTCATAAATCGTAACAGAATATAGTATTGGCCAATCGTGCGTCGGCCCGTGCTCAGGCGCTATATCTCGAAAACAGGACCCGAGTTGTTCGATGGTTTATTCTCGAATCTTTTTTTCCCTGGCCATAGCAAATCTGGCGTGCCTCTCCAGCTACGGCACCTTCTTTCTTTTTCCCCTCTTCATCACGGCCCATGGGGGGGATCAGGCCGATATCGGCATCATTATGGGAGCTTTCGCATTGTCTTCTGTCCTGTGCCGCCCATGGATTTCAGATATGATAGACAGGATCGGAAGGAAGAAAAGCTATGCCGCGGGCTCGATGATCATGACGCTCATGCCCCTTGCATACCTGTTTTTCAGAGGCCCTCTCGATAGTTTTTATCTTCCTCTGATCATTGTCCGGGTGGTTCACGGGATTGGATTCGCGATTTGCATTACTGCAGCATTCACCTATATCGCCGACATAATACCCGCTGAAAGTCTGAACGGAGGACTGGGAATGTTTGGGATATCCGGGCTTGTGGGGGCCGCTCTGGGCCCGGTCCTGGCAGAGATCGTCATCCACAGGGTGGGATTCGGCCTTCTGTTCATCGTCGCATCGGCTTTATCCTGTGTGGGGCTGATAATCCAGCATCCACTGAAAGATACCTATGTTCGCGTGGTCAAGCCGGCTGAGTCCTCATTTTTTCTGGTCCTCCAAAAGAGGCGGATTTTCATGATAGCCGCCATAGCCCTGCTTTTCGGGTTTGGGCTGGCCGCCGTAAACGGGTTCGTATCGCCGTACGCGAGCGCAAGGCGGATTTCTTTCATATCGCTCTATTACATCGCATACTCTTTGGGCGCGATCCTCACCCGGCTGTTGGGGGGCTCATTTGTTGACCGTCAGGGCGAAGACAAGATCATACCATATGCGCTATTACTCATGGGCGGGGGTTTGATGTTGCTGGTGCTCATGAAAGAAAGCGGAATGCTCTTTTTTTCCGGCTTTGTGACCGGATGCGGCCACGGGTTGCTCTACCCCGCGCTGAACGCCCATGCGATCAGGGGGGAACCCCGGCATGTCAGGGGGAAGATCACAGGGGCTTACACCGGAAGTATAGATGCCGGAGCGTTCGTCGGGTCGGTAATCCTCGGGTATATAGGCGAACTTGCGGGATTCCAGGCGTTATTCCTTGCAGCGGGCGCAGTGGTGCTTTGCGCCATATTTATCTTTCGTCGTGAAATTATAATTTAAGTCAATCCGTTACACAACTTCACTCCTGTGCCCCGTACACTTGTGTCCATGGACGTGGTGAAATCTCAAAAACCACAGGGAAACCGTCCCACGGAGAGGAACAAACACGTGGGGCGGGATTTACGGCACACCTGGAGAAAATCGGCCGATTGATCTAGCCCCGCCTTGAATTCGTTGATAAGATACGAGGCGTCCTGGCATTTCAAACGTGAACCGGAACCGAAAAGACAAGGGAGGAGCTATGTTAAAGGTTTTGATGATCCTTCTGGCGTTTTGTGCGATCTTTGTTCTTTTGAGCCCGGTTTGGGCGGCAAGCGATGGAGCTGTGAAGCTGCGCTCTCTTAACGGTCTTTGCGAATTCACACCTTCGGAAGCTTTCTTGAATAGCAATTTCGTCGCCGATGAAATCGAACCGCAATACGTGTTTGGAAAAGTCAAAGATTTTTGGAAATCCCGGTCCTGCCCGACCGGCTGGCTCATCGAAGAGAGCGAAAGAAACAGCATCAAGGATCGTGAGAACCTGTCCGGTCCCCTCGAATACACTATCTATCTCGAAGAAGACTGCCCTGGAAAGGTGGCGTATTATGTATTTGTCGATCGCAACCAGGCCAAATCCGACCAGTGGATGGAATGGCGCAAGAAGTTCCATAGGAGCAAGGCCGAAGAAGAATACGGGACAGTGGGGGCAGTTCTGGAAAAGGCAGCCCAGAGCGGATTCCCCGTTGACGCCGAGCTTCGGTTCATTGAGCTTGGGGGCAATCTGATTTCGAAAAAACCTGAGGATTTCCTGACTGGCGATCTCAAGATGAGCCCGATATACGATCTCAAGCAGGGCAAACCTTTTGCCAAATGATGCAGTGGGTCACTCAGGACAAGGTCAATTCAAAATTTCCGGAATAAAATTTTCACTCTATGTCTGGAGGCCGCGTAATGAAAGAAGAAGAGAAACGCGAAGGTTTGACACGCCGCGACTTTATCAAAACCATTGGATTGGCGGGAATAGCTTCATCGGGACTGGATATGGGCCGGGCCGACGCCGCTCCGGAACAGGCTGAACACGCCCTCCCCAGGCGCAAGCTGGGTAAAACGGGCGCTGAAGTGTCGGTCCTCGCCCTTGGAGGGATGTTCGACACGATCAATAATCAGTTGCTTCTCAGGCAGGCCCTCAAGTGGGGTGTGAATTTCTGGGACACCGCAGAGGCCTATGGAAATGGTTTGAGCGAAGAGGGCTATGGCCGCTTCCTCGCTCGAAACTCCGATACCAGGAAAGATATATTCGTGGCCACAAAGTTGCACTCCGCCGAGCCCGAAGCCATGACGGCGGCGCTGGACAAATGCCTGAAGAAGCTCGCCACGAATTACGTCGATTTGTTGCACGTACATGGAATAAAAAATTTTAGCGACATAGCGGAGCCGAAGCCCTTCAAAGAATGGGCTTCCGGGATGAAACGGGCGGGCAAGATCAAACTTTTCGGGTTCAGCACTCATGAGAACATGGAAAGCTGTCTGCTGGACGCAGCCAAAGCAGACTGGATCGACGCGGTTATGTTCTCCTACAACTTCCGGCTTATGAATGGCGTGAAGATGAAAGAAGCGATTGCTGCATGCGTGGATAAGGGGATAGGGCTCGTCGCCATGAAAACGCAGGGAAGCCGGCAGGTACAGACTGACAGCGGAGCCGAAATGCAGATGCTCGAACGATTTATCGGGCGCGGCTTTACCGATAAGCAGGCCAAGATCAAGGCCATACTGGAAAATCCAAACATTGCAAGCGTCTGCTCCCAGATGCCGAGCCTGACGATTCTTTCGGCCAATGTGGCAGCGGCTCGTGACCAGACGCATCTTACTCGAGGCGATTTCGAGCTGCTGGAAAGATTCGCCGCCGAAACTCACCAAACCTACTGCGCCGGGTGTGGCCGGATTTGCCATGAGGCGGTAGGAGGTGCTGTGCCGATCAGCGATGTTATGAGATGCCTTATGTACTACCGCGATTACGGCGAACGCGACCTGGCGCGTGAGGTTTACGCCGGTTTGCCGGACGGGGCCAGGGCCAGGCTCACGCAAGTCGATTATTCCCCTGCAGAGAAGGTGTGCCCACACAGGCTTGCAATATCGAAGCTCATGCGGGAGGCTTCAGAAATATTGGCCTAGCACCCTGTAACATTATGTATTTCGCATCATCTGTGGGGTGGGCACAGCCTTATCGTGCCCACCAGTGCACCTTGGTGAATTGAAAATGGTGGGCGCCATAAAACCGTGCCCACCTTACAAAAGCTCAGACCGTCATTGCGGCGGGGCCTGCCCCGGAAGTGTCCACTCCGGGGGCCGGAATCCAGTATTTTCAATAAATTTCAATCACATCTGGACCCCGGCTTTCGCCGGGGTGAGTGCGCCTGGGAGCAGGCGCGATCTGAGAGGTGCAAGTCCTCTCTCGGGAGGCGCCCACTCCCGATAGCCAAAGGTAACTGCGTCGCCGCGAGGTGGGGTGGAGAGCAACCCGA
>Ga0187862_10002177_pt1 | contig 20115 bp, 17 predicted proteins | sample June2016WEW_10_1_FD_133003 | JGI IMG/M metagenome (GOLD analysis project Ga0187862, IMG submission 133003) | Peatland microbial communities from SPRUCE experiment site at the Marcell Experimental Forest, Minnesota, USA - June2016WEW_10_150 | ecosystem: Environmental > Terrestrial > Soil >...
CCGGATCCGGTTGCCCACGCCACGCCCAGAACCGATGACGCTCGCTCAAAGAGCGCGCTCATACGGAGCGACGCTCAACAGCACCGGGCGCTGGACACCGCGACGCTGCGCCAGGTCCTGGCCGCGGTGCAGGCGATCGTGGCCACGCACGCTGAGTGCGGCCTGAGCCGCGAGTTCGGGGTGGCGTGGGTGCCGCGCCGCGATGGCATCGGCAACGAGATCGCGGGCGTGACGCAGGCGCAGATGGACCGGTACTCCTCGCGTGCCGCGGCCATCGCGGAGGAGCTGCCGAACGCGGCGGCGGCGTGGGCGGCCAAGTACGGCCGGGAGCCCAGCCAGCGGGAGCTGTTGTTCATCCAGAACGAGGTGACGCTCACGACGCGGCGGGGCAAGGCCGACGGCGCGATCGACTGGGCGGCGCTGTGCGCGTCGTGGGAGGCCAGATGGGACGCGCAATGGGGCCCCGACCTTGCGTCCGTCGCGTCGCGTATCTCCGCGCTCCGCGGCCCCGGACACGCAGAACAAGCACGCGGGAGCGGCGCCGGGCCCGAGCGGGCCGAACTGATCCGCGCCGCGCAGCAGGCGCTGGCCGTGGTGCAGGCGAAGCACTCCACCTGGACGCGCTCGGACTTCCTCAAGGAACTGGGCCACATCCTGCCGGTGCAGACCAGGAACCTGGACCCGGCCGCCGCGGTCAGGCTGCTGGAGGAACTGGCCGACCAGGCGCTGGCGGGCGAGGTGGAGCCGGTGGTGTGCCTGGAGGCGCCGGAGTGGCCGCCGCTGCCGGGCTACCTGCGCCGCGAGCTGGATGGCCGCAGCGTCTACACCCGGCCGGGGACCGCCCGGTATGCGACCAGGGTGCAGCTCAGCCTGGAGGAACGGCTGCTGCAGGAGGCCCAGCGCCACGGCGCGCCGCACCTGGACCGCGACCAGGTCGCCCGGCTGCTGGGCGCGGACGCGGCCGGCCTGGAGGCACAGCTCCATGAGCGGGCGCAAGAGTCACGCACGCACGCAACCGGATCGGGGCTGCGCCTGGACCAGGGCGCGGCGCTGTTCCACGCGCTGACCTCCGACCGGACGGTGGAGGTGATCGTCGGCCCGGCGGGCAGCGGCAAGACGCGGACCCTCGCGCAAGCATCGCGGGCGTGGATCGACGCGGGACGAGGCGAGGTGGTCGGCATCGCGACCGCGCAGGCGGCGCGCAACGTGCTCGCGTCAGCCGGCGTCGATGTGGCGGAGAACAGCGCGGTCTTCCTCGGGCACCTGCCCGGCCAGCGCAACGCGCGCGGCATCCGCCAGGTGGAGCCGGGCACGCTGCTGGTGATCGATGAGGCCTCCATGATGTCCATGACCGACCTCACGCAGATCGTTGCCCACGCCGCCGCCAGCGGCGCGAAGGTCATCATCTGCGGGGACCAGGAGCAGCTGGAGGCGGTGGAGTCCGGCGGCGGCATGATGCTGCTGGCTCGCCGGCTCGGTCACGTGCAGCTCGCCGAGGCGGTCCGGTTCACGCAGCGGTGGGAGCGGGACGCGAGCCTGCGGCTGCGCGCCGGCGACGCCTCGGTCCTGGACACCTACCACGAGCACGGCCGCATCCTCGGCGCCGAGCCCGAGCAGGCCATCGCCGCAGCGGTGCGCCGGTACATCGCGCACTACCTGGCGGGCCGGGACACGCTGCTGATGGTCCACGACCGGGAGCGGTGCCGGGAGGTCTCCCGCCGGATCAGGGACGACCTGATCCACCTGGGCATCGTCCAGCTCGGCCCCGAAGTCCGGCTCGCCGACGGCGCACGCGCCAGCGTCGGCGACCTGATCATCGCCCGCCAGAACGACCACCGGCTGGAGGCCGGTGAGCCAGGCCGGACACTGGCCAACGGAGACACCCTGCGGATTGAGTCCATCAGCGGCCAGGGGCACATCATGGTCCGCCGGGCACTCGACTGTGACCCGCAGACCGGCACGCGCCAGTTCACTGACCGGGCGTTCTCCTACCGCGGCTACGGCCACGATGACCTCGCCTATGCCGTGACCGGGCATTCCGCGCAGGGCCGCACCGTCCAGGTCGGGATGCCGCTGCTCACCGGTACCGAGTCGCGGCAGTGGCTGTACGTCGCCATGACCCGGGGCACCGACGGCAACTGGGCCGTCGCCTTCACCCGGTCCGCCAGGGTCGCCGAGCCACAGCCGGGGACACGGCCGGCTCCGGAGCTGGAACGTCATGAGCGGATGCAGCGCGAGCGCGATGGCTGGCCAGCTAGGCCGGGAGAGTCAGGATCCGGCCCTGTGCCGCGGGACGCGGTGGGAGTCATGGCAGACATGCTCGACAACAGCGCGGCCGAGGAGTCGGCGCTGGAAACGCAGCGCCGCGAGCTCGCCGGCGCCGACCACCTGGCCCGGCTCAACGCCTACTGGCAAGGCGAGACGACCGGGCTGGACGCCGATCGCTACCGCAAGATCGTGCTGGACGTGCTGCCGGCCGAGTGGGCAGCCGATGGGCTGGCCTCGCGCCAGTCGACGTGGCTATGGCGCACCCTGCGGGCGGCCGAGGCCGCCGGGTGCAATGTCCGCGAGGTCGCCGAGCGGGCCGTGGCGGAACGGCCGCTGGCCGGCACGCGGGATGTGGCCAGCGTGCTGGACTTCCGCATCCGCCAGCAGACCGCTGGCCTGGTCCCGCAGGCGCCGCGGCCATGGTCGGAGCGCGTGCCCGAAGCCGCTGACCCGCAGCGGCAGGAATTCCTTCGCCAGCTTGCCGCGGCGATGGACGCCCGCAAGGAGCGGATCGGCGAGCACGCCGCCCAGTACTCGCCGGCCTGGGCAGTCCATGCCCTCGGGCCGGTGCCCGAGCACCCGCTGGAGCGGCTGGAGTGGGAGCGCCGGGCTTCCGACATCGGGGCCTACCGGGAGCTGTACAACTACGATCACCCCACCGAGCCGATCGGCCCCGAGCCGGCCGGCGACAGCCCGGAGAAACGGGCCGCCTGGCACGGCGCGTTCGCTTCCCTGCGACCGGCCGGAAGACTGGACTTCCGCAGCCTGCCCGACGGATCCCTGCTGCACATGCGCGGCACCTATGAGACCGAAACGGCATGGGCGCCCCGGCATGTCGGCCGCCAGCTGCAGCAGGTCCGGGCCGGTGCCGAGATGGCCAGCCTGGAAGCAGTCCGCGCGCAAGCCGAGGAACGCGTCGCCCGCGACCGCGGAGAGGAGAACCGGGCCGCCCGGCACGGCCTGCTGAGCCGCTCGTACACCGCGATGAGCGCCTTCTACCAGGACAAGCAGGCCGAGCTCGAGGACACGATGCAAGCCCGCAGGGAGTGGGAGAAGAACACCGAGAGCACCCGCCGGCATGCGCTGGCCACAGATTCTGAATACCGCCGCCGCCACCCTGACCAGAAACTGGAACCGCTGAGATCAGCAGAACCAGTAGTAACCGACGAAGAACACGAGCAGCTCATGCTGATCGCCGGCGCGCAGGAATATCAGACACCCGAGTGGATCAGGCGGCTGGCCGAGGAAAGGCTGGCCGTGCGGGAGAGGCTGGACGAGCGCAAGGGCGTCCGCGTCCCGCATGAGGATCCCGATTACCAGGATGAGGGTGAGGCCTGGCCCGCCTGGGCCGAGCGCGACCGTGACGCCATCCTGCAGCCGCCCAAGCCCGAGATGAGACCCGCGCCCGAGCTCGAACGCGCCGCCGAGGCCAGGACCGACGCGGAAGCCGGCGGCTAATCCTGGCCGCCTGATGCATCATGGAGGGGAACCGGCAAAGGTGATCACGATGCAGGCGGACCTACGTCAGGACCCTGAGGGCGTCGAGGAACTGCCGCGCCCCGGCTTCTGGCTGGCCTGGGGCCTGGACTGGCCCGGCGGCACTATCGCCGAAGCTGTGATCGCGGTGGCGCCGCCCCTGATCCCTCGCGGCATGCTGAGCTACAGCGCACAGCAGATCCTCGGCTGCGCCGACCTCTACGCGCAAAGACGAGCCGAGCGCGTCGTCTTGTTCTCGGACCTGACCCGGCTGCTGACCGCAGGCGGCGAGTCCTGGGAGAGTCTCCGCGTCGACTGGAAAGCTGGGCTGCGGGAACTTGGAGAAGGGCCGTTTCCCGGCATCTTCCTGTCCGTTTCCGAGCGCGCCTACCTGACTATCTGCGACCCGGCTCCCGGCTCCTGGACGGACGACCGCGCCTCCATCCGGGAGGCAATCACACGCCAGCTTGAAGCCGACTGGCCGCCCACGATGCCAAAACGCCATTGAAGCTGGACGCGTCCGCCGCGCGAGCTGACGCTCACTCAGACGGCACGAATCTGATGACGGATAGCGACCTGACTTTCCGTTCGCTTCGGCGCCAGTGGTCGCCGAACGCCGACTCGGCGCGGCTGACATCTGCGCCGACTACACGAGCGGCGGCATGCAGATCGACCGGATCTGGGTTCCTTCGCCCGTGACGCGGTCGCGTGAGCCTGGCCGCGATGTCCTGCCGGTCGGTGGTAACGGCGCAGGCGGGGACCTTTGACCCTGGTAACGCTTTCGCGCTGGGGTAACCGAGTGGTAGAGGGGTGGTGGCCGCATGGAACGGCTGGGTGCGCAGGATCTGGCCTCGGTGACGGGAGACGATGCCGGCTGGCCCTGGGATATCGGCGCAATCGGCGTCCTGGACGGGACCGGCCTGGTGGACGGTGACGGCCGGTTCCGGATTGAGGCTGTCCGCCGGGTCATCGAGTCGCGGCTGCACCTGGTGCCTCATTCCCGGCAGCTGCTGTACCGGCCCCGGCCGGGCCTGGGCTGGCCGCTGTGGGTGGACGCCGCGTCCTTCGACATCGCTGATCACGTGCGTGCCTTCCCGCTCGCCGGCCCGGCGGGCCAGGCGCAGCTTCTGACGGCGTGTGAGCAGCTGCGCCGACGCGGCCTGGATCGGTCGCGGCCGCCCTGGGAGGCGTGGTTTTTGCCCGGCCTGGCCGACGGACGGGTCGGGGTGTTCCTGCGGATCCACCATGCCATGGCGGACGGAGTGGCGGGAGTTGCTGCTTTCGGCGCGCTGTTCGACCCCGCTGCTGGGGCACCCGCGCTGGCCGCGCGGCCGTGGACGCCGGCGCCGGCCCCGTCCGCCCGCGAGTTGCTGGGTGACAATGCGCGCCGGCGTGCCCGGGGGCTCGGTCGCGCGCTGTCGGGTCTGATGGACGCGGGCGGGATGTTGCGGCGGGCGCGGCGCAGCTGGCCGGCCTGGCGTGAGGCGGCCGGCCAGCGGGCCTCCGTCACCAGCCTCAACCGCGGCCGGATCGGCCCGGACCGCAGGCTGGCCTTGGTCCGCGGTGACCTCGGTGCTGTCAAGACGATCGCCCGCGTCCATGGCGGGACGGTCAACGACGTGGTGCTGGCCGCGGTCGCCGGAGGGCTGCGCGATCTGCTGCTGGCCCGCGGCGAACCCGTCGGGGACCTGGCGCTGCGCGCGTCGGTTCCGGTCTCCTTGCACCAGGAGCAGTCCGGTCGGCCGCTGGGCAATCAGGTCGGGTGGATGGCCGTGCCGCTGCCGGTCGGCGAGCCCTGCCATGCGCGCAGGCTTGCGCTGATCGCCGCCGCGACCGCCGAGCGCAAGAAGAACGCCCGCCCTCAGATAACCAGCGGGATCTTCCGGTTCATCCTCGCCTGGCGGGCCTTCAACCTCCTCCTGCCTCATCAGCGGTAGCTGAACATCTTCGTCACCAATGTCCCCGGACCGCCGACCCCGTTGTACCTTGCCGGGGCACCGCTGCTTGAGCTGTTTCCGGTGCTGGCGATTACGGGCAACATGGCCCTGGGCGCCGCGGTCATGTCCTACGCCGGCCAGCTCAACCTCACCGCGGTCGCTGACCGGGACCACTGCCCTGACGTCGAGGTGTTCGCCGACGGCGTGCGCCGGGCGCTTGACGACTTGGCGCAGCAACCGGCATAGCCGGGCAACGCTGATGATCAGGCCGCCAGGCCAGCCAGCAGGTGAGGACTCCGGCGCCTTCACCCTGGTTTATCTCGTAGCGAACACGATCATGAACGTCACCACCCAAGACGATCAGCTGGCGGTCTTCGCCAACGCGGCCGCCCACCTGGGAGCCGGCGGGTGCTTCGTGGTGGAGTTGATCGTCCCCAGCTGCGCCGGGTGCCGCCCGGCGAAACCGCGCGGGTGTTCACCCTGGAGCGTGATCATGTCGGCATCGAGACCGTCGATGACCTGGCGGGGCAGATCGCGTGGTCGCATCACTGGATCGAAGCCGGCGGGCGCCTGGTGCGCCACTCCGCGCCCTACCGGTACCTTTGGCTATCCGAGCCCGGCCTCATGGCCAAGATTGCGGGCTTCCGGGTCCGGGACCGATGGGCGGGCTGGGAGTGGCTATGCCGCTAGCCACCGGCACGCAGATCGCTGCCCTCCAGAGCGGCGGGTGGTTAGGCTGGCCGAGGCTGCTGACGGACGGAGGGCAGGTCGCGGTGGATGTCACGATCCCCACGCCTGTGGGCGCGATGCCTGGCTACCTGTCGCGGCCCGGCGTGAGGGCCGCTGGCCGGGGGTGGTGGTGCTGCACGACGGGTTCGGCGTCGATGAGGCGGTACGCGCGCAGGCGGACTGGCTGGCCGGCGCCGGGTACCTGGCCCTGTCGGTCGACCTGGGCTTCTGGGGGCGGCCGACCGCGTGCCTGCTGAGAATGTTCCATGACCTGCGGGCCGGCCGGGGCCGGACCTTCGGCCAGGTCGATGCGGCGCGGGCCTGGCTGGCGGGCCAGCCCGGATGCGACGGTCGGCTCGGCGTGATCGGGTTCTGCGCCACCGGCGGTTTCGCCCTGCTGATGGCCGCCGGTCACGGGTTCTCGGTCTCCAGCGTCAATTACGGCCTAGTCGGCAAGAATCCCCAGGACGCCCTGCGCGGGGCCTGCCCGATCGTGGGCAGCTTCGGGGGCAGGGACCGGTTCTTGCGCACGGCGCCGCGGCGGCTCGGCCGGGCGCTGGAGGCGCTCGGGATCGACCACGATATTAAGGTGTACCCGGACGCCGGACACGGCTTCCTGCACCAGCCTGGGGGTGAGCCCGGTCCGGTCGCTGGCTTCCTGGCGCGGATCACCCATGCCGGCTACCACGAGCCGTCCGCGCAGGACGCCCGCCGCAGGATCGTCGCGTTCTTCGACGCGCACCTGAAAAACGTAAGCAGGCGCTGGGTCGATGCCCGCACCCAGATCGACCTGATCGGGGCGGCCAGCATCGTGACCGGACTCAAGCCCGCATTCGCGCAGATCGGCGGCACTGCGCGTGTTCTCCCCGGACATCCGCCGTCACTCAGCGTGATGCCCTCTATGGGCGTAGCCGATGTACGCCACCGACTCGGCCCGGCTTGACTGGCCTGTAGGTCGCCGCCGGGCCCCGGTGCGCGTCGATGATGCCAGCGAACGTCCCGGTCGGCCGCTGGCCAGATCCTGCCTGACCTGACGCGCGCTGTATGCGGCAGATGGGCAAGTGTTGCCCGTTATGACCGCGCGCTGCCAAGCCGGGTTGGCGCTCACCCGGCCGTGCTCGCCGCGCTGCGGGCGTCCCCGCCAAGGTCGTCGACGACCCGAATCGCCATCGAGCCGAGCATGCGCTGCATGCCCGGACCCACATGGTGGACGGCGATCGCCTGGATCTGGTTGTCCCGGAGGAACCGTGCCACCCGGGCGTGATGGGCGCCCTCGGTGCCCTCGTCGTGCAGCGTTCCCCAGGCGACCGTGAACTCCTGCCAGTCGGCGATCTGGCCGTCGACCACGTTGGCGACCGCGACACGATCGGCTCGGCCCCAGCGCGGGTCGACCTGGCCCTCGGTGGTGATCGGCACGCACACCCTCAAGTCGAATGCCTCCTTGTCGCAGCCGGAACCTTTGCCGGACGCCTATGGTGCTGCCCTGATCTCTATCGAACCACTGCGACGGCCTGCTTCGGCACCCTGGCCCTCCTGGCATACCTCATCGCGGCATGAGCGCGCAGTGCGGTGATCAGGCCGGGCGGGTGTACCGGTTCGCCGGCGACTCAGCCTTTCGCCGGCCCTTTCTTGCGCTTCCTTCGCAGATGCTCGATGATCGCATCCGGGCCGGGGAACACCAGGCCCGTGTGACCGTCGTCGAAGCGCACGAGGTAGGGCGGTTCGCCGCCCGCTCCGCGGACCTCGATGATCTCGCCCGTCCGCTCTGCATGGCCCACGATGTTGCCATGCACGTGGAGCCGGTCCCCGACGACTGCCTGCATGCGCCCACCTCCTCGTCCGCGTTCCCTGGCGGCACGTCCGCGCCCGGCGCTGCCCGGGCGCCAAAGGCCCGCTCCAGGCCTGCCCAGGCTGCCACGACCAGCATCCACCCCGGCGCCGGTGGATGGTACTGGCCATGCGGTGTCGGCCCGGCCCGCTGGCACATTTTTCGGTTTCCCGGCTCGATGGACAGTTCGCTGTTCGCCGTGGAGATGGCCATGGCGCGTCCACGTTCGAGCCTGGCGTTGATCTCGGCGCCGAACATCACGGCGACCGGTACGCGCGCCAGCAGCGGCAGAAGAGGAAGTCTTCGGTGCGGTCGGCAACGCATAAACATACAGCGCGTCGGCCTGCGCAGTGACCCTTGAATAGGCTCGCCCGGCTGGCCTAACGACAGGAGAGTCGGCGTGATAACCGCGCGCGGAGCCGCCTGATTGAAGAATCGGCGTAGGCGTTTGCGGTTTGGCCGTAGCGTCGAGAGGCCCGCGGGGCTGGCTCTGTAACCGCCTGCCGGCCGGTGACGGCCTGGCTTACGAACGATCTGCCAGCTCCGCGGGTCTCGCCGTGGCGTGGCTCGCAAGAGGCGCGAACGCCGGTCGATCCGGAATCAGGCATGCCCGCCGCGGTCCTTTCCCCCCGGGCAGGATGACGAAGGAGCGATTGATGGCAGCAGTGATGATCGGTGTCGATCCGCACAAGGCATCGCACACCGCGGTGGCGATCGGCGCGGCCGGGGAGCCGCTGGGCCAGCTGCGGGTGCGTGCCTCGGCAGCGCAGGCCGAGGGGCTCGTGGCGTGGGCCGCGCCCTGGCCGGAACGGACCCGGGCAGTCGAGGGCGCCGCCGGCCTGGGCTACCTGCTGGCCCGGCAGCTCGTCGCCGCGGGCGGGCATGTCCTGGACGTGCAGCCGAAGCTGGGTGCCCGGGTGCGGCTGCTGGCGACCGGGGCGACGAGCAAGAACGACCCCAGCGACGCCCGGTCCGTCGCGGTCGCGGCGCTGCGCTCGCCGGCCCGCCGCGTGGTGAGGGCCGAGGATCACGCGGCCGTGCTCAAGGTGTGGTCCCGGCGCCACCATGACCTGGGCCGAGCCCGGAACCAGGTCGCCTGCCGGCTGCACGCCGTGCTCTGCGAGCTGATCCCGGGCGGCTCGCCAAGGAGATCACCGCAGGCCAGGCCGCTCATGCCCTGGAGTCCATCGATCCGTCAGGGGCCGTTGAGACCGCCCGCTGCGAGCTCGCCGCCGAGTTCCCCGGCGACCTGCGCCGCATCGATGCCCAGATGCGCGACACCAGGAAGAGACTGGCAGCGGCGGTCACGGCATCGGGCACCACGGTCACCGGCGTCTCTTCGGCGTCGGCCCGGTCATCGCCGCCACCATGATCGGCTACGTCGCCGACGTTGCCCGCTTCCCCGGCCGGGACCGGTTCGCCGCCTGCAACGGCACCGCGCCCATCGAGGTGTCGTCAGGGAACCGGAAGATCCACCGGCTGTCCCGGCGCGGGAACCGGCGCCTCAGCTACGTCATCCACATTTGGCCGCGGTCACCCAGATCCGCCACCGGCACAGCGACGGCCGGGCCTACTACGACAAGAAGCCCGCCGAAGGCAAAACTCCCAGGGAAGCCCTCCGCTGCCTCAAACGGCAAGTCAGCGACGCCATCTACAGCCGCCTGCGGGCCGACGCCCGCCGGGCCGCAGCCGCAGCCGCAACCGCGGGCCCGGGAGGGCAACCGGGGACCGCCTCTGTCGCCAGCGCGGCCGGCTCACACCCCGAAAACCGGCTCTTCGGCTCAGCCACTCCCGAGCCCGACACCACCCTACGACCCCCGCGCCGCGCCGCACCTGCCCGGCCCAATGCCGCCCGGAACAAAATCAGAACAGGCTCTTGATGCGATGAGGCTTCGTTCGGCGTCGCTGACTGCCGCCCGGCGTGGCTGACAGGGGCAATGCAGATCTGACCGTTCTGCGTGACTGAACCCGCCCGGTCGGCGAGCCGGACCGACGTTCGGTCGCGCGGATGCCGGGCATTGCCGCAGTCTGGTGTCCGGCTAGGCGTGGCGTGTTATCGGCCGGACCGCCATAGTTCATCGCCATGCGCCGCTGGTCCCTGACCTGACGATCAGCGTGGCTAGCCCACGATGGCGCGCGAGAAAAGGTCAGGGGGTGCTGTCGGCGAGGACCTGCGCCAGCGCGTGTGAGGTCTGGCGGATCATCCCTGGATTGGTGTCCCAGTAGTACGCGAGCCCCGTTACGGCCTGGTAGAGCACCCAGCCGCGGCCACCAGCCACGACGCATCGTCGGCGCCGAGTTCCGCGCGGAACCGGATGCGGCTGTCACCGGCGAACATGTTCCACGCAGGCTGGAGGTCACACGCTGGATCGCCCGCGTTCAGGCACCCGAAGTCGACGACCGCCGACAGGCGGCCGCCGACGACGAGCAGGTTGCCCGGCAGTAAGTCCCCGTGCACCCAGAACTCCGGGCCCTCCCACGCCGGTGCGCTGAGCGACTCCTTCCACGAGTGCAGGACGGCATGACCGTTGATCCGGTCGCCCAGTACTGCGATCGATCCCCGGACCCGCTCGTCGTTTTCCGTGAGCGGCCCGCCGCGGGCATGCCGGCGACGCGGCGGAGCACCAGTCGTATCGACCCGGCGCAGCGCGGTGATGAACGCGGCCAGATCGGTGGCGGCCTGGACCAGATCGCCAATTGTGCCGTTGGCGTTCTCGCCCGGCAGCCGCTCATATGCCGACCAGTCGAAGGGGTAGCCCTCAGCCGGATGCCCCATGGCTACCTGCCGGGGGACCGCCAGCGGCACGTGCGGCGCGAGCTTGGGCAGCCACTGCGCTTCTTCCGCGGCTTGCCTGGTCGCATACCAATTACGCGGCAACCGGGCAGCCAGGCTGTCACCGAGCCGGTAGATAGCGTGATCAGTCCCGTACGACGCCACCGGCTCGACCGGCAGATCCGCCCACTGCGGGAACTGCCCAGCTAGCAGCCGGCGTACGAGCGCAGCGTCGGTCTGGACCTTGTCGGCGTGCATCCTGGTTGCGCCCATCGCCGTCATCATCGGCGAGCCGGGTCGACTGCTACAACTGAGTTTCCGAAGCCAGGGCGAGGTGGAGGGCGATGTCTCGAGCCTCCGGCGAGTGGCACCTCTGGGAGCCTGGCGCGCATAGGTAAAAGCGGCGACGCGTCTGCCGACGGACCGCCGCGGTGCGTCCGCGTCTCCGCCAATGCACACAGCGTGATCAGTCGGGCCGACGAAGCCGCGTGCGTAGCCGCCTTAGTATCCGAGCGGCTGCTCAGTGCTGAGCCATCGGTGGCCACCCGAAAGGTCAATATGTCGCTCCGACGAGCCGATGCGTGGCCGAGCCGGTTGGAGGCCGAATCCTCACGGGCTGGTCCCCGTGCTGGTTCTCGGGTGCCAAAAGGACGGCCCGCTGCTGAACTCCAACGGCGGCGAGGTTTGGCCGCGCCGGGTCGAGTAGATCGCTATCCAGAGGATCCTCGCCCCGCCCGCCGACGTCCTTTCGGCTATGGCGAAGCCACGACCTCATCGGAGTCGACGAGCACCCGGCGTCGTGGTGCGTGGCGTCCGGCGTGGCCTTCGCGGGAACACCGCCGGTGAAGTGGTCCGGCAGGCCTCAGACGATGTACGTCCGGGGAGTTTCCGGGCTGAGCTGGCCTGCCCGCTGAAAGCCAGCCACGGCCTCGGGCGTCGCACCCGGACCCAGGCTCGCTCGGTGACGCCGGGCACGATCCGCGGTGACTATGCGTTGGAGTTACGTAGAAGGTCGTGCATGGCTCCGGCTCGCCTGAGCCAGGCGAGCGGCAAATCAAGATCTTCTTCCTGTGAGATCTTTAACCCTTTTCGCGCCGGTCGATGAAGGACACGGTGCCACCGCGGCCGCACCCGGTATCCGCATTCAACGTCATCAGCAGATAGTTTCGTTAGAAGGCTCGTTTCTCATGGGGAATATGCTGGCGTTCCTCGGCCGTGACATGGCAGTCGACCTCGGTACTGCGAACACCCTGGTATACATACGCGGCCGGGGGATCGCGCTGAATGAACCGTCGGTGGTGGCACTCAATACGGATACCGGCAAGATTGTTGCGGTCGGTGTCCAAGCGAAACGGATGATCGGCCGGACGCCGGGGAACATTGTGGCGGTCCGGCCGCTGAAGGACGGCGTCATCGCCGACTTCGATGTGACTGAGCGGATGCTGCGCTACTTCATCCAGAAGGTCCACCGCCGCCGGCACCTTGCCAAGCCACGGCTGGTGGTGGCTGTGCCCAGCGGGATTACTGGCGTGGAGCAAAGCGCGGTGAAGGAAGCCGGGCATCAGGCGGGTGCCCGCCGCGTTTACATTATTGAAGAGCCGATGGCGGCCGCGATCGGCGCCGGGCTGCCGGTGTATGAGCCGACCGGCAACATGGTGGTGGACGTGGGCGGCGGGACCACCGAGGTGGCGGTGATCTCGCTCGGCGGCATCGTCACCTCCCAGTCCATCCGGGTCGGCGGCGACGAAATGGACCAGGCGATCATCGCCTTCGCCAAGAAGGAGTACTCGCTCATGCTGGGCGAACGGACCGCCGAGGAGATCAAGATGGCGGTCGGGTCCGCCTACCCGTCGCCAGATGAACCGCACGCCGAGATCCGCGGCCGCGGCCTGGTCAGCGGCTTGCCGAAGACCATCGTGATCTCCGCGGAGGAGGTTCGGCACGCGATCGCCGAACCCGTCAGCACCGTCGTGGACATCGTCAAGGCCACGCTCGAAAAGTGCCCGCCCGAGCTGGCCGGCGACATCATGGACCGCGGTATCGCGCTCACCGGCGGTGGTGCGCTGTTGCGCGGCCTCGATGAGCGGCTGCGCGAGGAGACAGGGATGCCGATCCATCTGGCCGACAATCCGCTGGAATCGGTCGTGCTCGGCACTGGCAAATGCGTTGAGGACTTCGACGCCCTTCAGCAGGTGCTGGTACCGGAGAGGCGCCGGTAGCGGTTGAGCGAGGGGACCTGCACACCAGGGCGCGGGTGAGCTGCGGATCGATGCCTGGGGCGGCGCCGAACGCCGCGGCCGTTGCGGTCTCGGCCGTGGCGGCGAGGAGCGGAGCCGCGCACACCCGGCATCGGCTGCTGCACCGGGATCCAGGCGCTCGTGCCCGCGATGGATGGGGACCACGGGCGAAGCTAGACACGGGCTGAGGTGGCCGGGTCCACGGGCCGGGCCGGGTTCGCGCCGGCCTGGGCGTTCGCTCCAGCCGCTTTCGCTCCCTGGCCGAGCAGGAGTTGTTCTCGCCGCCGGCACGCGTGGCCGGCCGCACGGTTTTACCCCTCCGCGCGTTGCGTGACAGGCTGGCCAGAGCAATGGTGGGAAGCGCGGACCCTGACCTGCATGGCGGGGGCGCATCAACGGAGAAGGTCAAGATGGCGCAGGGCACGGTGAAGTGGTTCAACGGCGATAAGGGCTACGGCTTCATCGCGGTGGAGGGTGGCCCGGACGTGTTCGTGCACTTCAGCGCGATCACCGGTGGCGGCTACCGCAGCCTCGAAGAAGGGCAGAAGGTCGAGTTCGACATCACGCAGGGCCAGAAGGGACCCCAGGCGGAAAACGTCCGGGTCATCGCCTGACGCATCGGCAGCGAGCGCTCTCCCGGGCGCCGCGCAGTCCCGGGGTCGCGGGCTGGTGTACTGACCCCGGCACCGTTCCGGGTGGCTCCGCCCGCGCCCCGGTTTGCCGTCCGCCAGCGGGTCGCCAGCGGAGTCGTGCGACTCGCCGCCACCGCACGCCGGTCTGCGCGCCATGAGGCAGCTGAGCGGACCGCCGCACCACGAGGGAGCAATCCCATGACCGAGAGCCTGATCACGGTCGCCCTGATCGTCGGCGAACCTGTGCCGCCCGGAAACTCGATCGCATCGTTGAGCTGCCGTTTCGGCTGAACGGATGATGCGGTGATGGTTGGCTGGCCGGGTGCTGCTCAAGATCACCTATATGCTCATGCGCTGGACTTTTGGCCTGGCTGTCCTGATGTTCCGCGGGGACCAGGCGAAGAACGCCGAGCTGCTGGTGCTCCGGCACGAGAACGCGGTGCTGCGCCGGAACGCGACCGGCACGGGTTCATCCTGACCGGTCGCGACCTGCCCGCGAGGACCGGGCCGCTGCCGGCGGGCACGCGCCGCTTCCGCTGGAGACCAGCCTGCCCGGAGTATTCGCTGGCGGTGACGTACGGGCCGGGTCGGTGAAGCGCGTGGCATCGGGCGTCGGGGAGGGGTCGGTCGCCATCCCCCAGATTCACCAGCACCTGCAGCGCCTCACAAGCCAGGCAGCCGGCTAGGCGAACTGGGCGATACTCTCAGCGCCCTGCGGAAACCCGTCCTCCGCCGCCGATGCCCGCACCCTTTTCTTCCCTCTGGCCACCCGCCAAGGAGAAGTTCACAATGGCTGCCCACCCGCCACGATCACATAACCCCGGCCTCGTGACACTACCGGGTTGATCGCCCCGGATCACGTGAACAGCCAGGGCCGCCAGAACCGGGTGATCTGCGCGCGGCGGCCAACGCCATCAGTACGGCCCTCATTCGCTCCTATTCGGCGTTATACGGGTGATCGAAGATCACCGAGCCCTCCGGGCCGTATAACGCCTGATACACGGGTGATCATTACTCAGTCGCGGAGACGAAGAGCGGCAATGATCACCCGTGTATCACCTCGATCCGGCGCTGGCAGGCGCTGGAAGTCCCAACGTTCTGCGTCACGTTCCGTGATCGAGCCCGCCGGCGCTCAAACTGCCGCCGGCCTGGGCCCGGCATCCCGCAGTCTGTTGCTGTAGGTGAAGCCTTTGCTGTCGATCGGCCGCTCCTGCTTTCTGCCGGCAAGACAGCGCCCCCGTGCCCGCAGCCCTTGCGAGGAGGAGGGGGAGTCCGGCGGGGACAATGCCGGGTGCTGGACATGGGTGTGCGTGCCTGGTCTGGGATCATCAGTCCGCGGCTGGGCCGGCCGTGCTGGCGCGCCCTATCGCCGGGCGTGGTGATCGCGCCTGGTGGCACGAGCAGCGGGGGACGGGTTTATGACCAGTGGGAGCAGACCGCTGCGGATCGCGGTGCATCTTCAGCCCCAGCACGCCGGTTACGGCGCGGTCCGGCGCGCCGCCGGCGAGGCGGAGAACATCGGCGTGGACATCGTGTTCAACTACGATCACTTCTGCCCGTTGTCGGGTGACCGTGAGGGCAGGAACTTCGGATGCTGGACCACGCTCGGCGCGCGGGCTGAATCGACGTCCCGGGTCGAGATCGGCGCGCTGGTCACGTGCAACGGTTACAGCAACCCTGACCTGCTGGCCAACATGGCTCGCACGGTCGATCACATCAGCGGGGGGCGGCTTGTCCTCGGCATCGGCTCGCTGGTGGCAGAAGGACTTCGAGGAGTACGGCTAAGGCGGCTGCCGGCCGCCTGCATCCATAGACCGGCCTGCTGCCGGGCCAGCGGCCCGTGAGCCGATCAATGAGCTACCCACGTCAAGGATGTGGAACCATCAGCGCTGTCCCCTGAGCCACCGCGTCCAGAAGGCCTCGGACGTTGCGCCCGGCACGCGGCGCCGCCTATGGCAGAGACATCTCCCACTCGTGCAGATCGCCAGCGTCGGCCGCGCGCTGCAGCGGGTCCATCGTGCCGGCCGTCTTGTCCGCGCCGAACACCGGACTGCGCCATCCGCATGAGCAGACCGCCTGGACGCCACCCTCACCTACCTCGTGGATAGTGGTGAGGTGGTCCACAGCGATCGGTCTCCTACAGGTGCACCACCGAGCAGCTCATCGTCCGCGTCACCGCCGCCGATGACCTGGACCCGGCGGGCTGCCAGCTTGCCCAGCTCGTCGATGTCCCGCGCCTGTGCCCGCGCAATGACGTCGCAGGGCCCGGCCACGCTGGCCGTCTCCGCCCCGCCCGGCAAGCCCGGAGCGCCGCAGCCACGACGGCCGCCTTGCCGGCTTTGGCCTGGATCAGAATGTACGCAGCGATCACGTGACACCCACCCAACCTTCTCAGGACTATTCAACCGCCATTACGGTCATGGGTGATCCCCGGGCGTGGGTACGCTGCCGCTGAGAGGGCAGCGTCCGCGGCCAGAACTCGAACGTGATCTACCCGGGCCAGCGCCCGGGCCGGGTGCTGAGGTTCCTGCCGCCCGAGGTGGAGAAGGCATGGAGCGAGGCGCGGTCTGCCCACAGCGTCGGCGCGTACATGGCGGCCGAGATGATGTGCCTCCCCGGCCACAAGGGGTTGAAAGACCGGAGAGCCGTCCGCCTGGTGGCTGCTGCGAGGCACGGCCAGGAGTGCCTATCGAGTGCCTCGGCGCAGTCTTTGACGCCTAACGGTTTATCAGGTAGTCGCGTAGGTGGTTTGCGTTCCGGGCCTCCACATATTCAAACGCGGCGGGCCAAGCCGCGCCGATCCAGCACTCGATATCCTGCCGCCAACAGCGTCATCGCGTGCTCGGCGTAATGGTGGCCACAGAAGTCAAGGTGCTGTGCGTCAGTCACGGCCACGCGCACGCACGCGGCTGCGCCGCACTGATCGCAGGTGTCCTTGAGTGTGAGATCAGGGATGGCGGACTGCGCGGTTGCGCTCGACGGGTTGTGTTTGCGCATGGCTCCCCCTGAGCACTCGACGTGACCAAGCTTGCGCATGCGTTTGTAACGTTGGCAAGACCTCGGCGCAGGGTTGCCTCGCACCGAGCGACCTGGCCGGCGCGGGATCGCGGCAATCGCCGGCGGCTGTCAGTAGCCTTAGCCGCCTCCGCTGCTCGACGGGCTCGAAGCTGGCGCCACTGCGCCGGAGGTGGTCACCGCGGGCCACGTCCCGCCGAAGCCGCTGATGCCGTTGCCGCCGGTCTTGCCGGGACCGCTGTCGCCCGAGAAGGTGCACAGGGGGTGACCGTTGTAGGTCTCCTGCTTTGAACCATCGGACCGGGTGATGGTGGCGAGCTTGCCGGGACCCGGAAGCGGGTCGACCCGCATGGCGGGCGCTGTCGAGCCGGAGCGGGCACTCGTGCTCGGCGAATGGTGCCGACTCGATGTCTTGGGCGTTCGTCCTTGAGCCGGTCGATGAGAGCACGCGCTTGGTCACTCGGCTGAGCTGTGAGTCAGCTTCCGGCCTGCTGCGGCGCTGCGGCTGCGGTGACCGCTGCCTGCGTCGCCTCGATCGCCGCGGCCAGCGCGGCGGCACCCTCGTCGGCTTCCTGCCTGCTCAGCGACAACGGCGGGGCCACCCGGAGCACGTTGCCCTGCAGCCCGCCGCGCCCGATGAGCAGCCCGCGGCTCCTTGCCTCCTCCATGACGCGCAGCGCCGCCGCCGGCGACGGCCTGCCGCTCGCCGGATCGACCAGCTCGATGCCAATCATCAGGCCCTTGCCCCGCACGTCGGCGATGAGCGGACAGCCGACCGCCAACCCGGCCAGCCGCGCCCGCAGCTGCGCGCCGACCTGCCGCGCGTTGCGCTGCAGGTCGTGAGCCAGCAGGTAACGCAAGTTTGCCAGAGCGCCGGCGCAAACCAGCGGATTGCCACCGAAGGTCGAGATGTGGTTGGCGGCCAACGAGTCGATCACCTCCGCACGGCCGACGACACCGCCGATGGACAGCCCGTTGCCCAGCCCCTTGGCGAACGTCATCAGGTCCGGCGTGACGTCGTGAGCCTGGATGCCCCAGAAGTGCTCGCCGGTCCGTCCCCAGCCGGTCTGCACCTCGTCGTCGACGAACAAGATGCCGTGCTCGTCAAGCACCTCGCGGTAGGCCGCGAAGAGCCCGTCGGGCGGGGTGACGAACCCGCCGACGCCCTGGATCGGCTCGGCGATCAGGCAGGCTACGTCGCCCGCGGTCGTGGTGTCGATGACCTGCCGCAGGTCCTCGACGCAGGCGGCGACCAGCTGGTCGGCTGGCAGCCTGGCGAGCGGCCCGTTCCTGGGATCGCCGTTCGCCACGTACGACACCTGGAAGGGGCTCAGACTCGATGCGCTCCACCTGCGGTTGCCGGTGATCGCGATCGTCGCGAAACCGCGCCCGTGGTAGGAGTTCCGCAGCGCCAGCACCTGGCTTGACCGGCGGTAGCTGGTGGCGAACAGCAGCGCCGCCTCGTTGGCCTCGGTGCCTGACGGGGTGAAGAACACCTTGGCGCCGCCGATCCCGGACAGGCCAGCGATCTGCTCGGCCAGCTCCACCATCGGCCGGATCAGGTACAGCGTTGAGCTGTGCAGCATCCGGCCGGCCTGGTCGCGGATCGCCTCCACAACCTCCGGCACACCGTAGCCGGTCATCGTGGTCAAGATGCCGCCGAAGAAGTCCAGGTACTCCCGGCCCTGTCCGTCGGTGACCCGGCAGCCCTTGCCGGCCACCAGCTCGATCGGCTCCTCGTAGTACAGCCCCAGCCAGTCCGGCAGCACCTGCCTGTGCCGCGCTAGCAGTTCCGAGTGCACGCTCATCGGCGAAAGCCCTTGTCGTTGACGGTGACGAGTGCTAGCCAACCAAGCGACGCCTGCATAAGCAAGACCGGACCAGCCGGGCAGCCGCCCGCCGGACAGGTCATCGCCGCCGCGCCGCGGCCCGACGCCGGACCAAGCACACCGGCTGAGGCCATCGCATCCAGGACGACCCGGGGGCCAGGGGTCGCATGGGGCGGGTCCGCGTCAGGGGCGGGGAGCAGGACGGCGTGAAATGTGCCGGCCGAAACAGGCACTCAATCAACAAGCCACAAAACCGCAGGTCACGACCCTGACAGGCTCGGCAAGAACGACCTTGCCCACGCCGGGCGGGCCGATCAGGACGACGTTGGCGGCCTCGCCGACGAACCGCAGCGTGGCCAGTTCCCGGATCAGGGCCTCATCAGCGCCGGGCTGGGCCGAGAAGTCGTAGTCATCGAGCGTCCACGGCGCGGGCAGGGCGGCGAAGTGCAGCCGGGAGGCGAGCTTGCGGGCCGCGGTCGCGTCCGCCTCGATGCCCAGCAGCTTCTCGAGGGCGTCCAGAACGGGCAGGTGCTCGTCGCGGGCGGCGTCGAGGACGCCAGGCAGGGCCTCGGCGGCGGCGGTCAGCCGCAGGTAGGCCAGGTGGCTCCGCAGCCGCTGGAAGGCCGCGGCCTGCTGGCTGGCCGGCGCGGTCGTCGTGGTCATGACGTGGTTCCCCTTTCGTGGTGGTGATCGGCCTGGCCCGGGCGGCCGGGCTGGCTGGCGGGCCGCAGCGGGCGGGCGGCGGCGGCGTAGTCGGCGAAGCTGGTGACTGCCGCGCCGGGACCGCCGTCGCGGCCGGTGAGCGCGGCGGCCTCGGCCCTGGCCGCCGAGCGGGTCGATGCTGGCAGCGGTGTAGCCTTCCCCGGCCCAGCCATGGCCGAGGACGGTGTCGGAGCTGGCGTCGGTGGTGCAGCGGAATGCCCACCGGTAGCCGAACAGGTCCCGCAGGGACGGGTCGATGACCTGGTGGGAGGGCCGCTGGGTGGCGAGGATGACGATGACCCCGGCTGCGCGGCCGCGGGCGACGAGGTCGCGGGTGAGGGCGGAGTACTCGGCCTGCTGGGCCTTGGTGCCGACGGTGGCGGAGAAGTAGGCGTACTCGTCGATGACGACCAGGTACACCGGCTCCCCGGACTCGGGGGTGATCTTGCGGAGCCCGGCGGCGAGCAGGGTGTCGTAGCGGTTGTTCATGATCTGCTGGAGCCAGCGGGCGCAGTCGAGGGCGTCGGTGATGGAGGGGCCGATGAACTTGTCGGCGCAGTGCCGCCAGGGGCCGAGCTCGACTTGCTTGCCGTCGATCAGGATGAGCTTGCAGTCGCCGGACAGCGCGCCGTGGGCGGTGATGAGGTTGAGGGCGTTGGACTTGCCGCCGCCGGGCTCGCCGCCCAGCA
>Ga0187862_10002200_pt1 | contig 19986 bp, 13 predicted proteins | sample June2016WEW_10_1_FD_133003 | JGI IMG/M metagenome (GOLD analysis project Ga0187862, IMG submission 133003) | Peatland microbial communities from SPRUCE experiment site at the Marcell Experimental Forest, Minnesota, USA - June2016WEW_10_150 | ecosystem: Environmental > Terrestrial > Soil >...
ATTGATTTTACTGGCGCACCCAGTAGGAGTTGAACCTACAACCTTCTGATCCGTAGTCAGACGCTCTATCCAATTGAGCTATGGGTGCGCCCAAAAGGCGAAGGAACTTACGAGCCAAACTCCCTGTGTGCAACACATTTTCCGCGCGCCAACGAATCAACCTTTGAAAAGGTTCTGCAAAGCCAAAGCCGCAATCGTCACTACCAGCATCAGGCCGCTCGGCATGAATTTTTTCGTCTTCGCCAGCCGAACCGCGAACACCACCAGCAACACCGCCATGAGGACGTTTGCCAGATTGCGCACCACCCTTGGATCAAAAATTCCAGTTTGGGTCAATACCAGTACGGCCGCAAACACCGCCGACGTGATGAGCGAGACCTTGCTCTTCGCCTTCAAAAAACCAATCAGCCCGCCGACGAGCAGCAGCACGATGTAAATCCAGAGAACCGTGTTGGCAAAATTGTGCATCGCGCGCAGGCTGCCTCAATTCGCCACCGCGTCCAAGCTCAGAATTTCGCCCGGCTCGCACTCGGCGGTCACTTCGAACGGGTGGCAGCACACTTCGCAATCTGTCGTGAACCGCTGGAATGGCACGCTCGTGTCAATCGCCACCGCAAACGTCTGGCCGCAGAACGGACATTGAATTTTCTCAGAAACTTCCACGCGGCAATCTAGTCCGAAGCCCGCGAACCGCAACCGCCATGCCCGCCGTTGTCTTTGAAAATAAAAGAGCCGGCAACCAGCCGGCCCTTGCAATTCAAAATGATTCCAGCGTCCGCCTAGAACCGCTTCGTGAGGGTAAGTGTGATGGCGTTGCCTTGCGCCCGGTTCTCGGCCATGAATTCGTAATTGTAGCGGAGCGAGACGAAGAACATCTGCTTCGGAAAAGCCACGTTGACTTCCGGGCCGACGGCGGCCACGCGGTTGCGGCTGCTGGCCGGTGCGCCGCTGTTGGCGGTCACCTGCTGCTGGTAATAGCCGACCGCGCCCAAATCAACGACTTTCGCCAAGGTCTTGCTCACGCCCCATTCCAGCGTGTAAGCCTCTCCGGGAGTGACGTGCGTGTCGCGCTGTTCGGTGTTGAATTCATACCGGTTCAACGCCGACACGGCCCAGGTTTTTTCCTCATCAATATACCAGGTGGCCCCGGCGGTTTGCATGAAGGTCCAGTAACCCGCGCCAATGCGCGTGGTGGGCTGGGGGGCGGAATCGCCTGTGGGTGCCCAAACGCCGCTGCCGACCGCAAAGTCAAACTGCTTGAGATGCCACGAAAGCGTGCCCTCGCCGAAAAAGTCGTCAATGCCGAAGGTGGTGCTGTCAAATGCCCCGGCCTTCACGTGTTGATCAACCAGCGGAAGCAGGGCGTCAACGCCGACGAATCCGCCGAGGAACTTCGTGTCGGTGATCCAGATCACACGGGGGATGTTGGCGTAGGTGAAGGCGTCGAAGTTGGGCGGACCGGCGCTGTGGCCGGACGAGTTGTTCACTTGGTCGGCCCAGTAAAAGTAATTGTAGTCGCGGGCATAGACTCCCGGCGGCGGCAGCGAGGCTCCCTTGATGCCTTCAGAGCCCGGCACATATTGGGCCGAGGGTTGGGCTTGGAGTAAACCTGGCAGCGCGGCAAGGCCGACCGCCAGAACGAAACGGACGAATCGAATTTTCATGGGTGTAATTTCTGGTTTGGGAATGGAAGTCAGGCATCTTGAAGCTTGCCGGTCAGGTAAGTTTCATAGGCGTTCAAATCGAGCAGGCCGTGGCCGGAAAGGTTGAAAAGAATGACACGCTTCTTTCCGGCTTCGCGGGCTTTCTTCGCTTCTTCGATGACCGCAGCAATCGCGTGCGCGGATTCCGGCGCGGGCACGATGCCTTCGCTGCGCGCAAAGAGGGTTCCAGCCTCGAAAACTTTCGTCTGGTGATAAGCCTCCGCTTCGATCAGGCCCAGCTTGAGAGCGTGGCTGACCATGGGCGACATGCCGTGATAACGCAGTCCGCCCGCGTGAATCGACGGCGGCATGAATTTGTGGCCGAGTGTGTACATCATCAGCAACGGCGTCATCTCCGCCGTGTCGCCGAAATCGTAGCGCAATTCACCCTTCGTCAGCGACGGACACGCGGTCGGCTCGACGGCCACAATGCGATATTTCTTTTTCTTGGTGATTTTTTTCTGAATGAACGGAAATGCGATGCCGGCGAAATTGCTCCCGCCGCCGCAGCAGGCGATGATCGAGTCCGGCTCCTCGCCAGCCATTTCCATCTGCTTGATGGCTTCTTGGCCGATGACGGTCTGGTGGAGGCAGACGTGATTGAGCACGCTGCCGAGCGAGTATTTCGTGTTCGGATGCGTGGCGGTGTCTTCAATTGCCTCGCTGATGGCGATGCCGAGGCTGCCGGGACAATCCGGATCGTCGTGGAGCAGCTTGCGTCCATATTCGGTTTGGTCGCTGGGGCTGGGATGCACCGTCGCGCCCCACGTGTGCATGAGCATGCGGCGATACGGCTTTTGCTGGTAACTCACCTTGACCATGTAAACATTGCACTCCAGCCCAAAGAGTTTGCACGCAAACGCGAGCGCCGCACCCCATTGACCCGCGCCGGTCTCGGTGGCGAGGCGCTTGGTGCCGGCAACTTTGTTGTAGTAGGCTTGGGCGACGGCGGTGTTGGGCTTGTGACTGCCGGCGGGGCTGACGCCTTCGTATTTGTAATAAATATGCGCCGGAGTTTGCAGCGCGCGTTCGAGCCGCACCGCGCGCAACAGCGGCGTGGGCCGCCACAGCGTGTAGATTTCGCGGACCTCGTCTGGAATCGGAATCCACCGGTCGGGACACATTTCCTGCTTCACAAGATTTTCTGGGAAAATCGCGAGCAACGCCTCCGGCGGCAGCGGCTGTTTGGTGCCCGGATGCAACGGCGGCGGCAGCGGTTCGGGAAAATCCGCCAGAAGGTTGTACCATTGCGTTGGAATGTCCTGCTCGTGCAGTGTGAAGTTAATTTGTTTGCTCATACTACCAAAAATTTGTTGCAAATAAATAACCACCGAGTGAACTGCTTGTCACGCAGTTATTGGAAAATATAAAATCATATTAAAACTCCGGGCAAACCGCCGGGTTGTCGCCGAAGCCGGCAACCTGACCCCACGCTTTTGCCAGCCGCCCATTGATTCTCGTTTTGGGATTTGCCAGACCCGCCAAATTCAGGGATATTGTCCGCCGCTTTTTCGCGGGCCATTTTATGAAACCCCAAGTTGAAATCTATGACACGACCCTGCGTGACGGTTCGCAGGGTGAAGGCATCAATTTCTCGGTCGCGGACAAACTCCGCATTGCTGAGAAGCTCGACGCATTCGGGGTGCATTACATCGAAGGCGGCTGGCCCGGCAGCAATCCGAAGGATTTGGAATTCTTTAAACAGGCTGCGCGGCGCAAGTGGCGCAATGCCAGAATCGCGGCGTTCAGCATGACGCGCCGCAAGGGTGTGGTCGTGGAGAAGGACGAATTGATGCGGCAGATCCTCGAAGCGGAAACGCCGGTCGTAACCATCGTCGGCAAAACCTGGCTGCTGCACGTGACCGAAGTGCTCCGCGCCAAGCCCGACGAAAACCTGGCGATGATCGGCGACACCATCCGCTTTTTGAAGGACCACGGCAAAATGGTCATTTATGACGCCGAGCACAGTTTTGACGGTTTCAAAGACGAGCCGGATTACGCACTGGCGACATGGCAGGCCGCGGAAAAGGCGGGCGCGGATTACGTTGTGCTTTGCGAAACAAACGGGGGTTGTTTGCCGGACGAAGTCGCAACCATCACCAGGGTCGCGGTTGGCAAGCTCAATTGCAAAGTCGGCATTCACACGCATGACGATTGCGGCCTCGGCGTCGCAAACGCGATTGCGGCCCTTGAGGCCGGCGCGACGCAAGTGCAGGGCACAATCAACGGCTACGGTGAACGCACGGGCAATTGCAATTTGACCAGCATCATTCCGCTGGTGCATTTCAAGTTGAAAAAGCTCGGTGTGCCCGCGAAGTCGTTGCCGAAGTTGAAGGAACTTTCCGAGTTCGTGGATGAAATCGCCAACATGCGCCACAATCCGCGCCAGCCGTGGGTCGGGCAAACGGCGTTCGCGCACAAGGGCGGGATGCACGCCCATGCCATTGACCGCGTCGCACGCAGCTACGAGCACATCAATCCGGAAGCCGTCGGCAATTTCCGCCGCGTGCTCGTCAGCGACATGTCCGGCCGCTCGAACATTTTGATGAAGGCGGCGGAGCTCGGTTTCAAGCTTACGCCGGACATGCCGGAAGTGAAAACCATCACGGCGCGCGTCAAGGAATTGGAAAATCAGGGTTACGAATTCGAAGCCGCCGAGGCGTCGCTGGCGTTGCTCATCGGCAAGACGCTCAAACATTGCGAACTGTCGTTTCATGTGAATGGCTATCACGTTTCCATGCGCCGCGACGGAAAGGATCATGTTTGCGAAGCCACCGTCAAAGTCGGCGTCGGCAATCAACACGCCCAAACCGTGGCTGAAGGCGACGGCCCGGTGAACGCACTCGACAGCGCGTTGCGCGCCGCGCTGGTAAAATTTTTCCCGCAACTGAAACACGTTCAATTGACGGATTATAAAGTTCGCATCCTGGACAGTATCACCGGCACCGCCGCCAAAACGCGCGTGTTGATTCAATCCAGCGACGGCAAACGCGAATGGGGCACGGTCGGTGTGAGCGAAAACATTATCGAAGCCAGTTTGCAAGCGCTGGTGGACAGCATGGAATACGCGCTGTTGAAAAAATGAGACGCGAACCGCATAAACTTTTTTACGTGAATTGCGCGAATTACCGCCAATTTTCAGACGAAAACGATGAGTAACCTGCTTTACAAGGAAGAGGTTTTCAAGCTCGTTGGTTTTTGCATGGAGATTCACCGTGAATTGGACAAGGGTTACGACGAAGTCATCTACAAGGACGCTCTTGTGGTTGATTTGAAACGATCCAACATCCCGTTCACTTGCGAACAAAAATATGAAGTGGCTTACAAAGGTGTGGTTCTCCCCCACTTTTATTACGCCGATTTTGTTATCTGGGACAAAATTCTTTTTGAGGGCAAAGCCTGTGAATGTTTGACGGACGCACACATCAAACAGGTGCTCAATTATCTGACCGCTTCAAAGTTGAAGCTGGGATTGCTTGTCAACTTCGGTGAGGATTCGTTGACTTGGAAACGTGTCATCCGTTCAGAAACCAAGCCCAGTGAGTCGCCCGATTTTAAAAAATAATTCGCGCCAATTCGTGAAATTCGCGTAAAAACCCTTTTGTAATGTCTGAAATTCCCAAAGCATACGAGCCTCAAGCAGTCGAAGAAAAATGGTACCAATTCTGGCTCGACCAAAAATGTTTTGCTGCCGACCCGGCGCGCGTGACCGCGAAACGCCCGGCCTATTCCATCGTCATCCCGCCGCCGAACGTCACCGGCATGCTCACCATGGGCCACGTCCTCAACAACACCATCCAAGACATCCTCGCCCGCAAGGCGCGCATGGACGGCAGGGAAGTCCTCTGGCTGCCCGGCACCGACCACGCCGGCATCGCCACGCAGACAGTCGTCGAGAAAGCGCTGAAGAAATCCGGCGAAATCCGGCACCGCGACGACCTCGGCCGTGAAAAATTCCTCGAACGCGTCTGGCAATGGAAGGAAAAACACGGCGGCATCATCATCCAGCAGTTGAAAAAGCTCGGCGCGTCGTGCGATTGGACGCGCGAACGGTTCACGATGGACCCGGAATATTCGCGCTGCGTCCAGAAGGTGTTCGTGGAGCTTTACAAAAAGGGACTCATCTATCGCGGCAAACGCATGGTGAACTGGGACCCCGCTGCCCGCACCGCGCTCTCCGACGAGGAAGTCGAGATGCTCGAAGAGAAAGGCCACCTCTGGCACATCAAATATCCATTCCTCGACGAGGCTGGCCGGCCCAAGGTGGATGAATTCGTGGTCGTGGCGACAACGCGCCCCGAAACGATGCTCGGCGACGAAGCGGTGGCGGTGAACCCGAAAGACCCGCGTTACACGAAACTTGTCGGGCAAAAAGTCCTTCTACCGCTCCAAAACAAGCCCATCCCCGTCATTGCCGACGAACTGGTGGACCCGAAGTTCGGCACCGGTTGCGTGAAGGTGACGCCTGCGCATGACCCCGCCGATTATGAAATGGCCGTGCGGCATAAATTGCCGTTGACCATCGTCATCGGCCCCAACGGCCACATGACGAAGGAAGCCGGCAAGGACTTCGATGGCTTGGACCGCATGAAAGCGCGCCAAGCCGTGGTTGAGAAACTGACCGAACAGGGCCTGTTGCTGAAGACCGAAGACTATGTCCACAACGTTGGTTACAGCCAGCGCAGCCACGTGCCCATCGAACCGTATCTGAGCGAGCAATGGTTTTTGAAATATCCGAGCGTGGAAAAATCCCGGGCGTGTGTGGAGCAGGAAACTGTAGAGTCCGCTGTCTCAGCGGATAAGTCGGCTGGGGACTGCGCGCCCTACCAAAAAATGCGCTTCCATCCGCAACGTTGGGCGAAGGTCTATGACCATTGGATGGGAAACATCAAGGACTGGTGTATCAGCCGCCAGCTTTGGTGGGGACATCGCATCCCGGTTTGGTATCTCAAACCGGGAAAATCCGAAACCCGAAATCCGAAATCCGAAATTTACGTTGGCGTCGAGCCACCTTCCAATCCGGAAAATTGGGAGCAAGACCCCGACGTGCTCGACACCTGGTTCAGTTCCTGGCTCTGGCCGTTTGCGACGATGGGTTGGACGGGCAACCAATCCCAAGACTCCAACAACCCAACACTCCAAGCCTTCTATCCAACCACCGACCTCGTCACCGGGCCGGACATCATTTTCTTCTGGGTCGCGCGCATGATCATGGCGGGTTACGAGTTCATGGGGGATTTGCCGTTCCGGAATGTTTATTTCACTGGCATCATCCGCGACAAGCGGGGGCGCAAGATGTCCAAGAGCCTCGGCAATTCGCCCGATCCGCTCGACCTCATTAATAAATACGGCGCCGACGCGCTCCGGTTCGGCACCATGCGCAGCGCGCCACTCGGACAGGATATTTTGTTTGACGAACAGAACGTCGAGCTGGGCCGCAATTTTTGCAACAAGCTCTGGAATGCTTGCAGATTCAGGCAAATGCAGGGCGGTGAAATTCAGAGCGAAATCGATCCCAGGCTTCTGACGTCCGACGATAAATGGATTTTGTTGAAGCTCGACACGGCCATCCGTGAGATGAATACCGCGTTCGCCGAATATAAATTCAGCGACGCCACGGCCACGCTTTACCGCTTTTTCTGGAGTGAGTATTGCGATTGGTATGTCGAGGCGAGCAAGGCTGTTTTGGGGAGCGCGGCCGCCCCGGCTGCACAGGTCAGCGCCCCGCTGACCGGAACCTCTATGGCGAAAAATGTCGAAGTCGAGGCGACTTCGACAGCACGCGAGGCGCGTGCGATCCCCGAAAAAAACGCGCGCAAGGCGAATACGCTGGCAGTGATTGATTTTGTTTTGTCGCACACGCTGCGCCTGTTTCATCCGTTCCTGCCGTTCATTACGGAGGAACTCTGGCATGGGATGGGATATGCTGATGACATGCCGGAAAATCAGGGTGGCAAGACCGTCATGTTCGCGCCTTGGCCCAAACCACTCGATGACGATTTCAAGACGCATTACGGCCTGACCGAACGGAATGAAAAGCATATCGAGGCGCGGAACGAATTTGTCACGCAAGGCCGCAATTTGCGCCGCGCCGCAAACATCGCCGCGAACAAAAAGATCAAGTTTATCTTCAAGCCGGCGCGCAAATTGGCGGCGCACGACATCGAAGTGCTCAAGCTGCTGCTCAACGCCGAGGCGGTCGAGGTGAGCGCGAAATATCAGCCGTCGAAGAACACGATGACGGTGCGCACCGAGCTGGGCGATTTGTTCCTGCCGCTGGAAGGATTGATTGACAAGGCGGCCGAGACGGCGCGGCTGAAGAAAGAGCTGGAAAAAATCGAGGCCGAGGCGGCCAAGGTCGAACAGAAGCTTGCCAACCAGAACTTCACGCAAAAAGTTCCGCCCAACGTTTTGGCCGAGCACAAGCAGCGCCTCGCCGAGTGGCAATCCAAGCGCGAGCACGTGAAGACTGCGCTGGCCGCGCTGCAAGGTTGAATTATTCCCAAATGAAAGATGCGTCATTAAACAAAGCCATGGTAAGTGCTGTGAAAGCCGCGCGCGCCACCGGCAAACTCATGCTCGCCAACTGGCACGCGCCCAAGCGCGTCAACTTTACCGACGCCCACGACATCAAGCTCGAACTCGACGTGCGCTGCCAGAAACTCATCGAAAAGACCCTGCGCGCCGCGTTCCCGCAAATTTCACTGCTCGGCGAGGAGGGTTGCTCCGGGGAGGCGAACAGCGAATACCGCTGGGTGGTGGACCCGATTGACGGCACGGTGAATTACGCCCACGGCATCCCCCACGCCGCAATTTCGATTGCGTTGCAAGTCCGCAGTCCACAGTCCGCAGTCCACAGTCACGAAACGGTTCTCGGTGTCATTTACGATCCGTTCATGGACGAACTGTGGACGGCAACGCTTGGCGGGCCGACGTGGCTCAACGGTCGCGCCGTCCGCGTCAGCCGGCACTCGCGCCTGAACGAGGCTGTCATCGCCATGGGATTTTCCAAGAGCAGCGAAAATCTGGAAAAAAGCCTGCCGCATTTGAACCGGCTTGCGCGGCGCGCCAAAAAAATCCGCATCATGGGCTCGGCGGCGCTCGAACTCGCCTATGTCGCTTCGGGCCGGCTCGATGCCTATATTGAACGCACCATCAATTTGTGGGACGTCGCGGCCGGGGCGTTGATGGTGGAATGTTCCGGCGGCGAATTTTACATCCAACCTGCACCGGGCGGGAAACTCCGGATGATCGCAAGCAACGGCCACCTGCGACGAAAACTTCACATCGAGAGTTTGTTCAAATAAATTCGCAATTTCTCCAGCGCTTTGGCGCGATGGCTTAACTTGTTTTTCACCGCGTCGCCCAACTCCGCAAACGTCTGCTCGAAACCCACCGGCACAAAGAGCGGGTCATAACCGAACCCGTTCTGTCCGCGCGGTTTGAGAGCGATTCGGCCTTCGCAAACGCCGTCAAATAACTGTGGGCTTTGGGCTTTGGACTTCTTGCCTCGGCGAAGCGCAGCGAAGACGGGTGGACTTTGGACTGCCATCAGCGCCATCACGCAATGAAACCGCGCGGTGCGTTTTTCCGCTGGAACATCCTTAAGCAGGCGCAGCAGCTTGGCGTTGTTTTCGGCGTCGGTGGAATTTGCGGACAAATTGTCCGCGCTCCGGTCCAGCGCAGCAAACCTTGCGGAATGCACTCCGGGCGCGCCGTTCAGTGCGTCCACTTCCAAACCCGAATCATCGGCCAACACAAAATTCGGCGTTGGATGTTCGATGTTCGATGTTCGATGTTTTGAATTGATCCACTTCATAAGTTCGACGGCTTTTTTCACCGCATTGCCATCAAACGTGTTCGCATCTTCGACGATCTTTGGCGCTTCGGGAAAGTCATTGAGCGTCAAAAATTGAGATTGGCTGCCGAGAATTTCGCGGATTTCCCCGACCTTGTGCGGGTTGTGCGTGGCAATAAGCAGCGTCGTCACACAGACACAATAACAAGCGCAAATTCAAACGCAATAGGTGCAACATGCTGACAATGTTGGTTCCCATTTCCAAAAATGTGACGCAGCCAAAGCTGGCCAAACCAACCCGGCTTGTAGTATTTCTTTCGCGTTTGGCGATTGCTGTGACTAATTAAACTTATGCCGAGTCCCAAAAATTCCACGAATCACAAGGCATCCGATTTCGTCCGCGACGCTGCGTTGCAGGAAACTTCCGTTGTGCTGCAACAATTGCACACGTCACCCTCGGGTTTGAGTGAAGCGGAAGCAGTTGCGCGTTTGGAAGAATACGGCCCCAACGAGGTCGCCCGTGAAAAAAAGCGCGACTGGCTGTGGCGGCTATGGATTGCGGCGCGCAATCCACTGGTGATTCTGCTGACGATTCTCGCCGCCGTGACCTTCGCGACGGCGAAAAGTCCCAGCGATATGATTGGCGGCTGGGTGATGCTGGCAATGGTGGCGCTGGGATTGTCGCTGCGCTTTATTCAGGAAACGAAGGCCGATAACGCCGCCGCCAAACTCAAGGCGATGATCAGCGTCACCGCCACGGTGTTGCGCGACGGCCTTTCGAAGGAAATTCCGCTCAAACAACTGGTGCCTGGCGACGTGGTGAAACTTTCCGCCGGTGACATGATTCCCGGCGACGTCCGGCTGATTTCCGCCAAGGATTTGTTCATCATTCAAGCGACGTTGACCGGCGAATCTTTGCCTGTCGAAAAAAATGACGCGCCCGATTCGCGTCAGTGCATTTCGCCAACTGAATACTCAAATATCTGCTTCCTTGGCACCAGTGTGGAAAGCGGTTCGGCCACCGGCGTCATCGTCGCCACCGGCGCACAGACGTATTTCGGGAAAATGGCCGGCAGCCTTGCCGGCCAGCAGGCCGACACTGCGTTTGATCGGGGCATAAAGAAGTTCACCTGGCTGATGATCCGCTTCATGGCGGTGCTGGTGCCCTTGGTGTTCGTCATCAACGGCCTGACCAAGCACGATTGGAAAGAGGCGTTTTTCTTCTCGCTGGCGGTGGCCGTTGGTCTCACGCCGGAAATGCTGCCGATGATTGTCTCGGTCTGTCTGTCCAAAGGCGCACTGGCCATGTCGAAAAAGAAGGTCATCGTCAAACGCCTGAATTCGATTCAGAACTTCGGCGCCATGGACGTGTTGTGCACCGACAAGACGGGCACGCTGACCATTGATCACGTCATCCTCGAACTGCATTGCGACGTTTTCAAAAATGAAAGCGAGGCGGTGCTGCGCGACGCCTACCTCATCAGCCATTTCCAGACCGGCCTGAAAAACGTCCTCGACCGCGCCGTGCTGCGCTACGAGGAACTGCACAAGGAACTCGGGATTGATAAATACACCAAAGTGGATGAAATCCCGTTCGACTTTTCGCGACGCATGATGTCGGTGGCTATCGAAAGCCCGGATGGCGAGCGGCAACTGCTGACCAAGGGCGCGCCGGAAACGGTCTTCGCCAAATGCACGCACTTCGAGAGTGAGGGTGAGATTTTTCCGATGGAGCCGATTCTGGCCGGCGACCTCGTCCAGCAGGTTGATGAATTGAGCGAAGACGGCTTTCGCGTGCTGGCTGTCGCCACAAAGAAACTCGGCAAACAAACCACCTTTTCCAAGGCCGATGAGTGTGATTTGGTTTTGACCGGTTACCTCGCGTTCCTCGATCCTCCCAAGGATAGCGCCTCCAAAGCCATTGAGGCTTTGCGTCAGCACGGCGTCACGGTCAAGGTGTTGACCGGCGACAATGACCTCGTCACACGCAAGGTTTGCAGCGAAGTCGGCATTCACACGGAAAAAATCCTGCTCGGCAACCAGGTTGAGACGATGTCCGACCCGCAACTGGCCGAGGCCGTGGAAACGATGGATGTGTTCGCGCGCCTTTCGCCCACGCACAAAAAACGCATTGTGCAGGCGCTCCAAAAAAAGGGCCACGTGGTCGGCTTCATGGGCGATGGCATTAATGACGCCCCCGCGCTCCGCGCCGCCGACGTTGGCATTTCCGTGGACAACGCGGTGGACATCGCCAAGGAATCCGCCGACATGATTCTTTTGGAAAAAAACCTGATGGTGCTGGAGGAAGGCGTGCTCGAAGGCCGCAAAGTGTTCGCGAACATCATCAAATACATCCGCATGGGCGCCAGCTCGAACTTCGGCAACATGTTCAGCGTGCTGGGCGCAAGCGCGTGGCTGCCTTTCCTGCCGATGACACCCATTCAGATACTCACCAACAATCTGCTTTACGACTTTTCCCAAGTAGCGATTCCGACCGACAACGTCGGCGCGCAGCAAACGGCCAAGCCGCGACCGTGGCACATGGGTGAAATCGCCAAGTTCATCATGTTTATCGGCCCCATCAGCTCCATTTTTGATTACACAACCTATGCCGTAATGTGGTTTGTGTTCAAATGCGGCCAGTTGGGATTGGTGCCACCGCCGGAATTAGTGGCACGTTTTACCAACGCCCCCGATGCCGATCATACTTATGCCGCCGCGCTGTTCCACACCGGCTGGTTTGTCGAATCGCTGATGACGCAGACGCTCATCATCCACGTGATACGCACCAACCTGATTCCTTTCGTTCAATCACGGTCGAGCTGGCAGTTGAGCATGACCACGATCCTCATCATGGCCATCGGCGCGTATCTGCCGTATTCGCCACTGGCGGCACCGTTGGGTTTCGTGCCATTGCCGCCGTTGTTCTGGCTGATCTTACTGGCAACCTTGCTTTGCTATGTCGGCCTGACGCAACTCGTCAAAACATGGCTGATCCGCAAATCGTGGGTGTGATTTTAATTCGTTGAAAATAAAAAGCCGTTCCGCATCGCACGGAACGGCATTATTAGGCTCGCACGGGTTGATCGAGTCCGTTCAAGCTTCAAGGTACCCTCTGGTACTCCTAACTGAAGCTAGGCTTGTTTGGCGTGTATGTCAAACGACGCGTCAATTGTGTTCTTTGGTTTCCGGATGTTCCGTGATGATCCTCTGAATTTTATTTTCCAAGGCGGCTTGTAGCGGCGGCCACAAGTTCGTCATGCCCTGGTAAATGAGGACCGCCTGCGGCCATTCCTGGAGAGATTCATCCAGTCGCGCCGTTTCCAAACCCGCCTTTTTCTGCCAGAACGGGTCGGCTTCTTCACTCTCATCCTCGCGCAGATTGTTCCCTCTGAACACATCGTAGTAATCATCCCGCGCCTGCTTGAGCAGTGCGATTTGATTCTCGCCTGTCGATTGCGCGGCGCGTTTTTCAAACACAAGACCGATGCCCACCTGCGCCTGGCTGCGCGCCGCCGCACTCGCCACCGGCGAGTTGGTGACCTGTGCGTAAGCGCCGGCCGCGGCGTCATAATTGGTCAATTGCAAATAGCAGTCGCCAATCTCGCCCAAAGCGAGCACGGCCTGCTCGGTCTGTGGATGCAATTGGCAGACAGCCTTGAACACCCGGATGGCCTGCTCAAAATTGGCTATCGGATTGTTCGTGTCCGACGATTCCTTTTGCATCAACGCGCCGCCATAAGCGAACAGCGCCTGCGCATCGAGGTCTGGCGGGCAATTCGTGTCGCTCGTCAAACTGGTGAAATAATCAATCGCGTCAGAGTAACCCAACCAGCCCATTGCCGCGCGCCCGGCCATCATTTTCGCCGGATACGCAAGATCGTTTGTTGGCCAGTTTTGAAAGACATATTTGTAATTCCTTTCCGCGTCCGCGAAATCGCCCGCCCGGAAAAAATGGTCGCCCACCCACCATTGCGCGACGGGCGCGAGGTTGTTTGACGGAAATTGCGCGACGAAATTGGTGAACAGCAGAAAGGCGTTCGTCTCGCGTCCAGCCTGAAAATTCGCCCATGCGCGCGTGTATTCCACCTGCGGCAACAGAAGCGCGTTGGTCGCAAAATGTCCCACCCAATTGTCATACACACCGATCGCCGCAGGCCAATTGTCCTCCTGCTCGTAAGTGCGGGCGAGCGCCAGTTCCACTTCCGGTCGCAATGGCGAATTGGGAAAACGTTCCTCAAATTTCAGGAACAGCGCGCGCGCGCGCGCCGGCTGTTGCATGTCCGTCAGTCCCTCGCCAACGAGTAACACGCTGTTGTCGGCTAGATCGCTCGTCGGATAAATCTTCAAAATCCGCGCCAGCGCGTTGCTCGCGCCCGCCACGTCTTTCAACTCCAGACACACGCGCAGCATTTGATAAGACGCCTGCGCACCGAGTGTTTCGCCAACAACGGGAAAATTCGTGAAATCATTCACCACCATCCGGTAATTGTCCCGCGCTCCCGCGTATTTCTTTTGCGCGAACAGCGCATCGCCTATTTTAAATCGCGCCACCGCCAAATCCACCGACGGCGGGAGCTTTTTGGCGGCGGCCCCGAAAGCTTCCAAACTTTCCGGAATTTTCCCCGCAATCCAGAAACACCAGCCTCGATCCAAATACGCCTTGCCCGCAAGCGTGCTGTTCATGAACGCGCCGAGGAATTGGTTGAATCGCGACTGGGCTTCCCGCAAATCATTCGTCGCCACTGCTCCCGCATTGCGGGACGCGACGTAATTCTTCAAATGCAATTCACCCAGTGTCAACAACGCAACGTCCGCAGAGGGTGAATTTGGAAATTGTGCAAGAAACTTTTGCAGTGATTGCTCGGCTTCCGAAAAATTCCCCTGCGCAGCTGCCAGTTCCGCGATTTTCAAAATGGCCCGCCGCTGCCATTCAACAGGCATGTTTGTTGTTGAAAGATTTTCCTGATACACAGCCGTTGCCTCGGTTGTCCGTCCCAGGCGTTCCAAAACGCCGGCCTGCTCGATCACGCTCTCGGCTCGCAAACCATTTTGCTCCGTCAAATCCGCCAGCTGGACTAAATTCGTCGTCAAGGTCAGCGCCGTGTTTGCATCTCCGCTCGCAAGCTGAACGTGGCAGAGCAAAAGCATCCGCTGCCAGCCCAATTCCGGTTTGAGCTGCTGCGAATCGAACGAATGCAAAACCGCCGCGGCCTCGTTCAATTTGTTTTGTTTGAGCAGCGCTTCGGCCAGCAGCAGTTGACCGCGCACCACCCGCTCGTCAGCGGGGTTTGCCTTCGCCGCCCGCTGAAACGTTCCGGCCGGCTCCTGCAATAATGCGCTCACCTGCGGCCATTGGCCGAGTTTCCCGCGCGCAGCGGCCTCATTCACCACCGCGTTCAGCCGCCAGCTTGAACTCTGAAAATCGCGCACGAGCCGCGAAAATGTTTCCGCAGCCACGGTGTAATCCGCGTTCTGAAACTGCGCTTCGCCGAGCCAATAAACATATTGATCGGCTAGATCGCCGGCCTGTGGTTTGCGCACGGTGAGCAACTCGGCGGCTTGTAAAAATTTTCCCTGGTTGAAATCCGCCTCGGCCTGTATCAGCACCGCTTCGGCGACGCGTTTGGATTTCGGATATTTTTCGGCAAATTGCGCGAACTCCACTTCCGCACGACTCCACATCCCGTCCCGGAACGCATTCGCGGCGGCGGTGAAAGCGCGCTCCTCACGTGTGGTGGCGGCTGAAATCCGCTCCCCGCTCAACACCAGCGCAAAGGCAATCAAAAACCAGCGGCACACAAAAGACATGTCCTGACTCTAAACGACCGCTGAACGCGAAAAAAGCGTGAAATGCGCGCCATAGTCCAACCTGACTTGCAACCGCCGAATGAACTTGCCCATGCTGCTGCCCCGGGCAAAATGGGGTTCGTAGCGACCTGTATTCGCACGCGGAAGGGTGGCTGAGTGGTTAAAGGCACCTGACTCGAAATCAGGCGTAGGGGTAACCCTACCGTGGGTTCGAATCCCACCCCTTCCGCCAAGTAGAAATTTCGGATTTTTGAGGATAATCACATGTCCATCGTGGGCGGGGCGATTGCGCCGCCGTTCATGGGCCACATTGCTGATGTTCATTCGATGCGCATTGGCTTTGTGGTGCCGCTGGTCTGCTTCGCGTTTGTCGCCATTTACGGCGCGGTGTGGCAGAAGCTGGAGGCCAAGGACAGTGTGGCTTGAAAGTGAATCGCCATTTATTGCCAAGCTAAAACACTTTCGGCTTTGATTGTTTAGTAATCCAATGGCGCAATTTGTAAGAAATGTCGGTGCAATAAGCCCGGTTAAAGAATTTATTATGAAACAGAAAGAAACACTCGCTTGTCTGGCGTTAATCCTAACCATCGGAGCCCAACTACAGGCATCAGAAACTGCCTCCAAACTTTCCTTGCCTGTAACGCCTGGAAAATTTTCCAGCACAATGGACTCGCTGACAAATTATTCCTGTCCGGAATGGTTCCGCGACGCGAAGTTCGGCATCTGGGCGCATTGGGGGCCGCAGGCAGTGCCAATGGAAGGCGACTGGTATGCGCGCAAGATGTATCAGCAAGGTTCTGCGGACTATAAAGATCACCTCGCGCGCTACGGTCATCCGTCCACGAACGGCTGGAAGGACATCATTCCGCTCTGGAAAGCCGAGAAGTGGGATCCGGAAAAACTGATGGCGCTCTACAAAAAAGCCGGCGCGAGATATTTCGTCAGCATGGGCACGCACCACGATGATTTTTTCCTGTGGAATTCACCGCTGCATAAATGGAATGCCGTGAACTACGGGCCGCACCGCGACGTGGTGGGCGACTGGCAGAAGGCCGCGAAGGAACAAGACCTGCCCTTCGGCGTTTCCGAACATCTCGGCGCGAGCTTCACTTGGTTTCAGGACAGCCACAAATCCGACCATACCGGTCCGTTCGCCGGTGTGCCATATGACGGAGCCAATTCAAACAACTGGGACCTTTATCATTTCCCCGCCGAACCGGGCGACACGAAATGGTATTCCAACAATCCGCGCTGGCAACAGCAGTGGTTCAATGAAATCAAAAAACTGGTGGACAATTATCATCCTGACCTACTTTACAGCGACGGCCCGGTGCCGTTCGGCAACGAAGTGGGTTTGAGCCTGATTGCCGATTTATACAATGACAGCGTCCGGCATAATCACGGCAAACTGAGAGCCGTTTATACTTGCAAACAACCTTCCGACGGTCGCTGGGTGCAGGACTTTGAACGCGGTGTCAACGGCGGCATCAATCCGAATCCGTGGCAGACGGATACTTCCATCGGCGACTGGTTTTACAATCGCCACTGGAAATATCAGCCGTTGAGCTGGACGGTTCACATGCTCGTGGACATCGTCAGTAAGAACGGCAATCTGCTCCTCAACGTCGTCTTGCGTCCGAATGGCTCGCTGGATCCCGAGGTTGAAACCATGCTGCACCAGATGGCCGACTGGACGGCCGTCAACGGCGAGGCGATTTACGGCACGCGTCCGTGGCTGGTTTTTGGCGAAGGTCCGGTGCAGGTCAAAGGCGGCGCATTCAAGGAAAATTTCACATACAGCGCCAAGGACATCCGCTTCACGACCAAAGGCAAAACGCTTTACGCCATTGCGCTCGGCTGGCCGGACGATGGGAAAGTCGTCATCAGATCGCTCTCAAAAACGGACGACTCCGGCGTTAACAAAATCAGGCGGGTCAACCTGCTCGGCTACAAAGGTAAATTGAATTTCACGCAAACCACCGAGGGTTTGATGGTTGAATTGCCAGACAAAAAAATCAGTGACCTGACCTGCTCATTGAAAATCACCGGCAGCAATTTGAAGCCGGTGACGCCGCTTGCAACTGCCACGGTGATCCGTCCTGATTCGAAGGGCGATGTGTTCCTCTCCGCCACCAACGCTGAACTTCATGGCAGCCAGATTCAATTGGAAACACAGGGTGGATTGGCCGGACATCGGGTATTGGAACAGTGGCGATGAGTGGGTTTCTTGGACGGCGCAAATTCCCAAAGCCGACGTTTTTAAAGTCAGCGCCATGGTCGCCACGTTCAATGCCGACGCCTGTTTTGTCGTCGAAGTGGGCGGCGAACAAATCAGCGCCCAAGCTCCCGTGACCGGCGGTTGGGACAAATTCCAGGCGATTGACCTGGGTCAAATTCAGATCAAACAGCCCGGCGACCTGGTCGTGAAAGTCCGGTCGAAAGACACCGCAAGCTGGAAGGCCATCAACCTCAATTCAGTTCAGTTGACTCCGGTGGATTAACCAATAGCCGCGAGCCGCCGCCGCGCTGCGTTGAATCATCTCAGACGAGATTCGACGAAATCCCCTGCACGCGATACAATGTGCATGCGGACAAAATGGAATCACATCAAACCATCGCCACCGAATTGCTTGTCAAAGGCATGACCTGCCAAAACTGCGCGCGTCACGTCACCGAAGCCATCCAAAGCGTGCCCGGCGTGCGCAGCGCGTCCGTGCTGCTTGAAGCGGGGCGTGCAACTGTGCGCTGGAATCCCGGCGCGGCGCAAAATGTTCCCGCGGTCATCGAAGCCGTCAAAAAAGCCGGTTACGAGGCGAAGGAAATCCAAGCCGACACTTCCGCTTGCTGCGAAACCAAACGCGCAAGCTGGCAACCCAATCTCTGGCTCGGCGTCACCGTCACCGTTGCGTTGATGGCCGGCGAATGGGTTTTCGGCCTTGGCATGGCGCGCTGGTTTCAATGGTTTTCATTCGCCCTGGCGGGCGCGGTCCAGATTTTTGCCGGGGCAAAATTTTATCGCGGCGCGTGGAACCAATTCAAAATCGGCGGCTCAAACATGGACACGCTCGTTGCGCTCGGCTCGACGACTGCCTTTGGTTATAGCGCCTGGGCGTTATTGAGCGGAAGCGGCGGTGAAGTTTATTTCATGGAGGCCGCCGCCATCATCACGCTCATCAGCCTCGGCCACTGGCTCGAAGCCCGCGTAAGCATGCGCGCATCGGGTGCGCTGGAAAAACTGCTGAACCTCGCCCCGCAAACTGCGCGACGAATTTCTCAATCCGAAATCGGAAATCTGAAATCCGAAATTGAAGTCCCTGTTTCCGAACTGAAAATCGGAGATTTTGTCGCATTGCGTCCCGGCGACCGTGTGCCGGTGGACGGCACGGTGATCGAAGGCGATTCCGCAGTGGACGAAGCGATGCTCACCGGCGAGTCCGTCCCCGTGGACAAAAAAACCGGCAGCGAACTTTTCACCGGCACGGTAAATTTGAACGGCCGGCTCATCATGCGTGTGACGGCCACCGGCGAAAGCACCGCGCTCGCGCACATCATCGCCGCCGTGCAACGCGCCCAAACCAGCCGCACCGACATCCAGCGCCTCGGCGATCGCGTCAGCAACGTATTCGTGCCTGTCGTTGTCGCCATCGCCATCGCCGCCGCGTTTTGGTGGGGCCTCGCGCCGGAATCGGCGCGCAGTGTTCACGGCTGGCTCGCGCCATTTCTCTGGCCCGCGCATTTGCCTGCAAGCGCTCTGGCTGCGGCATTCATCATCGCCGCGGCGATTTTGATTGTCGCCTGCCCCTGCGCGATGGGTCTGGCAACGCCCGCCGCCATCATGGCCGGCGCGAACACCGCCGCGCGCCGCGGCATTTTAATTCGCGACGGTGTGGCGCTGGAAAAAGCCGGGAAAATCACAGCAGTGATTTTCGACAAGACCGGCACGCTGACAGCAGGCAAACCGCAGACCGTCGAATGGCAGAAAATCCCAAGTAGCGCAGGCGTCTCGCCTGCATCCGGCGAAAAACAAAATGAAGCAGGCGGGACGCCCGTGCTACGTTTAGCTGCCTCGCTTGCGCGCCATTCCACGCATCCCATCAGCCAGGCGATTGCGAAATTGGAATCGGAGGATGAAACTCCGCGACGCCCAAATTCAAAAGAAAACTTTAGGGACTCGCAGAGCTCGTCCCTCCGAGAGACTAATAACTGGAAGGAAATCCGCGGCTGCGGCGTCGAGGCGCAGACCCAAAACGACAAATCGCAAATCGCAAATCGGAAATCGCAAATGGCCAGGCTTGGGTCGTTACGCTGGCTTAAAGAATCAGGCGTGGATTTGGCGGCGGGCGGAAAATTCATTGCCGAATGGTCGGGACAGGGCGCAACAATTGTCGGTTTGGCATCCGAAAAAACCCTGCTTGGTTTGTTCGCCGTGCGCGACACGCTGAAACCGAATGCAGCGAAAGTCGTCGAACAACTCCGGCGGCAGGGACTAAAAACTTTTCTTGTGACCGGTGACAATTCTTTGACTGCCGCGAGCATCGCGAAGCAGGTTAGCATCGAAGGTAAAAATGTTTTTGCCGAAGTGCGGCCGGAGCAGAAAGCCGAGTTCGTGAAAAAACTTCAGGCACAGGGCGAGCGCGTGGCGTTCGTGGGCGACGGCATCAACGACGCGCCGGC
>Ga0187862_10002211_pt1 | contig 19893 bp, 14 predicted proteins | sample June2016WEW_10_1_FD_133003 | JGI IMG/M metagenome (GOLD analysis project Ga0187862, IMG submission 133003) | Peatland microbial communities from SPRUCE experiment site at the Marcell Experimental Forest, Minnesota, USA - June2016WEW_10_150 | ecosystem: Environmental > Terrestrial > Soil >...
CAGCCCCAAGGCTAGAATAGTCTGGCCGGCCTTGTCCGCATTGTAGTAGCCGACCACTTCAGTCGGATGGGCGCCCCAGGGCATCTCCACCACGGCGTTGGCCCGGTAGGCCGGAATAATCGTAAAATGCGGGCTGGAGGCGATCACGTCATGCTGCACGATCTCTTCGCAGGACACGATGATCCGCCTGCTCGCCAGGGCCGCCGCCTGGACGCTGCCCATCGCCCCCCAGTACTGGGCATTGCCGAATTTGTCCGCCCGCTGCACGTGGACGATGCAAACGTCGGGATTTAAGGCGGGGACCAGGACGGTATCTTTTCCCGTAAAGGGGCAGGTCATGACTTTGAATTTGTCTTCTCCCATGAAGCTCCGTTTCCTGAAAACATCCGTGTGCAGAATCCCCTCCAGGACCGGCATGAAACTGTAGCCGTGCATTCCGGCCGCAAGCCGGGCGTTGTACTGAAAGTTCGTGTAATCCTCGATCTGCAGCATCCCCTTCTTCAAGGCCCGGGCCACGGGATAAGCGCCCTCCATGGTTCCCGCACTCATTACATAAGCCGTGACTATGCGCTCCACGCAACCGGCCGCCGTCAGGATCTCGTCGCAGAAATGCCCCGACTGCGAGCACAGGGTCAACCCCTTCTTCTTTTGACGAACAATTTCATGGACAAGACCCATGCCAATACCGATGGTATAATTTCCAATAATGAGCGTGTCGCCGTCATGAACGTTCTCCGTGACGGCCTCCCTGGCGCTCATCACCTTGTCTTGTTTTGTTTTCATAATCATTCCCTTCATGATGAAAATTGGAACTTTTTATCTTTCACTTTTCCGATTCGATCTTGTAACCCGCGACTTTCGCTACGTCCGTCGGGTAATGGCGTGAGCTAAGCCAGAAGCACAAGTTCGGAGATAATGTGAATCATCAGGCCGGATGGCAAAGTGGTCCCATAAAAATGAAAAGGACTGGCCGCCTATTCATTCCGGCGAGCAGTCCTTTCAGATCATCTTAATGAGAGGGGATTAAATCCCGCTATCTGACTTTCTCGCTCAAAGTCTTGCCTGCTTTGAATTTTACAGTCTTCGAGGCAGGGATTTTGATCTTTTCGCGTGTTCTGGGATTTCTGCCTTCACGAGCAGCCCTTGAACCGACACTGAAAGTCCCGAAGCCTACCAGAGTGATCTTGTCTCCGCCCGATAGCGCACCAGAAACAGCTGAAACAAATCCGTCAACCACTTTTTCAGCCAATGATTTGGCAATATCAACTTCACTTGCGATTTCTGCAACCAATTCAGCTTTCGTCATTTTTTTCCTCCTTCAAGTTTCCATGATATTTCGTCTACGATCTCAATGATTTGAATGTAGAGTGAGACTGTGAAAGGGTCAAGAGGTAGAATCAGGCCTAGAGTGGATTAAGCATGATCTTTGAGATATTTTGTTTCCGTGGATGGGTCACATGCACCAAGGGCACAGCCTGACTTTCCAGGTAAGAATATCGCCAATACTCACCATCCCGCTAGAATCATCACTGCCAACCCAATGGCGCTGACAAAGCCGGCGATGTAGAAGATCTTCGTCGCTCTGCTCGGGGTCTTCTGCTTGGTTATCATGGCAGTCCTTTATTTCCGAAAGCCTTTCAACTGATGGGCGGTGAAGTTTTCATTCCTTTATAATCCACTTGATTTGTTGGCTGGTCCTTTTTGGAAACAACTCGAGACACTTGCGGAAAATAAATTCGTCCTGCGAAGAAAGGCCGACGAGTTCGTCTTCTTCATAAGAAAATGTAAAATGGTTTCGGCTGTTGTCAGTCCAGATAACATAGCAGGTAGCGTACATGCCCGGTTCACCTCAATACCTGCTAAGACGATTGAGGCGTCATTTTCGGTTACAGGATTAGATTTCCCAGCCCGATGAAGCTGATCAGACCGCCAACGTAGAAAATTTTCGTAACCGTGTCGAGTTGTCTCCATCAGGATATCCTGGATACACCTCATCTCCGAAATATTTGAAGCTGGATCATGCCTACCTGCTAAACGCCACCTCGACCATGAAACTACCTTGAGACGTTTCGAAGGGGACGGCAAGGCGTGGTCCGTTTGCAATATGCTTTATCGTGTGACCCTTTCCCCCAACTATTGTCGGTATTCCAGCCTGGAGAATTAACCCATCCTCAGCGAGGCGCCTTCTGGCATCTCCGCAGATCATGTTGGTAAGTTCCCCTACGGTATCCCTCACTTCATGATTGAGCTCAGTGAATGGCACTCCCAAAAGGTTCGATGCAATGTTCTTGATACATTGCTCAGTGAAAATTAAAGCCATAGACCCTTGGGCCTCGCCGGTGATCCCGATGATCGCGGAAACATCTCCAATAGCAATATCATCCTTCTTTAGAAAGGGCTTACCAGGTTTGGCATCAACTTGAGCCATTGTTTTAAGTACATGCAGTGTCGCGGCAAGAAAGGGATTGATCATCTTTATATCCATCTTCTGCTCTCCATCACTGGCCCTGAGGAATAACCTTGGCGAGTTTTTCCGCGAACACTGCCGGGCTAAAGGGTTTGACAACATAATTGCTGACCTTGGCCTGAAGCGCCTCGATAATATTTTCTCTTTGGGTCTCGGCAGTGACCATCAGGAATGGAACTCCTTTTAGCCGTTCATCCGCCCGCACTCGCTTTAACAGTGCAAGCCCATTCATCGTTGGCATATTCCAGTCTGAGACGATCAGGTCAACTTTATTGGACTTTAAAAGCCTGAGCGCCTGGACGCCATTTTCCGCTTCAATAATCTCCTTGAATTGCAGATCTTTCAGAATTTTTCGTACGATGCGTTCGCATTGTAGAAAAATCATCCACAACCATAGCTACCAAGTCCTTGTATGCCACTGAGTCTGATACCGTCCTTTCTGGATCCCCGAAGGTCCTATTCGCAAGAAATCAAATCACACTGCCTCAATCACCCATTGGCCAAATTTCAAGAACAATCTTTCCTGATCTTCTTCTGGAACCGTTATTCCGACTTGTTGGAGCTATGGCAACGGCTTGCCCGATCACCAATCGTTTCATGAGTCAACTAAATCATCTCATTAGCCAAGGAAAACTTTCGAACAGACCTCAGAATATCCTATCAGCCCACTCGATGGAATCGGAATAGAGCTCCGGTATCTCTGATTCTTCTATCCCCAACTGTGAAGCCAAAAAGGGGAAGTCCATCCAGTTTGCCTTTTCGTAAGAGATGGTAAGATCAAGTACTATTCTGAAAAGATTGGGCTTACCGAGCAAGGCTTCCTTGATTTGGGTTTGAATAGGAAGGTCTTCAAGAATCTCCTCCATAGGTCTGCCCAGGAGAACATCCATGCACGAGAATAATCCCATGAAGAAAAATTCGGACTTCTGCTTTTTATATCTGGATTTAGAAGCCAGATTTTCGCTAAACCGTGCTCTGAGCAAACAGAGCCTAAGGAGTTCCTGGGGCTGGTCATTTCCCAGTTCCATGATGACAGCAAGGGATACCCATCTTCTGATCTCCGCCTCGCCGAGAATCTGCAGAGCATGCATTATGGATGTGATCTCGCGACGCAAGCCGAAGAAGGCGGAGTTGACATACTTGAGAAGTTTGTAAGCAAAGGAAGGGTTTTGCTCGATGATTTGCTTGATCGTCTCGAAGCTCGGATTATCCACGCTAATTTCTTTCAGAATGCGAAGATAGTGTATTTTGTGCCCGGGAATATCCCGTCTGGCAAGGATTTCCGGCTTACAGAAGAAATAACCCTGAAAATAGCTGTATCCCATCTCGAGAGCGTCTGCGAATTCCTCTCGGGTCTCGGTCTTTTCCGCAAGGAGTTTTACCCCGCCTTCACCGGGAAATCTTTGAGCTATGGCCTTCCTCTCCTGTTCATCTGTTTGGCGCAAATCAACCTTGATTATGTCCACCAGCCCCAGGAAAGGACTATCCTCATTGCCACGGAGAATAAAATCATCCAGGGCCAATATGTAACCTTGGGAGCGAATCGTTTTTATAGCTTCGATCAACTCATCGTCAGGCTCCACATTTTCGAGGATCTCAACGACACCGATTTCCTTCGGGAGATAGGTAGCGGCACCCTCGAGAAGAAGTTTTCGAGTGAAATTCACAAAAACCTTCTTGCCTTGGGAAATTTGCTGCGCGCCGATGACCAAGAGGGTATTTCCGATGACGGAAAAGGATGCCTTGTCTCCGTCAGCCTCTGAGTAGATATTTTCCGCGCTGGAGCGGTACAGAAGCTCATAGCCGTATACCCTCTGCTTAGCGTCGAAGATTGGCTGCCTGGCGATGAAGACTTCCATTCCACTTCCTCCATCAAAACCTATTCAGAGAATCCAATGGGGACCATGCCCGCCTCCGCCGGTCTCCTCCATGAGTTTGACTCCATTGAGCAGATTTTACAAGATCACAGAGCGGTTACGTCCGGTTCTTTTAGCTTCATACATTGCCTTATCCACTCGCTTGAAAATTGTTTCAGTGTTCTTGTCAGAAGGCGTTACAGTAGTGCCCCCGATACTGACGGTCAGTGGAATTTCTTCGTCTTGGTAAAGAAAATGAGCCCGCTCTGCGAGTTCGCGCAGTCTTTCAGCAACAATACAGATCCCTTGCTCATCCGTTCCTGGAAGAATTGTGATGAATTCTTCTCCTCCATAACGAGCCAAAAAGTCCGTTCCCCGCAGAATCCTTTTGATCAGCTTGGTGAGCTCTTCCAGACATCTATCTCCTGCCCAGTGCCCATAGCGATCGTTGACTGACTTGAAATTGTCTATATCAATCATCAGGATAGAAAAAATCTCCCCGTGACGTTCAAAACGTGCCAACTCTTCCTGGATGCGCTTTTCATAGGCCCTGCGGTTATGGACTCCAGTCAAGGGGTCAAGGAGAGTCTCTTCTTCTAGAACTCTTGTCCTTTTGTGAACCCGAACGATTTCTTGTTTCATTCCTGTGACGCTATGCCTAAGTTTCTTGACCTCCACTGTTGCCTTTTTTAATTGAAGGTCGTCATATTTGCGCTTCTTTTCAAGTGCTTCCTTGATCGTCGAGAGTTTGGAGGCAACAAAACCCTTTAACTCAATCAGGTTTGTACTTATGTGGATGGTCTCTGCGGTATCCGCCAAATTATGTGCCAGTGTATTGTTGAACGCTTTGTTGTTCTCGAAGGTTTCGCGAGTGCAGGAGAAGGAAGACATAAGGCCGGTTTCCATTTCGACCAAATCTTTACCTATTTCTTTCACGAGACTTGTGAATTGCTCCAGTTCTCCTTTCGCCCTGCGGGTTGCAGCCCTTAGAATTTCGAGAATATTGTCGTTGAGGTCCAAAATTTGTTGAACTTTATCGCTCTTGCTGATGAGTTCACGGATTTCGGAGGCCTGTGTAAGAAATTCTCTGGGGAGTCTATCTTCGAATTCGCTAAGAAGGTTCAGACGGAAATCCTGGAGTGTTTTGATATAAGATTCGAGCAATGGATCGTTTCCTTCGTGGACTGGCTCCTTTCCTTGAATCTCTTCGTTAGATTGCAAAGAACGTTCGAAGGGAGAACAGGCGAATCCTCTATCCTTCAGCAACCCAATGTATTCCTGTTTCTTGGATAGCTCTTGGTGAAGCAAGCTGGGAGAAACAAGCTCACCTCTCGATCTGAGCTCTTTTAACGCATCGATTATGACCCCGCAGAAGGTCTCAGCATTGCCGTCGAGCGATACAGCCGGATCCATTTCCCCTCCTTACAGCGAAAAGATTTAAATACCTCAATCCCTTCCCGAGACCCTATGTATATCGGTCAGGTCTAGTCCAAGAAGGCATTTTCCTTCTTGCAAGAACCCTTCGATACTCTCATCAGTTGTTGGCGGCTAAAAAGATAACCTTGCATCTCATCACAACCGTTCCAGAGCAGGAATTGGAGTTGCTGTTCCGTTTCCACTCCCAGCAAGTGGTGCGATATGCATCCGAACCGCATCTGGGATAGGATTCAACCCGAAAAAGCTCTTGGAACGCCCATAGCCCATAAATCATACGGTATCCCAATCGAAAAACTTAAATGGAATGCCTGTTAGACTACTTTGGGCATTTTCAAGACACACTACCATCCCCGCAGTTAATGGCCTAGTTTCATATGGTGTTGACACGGGATTTGAGCGGGATCTACCGGCTATTTCCGAAAAACCTGAAACTCCTTACCACACTCCACACACCTCTTGTCAAAAATCTTAACCGTTGGAACTCCGAGCAATTTCCCTGCCCATGTGACGACGTTGGTAAAAGATAGCGTTGATTTCACATTCTCGCTTCCACACTGCGGACACTTCGCTTTTGCTCGTGGATCTTGAATAATCATGGCTGGGCCTCCTTTTGCTGAATGATGTCGATGTCGATCTGAGTTTCGATCAGTCGGGCTGAAAGTAGATGGTGGATTGAATTATTATCTTTGATATTCATATATTTAGAGAGGACGCATCATTTTAGCAGAGGGAAAGTGTATGGCCCAGAGTGGGTCATCAATTCGTGCCTCTCAGAATGGCCCACAATCGACGATCTCCGCGAAACCCATACCTGAACCCATGTGAATTTGCGCTTTGCTCCTTGATGCAGTGTTCAAGGACAGTTATCTTTGTTATGCTGTTATAGAACGATTTCAATTTGAGAGTGATGATAGCTGAAACGGTTATTTCGAAAGGAATACATATGGAAACAGCACTTTTTATTCTTGGCGGACTGTTTTTATGGTTCGTTCTGAACAAATGGGTATTACCGAAACTCGGTATCTCTACCTGAATGTCGGCTTCCTGTGGAATTGGAAGTTCCACTGAACATAAAAAGTAGGACAGGTAAGGCTTCTTGTAACTTCAAGACGAATCGTGGAGAGCTTCTTTCCGAATAATGCATCATCAACGGCCGGACGATGTTTTGTCCGGTGGGTCTGAGAATTTGTGTTGGCGTCGACCAGTGTGAGACCATTGGCAGAAGACGGTATATTGGATCGGATGCGCGTGATTTGGATGGACAGCCCGTGAAGGTTCACAAATGAGACGGACATGGAAAGATTGATCGGGGGTTTGTGAAGTTAATTATGAGGAGAGGAATGTTAACTCGGAAATCTGATCTTCGCCCCTTCCAAACTTTCCCCGACAAAACTCTACTCAACGGTCAACACTGCGCACCTATGCCACGAAACATAAACAAATAACGTTGGCCTGCATTTGGTGCAATAGGGCAAGGTCGAGCTTAATTTTCCTTTGAGGAGCGTAGCGGGCTCGGCCTGCGCAACAGAGCCTAACTGTCCGCGATCCAACTGCCGTGGAACCCCAGTGGAACGCGGACCGGCAGGTGAATGCGCGCAACCGGTTCGCCCGCGAAATCCTGCGCTGCAAGAATCACCAAATCCGTCCTGCCCCCATCCAGATCGTGAGCAAAGGCCATGACATAGCCTTCGTCTTCGCCGGCGCTGAGCGACACGGGAGCAAACACGGCTTCGCCCGCCGCGCCGTGCTCGAAACGGTGCTCCTCGACCGCGCCGCTTTGAAGGTCGTGCTTGAGCAGGACATTGCCAGACGTATGGCCGCACCCAGGGGGCAATTGGCCCGTCACGGTGGCCGGGGCGACGACGTTATCCTGGAGTTGCTTGAATGCGGTCGTATATCCGTAGCGATGCGGTCGGCTGATGACTCTATCATCGACACGCGGAAACTCCTGAAAGAACCGATCGCTGAGAGACCGAAGAGTGACTTTGCCGCTGACAGGATCGATGGTCCAGCGATCGAGGGTAATCGGGCCTGGTCCGGTCATCAGTGAAACATCGTAACGGCCTGCGTAGCGGCACACGTCAACGCAAACACGGTCACCATCGTCGTAAGCGTTGAGCGTATGGAAGACAAAGCAGGGCTCGACGGGAAACCAGCGCGTTCCACGTGAGCTATCTTCGCGCGAAAGCAATCCGACGCGCGCTTCATGGGCCGGATTCCAGACATAAGGGAACCTCCCGGCTTTCGCCGCATCAAGACTGAACGTGACCGGCAGATCATAAAGGACGACATATTTTTCAGTCAGGGCGAAGTCATGCATGATCGGTTTGTCGCGAACGGCAATCTCGGTTATGTGGCTCACTCGGCCAGTCTTGTCGATGATGATGTGCTGGACATGATCCTGACGATACGAATACGCGATGGCGTGAACCTCGCCCTTCTGCACGTCGGTCTTGGTGTGCGCGGCAAAACCAGCGGGCAGGGTGCCGGCGAAATCGTAAGGCCCAATCGTGTTCAGTTCGTCGGAGATCTCGTACGGCAGCGCACCACCTTCAACTGTCGCAAGGATTCGACCGGCGTGAGCGAGAATGTGAGTGTTGGCGGCGAAGTCGTGATCATGGATGGGACCCTCCCGCCACTTTTCGCCGAGCGCTTCCGCGACAGCATTCGAACGAACCCAGCGATTGCGATACCACTCCGCCCGTCCGTCCCGCAACCTCACGCCGTGCACCATCCCCGAGCCAAGGAACCAATGGTGCTTGCTATCTTCGATCCCGCGCATAAAATTCGGACCGTTGCGCAAATAGCAGCCATTCAACTTTGATGGTATGCGGCCGGTGACCGGTAGGTCCAAAGCCGTGACCTCCTCCGTTACGGGGGCAAACAAGCCCTGGCGAAACCAATTCATCGAGGCCTCTGCGCCTTGTTGTGACATACGTTTCTCCCTTCCTTTTCACAAGTCTCCTCGTTTCTGTCGCGCTGCCTGCCAGTGATTTCAACATGAATTCCTTGCCCAGGTTTTGCCCAACTTCCCTTCCAAAACGCTCGACCAGTTACCGCCGCAGGCAGGTCAAGGCAGGTCCTCCTCCTCTTGCACCCCCCGGCAACATGATCAGGCGCAAAAAATAAAAAAGCCACGTCGACGTCCTGGCTTTCCTGGGTAAATGATATGGGGGTCCAAAAAACCAAAACTCAAGGAAGAGAGCTAATTTTTGTAATTATAAAATAGCAGATTCCCTTTTGACAATCAGGCCTAGAGTGTATTTGCCGTTTACTAATTCAGTAATATGAAAGTAGAGTTCTACCGGCTGTTCCATTTTTCTGCCTACCCGAATTGGGAAAATTCCCTACTCAAAGGCGAGTTAAAACATGATCAGGAAGGGATCTTATGGCATCTACTCTTTTGCTTGCAGCGCCCTTCCGAAGCCGCGGTCAAACTGAAGGAAGCAAACAGTTCGCTCGATAAATTGAAAGGGATTTGAGCGAGATCTGGAGGCTACTTCCGCTAGATCTGAAACTCATTTCCACAGTCCACACATCTTTTCTCATAAATCTTAACCGTCGGGACTCCGAGTAATTCACCCACACTCGGGGAATTCCGTTCTGCTCATCGCATGGAAGATTGCAGTTTCTTGCCACTGGAAAGAGTCGAGGTTATAGCGATTCGGTAAACAAATGATTCGGAAAAGGCGAAGATTTCAGCGCTCGATTTCTCAAGGCGGAGGAGAGTTCTGTCGAGTTTCAACTAACCTCACGTTATGGAGCGGGGCGGAATTGCCGTCCAATGCTGAGCCTACTTACTCGAAATCTGGTATGCCGTATTTGCCGTACAGTCCGTGTACTCACTTCACCATTTTTGGAAAGAATTTCGCCATTGCGACAATAGAGCGCAGTTGCCACGGCTCCATGATGGTTTGCTTATCGCGTTCGATGCCAGTGACAATATACTTGGCAGCCTGTTCTGGAGAGAGTTGAGGAATCACGGACTGGCGTTTTGGAACATTGGCCTCACTGCCAGGGTTATTTTCCCAATATTCACTCGACACTTTCGCAAAGGCAACCAGCATGACAGTGATACCGTGGGGATTGAGTTCTGCTCTGAGTGCATCATTGAAACCGCGCATTGCCCACCGGGCAGCGATGTAGCCGATAGCCCCCGGCCAAACCATATAAGAAGCGGCTGAAGTGATGTTCACTATCATACCGCGCTTTCTCTGGATCAATGCCGGAATAAAAGCATGAGTCACTGCAAATGCAGACAAGTATGGAACAGACATCATCGCAAAGGCCTCATCGGGAGAGGTGTCTTGGAGGTATTTCCACTGACCGGCGCCGGCGTTGTTCATTATGATGTCGGGGGTTCCCTCGCGCTCCTGGATACTGGCGGTGACATTACGAACGGACTCGAAGCCCGATAAGTCGGCAGAGTAATAGCACGCAGTTCCTCCCGACTCTCGGATTTCATTAGCCAGTAGGGCCAGCTTGTCCTCTGACCGCGCAATCAAGATGACCGCTGCCCCTTTCTCGGCTGCGTTTCGAGCAGTAGCCGCACCGATACCACTTGATGCCCCTGTGATTAGGAACTTCTTATCCCTGATGTCCATTGTCAGCCCTTTAGTCTGAAGTTGTCAGAAACTCCCGGACGCCGGATAATTCTTGGGCAATGCCCGTGTCTCCGTCGTCCAGGTCTTCTGCGAAAGTCCAGGCACACCCTGAAACTTGCTGGAAGTTAATTCATAGCGCCAACACAATCAACTGCGAGGACAGATGCGTCGATGGTATCGGATGGCATATCCGTCGAACTCTTCATTGGCCCTGTCGAGTACGATGTCTTCCCACTGTACATAACAAACCCTGGAAATTTGTTTCTGATCGGTGACTTAGAGAGTTTCTACATCTTGCCACTGCCCCCTCAAGTGTCATACCATAGAAAACGCCGTTTGGAAAAATCGTCACTTCTCCATAATGGGCGGTCTGCCGGCTGTTTTAGGCCATGAAGTGCCAGGGCAGGTGGATCATGGCAGGCAAGGCGGACAGAAGATATCCCCCGCCTGATAATTCTTGCTGACCGAATGAATTTTCTGAGACGGACCGCTACCTGCACGCCGTCTTCACGTCAGACATTCCGTAGCTGATTATTATTACAGCGTATGGCCGAGGTTTCCGCAGCGCCACCAGGTCAACTCTTGGTTATTTAAGACAGGAAAAATGCTATACTGGCCGCCAGGAGAATTCACGCGATACCCAAAAGCGGTGGCCCCGCTTAATTTCGAATTTCGAGGCTTGCCCGGTTTCAGGAGAAAACAATGGCACTGCTAAGAAACCTCTCTATTAAGGGAAAGATCATCTCCACACTGCTTTTTGTGACTGCTCTGGGGCTGGTAGTTGACCTGAGCGGCATCTCTTTCTTGAACTCCGCTAATAATCGGATGACTGGCCTTATCAGTATCGATTTTGAGAAATCGAAGCTTGCGGACCGCATCAATGTGGACCTTCTCGAAATTCACCGGTCACAAAAAAACCTCATCCTGGCAACCGCATTCGATCAGGTGGGGCGCTTTAAATCCCGTCTGAGTCAGAAAAGAGCCGATCTGCTCTTGGCCCTGGCATCACTCGACAGGCTTGCAACCAAGGAAGAGCGCGAACAGATAAAGCGCCTGAGCGCACTTTTCGAGGATTTTCTGAAGATCAATGACCAGATAATTTCTCTGGTAGACTACGACTGGGAAAATTTCGGCGATCCTTCCAGTCCTGATTTCGCGGGAAGTACCTTGAATAAAAAGGCGATTGCGCTTTCGACCGGCCCCGCAAGAGCAACATACGACAGCGCTTCCGACGCTATCTCAGAAATCTCGAAAGAAACTGAAGCTTCTATGGCCCAGACCAACGCCGAGAGCCAGCATTACGCCCAAACGGCCCTTGTTATGATGATTGGTATCTCTGCCCTGAGCATTGCCATTGGGCTTGTTTTGGGATTGTCCATAGCGCGTTCCATTTCCACGAACATCAACTCCCTTGTTTCGGTTACCAGCGCCATTGCAGGCGGAGAACTGGGGACCCGCGTAGAGGTGAACAGCAGAGACGAGACCGGCGTTCTAGCATCGTCGATCGCAATTATGCAAACCGCACTGTTTAAGGCAAGGGCAGCCTCTCAGGAGCGGGATTGGCTAAAAACCGGTATTGCTCGCATAAATGACGTAATGCGAGGCAAAAATCATGTCTTCGATCTATGCCAAAATGCACTCTCGGAGACAGCTTCCTATGCTGGGGCGCATGTCGGAGCGATTTTCCTGTCGGATGGGGATGGGAGCGAGCCGGTATTGAAGCTGGCCAGCGGGTATGCTTACAGCAACGCGACTAATTTCCCCGACCGGTTCAGACTTGGAGAAGGCCTGGTTGGTCAGGTTGCAGCGGAAAAAAAGCAATTAGTGGTAAAAGAGGTCCCTAAAGACTATGTCAAAGTATGCTCGGGCTTGGGGGATGCTTGCCCCGATTGCATCACGATTACTCCCCTCATCTTCGACGAAAATGTCATAGGCGTCCTCGAATTGGGTTTCATCCGTCCTCCCTCCGAGTTGCAGATGAGCTATCTCGAACAGATCATACCCTCAATTTCCGTAAACCTCGAAACGGTTAAAGGACGGGAAGGTCTTGCTAAAGCACTCGCACACTCGCAAGCCTTGCATGAAGAGCTCCAACAGCAGCAGGAGGAGTTGAGGGCGGCGAACGAGGAACTCGAAGAACAAACCGAAGAGCTTAAAACGTCTCAGGATAAGCTTCGCCTGCAGCAGGAAGAAATGGAGGCGATCAACAAGGAACTCCAAGAGAAGAACCAGCACCTGGATCAACAGAAAAAAGCAATTGAGCAGACCAACTTGGAACTTGAACAGTCCCAGCAGGAAATAGCCGAAAAAGCGGAGAAACTGGCCCAGGCAAACAAATACAAATCAGATTTTCTGGCCAACGTGTCCCACGAACTCAGGACACCCTTAAATAGCATGCTTCTCCTCTCCAGGATGCTTTCAAGCAACGTGGAGGCCAACCTCACTGATGAGCAGGTCCGCTCGGCTGAAATTATTCACAGCAGCGGCAAGGATCTGCTTTCCCTCATAAACGACATCCTTGACCTCTCAAGAATCGAAGCGGGAAGGATGAATATTAGTTTAGAGGATGTTCCGGCAACAGAACTGGGTTCTGCAATCCTGAACCAATTCAAGCCACTTGCCGACGACAAGGGCCTGGGGCTTAGCATAGCCATGGAAGCGGGTTGCCCGGAGGTGATCAGGACGGACAGGAAACGGCTCGATCAAATCCTGAGAAACCTGGTTTCAAACGCAATAAAGTTCACCGAAAAAGGGATCATTAACATCAACTTCCGCCATGCTCTTCGGGAAGATACTTACGGACGAGAGGAACTTCTTGCCATTGCGGTTGCCGACACCGGGGTTGGAATCCCACCCGATAAGCATGCGCTTGTCTTTGAAGCTTTTCAGCAGCTTGAGGGCGGAGAGACGAGAAAGTACGGTGGCACGGGGCTTGGCCTCTCTATCTCAAGAGAACTGGCCCATCTTCTTGGAGGGCAAATCCACCTGGATAGTGAGCAGGGAATCGGCTCGACCTTCACCCTTATTCTACCTGTCCAAGCGAAAGCGCCTGCTGTGCCGGTTGTACCGGAAACAGCCTCGCAAAGGATAGAACACCTCGAAAGAACTCCTGCATGTGCTTCCCCCAGTCAGGACGCGCGAGCCGTCGAGGATGATCGGGCTGACATCGGCCCGGACGATAAAACGATCCTGATTGTGGAAGATGATCTCAATTTTGCGGAGTTATTAATAAAACTGTGCAGGGAAAAAGGGTTTAAGTGCCTTGCTGCAATGAACGGCGATGAAGGAGTCACCATGGCCGCCCATTACTCGCCAAAGGGAATAATCCTGGACCTCAGGCTTCCCGGCAAAGACGGCTGGACCGTGCTCAGCGATTTGAAGGATAAACCCGGAACCAGGCACATCCCGGTATACATAATGTCGATAGATGACGCCGGCATGGAAGCCTTCAGGAAGGGAGCAATCGGCTTCCTCACCAAGCCCGCAAACGAAGAAGATATATCCGATGCTCTTCACAGGCTGGAAGATGTATTCAGCAGGCCGGTAAAAAAACTGCTGATCATCGAAGATGATCGCAATCTCAGTGAAAGTATCCGAATACTGATCGGGAGCGGTGATGTTCATGTCGACCAGGAGGCGACCGCCAAAGCAGCCATCGAGGCGATAAGATCCAAGGCTTACGATTGCATGATCCTTGATCTCGGACTGCCCGACATGAACGGTCTCGAAATGTTGGAAAAGCTTTCTGCTGAAACCGAACTTGTGATTCCTCCTGTCATTGTTTACACTGGAAGAGAACTTACTCCTGAAGAGGAAATGGAGCTGCGCCGCTACTCCGATTCGATTATCGTAAAGGGGGTGAAGTCTGAGGAGAGGCTGCTTGATGAAGCGTGCCTTTTCCTGCACTGCATAGTGGAGAAGATGCCTGCCCGAAAGCGCCAGATCATAACGGATCTCCACAGCTCCGATACTATTTTCAAAGACAAACAAGTCCTGATTGTGGATGACGACATGCGAAACGTATTTGCCCTCTCTTCGGCACTGGAGGCAAGAGGGATGAAAACGATAAAAGCTGAAAACGGCAAGAGAGCACTCGATATTCTAGACGCTAACCCCGAGATTGATTTAATTCTCCTGGATATTATGATGCCGGTTATGGATGGCTACGAGACCATGCAACACATCAGAGCGCATGAGAAATACGGCAAAGTCCCGATACTCGCGCTCACTGCCAAGGCGATGAAGCAGGACCGTGAGCGCTGTATTGCCTCAGGGGCGAGTGATTACCTATCGAAGCCAGTCGATTTAGACCGGTTGTTTTCCATGATGCGGGTCTGGCTTTACAGGTAGTTGAAAGACCGAGGTTGGGGTGAAGTCTCATGGAGGGTGAAAAAACTGAAGCAATCGAGATCGATCTCCTCCTCGAAGCAATACACAGGCGCTATGGCCATGACTTCAAAGGATACTCTCGAAGCCACATCATCAGGAGAGTAAAGAGCTTTCTGGCAAAATCCGGGCAGGACTCAGTTGCGGAACTTATCCCGAAGGTCCTGCGCGATGAGGCATTTTTCGAGATGCTGGTCTTTGAGTTATCGGTAACGGTTACGCAGATGTTCCGTGATCCATCGGTCTTTAAGAGTATCCGCACAAAAGTTGTTCCGATACTGCGCACCTATCCTTTCCTGCGGGTATGGGTAGCGGGTTGCGCAACCGGTGAGGAGGCATACTCAATGGCCATCCTTCTCAAGGAAGAGGGCCTTTACGATCATTCGACCATCTTCGCCACTGATTTTAACGACACCGCTCTTGAGAAGGCTAGAGACGGGATTTACGATCTCGGCCAAATCAGGCAATCTACCGAAAATTACCAACGGTCGGGAGGGCCAAAATCATTTTCCGAGTACTACCATGCCGAATTTGGCGCAGCCAAGCTCGACCAGTCGCTGAAGAACAAGCTGGTCTTTGCGAACCACAATCTTGCAACGGATAGCGTGTTCAGCGAAATGCACCTGATTCTCTGCCGCAATGTTATGATATACTTTGATAGAGAACTTCAGGATAGGGTATTCGGGCTATTCAGCGACAGTCTTGTTCGAGGCGGTTTTTTGTGCATTGGAACCAGCGAAGAAGTCCAGTTTTCAAATTTTAGAAAAGATTTTTCGAGGACCGATTACGAGTCGAGGATATTCGCAAGAACGTCCATCTAAGAGGGACATGGCCGTCCGGTGCAGCAACTAAACACCGTGGATCTTGTATATTCGGAGCAATTGATGGGGCACCTTCAAAAAATACTGATCGTGGATGACAAAGCGGAAAACCTTTTCGCTCTCAGACAGATTCTAAGCGAGACCAAGGCTGAAATCATCGAGGCGCCCAAGGGCAATGATGCTCTTATTGCCTCGCTCAACCACGAATTTGCCGTTGCGATTCTTGATGTGCAGATGCCTGAGATGAGCGGATATGAACTCGCAGAGTGCCTCCGGAAAGACAAAAAAACCAGACACTTGCCTTTGATTTTCCTCTCGGCCGTGTTTTCGGACGAGTATCATATTTTCAAAGGCTATGAAGTCGGCGCGGTTGACTTCATAGCCAAGCCGTTCGATCCGAGGATTTTGATCGGGAAGGTCAATATTTTCCTTCAGCTTGACCGGCAAAGGGATCTTCTTCGCAATGCCAGGGATGAGCTTGAGCTCAGGGTGCTGGAACGAACGGCCGAGTTGCAGATCGCCTATTCCGCACAGGAACAGCATTCGGCACAATTGAAAGCAATGAACCAGGAATTGCAGGAATTTGCTTTCATAGCCTCTCACGATCTCCAGGAACCTCTGCGCAAAATCCAAACCTTCGGGAACATGCTCGTCAGAAAGCACAAGGAATCCTTCAACCCCGAAGGCCGGGACTATATGGAACGCATGATCAAAGCGGCCAACCGCATGTCCGAGTTGCTGCGATCTCTCCTCGATTACTCCAGAACCGGTACAAGCTTTTTAAACTGCGAGCATGTGTCACTGACCGAAGTCGCCAGAGACGCCGCCAGCGACCTGGAAATTTTGATCAAAAAGGCCAAAGGGAGCGTGGAAATTAGTGACATGCCAACCGTGGATGCAGACGCCACGCTCATGCGCCAGCTCTTTCAGAACTTCATAGGAAATTCAATAAAGTATCGGAAGGAATCGGAACCACCTTCTGTGAAGATTTACGGAAGAATCGAAGATGGAACCTGCCAGGTTATGATAGAGGACAACGGCATAGGTTTTGACGAGTGTTATAGCCACAAGATTTTTAAGCCGTTTGAACGGCTTCACGGCAAGAATACCCGTTACAGCGGAACAGGCATGGGTCTTGCCATCTGCAAAAAGATCGTGAACCGGCATGGTGGTAAGATTACGGTAAGAAGTATCCCGGAACAAGGCACAACTTTCTGTGTGTCCCTTCCGATAGAGCAGGAAAAAGGTGCTTGATGGGAAGGCAAAACCCTTCGTTTATAGTCCTTATGGCGGATGATGACGAAGATGATTGCCTTTTCGTGGAATCGGCTTTTCAGGAGATGGATATTGCCCATGATTTGCACTTTGTCGGTGACGGGCGGGAATTATTGGATTACCTGTATAACAATGGAGATTTTGCGGACCCTGAAAAGTACCCCAAGCCCAACCTGATCCTGCTCGATCTTCATATGCCGCGAGTAGACGGCCTTGAAGCGCTGGCAATAATCAAATCCGATTCTCAACTAAAGAATATCCCCGTACTCATCCTCACTACATCCAGAGAGGAGCAGGACATAGCTTTGGCCGAGCAGGCTGGTGCGTCTTCCTTCCTAACCAAACCCGGAGTGTTTGAAGATTTAACTGATATGCTCGAAAAGTTCTGCACAGCAATCCAGCATAATCCGAACGTTCCCTTTGAGGTGATCGGATGCTGACCCAACCATGGCACCTTGCCTGAAATAATCTTCCCCTCCTGAGTACTAACTGCACCCTACCGCTGCATGTAACAAATCCTTAAGACATCCGCCTGCTCTGGTTCGGATAAAGTCAACGGTTCTTGCCACTGTACGTAATAAAATGATGATTGACCCCTGAGAACAGTGGGTGAATTATCTGCCTGTTTTTTCTAGTGAAACAGAAAAAGGAGGCAGAAATGAACCTGAGATCTATTTCATTAGATTCACAACGTCACATAACCCGGTTTCGACATCTCCCACCAGGTCCCTCCTCACCTCCAGCGGCAGATTTACATCAGAGGAGTAACCGGCAGTATCTCGATAGGCTGATCGACATCTTCAGGCAAAGTGAACTGCCGGGAAAAGAGCATGCCGAGCAATATTTGCTAAAGTTGTACCGTAAAAACTGCCGGCCAAATACTCTGGAACTCAACCACACAGCCATCAAGTTTTTCTTGAGATTCATTGGGGACCAACATGGGATTACTCATCTCGACCAGGTCACGAGGCAAATGATTGAAGCGTTTATCGAGCATGAGCAGGATCGCGGCCTTAAGCCAGTATCCGTCAACGGTCGCTTGATTTCGGTCTATGCATTTCTCGGCTTTCTGGCCGAAAGCGGAGTTGTTCATCCGGATGCATTGAGGAAGAAGCTTAGAGTAAAAGTTCCTGAGGCGTTGCCCAGGGCCATAGAACCCGAAGATATCCAAAGCCTCCTTGAGGTCATTGATCATGTTCGGGATCGTGCCATGATCCTTATGCTCTTGCGCACAGGAATGAGAATAGGAGAGCTTCTGGATCTGAGAATTGCGGAAATCAATCTGCAAGAAAAGAAGGTACTCATTTATGAGGCCCAGAAGACCAGGGTCGGAAGGGTGGTCTATTTCAGCGACGATGGCAACGAGGCTCTCATGTCCTGGCTGAAAGCAAGGAATCCAAGCAAAGAGTTTGTCTTCTACGGGATGGGAAGGAACCGCCTTACCTATGCCGGAGCCCGGGTGAGGTTCGTAAAATACATTGAACGTGCCGGGCTTTCCGCAAAGGGCTACACGGTCCACTGTCTGCGCCACACCTTTGCAAGCGAGCTCCTCAATGCCGGGATGAGGCTTGAGTGTTTGCAGCAACTCCTTGGCCACACGAGCTTGGAGGTGACCCGAAGATATGCCAGGCTGACCGACAAGACGCGCGAGGAGGAGTACTTCCGGGCGATGACAATCATTGAGAAAGGAGCGGCCGGTGGCCATTATCGATTCGATCATAAACTTCAGGAGACACCTGAAGAGGAAGAACTACTCACAGCGAACCGCTAGAGATTATATGAGCACCCTCAAGCAATTTATCGTCTGGCTGGATTGCCCTATCGAAGAGGCCACCAACAAAAAGATACTCGGGTTCATTGATTTTCTTTTGGATAAAAAACTCCAGCCCAAGACGATAAACTGCTATTTGGACAGCATCCGCTCGTTTTACGAGTACCTCAAGGATGGAGAGGATCTCGAGATCGCAAATCCGGTCAAGAGGGGCTATTGCCTCCGACTCTCAAAGCCTCTTCCTCGCTTCTTAAAAGACGAAGAAGTCTCACGGTTTCTGCACAAACTCGAAGGCTTGCGGGACCGGGCCATGTTCCTTCTCATGCTCCGGTGCGGTCTTCGGGTAGAAGAAGTTGCATCCCTAACTGTCGGCGCATTGGACCTCAGGCGGGGAAAGCTGCTGGTAAAAAGCGGCAAGGGTGCCAAGGACCGGATGGTTTATGTGAGCCCCGATGCTCACGAGGCGCTGACAGGCTACCTCAAGCAAAGAGCTCAATCACGGTCAAAACCAGTCTTCCTGGTCGACAAAGGACGGTGCAGGGGACAGGCTATATCGGTAAGAGGAATCCAAAAAAGGATGGAGTACTATGCCGGTGAGAGCGGCCTCAAAGTTTCCTGTCATCACCTGCGGCATACCATGGCCACTCAGCTTCTCAATGCCGATGCGGACATCACCATTATCCAGGACCTCCTTGGCCATAGCCGGATCACAACGACCCAGAGGTATTGCAAGGTCTCGAATCGGAAAGTGCAAAGGGACTACTACCGGGCAATCGATCTGGTGGTGAAAAGAACCTCGCCGCCTCAAGCCGAGCCGGTGCAGGGTAGCCAATAAGTTTACACCAGCTTGGGTTTATCGCTTTGGGGAACTCAAGAGGGGCAGAATAAAAGAAGGGCAAAGCCGACAAGGGCCTGCCCCTCCGTCGTTCCCCCGCCTCGGCGCTCGGGTCGCTCCCCAGCGTTGCCCTATCCTCCGGGCGGGCAAAAATAACTCTAGCACAGAAAGATTCGGATCGGATATATTGAGTGCAGAAAATAAATCGATGAGTCTGCCGGAACGGAAAAACAAAGAGATACAACGAATCTAACAATGCGAGGCAGACTCTTTTTAACCACTTTTAACCACTAGAAAATCTCGCCTTTATTACGTACAGCTTGCCAAAATGTTGAATCGAAGATGATGGCTGGTGCATAACGCATAACTTTTGGATATGTTGACTTCTGGCACCGGCTCTTCTACGCGGTCACGCTTGCTCCAATCTGTAAGATCAGCAAG
>Ga0187862_10002213_pt1 | contig 19890 bp, 21 predicted proteins | sample June2016WEW_10_1_FD_133003 | JGI IMG/M metagenome (GOLD analysis project Ga0187862, IMG submission 133003) | Peatland microbial communities from SPRUCE experiment site at the Marcell Experimental Forest, Minnesota, USA - June2016WEW_10_150 | ecosystem: Environmental > Terrestrial > Soil >...
CACGCGCCCGATGTACTCGTTGTAAATGGTGTCGCGCTCGGCCTCGCGCACCTTCTGAAAGATGACCTGCTTGGCCAGTTGCGCGGCAATGCGTCCCAGAACATCGGTGGCCTTGTAGGTGCGTAGTTCACCGCCGACTTCGGCAGCCGGGTCGATACGCTTGGCATCGTCCAGCGTGATTTGCGCAACCGGGTCTTCGACCTGGTCCGGGCCCTCGACAATCGACCGCACGGCGAAGGCGCGGATCTGGCCGCTCTCCTTGTCGAGTTCGGCGCGGAGGTTCTCCTGCGTCTTGTAATACTTCCGGGTGGCTACGACGATCGCATCCTCGACCGCAGTCACCACGATCTGCGGATCGATACCCTTCTCACGGCTGAGAGCGTCGATTACGTTGTACAGTTCACTCGCCATAAATTCGTGCCACCTTAGCTGGGCCTTGCCAAACTTCTTGTTTCAGAACTCGGGAACCAGGTTCGCCTTCTCGACGTTTGCCAGCTCGATCTCGACTTCCGCTCCCGGTTCAACCGCTTCGTGCTTCTTCGACTTTTTCCTACCGGTCAGCTCCAGGCTGAGACGGCCATCCTGAAAGGCTTTCAGGCGGCCTTCAAAATGCCGGTTGCCGTTCACCGGATCGCGCGTCATCAGCTTCACCAGGCTGCCGGTAAAGCGCTGGAAGTCTTCCGGCTTCGCCAGCTTTCGATCCAGACCCGGCGACGAAACTTCCAGCAAGTAAGAGGCGCCGGGCACCGCGTCCTCAACGTCCAAAATGGTGCCTGCTTCGCGGCTGAAGCTCGCGCAATCCTCGTGGGTTACGCCCCCCGGCTTGTCGATGAACAGCCGCAACATGCGGGCCTTGCCACCGCCGCAGAGCTCCAGATCGACCAACTCCAGGCCGCTCGACTGCGCTACCCGTTCGGCGATCTCGCGAATTTTGTCCAATCCGGCTGCCATCTTTAGCTGCTCCCGAACCCTGAGCACAGAGGGCCCGTCAGGCTCTCGCTACCACCTGGACTCGCCGTGTAACAGCGGATTACGGGGTGGAAATAAAAAGTGGGCGATCGCCCACCGATGTGCTTCGCCGAATCTGCAACGGTCCACTGTCGCCGGGAGCCGATGACAGGAACCTCAAACCACAGTACAAGAGCAAATATACGCCTAAATGTGAGGGAACTCAAGACGGATGCTGACCCTCTACCGTACCCTTCGGCACGACTCAAGCAGGCTGCCGAAGAATCGAAACAGCGCTGGTGCCGCCGGCTGAAGCCGGCTCAGGATGAGAAACAAAGCTTGAACGCGGCGCTGAAGCGCCGCACTACCCGAGCAAGGCAACTCAGAGTTTTTCAGCAGGCACAATCCGAGACGGTCCTGACACAAGTCAAAACTGCCTCGTCAGAGTTCCACCCATGGCACCGGCCTGCGCGGGCTGGCGTGCGCCGTTAGCGTGGGATAGCCCATATAGAAAACGAAGGTCGGCTGCCAGGCGGGATCGCCGGTGATTTCGTTCAGCAACGCGGCACGCGAGGCCGGTCTGCCCAGCGCCCGCTCGTGGTCGACCATTTCCACGGATTCGTTACAGGGCCGCGCGGCGATCCCCTTGGCAGTGGCGAACAGATGCGCCCGCTGCCATGTCCTGCCAGCCAACAAACACTGCTGCTGGTCATAGCGGTCACGTACGGCAATAAAGCCGATCAGCGGCGCGCTGAGCATCAAGTCCGAATAGTCATCTTTCTGGCTGTGCGAGGCCACCGCTCCCAGCATGCGTTCGGTCATCATCTTGGCAAACACGGTAGCGATGGGAGGCAGACCGAAGGCGTCAATGGTCAGGCCATCGCGATGTCGTTGAACCGAACTCCACCGCAAGCGGACCCAACGCTCGCTGCCGGCCTTGACGCTGGGGTCGGAGTAGATTTCCTTGTTCGCGGTGGAACTGACTTTGGCAATATTTTTTCGATCAGCTTCGCTGGTGAAGAGGAACAGCTTCACATTCGTGGAGTCCGGCGGCAGATGGCCGAGCGCGTCCAGAAAATCAGGCGGGAGCGGCTTGCGCGAGTCGTAACGACCGCGATTGGTATGGCGCAGCGGAATGGCATTGTACAGTTCGTCTGCTTCACGTTTTCCAGGAGTGAGAGCGATGCGAGCCAGCAGTTGCGGCTTGGGTTCAGCGGGAATTGGGCCAAGCTGACCTGGCACGAGCGTCGCAGTGGCGGCGTAACCGTTGGCAGGCGCAGCCAGCATGAGGTTTTCCAACGCGCAACCCATACCAATGTGCTCTTCGCGAAGATAGGGGTCGAGCGCACCGACATTCCTGCTGGTGTCGATGTGCAACTCAATTGAGGAATCGCTGACCTTGAAGAGCCAGGGCTGCGTGTTATGCGGGCTGGCGGCGAGAATCGCGGCGCTCACCAGGGCGAGCGGGCTGTCTTTTGCATTCCGCCAATCTTTCCAGGGCTCGTAAGCTGGGCCTTCGCCGGTGCTGAAGACACCTTGATCCCAAGCCCGCCAAACGCCTCCGCCCACCACCGCGACGGTCAAAACTCCCGCGCCTTTCAGGAAATACCTGCGCCGCATGGACCACCTCGTGCTGACCTATGCTCCGCCAGCTGCAACTGTCTAACTATACGTTGGAGAATGACGAAGAGACTCGCCGGGAACATACTTAGACCTCTCGAGGTATCGCAGGGACCAAAGCCCATGATTTGGCGGCAGCTTTCGGCACCGCTGAAGCCGTGACACAAAGCATTTATGAGATAGCTTGGACTCCGTTGAGATCCCCATCTGCCGCCCCTGAAGGGGCTCGAACTCTTTAAGGTGGCCCCTACCCAGCACTCCGCCTCCCCAGTTCGCCCAAAAAACGGCGAACCGGGGAGCCCGCTGCGTGCTGGGCTATCCTGTCGCCGTCCCGCTTTGCGGGACTCGATTGCGGGTATATCAAACTTACTCGCACACCACGCATTCAAGTGTGACGCAAGGGTGTCAACAGAGCGAGATGGATTCTAGACGGTTCCGCGTTTGCCTAACCGCCAGCGCAACTCTACAATAATCGTTTACCCCCCACGGAAACCGATATCATGATCAATTTTCCTGTCCCTGAGGCATTGACCTTCGATGACGTGTTGCTGCTGCCCGCCAAGTCCGACGTTGTGCCTGCGCTGGCGGACACCACCACCCGCCTGACCCGCAACATCGAGCTGCGTGTTCCGCTCATCAGCGCTGCCATGGACACGGTGACCGAATCGCGCATGGCCATCGCCATGGCGCAGCAGGGCGGGCTCGGCATCATCCACCGCAATCTCACCATCGAGCAGCAGGCCAGCGAAGTCGACAAGGTGAAGCGCTCGGAGAGCGGTATGATCGTCGATCCCATCACCGTCTCGCCGGAGCAGAAGATCTCCGATGCCCTGGAGGTGATGCGGCATTACCGCATTTCCGGCGTGCCGGTCACCAAGAACAAGAAGCTGGTCGGCATCCTGACCAACCGCGATTTGCGCTTCGAGACCCGCACCGACATTCCCATCAGCGAAGTGATGACCAAGGAGAACCTGATCACGGTTCCGGTCGGCACCACGCTCACCGACGCCGAGGCGATCCTGCACACACATCGCATCGAGAAGTTGCTGGTGGTCGACGATCAGTACAACCTGAAGGGCCTGATTACGGTGAAGGACATCCAGAAGCGGCTGAAGTATCCCACTGCTGCCAAGGACGATCACGGCCGGCTGCGCGTGGGCGCGGCTGTGGGCGCTACCGGCGACTATCTGGAGCGCGCGCAGGAGTTGGTCCGCACCAAAGTCGATCTGCTGGCCATCGACAGCGCGCATGGACATTCAACGCGTGTCATCGAAGCCATCCGCAAGATCAAGGCGACGCTGCCCCAGGTGGATCTCATTGCCGGCAACGTAGGCACCTTCGACGGCGCCTGCGAATTAGCCCGCGCCGGAGCTGATGGCATCAAGGTCGGCATCGGGCCGGGTTCCATCTGCACCACCCGCGTGGTAACCGGCGCGGGTGTGCCGCAGATCACGGCCATCGCAGAGGCGGCCCGCGCCACTCGTGACAGCGACGTTTCGGTCATCGCCGACGGCGGCATCAAGTACTCCGGCGACATCACCAAGGCGATCGCCGCGGGCGCGCACTGCGTGATGATCGGCTCACTGCTGGCCGGAACGGAAGAAAGTCCAGGCGAAACGATTCTGTACCAGGGCCGCTCGTTCAAAGCCTATCGCGGCATGGGATCGCTCGCGGCGATGGCGCAAGGCTCCAGCGAGCGCTACTTTCAGACTACCGACTCGGATTCTTCGGTGCCCGTCCTCAGCGAAGACGGCAGTGACGGCAATCGGCTGGCGAAGCTGGTGCCCGAAGGCATTGAGGGACGCGTGCCCTATCGCGGCACTGTCGGCATGATCGTCTATCAACTGGTGGGCGGAGTGAAGAGCGGCATGGGCTATGTGGGCTGCAGCAGCATTGCGGAGCTGCAACAGAAGGCGCGCTTCGTGCGCATCAGCGGCGCAGGACTTCGCGAAAGCCACGTGCATGATGTGATGATCACCCGCGAAGCGCCCAACTACCGGGTGGAATAGGCAAGGACGCGCGCGTTCATTCGAGAATGGCAAAGCGCGGATACAAACCCACGCAGGATAAGTTTAACTTTTGCTGAAGCCTACATTTCGATCTCTGGTGCGCAACTGGTGGCTGGTCCTGGTCTGGCTAGGCGTCATCCGCATGGAATCCACCGACACGGCGTCAGCAGCCAATACAACGGTGGTCCTGTACAAAGTGATTGCGGTCGTCGTTCCGCATGTGGCACCGTCATTCGTGCAACAGCTCGACGAGGTTCTGCGCAAGAGCGGACACTTCCTGGGCTACGGAATCCTCAGTATTCTCGTCTTTCTCGCGCTACGCAACACCAATCGCGACCGGCTACAGCCGCTTTTGAAACGCACGTGGGGAACATATCTCAGCGATCTATGGCGAGCAGAATGGGTGCTGATTGGCATGTTGACAACGGTAGTCACCGCGTCGTTCGACGAGATCCACCAGACGTTTATTCCTTCGCGCACCGGACGCTGGCAGGATGTGGTGCTGGATACCGTTGGAGCGGCCGTGCTTCAGGTGGTGGTCTACCTACTTTCGACGCGAGTGGTGAAGCAGCGCCAGGTAACGGCTCCCTTCCCGGAACTGACGTCGACACGCTAAGCGGCGCTTCCACCGCCGAAATGAAGTGCTCAATACAGCAGGTACTTCACGCGCAGATCCATGAACTGATTGAGCTGCTCGCGCCAATCCGCGGCAATGCGGTTCGGATCTTGTCCCGCCTGCAAGGCGGCGAAGACCGCTTTATTCACCAGCAACTGATTCATGTGGCTCAGGTCGTATCCCAAAGGCGAAAGCTTGTGGAGCGCTGCCGCCAGTTCCAACCCCAACTCCGGCGCGTCCAGCTCCTCTCGATTGGTGACGATGATGTTCACCCCGTAGCACTCACGGCGGACAAACGGTCCGGAGGTCGGAGTGAACGAGACAGGTACAAAGCGCACTCCGGGAATGTTGCGAGCGTTGAGATAGCTGGAAAGCTCTTTGGCGGTGAAGTAGGGCGAGCCCACCAGTTGGAAGGGCATATCGGTGCCGCGGCCGATGGAAACGCTGGTGCCCTCGATCAGCGCGACCGCCGGATACAACGTCGCCTGGTCAAGGGTGTGAATGATGGGCGTTGGGTTCACCCAGGTGACTCCGGTGGAGTCGAACCAGTCGCCGCGCAGCCAGCCGCGCATGGGCACCACGGTGAGGTCAGCGTCGATGTGCTTCTCCTCGTTGAACAGCTTTGCCAGTTCGCCGATGGTCATGCCATGCCGCACCGGAAGCGGATAGTAGTTGACGAAGCTCTCCTGGCCAGCGTCCGACAGAGGGCCTTGCACATAAGCTCCGGTGATTAGATTGGGACGGTCGAGCACGACGATGGGCTTCTTAGCCTTGGCCGCCGCCTCCAGAAAATATCCCAGCGTGCTTTCGTAACTGGAGAAGCGAGCGCCAACGTCTTGCAGATCGACGACCAGCACATCCAGCTTGCGGATCACATCCAGCGGCGGGCGACGTTTGGCATCGGTTTCGCCGAAGACGTTGTAGATGGGAACACCGGTTGCAGCATCCTTGGAGGTTGCGGCGTCGGTCGTGTCGGAGATGCCTTGCAGGCCGTACTCGGGAGTGAAGATTGCAGCCAGCTGCATTCCTGGCGCACGCGCCAGAATGTCGATGGTCCGCTTGCCGCGGCTGTCGATGCCGGTCTGGTTGGTGACCAGTCCGATGTGCGGAGTTGGGACATTCGGAACTTTGAGCGGCTCGAATTGCCGCTCTTCCAGCGCGTCAATGCCAGTCAGCACTTTGCCATTGCGGACCACGATTCGCCGCTCGGCCATTTGCGTTTCGTTGTAGCCGGTAATGCGCGCCAGCCGTGTCTTCTGCTCCTGGCTTGGAGTCAGTTGCAGAGCCGAGGCAACCGCGGTCGCAATCTCCGTCCGCAAACCGATCACGTTGCCATCCTTCAGCATGGTCGAGTTAGTCAGGAGAATGACGTAGGTGTTCGTGGTCGGATCGATCCAGAGCGATGTGCCGGTGAAACCGGTGTGGCCGAACGAGCCGATGGGCAGCAACTCACCGCGAGTGGACGAGAAGGGCGAATCGATGTCCCATCCCAGGCCGCGCACGTTAGGCATGTTGGACGGCTGTTGCGGCGTGGTCATCTTCTCCACGATGAGCGGCGACAGAATGGGCGCGCCGCCGTTGAGCATGGCTTGCGCGAATTTCGCCACATCCTCGGCAGTGGAGAAAAGACCGGCATCGCCCGCGACTCCGCCCATCTGGTGCGCGGTGGGATCGTGGACTGTGCCCCGCACCATCTGTCCGGTGTGCTCGTCACGCTGGGTGGGAGCAATGCGCGGTCCCCACGACGTCGGAGGATTGAAGCGCGTCGAGGTCATGCCCAGCGGACCGAAGACATACGTTTGCGCGTACTGGTCCAGTGGCGTGCCGCCGACTTTTTGCACGAGCTCGCCGAGGACCACGAAGCCGACATCGCTATACAGAAAGGTAGAGCCCGGAGCATTGACCAGCTTTGCAGCGTTGGCGCGGCTGTAACCTTCGTCCGTGCCATTCCACGATTCTTTCAGGTCGAGGTCGGCGGGCAGACCCGAATAGTGCGTCAACAACATTCGGATGGTGACATCCTGCTTGCCGTTTTGCGCGAAATCCGGAATGTACTTCGCCACCGGATCGTTGAGCTTGATCTGCCCCAGCTGCTCCAGGCGCATGACGCAGGTTGTGGTGGCAATCACTTTGGTCAGCGACGCCAGATCGAAGATGGTGTCCGTCGTCATCGGCTCCGGGTTTTGCCCGGCCGCGCGATTGCCAAAGGCCTTCTGGTAGACGACCGCGCCATTGTGGCCAACCAGCAGCACCGCGCCCGGAGCATTGCCGTTCTTTACCGCGTTTTTCAGCACGGCGTCGAGCGGAGCAAACCTGCTCTGCTCATCTTTGGGGGCAACGGGCAAGGCGGAAGGATTCGGCGCGCTGGAGGTTGTCGTGCCTGAGGTAGCAGCCGTGGGAGTTTTCGATGTTCCGGACGGCGCCGATTGTTGCGCCATAGCGAGCGCACTGACGAGAAGAATGAGGCAAACATACACCAGCACATTGGCTGGCCGGCGCACACGCAGGCTCAAGAGAATCTTTCCATTGATGGATTGTGACCCGCACTTGTGCGGTAAAGCTATTATAGGTTGCGTTCCGATTTCGCTGCACGCAAGAGGACTTCTGAGTTCACCGCCGCAGGAATTCGTCTCGCCTCGTCCCGCCTTCGAGCGGCAGGAGCGGCAATTCGCGCGGGCCTTCGCCAGCATTCGCCAGGGCATCGCCGAGCGCGCTTTTCCCGGCGCTGCCCTGGCCATCACTTATCGCGGAGAGCTGGTTGCCGCGCAGGGGTTCGGGCGATTCACTTATGACGAGAAGTCGGCAGCGGTTCAGCCTGACACGGTCTTCGATCTCGCATCGCTAACCAAAGTTGTTGCGACAACCGCCGTCGCGATGATGCTTCACGATCGCGCCGAATTGTTGCTCGACGAGCCAGTGGCGAAGACCATGCCTGAATTCGTGGCGCTTGCGCCCAAGCATCAGCAGGCCAAACGCGAGGACGTAACCATTCGCATGCTGCTGGCGCACTGCAGCGGATTGCCGGCCTACGAGAAGCTGTTCGAATTTGCCACCACGCGCCAGGACCTGATCAATGCCGCGCTCACCACGCGACTCACCGCGCCGCCGGGCACATGCGCCCGCTACAGCGACATCGGCTTTATCCTGCTGGGCGAACTGTTGGCCAGGAAAGCCGGGCTGGCGCTCGACTTGTTCGCTGCGCAAGAGATCTTCGCGCCGCTTCGGATGAGGCAGACGCGCTTCCAACCGCCGCTGCCGTGGAAGGCCGGGATTCCGCCCACCGAGGACGATGGCAAGTTTCGCAAACGAGTGATCCAGGGCGAAGTGAACGACGAGAACGCTTATGTGATGGGCGGCGTCGCCGGACATGCCGGCGTGTTTGCGCCTGCGTCCGACGTTGCCCGCTTTGCCGAATGCTTGCTGCGCGGCGGCTCGCCGCTGCTGAAGCGAGAGACGGTGAAGCTGTTCACCCATTGCGAACCGTTGCCGTCCGGGACCACTCGCGCGCTGGGATGGGACACGCCCTCGCGGCCTCATTCCTCTTCGGGCAGATTGTTCTCACTGCAAGCGTTCGGTCATCTCGGCTTCACCGGAACGTCGCTGTGGATCGATCCCGGTCGCAAGCTGTCGGTTGCGCTGCTGACCAATCGCACTTGGCCCGACCGCGCGTCGCAGCTGATTCGCCAGGTCCGCCCGCAGGTGCATGACGCGATTGTCGAAGCGCTGGAAGGGAGCTGAGACCATTGCGAGTACGGGTAGAGCGGCGCTTCAGCGCCGCGTGGCGCGCCGACCTCGAGACCCAGCCGGCTTCAGCCGGCGGCGCTCTTGTTCAGCCTTTTCCCGCAAAGTCCCACGGGCAGGCCCACTGCCGCGACTCAGTTGCCTACCAGCACAAACTGGGCATGTACTCCTCTGCTTCCCCCTAGCATCCAACCATTGTGGACAGCAACGAGGTAACGATATGTTTACACTGGCGCCGCTTGAGAAGATTGGCGTCGGACCGAGGAGGTTCCGATGCGCCGCTGGTATGTGCCGCTCACGGTTCTGGGACTTGGCGGAATAAGCGCGTTCTTGCTCAGCGAGCGAGGACGAACTAAGCTGCGCGCTATCTCCAAGCGCTTCCAGCAAGCGCCCGACCGCCTGCTGGAATTGAATGACAGCCTGCAGAGCGATCTGGATCATATTCAAGCTGCGCTGGATCGGATCGCCGACTCGCTCGACCCTCATCCTGAGCCTGGACACTAAACCTCCTCATATCCCGCGAGCATTGGGACGCGGCGCATTTTTGCGAGCCGCGAAGGGTTCGTGCTCGGCGGTTTCTAAAGCGGGCAACTTCAGCCATGCCCTGAGGCCTGCCGAACGGATGCACTGTCGCAAGCTTTTGTAGGTTTGTCATCACGAGCCGACTTCAGTCGGCGAGGAAATCTGCTTTTCTATTCCTCGGTTACGTCCTCAAACAAATCAGTCTCCAGCTTCGCGTCGCGTGGCTCGCGTGTCGCGGCCAGATGATACATCTCGACTGTGCCTTCCAGCCGCTGGCCAAGATTCTTCCGCACCCGCTCAAACAGCGGCTTTTGCGTGGTGTGCTGCCGGAAGGCCAGGTGCTTCTTCTCGAAGCGCTCTTTGCCGATCTCGATCCGCGCGGTGACGGTTGGAGGCGAGATAAGCTGACGATCGGGTAGCACGAAGTCCGCCGTGTGGTAATACAGTTTCTGCGTGCGATGCGGCGCGACTCCCTGCTCAAGTTGCTCCGGAAAGCGATCGGGACGCCCTGCCCACTCGAATGCGATGGTCGCGAACGTTCCCGCCATTGCGTGATCGATGTGCCCCGTGAGTCCGCCATCGGGGCCGAAGGTGAGCATCACCTGCGGACGAATCTGCCGAATGCGCAGCACAAGGTCGCCCACTGCCTGGTAGAGATCGACGCGGTCGAGCTTGCCGTCGGGATAGTCGAGCACCTCGCCCTGCGTGACCCCGAGCATCTTGCACGAGGCTGCGAATTCCTCGCGCCGCAGATTGGCGAGTTCCTCATCCGTGCGGGCACTACCGCGATTGCGCGCAGCCGTTCCGGCCGTCATGCAGACAACGAAGGTCTCGACCCCGCGCTCGTGATAGAGCAACAGCGTTCCGCCAAATCCCCCCGCTTCATCATCGGGGTGAGCAGTGACACACAGAAGTTTGCGCATAAGCCCATTTGGATGAACTGAGCGAACCGGCAGGTTCAGGATCGAAGAGCGCCGTAGGCGCGATATTAAGTTAGCCCAGCCGTTCACGGCTGGCTCATCGTAGCGACAGCTCGTCTCTCCCTTGCCAAAACCGACTCTATCCGCAATAATTGAAGGAGTTGTTGCCTCCAGGTATGTGAGGTCCGATGAGCGCCTAAGCTGCGCTCATTGGGGTGCGGTAGCGACGTTGATCGCTGGAGCACCCATTTCGCCAAGCCCAACGGGAGTTTGGCGGGCCGGTCATCTCGCCTGAGGAAAAGTTGTCGCCGGAGTCAAGCGGTCAGCCTGAAAGTATTTGTGAGGCAAGCGCCTGTCCGCGTGGCCGCTCATTTGCAGGAAAGGAAACATTCTCTGTGTTGATGATTCGTCTCTCGCGCCGCGGTGCGCGTAAACAACCGTACTACCGCATTGTGGTCATTGAAAAAGATCGGGCGCGCGATGGCCGCTCGGTGGAAGTGGTAGGCACCTATAACCCGCGGACCAATCCCGCCAGTGTGGAGTTGAAGCGCGAGCGCATCGACTATTGGAAGTCGAAGGGCGCGCAGTTGTCGGACCGCGTCCGCAAGCTGGTGGAGAAGAATCCGGCCGGTGCGCTGGCGCCTTCGACCGAGGCTTCGACCGAGGCTTCCACCGAAGCCCCGAGCGTCGCCTAGGTGACGAAACAGCCCGGCGGAAGAGCTGGCCTTTAGGCCAGCGTATGAATGCCTGATACTATTTCGGGCTTTAGCCCGGGCCACCGAAACTAGCGTCGATGGTCGCATTGCAGGAGAGTCCCACAATGTCGGATAGCAAGCCTGACATCATCGCGTTGATGCAATACCTGGCCAAGCTGCTGGTTGAGGCGCCCGACGAGGTCACGGTCGAGCCCTTCGAGGAAAACGGCCAGACGGTGCTGGAGTTGGTGGTCGCCGAGGAAGATGTGGGCCGCGTCATTGGCCGTCACGGACGGACTGCGCGCAGCCTGCGGACCATCCTGCACTCGGCCAGCCTGCGCACGCGCAAACGCTATCAGTTGGAGATTCTGGAATAGCCGGCGAATTCATCACGATCGCTCGCGTGCTGAAGCCGCAAGGGCGGCGGGGCGAAGTTCTGGCAGACTTGCACACCGACTTTCCGCAACGCTTTGCCGAGCGCCGGGAGCTGTCGGGACTGGCGCCGAACGGTAGCCGCCGCGAATTGCAATTGGAGGAGCACTGGTTTCATAAAGGCGGCGTGGTGCTGAAGTTTGCCGGCGTGGATAGCATCAGTGATGCCGAGCAGCTCGCCGGCTTCGAGTTGCAGGTTCCGCAAGAGCAGCGCAGTCAGTTGGAAGCGGGCTCGGCGTATGTGAGCGAGATTGTTGGTTCCGATGTCTGGGATGGTCAGAGGTTTTTGGGCCGCGTTAGCGATGTGCAGTTTGGAGCCGGGGAAGCCCCGTTATTAGTGGTGACCCTCCCGATCTGTGCGGCGCGAAAGGTGGGGCGCTGCGAGACAACGACGGAACTCCTTGTCCCGTACGCTGAGGAATTCGTAAGAAAACTGGACCTGCCGGCTAAACGGCTCGACATGGAATTGCCTGAGGGCCTTCTGGATCTGGACGCGCCGCTGAGCGGCGAAGAGAAGCAGCGCCAGAAGACGGAAGCCGACGAAACAAGATCGGCCGGCGAACGACGGAAGCGCACGTGAACTTAGCGTGGTCCGAATGAAGTTCGAGATCATCACGATTTTTCCGGACTTTTTTCGCGGACCGCTGGATTATGGCATCGTGCGCCGGGCGCGCGAGGCCGGGCTCATTGAAATTGGTATTCACGATCTGCGGGCCTTTGCTCACGACCGGCATCGCACTGTAGACGACAGGCCGTTCGGCGGCGGTGAAGGTATGGTACTCAAGCCGGAACCGATCTTCGAATGCCTGGAGTCGCTTGGTGTTGCGCCGCGCCAGGAACGCGTCGGCGAGCAAGGGCGCGAATCGGTTGTGCTGTTGTCGCCGCAAGGCCAGATGTTCACGCAAGCGGTGGCGCAGGAAATGATGAGTCGCGAGTGCATGGTACTCATCTGTGGGCGCTACGAAGGAGTGGATGAGCGCGTGAGCCAGCACCTTGCCGATCGCGAAATCTCCGTCGGTGATTTCGTGCTGAGCGGCGGCGAGTTGGCGGCAGCCGTCATCATGGACGCGATGACGCGCCTGGTTCCGGGAACGCTGGGCAATGCGGCATCCTCGCAGCAGGAGTCGTTTACGGCGAGCACGGCGGATGTTAAGCCGAACTTGCCGGGTGAGCCACCAAGTTCGACGTGCGGTTCGGGCGGCCTGCTGGATTACCCGCATTACACGCGTCCGGCAGAGTTTCGTGGGATGCCGGTTCCCGAGGTGCTGATGAACGGCAACCACGATGAGATTCGCAAGTGGCGCCGCCGTTGCGCGCTGCGTAAGACGCTGCACAACCGGCCCGATCTGTTGCGCGGAGTGCAGTTAAGCCAGGAAGATCGCAGGCTGCTGGCTGAAATTGAGAGTGAGTGGCCTAAGGTCCGCAGGGATTCTTCGGGTCATAGGGGTCCTTCGACTCGGCGCTGAAGCGCCTCGCTCAGGATGACAGAGTTAAGGGTTAGAGCTAATTTTTGCAAGTTAAGAACCAAAAGCTAGCTGCTAGTTGCTAATTGCTAGTTGCTAGTTCCGAAAGGAACACAATGTCGAATTCACAAATCATTGACCGCCTGCTCGCCAAGACGCGGCGCACCGATATCCCCGCCTTCAAGCCCGGCGACACCGTTCGTGTCCACGTGAAGATCAAGGAAGGCGACAAGGAACGTCTTCAGGCCTTTGAAGGAATCGTCATCGCCCGGAGCAGGGGCGCGCAGCCCAGCTTCACCGTGCGTAAGATGAGCTTCGGCCAGGGAGTGGAGCGCATCTTCCCCATCAACTCCAAGGTCATCGACAAGATCGACGTCCTGCGTTCGGCACATGTCCGCCGCGCCAAGCTGTATTACCTGCGCGCGTTGCGTGGCAAGGCCGCTCGCCTGCGCGAAGTTGAAACCACGCGCAGCTAGTTCGTCGCGCGGATTGTCGACGAGATCGTGCGCCCATTGTGGCAGCCGATGCGCGTTGACGCTTGTTTCCAACAAAACGAAACCCCGCGAGGGGCGCGGGGTTTCGCATTCACCCGGCCAGTGCAGGCCGGGCCTCGTTTTGCGCGATCGGTATTCGCGCCGGCTAGAATCTCGAGCTAGACTTTCGCAGCCAGCTCAAGCAATCCCAAAGCCATCACCATCCACAGGGCAAAGGCCACCGTGTTCAAGGTGACGCGGACCGCGCCGTTGTCGATCAGCCAGTTATATTTCGCGTCCATGATTGGTTCTCCTTTTGAAGTGGCTTCCGTCAACAATCTCCATCGGTAGTTGTTGAGGACCCTGGAGGTTGCGCTGCGTGTGCTCTTGCGCTCACCGGATCAACTTCTGCAGCTTTATACGGGCGAGAAGGGAAAAGGTTCCGTTAACAGAAATGTGAAAGCGGGATGGGGGTGCAGATTGGCAGCCTCAGATGGGGAAATCTGACGCGCCTTTCTTGAAGGGGCGCAGCTTTAGCTGCCTTTGCCAAAATGCTCCAGAATCGCTTCCGCTTGTGACCGGCTCACCACCGACGCCAACGCCGCCGCATCCGCAGCTTTCACCGCTTGCAGGCTCCCGAAGTGCTGCAGCAGACGCTTCGTCGTCCTCTCGCCGACGCCGGGAATCTCCAGCAGCTCCGTCTTGCGATCGCGCATCTGGCGGCGCTTGCGGTGAAAGGTGACCGCGAAACGGTGCGCCTCATCGCGCACCAACTGCACCAGGTGCAGCACCGGCGAATGCCGGTCCAGCACCACAGGCTCATCTTCCTGCCCTTGTACGTAGATGATCTCTTCCCGCTTGGCAATGGATGCCAGCGGCTGATTCACAATGCCCAACTCCGCCAGCGCTTGCGCTGCCGCATGCAGCTGCCCTATGCCGCCGTCGATCAGCACCAGGCTCGGCATCTGCTGCTTCTCTTCTTGCACACGTTTGTAGCGCCGCGTCACCACCTCGCGCATCGAGGCGAAGTCGTCCACGCCCTCGACGCTCTTGATTATGAATTTGCGATAATCGGATTTCTTGATCTTGCCCTCTTCCCACACCACCATGGAAGCAACGGTCTCCGCGCCCTGGATGTGCGAGATGTCGAAGCACTCGATACGCTTCGGCAGCTCGGGAAGCATCAACGCATCCTGCACTGCCTCCTGGATCGCTTTGGCCGCCGGCTTCATCACGCGGAAGCGCTGGTCGTAAGCCTGCTTCGCGTTCTGCCCCACTAGGTCGACGAGCGATCGCTTGTCTCCTCTCTGTGGGACATGGATCTGCACATGCCGTTTCTGACCTTCCGACAGGATCTCCTCCAGCGTCGCGCGGTCTTCAAAATCCACCGGGACATAAATCGTGTGCGGCACGTACTGCTGGTCCAGATAGACCTGCTTTAGAAGCGCCGAGAAGAACTCGCCGGGAGCGAAGCCTGCGGCGCCGATCATCTCGCTGAGGTCTTCCCAGAAGAACTCGCGCTTGTCGACGATCTTGCCCCGGCGCATGTGGAACAGGTTCACGGCCAGCATTTCGTTCTCGTAGTGATAGCCGAAGACGTCAGCATCATCGCCTTCGACAGCCGCGATGCGCTGCTTCTGCTCCAGCAAATCGACAGTCGAGATCAGGTCGCGATACTTCGCCGCCAGCTCGTATTGTTCGCGCTCGGCTGCCGCGTTCATGCGCTGCTGCAGCGAGCGCGACAAGTCCGCACCACGACCTTCCAGAAACAACTTCACATCGTGAACCGCCTCGGCGTACCGCTCTGGTGTTGTGAGTCCCTCGACGCACGGCCCCAGGCATCGCCCGATGTAGTACTGCAAACACGGCCGCGGATAATAACGGTTCAAGTCGAGCTTGCACGACGGAATCATGAAGTGCCGATGGATCAAATCGACAAGCCGATATGCCAGGCTGGTGGGGAAGTACGGACCGAAGTACAGCGAGCCATCTTTCTTCAACCGCCGAGTAGGAAACACCCGCGGATAGCGCTCGCCGATCGTCAGCTTGATGTAGGGATAAGTCTTATCGTCGCGCAGAAGAATGTTGTAGCGCGGCTTCTTCTGCTTGATCAGGTTGTTCTCAAGCGCCAGCGCTTCTTTCTCATTGTCCACCACGACGTAGTCGAGATCGACCGCCTCGCGCAGCAGAGTCCCGGTCTTGGCGTTGGCCGCCGCGCCTTCCAGAAAATACGACCGCACCCGCGAGCGCAGGTTGTTCGCCTTGCCCACATAGATGATCTGCCCGTCAGCGTTTTTGTACAGATACACGCCTGGCGAGGTTGGCAGGGTCCGAATTTTCTGGTGAAGGTCCATCAATCACAAATTGAGTGTCATCCCGAACGGAAGCGGCCCGATTCTGGCCACTGGAGTCGAAGGGATTCGCAGCTCGCAGCTGGTAAAAATTTTACTCCCCGCGTCAGGATTATCCGGCAGGCGTCGTCGGACCTGTTTTCCAAGTCTGACTGATCCCCTAACCAATTGAAAACGCGTGCCCAACTTCAGCCCGCTTCCATGTGCTTCGTGGCACCAGACTTGCACTTGCATGGTCAGGCCAATGGGCTGATCTTGCCGAGGCCGACAGTTTCCGAGGAGCCGTTTCCATGAATCGACTTTCCATACTTGCAGTGCTGCTGGCTGGGAGCCTAATGACGGTGGGTTGCGCCACCAAGAACTATGTTCGCAACCAGACCGCTCCGGTCATCAACAACGTCAACGAATTAGATGATCAGACAGCGAAAAATACTCGCGACATCCGGGATACGGACACTCGCGCCCAGCAGGGGATCGCGCAGGTGAATTCGAAGGCCGGGACCGCCGACCAGAAGGCGCTGGCCGCCGGACGGACAGCCGATCAGGCCAACCAGAATGCGACTGAAGCTTCGAATCGTGTGACCAGCCTCGCCGGAACGGTTGAGAGCCTGGACAATTACCAGTCCGTCGCCGACACCACCGTGTTGTTCGGCTTCGACAAGGCCGAGCTCACGCGCAAGGACAAGCAGACGCTGGATGATTTCGCCGCCCAATTTCAGAACCAGAGGCACTACATCGTCCAAGTCGAGGGCTACACCGATTCAACCGGTCCCGCCGATTACAACTACCAGCTTAGCCAGCGCCGTGCCGACGTTGTCATTCAATACCTGGCGCAGAAATACAACGTGCCGGCGCACAAGATCTTCCTCATCGGATTGGGCAAGGACAATCCGGTGGCGCAGAATACCAGTTCGGCGGGGCGCGCCAAGAACCGCCGCGTCGATGTCCGCTTGATGGCGAATAGTCTGACCGAGTCAGCGCGAAGCAGCTCTCCCAACCAGCAGCAGTCCATGCAATAGCGATGACGCAAGGCGTGGCCACCCGATGGAGTCGCGCCTGGTTTCGTAAAGTCTCCTCAGCCCGGAGCCAATGGCCACCGGCCCTTGGAGAAAAGGCCGTCCACACGGGGTGGGCGGCCTTTGTGCTGTGACGTATTCACGTCTCGGTCAAATGCCAGGCTTGAAGGGATTAAAGATAGGCACTCCGAACTGCTGGAAATCACTTTCGTTTCTTGTCGCTACGATCAAATCATGAACTTGAGCTGTAGCTGCAATCATCGCGTTCTCGAATAGGTGGCTGGCCCTGCGACCCATGAGCCGGCCGCATTCCCGAAAACAAGCGCTGTCCATCGGGAGGACATGGTATGAGCTTTCGAGCTGATCGACCCAGGTTTCGATCTCCCTGGCCTTCTGCGAATCGTGCCTCCGTATTAGCTCGATTCCGGACTGCAATTCGCCCATGGTGACTGCGGAAAGCAGAATCTGCTCGCTTCTCAACTCTCGCAGCCACACGAGCACCGCGCCGTGCGGTTTACGTTTCCGAACCTCCGAAATCACATTCGTATCCAGGAGGTATCGTCTCATTTGAATGTTACCGGCCCGCGTCGCTTGCGCGCCCGCCTTTCGGGAACAAGGTTTTCGAAGCGCGGGCCAGGGCCAAGCAGGAGTTCTTTAATGTCCGGGCGCGCCGCTCGCTGCAGCCTGCGCCATTCTTCGATCGGCACCAGCACCGCTGCATCGACTCCCCGCTTCGTAACAACTTGCGGACCCTTTTTCAGTGCGCTATCCAGTAGCTCGCTGAATCGGGCCTTTGCTTCTTGCACTTGCCAGGCGGACAAATTACCCTCCTTGCCTCAGATTAAGACTAGTCATCTGACTAGTCAAACTGTTTCTTGGGTCGGCAGGGCGGATCTACCGGCGCACATGCCTGACTCGTATCATCAAGATCATGAGCACGAAATTGCAACGCCTGATGCTGCGCTCCATCAACATTTGGCCGCCGTTCCTGGGCGCCGGTATCCGCGTAAAGTGGAGTCCCGATCACAAGTCCGTTGACGTTGAGATGAAGCTCCGCTTCTGGAACCGCAACTACGTCGGCACCCATTACGGCGGCTCACTCTATTCCATGACCGATCCCTTCTACATGCTGATGCTGATGGACAATCTTGGTCCCGGTTACATCGTCTGGGACAAGGCAGCTACCATCCGTTTTCGCAAGCCGGGGAAGGGAATCGTCAAGGCCGAGTTCCGTTTGACCGGCGCGCAGCTTGACGAGATCCGCGCCAAACTCGGGACCCAAGACAAGTATGAGCCTACCTTCGTCGTCCAGGTGAAAGACGAGACTGGCGACGTGGTTGCCGAGGTGCAGAAGGTACTCCATGTCCGCAAAAAGTAAGCTGCCGGACGCGCAATGCGGCGGCGCTCCCGGGCTTCGCGCGAGTCCTGACCACGTTTCGCGGGTTCACATACAATATGAATGTGCGATTTCGGTATCTTCTTCTCGCGATACTTAGCCTTTGGTTGACCGGCGCGGCGGTAGCGCAAGACACGTCGCCGCAAGACAGTCCGCCGCAGGACACTTCGCCGCAAGACACCCAGCCGGTAGAAAAACTTCCGGTCGACAAGTCGGCGCCTGCTCCCAAGGACAACCGCGCAAACCCTCCTCGCACCGACAATGTTCCCGCCGGCGAAAGTTCCAGCAAGCAGAGTCAGATCGATGTGTCTCCGCCTACCAACGATGAAAAGTCCCATCCCGAAGCCGGACTGAGCGACACCGGCGTCGATGAGTTCACTCCCTACAATCCCATGAAGGCGATGAAGGATGTCGAGGTTGGAGATTTCTACTTCAAGAAGGAAAATTACAACGCTGCGATTAGCCGCTACCGTGAGGCGCTGGAATTTAAGCCCCACGACGCCGAGGCAACCTTCAAGCTGGCGGAAGCGCTCGGCAAAATCGGCGATGCTGCCGGCGCCAGGGAGAACTACGAAGCCTATCTGAAGATCCTGCCGAAAGGGCCCTACGCCCAGAAGGCGAAGGAATCGCTGGAGAAGCTGAAGCAGAAGACGGCGCAGAAATAGGGGTTAGGGGTTTAGTTTCGGACGCTTTTATTTCGCAGCGATGATGCCCTGATCCCTAGTCTCTAGTCTCTAATCCCTAGCCCCAGCCCCGCTCTTACTGCTTCTTCTTCACCACCAGCGACTGGCGCAACGGCACGATCGCTCCGCGACTGGCATCCACACCGGCCTGATGCGCGCGGGCCATCACTTCACTGCGAACGTAGCTGACGAACTCCGCCATCTGGCGCTGCATTTCGTCCATGCGCTCGCGCATCTGCAAAATGATGGCGATACCGGAGATGTTCACGCCCAGGTCGCGCGCCAGCGACAGGACCAGCTCCAGCCGCTCCAGATCTTCGTCGGTGTAGAGGCGCGTGTTGCCCTCGGTGCGCGACGGCTTCAGCAAACCTTCGCGTTCGTAGAGACGCAGCGTCTGCGGATGGATGCCATACATCTCCGCCACTGCGCTGATCATGTACGCGCCTTGTTTCTTGCGTTTGGCCATGGTGGTAGAGCCGGCCTTCAGGCCGGCGTTACGGATACCTTTCCTGGTGGGCGGCTTCGATCATCTGTGATGGTCGAAGCCGCCGATTTCGCTTGTTCGCCTTCGACGCGGCGCTGAAGCGCCGCTCTACCCGGCGCTTAATTGCCGATCTTCTTCCACAACTCTTCCCGCGGATCATCCGGATTCAGCTTCGCCAGCTCACGAAGAATCTCTTTGGATTTTTCGTCGCCAACCTTCGGCGTGACTGCCTGAATCTCGACGATCTCGTCCCCGCGCTGGCCTTCTGTCACTGCCGATGGCACGCCTTTCTCGCGCAGCCGCAGCTTCTGCCCGCATTGCGTGCCCGGCGGAATCCGCAGCAGAGCGCGGCCGTCAATCGTGGGAACTTCAACCTTTGCCCCCAGCGCAGCTTCGCTCAGCGTCACCGGAACGGTCAGGTGAATGTCGTCGCCTTCGCGCTTGAACACCGGGTGCTCGCCCACGCGCACGATGATGTAAAGATCGCCCGCTGGCGCGCCCATGGTGCCGGCATTGCCGCG
>Ga0187862_10002214_pt1 | contig 19881 bp, 19 predicted proteins | sample June2016WEW_10_1_FD_133003 | JGI IMG/M metagenome (GOLD analysis project Ga0187862, IMG submission 133003) | Peatland microbial communities from SPRUCE experiment site at the Marcell Experimental Forest, Minnesota, USA - June2016WEW_10_150 | ecosystem: Environmental > Terrestrial > Soil >...
AGGAGCTGTCCGTGAGGTAGTCGTGCATCGGTTTGTAAAATTGGATGCGAACGGGCGAATTTTGATGGTTGAGCAGAAAGAAAATGCGCGTGCCTTCCTTCTCGCGCATGCTGACTTCGATGTTTTCGGGCACTTTGAGCATGGATGGCAGCCCGCTCATTTGGCGCAGCCAGACGACGAGGTCGATGTAAAAATGCTGGTGGCTCATGGTGCCGATGTAAATAGCCTTGCCGAGGCCGAAAGTGTTCATGGTCACGGCGGGGATTCCGGCGTAGAAGTCTTTCGCGTAGGTTGCCAAAACTTGGCAGCCTTTGGGTTCGATAAGGTCGCACCAGAGGCGGGCGGGATGCAAATGGCTGGTCGCGAACACGCCCTTGAATACAAGATGATTTTCCTCGCCGGGCGGAATGGGGTCAAATTCCAAAACTTCCAACCCGAATAAATCGGTCATGTCGTTCGGGTAGCCGGTGGCGGGAGCGATGTGATATTCGTTCACGAGTCCGGTGTTGAACGTGCCCACGAGCGTGCCGCCGTTTTGAACGTAAAGTTTGAGGCGATCCGCTTCGCCCGCGGCGAGCAGGTGCAGCGACGGCGCGAAAACGATTTTGTATCTGGACAAATCCTCGGTCGGGCGCGCGAAATCCACAAGGATGTTACGGTCATGCAGCGCGTTGTAGATAAGTTGAATGTGCTCGCGCAGGTTGAAGAATTTGTTTGGCTGCATCGGCTGTTGCAGGGCCCAATCATTTTCATGGCTGTAAAGGATGCAAACCTCGGCCGCGACTTTTGTGTCTTTGAGCGTGGGTGCGAGGATTTTCAGTTCTTCGCCGATCTGGCTGATTTCCTTGAAGACGCGCATGTTGTCTTCGAGATGGTGTGGCAGAACCGCGCCGCAAAATTTTTCGTTGCCGATGCGTGGCTGTCGCCAGCAATGGTAAAGGACACCGCATGCGCCACGTGCAATGAGTTGATACGTGAACAGCCGGGTGATGCCGGGTCGCACCAGCGAGTTGACGTCCTGCCAATTGACCTGACCGGCTTTTTGTTCAATGACCCAGAAGCCACAATCGCCGTCGGGCGTTTTGATGTTCGATTTTTTGAGTGAGCGGAGAATGTCAATGTCGCAGGCCGATTCTGCGGATATGGTTTTAATCGCAGGATTGCTCTCAACGGAGACGAAATCCACAGCCGCTGCCATGTCGAAATGGTCGAAATTCTTGTGAAGCGCGCGCAGATTGACAGTGACGGGATGTTTGGGGCAAAGCTTGCGCAGCACGTCGGCCTGCATTCGAACGAAAGCGACAATGGCGTCGCTGCAAAACCGATACCAGTCCAGTAACAATGCGGGGTTATGTGCTGTGGGCGCGGACATGGGCATGGGCACGTCGTCGAACGAAGCAACGATTTGTCCCAAGTAACACAAACCGAGTTGATCGTTGAGAGCCTTGACGGTCTTGTATTTCAACTTCAGCCAGTTCTGCCATTCGAGGCGCGAATCTTCGTTGAACGACCACTCGGTTTGGTGTTCACCGAGGCCGCTGTCAATTTGCCAGGCAATGAGTTGCTGATGATCACCGAGTGCTTGGGCCATGTTTTCTACAAGATGCTTGGAGGCATTCCAATAAGCGTCGTTGTTAAGGCAAACCGCGCGGCGCGTGCCTTCGTGCTTGACCAAACCGTGTTCGTCGAGCGGTAAAATTTCAGGATGCTTTTTCGCCAGCCAAATCGGTGGAGCTGCGGTAGGTGTGCCAAGGACAACTTTGATATTATGATCTTCCATGATGTCCATGACGCGGCGCAACCACAGAAAATCGTATTTGCCTTCTTCAGGTTCGCAAATGCCCCAGGAACATTCGCCGATGCGGACAACGTTAATGCCAGCCTCGGCCATCATCTGAGCATCGCGTTCCCAAGCCCCCTCGGGATTGTCAGCTGTGCCGCTGTAAGGGAAGACCCACAGCTCAGGATAATAATCAACGCCAAAAAACATAACCTCTGCCTACGGGCATGGGTAAAACTTTAGAAACAAACCGCCGCGCTTGCAATCCAAAAGTCGCAGGAGTTGCGGCAAGCAAAAAGGAAGGAATGAATTTTATTTGCCGAATAAATTGCCAATCCCTTTGGTGATTTTGTTGACACCTTTGCCAACGGCTTTCCCGGTATCTTTACCCAGCTTCCCGGCATTATTGCCAATGTCGGTGACGGCGCTGCTGACGGCCTTGAGCGTGGCGGAGGTGATGGCGTCGAGCACGCACCGGGTCAAATCGGTAGCGGTAAGGCCCTCGTTGCCCTTGCCCAAATCTGTGAGATGAATTAGTGGCAAAGGGAGTGTCATGCCACCCAAGCCTGTGAAGTTGACATGAACCTTGGCGCCGGTGATCAAGACGTCATCCACTTCATATTTCCTGGCCGGTTTGGCTTGAGATGTTGCGTTTGTAGAAGCCGGACCGCCCTTTTTGGCCGTAGCATTGACGTTATCCATGATTTTGCTGAGATTATTTTCTCTGAGACCGCCTTCAAAGGTGATTTCCAGCGCTTCGATGCGCACCGAACGCACGACGATTTTGTCCGATAAAACCGAAAGTGGATTTACACCGACGGCAGCCGAGCCGGCGCTGATGGCGTGCGGTGTTTTGTAACCTTCCGGGTTGCCGACGACGAGGCCCTTGACTTTGGCCGAGCCGGTCAGCAACGACAAGTGCACCCCGTCCAATTTGACGGAGACTTTGGCGATCTCCAGGCCGACCGTTTCAATGCCTTTTTTCGCGATGTCGTCAAGAAACACGTCGGCGACGATTGCGCTCCCGATAATAAGAATGATCAAGACAATGACAGCACCCCACAAAATTCTTTTAATCCTTTTCATAAACTTGATGATTTAATACTTCGTCCGGTTTTTGCCAGCAAATTTCCGCATGTTGTCAGGATGCGACAAGTGAGAGAGTTACTTCGACGAGTTTGTGAATTTGATATGGCTTGGTCAGAAAGTGGTCGGGTTTGATTGGCGAATTGGCATAAATGCTTTCGTTCACCGTGCCGCTGAGAAGAATGGTTTTTTGCTGCGGGTTAAGCCGCTTGCATTCACGAATCAAATCCAAGCCGCTCATCCCGGCCATGGCGTAATCGGTTATGACGACGTCGGGCGGCGGTTTGGCGGCAACATATTCACTCAACGCCTTTTTGGGATCGTGAAACAGGTGCACCCGAAAACCCGCCGCCCCCAAAATCGTTTCAGCAAGATTAAGCAACATCGGCTCATCGTCCACCACGAAAATTGTGGGAGACGAGCCGGCAACCCCATTATTTTTAAGCTGACTCATGCTGTCCTAAAGTAGAAGAACACATTCGCAATTTAACAGCAAGGGCATTTAGATAGGTGAAATTCCCGTTGCGTCCCGCACTTTTTCACCCTAGTCTGGTCTAAGCAATGAAATCGTCGCCACGAAACAGGGATTTGCTGCTATGAAAACAAAATCAGCGTCCACGCCAGCGAAGAAGAAAAAAACCATACGCACTGTGCGTCCACGCCGCGTCGCCGAAGTCCCGCCGGAGGGAATTGCCAAAATTGCTTCCCTCAAAGCCAGGATCAAGCGCACCACCAGGTTGAAAGCCGCAACCATTCATCGCACCCGCGTCCGCCGCAAAAAAATTGAAGTTCCGTCCATTTTGCTCGAAGGCGATCATCCTGCATCACCGGTTGTCAGCGGTCCCGGCCAAAAATATGCGCTCGGCCCCGTGCCGCCATCGCGGCATTTTGAAACGGCGGAAGCCGAATTGCCCGAGGCTTATGGCACGCGCCAATTATTTCTGGCCGCGCGCGATCCGCACTGGCTTTATGCGCATTGGGATTTGACTCGTGAGCAACAATTGCACTGCAACGCGCGTTCAGCCGACGGTCATCTTGTTTTGCGCATTTACGCGGGCAAGGTGGAAGGCCATCCGATTTACGAAATTCATGTTCATCCCGAGTCGCGCCACTGGTTTGCGCACGTCGAACGGGCCGGCGATTCCTACGCAGCCGCACTCGGCTACTATTCCTCACCCGGTAGATGGGTGCGCGTTGCTGCTTCTGGTTCCACCGTCACGCCTCCCGACGCTGTTTCGTCGGAGAGTAGCGCTGAATTCGCCACGATTCCCTTTGAATTTCCGTTCGCCAAATTAATGGAAATCGTCAAAGCCGCCGTGTGCGAGAATCTTTCCCTGGCGCAGGCGATTGAAGAACTCCGGCGGCAGGGCCATCCCGAATTGCCGCACGCGGTTTCCCGTCCGCTTTCGTCCTGGACATCGCAACAAGAACAGGCGCTGGCGAAAATCATCAACATTGACGACGTCCGACGCGTGTGGATGGGTTCGCTCGAAATCACGGAGTTGATTCGCCGCCGACTCGCCCACGAGATTTCATCACTTGGCGTTTCGAGCCTTTCAAGTCCGTTCGGCGGCGTCGAGCAACCAAAGGGTTTCTGGTTCAACGTCAACGCGGAATTGATCATCTACGGCGCGACCGAGCCGACGGCCAAAGTCACGCTTGGCGGTCATGAAATCAAATTGCGACCCGACGGCTCGTTCAGCTACCGCTTCGCGCTGCCGGATGGAAAATATAATTTACCCGCGGTGGCCGTTTCCGCCGACAACACGGAAGCGCAGGCGGCGGATTTGAAATTCAGCCGCGAAACCGAATATATCGGTGACGTCGGCGCGCATCCGCAAGACCCCGCACTCAAAACGCCGCTGCCTGAAAACATTTGATCCCCATGGACACACCCAACCGCGGAGCATTGATGTTGGTTTATCTCGTTGCCGTTGCCCTGATAGGTTGCGGCCTGATTGATTTAAGTTTGCACTGGCTCAAAGGTTTGCATCCTGTCGGAGGTTCATTGCAGGGTGCACCAATGCGTGCTTCGGACTTTGTGTTCCCAACCATTTTCTTCATGCTGGGCGTTGTCGTTTTGATCAAAGCTCACTCCATCGCGGAATGGATTTCAAACAAGCTTGACGAATGAGCGGCGAACTCCGTTGGCCTCAGGGTTATTTATCCCTCGTTTTGCACGCGCATTTGCCGTTCGTGCGTCATCCGGAGCATGAAAATTTTTTGGAGGAGAGATGGCTCTTCGAGGCCGTCACCGAAACTTACGTGCCGCTGCTGCAGATTCTCAATGGCTGGCGGCGCGACGGCATGGCCGCGCGCCTGACACTCTCACTCTCGCCGACACTTTGCGCAATGCTGCTCGACCCGCTGTTGTGTGGCCGTTACGAACGGCACTTGGACAGTCTCATTGAACTGGCCCAAAAGGAGATTCGTCGCACACATTGGGACCGCGCCTTCCGCGAACTCGCCTGGATGTATCATCGTCGGTTCACTTTGGTTCGCGATACATGGCACGCCCATGGCGGCAATCTCGTCGGCACATTTCGGAAATTTCAGGACGAAGGCCGCATCGAAATCATCACCACCGCCGCGACGCACGCGCTGCTGCCGCTGCTGGCAAATCATCCACCGTCCATTCGCGCCCAGATTCTGACCGCCCGCGACCACTACCGTGGTTGCTTTGGGCGCGACCCGGTCGGCATCTGGCTGCCCGAATGCGCCTATGTGGACGGCGTCGAAAAATTCTTGCAGGAGGTGAACATCCGCTGGTTTATTCTCGACACGCATGGCGTGCTCCACGCGCATCCGCGCCCGCGTTACGGCACCTTCGCGCCGATTTTTACGCCCGGCGGCATCGCTGCGTTCGGGCGCGACTACGATTCCTCGCGGCAAGTTTGGAGCAAACATGAAGGGTATCCCGGCGACGCGCGCTACCGCGATTTCTACCGCGACGTCGGTTTCGATCTCGATTTTGACTACGTAAGACCGTATTTGCCGTCACCGGAAAATCGCGGGTTCACAGGCATCAAGTATTACCGCATCACCGGCGGAGCAGGGGACAAGGAAATTTATCAACGTGACCGCGCTTTGCAGGCTGCCGCTGAACATGCCGGACATTTTCTGAATGAGCGGATCATGCAAATTCAGCGTGTCGCCGGACTTTTGGATCGTCCGCCGCTCGTCGTCGCGCCCTATGACGCTGAATTATTCGGTCACTGGTGGTATGAAGGGCCGGAATTTCTCGACTTCTTCGCGCGCAAACTTTTTTACGACCAAAAAACCGTCGCGCTCGTCACGCCGGGCGAATATCTGCACCGGCATCCGACAAATCAAATCGCCACCCCGAGCGCGTCCAGTTGGGGTGAGGAAGGCTACTTGCGCGCGTGGCTGAACGAATCGAACGAATGGATTTATCCGCACCTGCAAATTGCGCAGGAACGAATGACCGGCCTCACGCGGAAATTTCCAAAGGCGACTGGTTTGAAAGCGCGCGCGCTGCGCCAGGCCGCGCGCGAATTGCTGCTTGCGCAGGCCAGCGACTGGCCGTTCATTTTGCGTACCGGCACCAGTCCTGATTATGCGCGCCGCCGCGTGAAAGATCATTTGCTCCGCTTTATCGCCCTGCACGATCAACTCACCGCCACGGGCGTGGACGAAAAATGGCTGCGCGAAGTCGAGTCGCGCGACAACCTGTTCCCCAAAGCAGATTGGAATTATTGGAAACAGCGATGAGCGCCGAAGGTTGCCTAACAATCTGAAGCTCGGTCGCGCAGCTGGAAACTTCGCACTTTAGCTCTCCAATCGGTCGTTGCAAACCGGCTGCCAACAAAGAATCAAATCCCGTTCCTCCGAACATCGGGCAGCCTGACCTTCGTTGGAAATATGAACGTGGATATGAGTTGCGCCATTGTGGATTGCAAGAGTTTGTTTCTCAAAACCCTCGAGCCGTTGGCGAAGGTCTCTCGTTTGAGCTATGTAAAGCGGAGTCCAGCTGCCGTCTTCAGATTGTTTGGCATAGATATAATTGGCTGGCTCCGGATTGAAGGAAGCGTCAATGGGATAAATCTCATATTTATATTCCTTGCCGGACTTGCCGGGCCAATTGATATGGAAATCCCCTTCAGCACTCCCCGCACTCTCTGCTTTGTGGCGACGACTTAATAATTTTTTTACCAAGCTCACCCTGTATTGATTAGAACACTTAATAAAAGTTCTGTCAAGTTGTTTTAACCCTATTTATTGGGTGGTGTCGAGGTCTCTGACGATCAAGAGCTTAGACATCCCGATTCATCAGGACGCGCCAAGTTCACGACAACAACAAAACTCAAATCCGCAACAAGACCATCTGCTCCGCTTTATCGCCCTGCACGATTAACTCACCGCCACGAGCGTGGGGACGAAAAATGGCTGCGCGAAGTCGAGTTGCGCGACAACCTTTTTCCCAGAGTGAGTTGGAATTGTTGGAAGTAACTCAATACGAAACCGAAGCCTGTTCTGATGTTGGCGGGATCGGACCGGAAAATGCTCATTGGCGGAGTGGATAAGCACCGGGAGTGCGCGATTCCTGTTCCGTCCAGCCCAGCAACTGCTGGATTTCAGCAGGTAGAGGGACTAATGCCGGCCCCTCAAAGTTCCGGATCAATTCGTAATTATCCAATGCCGGGCATTTGAGGACGGACCCGAAACAATTGGTCAAATACAGGCTATGGGCCTCGAATTCCGGATGCGATTTCCGCATTTCTTCGAGCGTCCTGAACTCGACCTGACAATTGTTGTTGTCCTCCGGACTCCACACGATCAGGGCATGTGCGTCCGCGTCGCCGTTGCGCACATAGACATTCCCGTCAAGCTGTGTGACCTGCGGCTTGGTGAGTTTTCCACACAGTGGTTTCATTTGCTCGAACCGCAGGAGAGGCTTGTAGAACTGTGCGTCCGCTGTCAGCAAATTGCCGACAAAAACGTGTCCCTCGCGTTTGTCCACGTCCGGGCCGGTGCTGGCATGCCAGCCGAAGTGATCGTTGGTCGCGCTTCGATCCGTGCGCTCGAAGGATGCGACGGTGTTGATCAGGGTGTTGTGATAGACGCGGACGTTGGAACTGTTGAGCACGCGGACGCCGTGGTCGCAATTGACGAACACGTTGCCGGCGCAGATCGCGCCCTTGGAGATTTCAAAGAAGAATCCATCAATGGCGTCCTGTACCCAGTTGTTGACGAACACACCGTCAACATTCCCCACATCATACCAGATGCCGTTTGAGTCCGGTTGATCGAGAACGAAGTTGTCGCGGCAGGTGACGCGGTGGCACTGGTCGAAGATTTTCACTGCTCCGGGAAAATATCCGGTGATTTTTCCGACGTTGTTCCGGGTGAAAATGTTTTTCTCCAGGAGGCAATCGGACGAGCTGATGATGTAGATGCCTTCCGTGCCGGTGTCGCTGATGAGACAATGCCGGACGGTCAGTTTGTCTCCGCGGAAGTAACCGGCCACCCGTGAGCAATGGGAAATCGTCACGTCCTCCAGCGTCGTGCCGACCACGTCCTTACCGAAGGTGGCGGGATCGGCCAAGCCTTGGGCCTCCTTGCCTTCTACTTCGAGCGCACGGTAGGCATACTGGGTGAACGTGATGCCGCGAATCACCGGTCCCTTATGGTCCGATGTCTTGTCATGACAGGAGTTGGTCGTCCAAGTGAGCGCGCCGTCGAAAGCAGTGATTTCAACCAAACAGTTTGCCGGATTGATGCCGATGTAAACCTGGTTGGTATTGTAATCAATGTAATACGACTGCTCGTCAACCTCTCCTTCCCAGCCGACTGCCTTCAACTGTTGGCCATCAATGAATACCATGTCGTTGTTGAAACGATAGAGCGGCGTCTTTTTGCCAAAGTGTTCGCGCGACCACCAGTCAGCCGGTTTGGCTGGAAACAGATGCGGCCATGCGATCCGCCACAGGCCGTTGCCCAAGGAGGTCCAATTCGTGGCCACCTGCGTTCCTTTTAAGACCGGATGCTCGTCGGCGTAGGGTTGCAGGGTGATCCCCTGGTTTAACTTCATACCGCCAGCACGGTAGGTTCCACCGCGCAGCACGATCGCATCGCCGGTCACCACCCGCTCCATGGCCGCCTCGATAGTGGTGGGTTGGTCCAGTGTCGTTCCGGGGATATAGTCCTGTCCATCGGGCGCCACGTAATAAATGTGCGCGGCCTCCTTGGGCAGATCATAGTTCTGCTGGATCGGACCATAAGGACCGCCGGAGGGTTGGGCCTGCCCAGTTAATGCCCCAAGCAGAAGGAAAAGAAGAGTGTAACAGATCAAGGGCGACGTATTTGTCGAACCATTCCGCCAAGGGCGGTTCCGGGAGGGTTTTTGTGCGGGGTGCGAGTTCATTTCGGTTTCTTTCAATGGATGATGATAAACAAATTTCACAACCGAGCCAAATTTGCAAAAACAGTGGCTTACTGACAAGTCCCAATGCTGTTTATCGGGATTGGCTCCAGCGCGGTGTTAGGCAGCAGGTCTCGACTCCTCTAAACGTATCTCCGCTTGCTTCTTATTTCCAAATCGAATGCCTGTCACAAGAACAACGACGTAAATCGGGACGAGACAAATCTTGTAAACACCCGGCAGCAGACACATGCCGAGAACAAAAGCAGCGACGAAAACCCAACCAACAATGCTCGCCTTAACCATGAAGGCACGCTCTCGCGGCCCCTTCGTGTTCTTGATGCTGAAATATGTGCCGACCAAACCTCCTAGCACTCCAACGACAGAACCGGCAACACCGCCGACAATTCCTAGATTCATATCTCGCCTTTCATTTTGGACTTTTATGTGATGCCCGTCATGCCGCCTAACGATCCAAAGCTGAGCCACGCCGGGGTTGCGATGTCAACCGCGAAGCGGAACTGAGTGCGCCATCCCGCGTTGCCTGCAGCGATTTGTTAGGTGTCATGCTTGACTTGGCGCGATTGTCTGCCCATCCACCAACAGAGCAAAAACAAGAGGGCGGTAATTGGCGGCAACATACCCAGTCCCGCCACCACTCTCCAATTGATAAAGAATGCCTGAATCAAAAACGCCGCAAGCGTTAAGGCTGCGCCTGCGAGCTCCCATTTCCACGCAAGAGCAAGACCCAGAAGCCAAGCAAACATCAGAGTCAAGCCCATGCGGTCATGCATGGAAAGCGGCCCAGATGGATGCCCTCCCCGGATGCTTTCTAAAAAGCTCCCCACGATCATAATGACCCAGAAAAGAATAATCAGAACGCTGAGTATCCGAGCAATCCACCGAACCGTTTTTACTGCTCTAAATAACACCCAGATGCCCGACAAGCAAATCAGAACTCCAACCGCGGCGACCAAAGTAAGCCACCGCACCACCGCACCAGCATTCGGCGCCAATCCGGGGAAAAAAATCTTAATCTTTCCGCTGACGCTGAAGATGACAAACATAGCCCCAAGCAGAATCAGCAACCATCCGACAGCTTTGATGCGTGTTGTATTCATACCCGCCACTCTATCATGACATGGGCGAATGCCTTAATTGATATTTTATCTCCAGTCATTGATTTTTTCGATGCGTACGCGCAATGCAGCCTAACGTCCAGAGCTCAGGCACGCGGGACCAAAAGCCGTGAACCGCGAAGCGGAACTGGCTTGTCGCGCCATAGCGCAGCGACGGCGGAAGCGGCCATCCCGCGTTGCCTGCAGCGATTTGTTAGGCATACAGGTCAATGTTTATCAGCAATCTCGGCAACAAGTCTCTCAATTTTATCTAGGTCTTCTTCTGTGGCACGCACCAACAATAGACCTTTCTTCTCATTCAAAAATATTGCCGCCTTGTCCTTCTCTAAATCTATGTGCTGCTGCTTAAAAAAGCAAAGTATCAACTGCTGATTGCTCTCGCCATCTTTTGGAGCAATCCGATGCTTCAAGCTGCTGAAAAAAGCGTCAGGTGTAATCTTGAAAATCCGTGTGGACAGTTGTGGCGCAACTTGACTCTGGCTGTTGGTGGGTTCGGCGATGGCTGTCAGGCCAAAAACCAAACTTGCTGCAAGCGCTGTGAATAATGTCTTCATAAAACTGTGGTGGCGCGAAGTATGCCTAACGATCCAAAGCTGCCTGCCGCAGCGTAGCTCGGCAAGAGCGAAGATGGGAGCCACGGCCATCCATCTTCACTCCGAAGCTACGACGGGACACGCCGGCGGCTGGCTCACGACTGCAATCTGGACTCTCAAATTTCATAGCTCAACCGAAATCTCAAGGGGCAGTGGCCTGCTTCATATTACGCATGCGCTTCTGCGCAGTTATCATTTAGACCAGTGGACTCGGCTGCTGCCCGGCATCCTCGGCCTTCGGCCTTTCGCTCTACAAACCAGAGCGAAATTCTTTTCGCACTTTCCCAAAGCGCTCAAATGGCTCCAGCGCGGTGTTAGGCGACTTCGCTGAAATGCCAATACAAACTGACCGCCCCAATAACCGTGCCGACCAAAAAACATCCAGCCAGACCAATAACCAGAGGTGTTGAAAGAAATGCCTGCCCCAAGCTGTTAGCGTGAAGGATCGATGCGTGAATGCCCATCACAAAGCAGAGAGCCATCGAAGCGAACCAAAGTGAATGGCGAAACAGATACGCCACAGTCACTGCTCGCCGCTCCGAGGCAAACCAGTAATCCCGGTGCGGAATATTCTGGAGGCGGTCAGATAAGAACCGACTGAAATAGGAAATCGCCGGAACAAATAACGGAAAGCCAATACCGAAAACAGCCATAAACAGCAAATAGGACGTGCGGTCCATCCAGCCATTCGGCTGACCGCTCGCATCAAAATGAGTGGCAAGGCGTTCAGGCAACTGCAAACCTGACAACGCCAAATAGCTGAAAAAACACAAATACAGCAATCCAAGAATTAGTGCGGGTGTGCGTATAGTTTTCATAACGTGTGCAGTCGCCTAACGACCAAAACTCAGCCACGCCGGATGAATGATGTCAACCGCGAATGCGGAACTGGCCTGTCCGCCCATAGCCTCGGCGACGGCGGAAGACGCCATCCCGCGTTGCCTGCAGCGATTTGTTAGGCATCGTGGCGTTAAACCTTCTCATCCGTGCGCAACGTAGAAAGCTTGCAAAGCCAGAGAGACAAACTGCCCAATATTACCACGGCAAGCACGCTTGGCCATAGTGGCATCACGTGTCCCGCAACAAGCACTTCAGGACGTATCAGCAACCGAGCCAACTGCGCCAAAGTCATCAGCCCAAAAATGGCGCTTGCGATTCGTAATCCAAGAACTTGTGATTTCATATCTGTCTCCTTTCGTTTGTTTGTTTGCAATCAAAGACGTGTAACGATGCCTAACGATCCAAAGCTGAGCCACAGCCACCGGAGCCTGACTCACGCTTGCAATCTGGTGTTTCAAATCTCATAGCTCAATCCAAAACTGAAGGGGCAGTGGCCGTTGGCTCCAGCGCGGTGTTAGGCATCGTGTCTCTCATCTGTCTTCTTTCTTGCCCAATAATTCCGTGTGGTCTTCCAAGTCATCGTGGCAGAAACTGCAACTAGGGCAACGCCAATCAGAACGCCAACAACTCGTCCCCACACGTCTCTATCTGATGAACTCAAACGCGCAATCAAAATACCCGCCACAATCATCGCTCCCAAAATCAGCCAGATGCCCAAAACTACTATCAGCTTCGTATAGGACAATATCGAGCCGTTAAGATGTCCAATTCGTCATGTTCTTGGCGAATAAACCCGATAGTCGTGCATGGTGTGGGTTGTATTGTTCGAACCCCAGTCGTGGTCATTGCGAAGATACACGGTGTTGCCGAAGACCACCGGAGCAGGGTCCGCGGTATAGACATCCGTGATGATCGGGTTTGTTCCCGGCGTTTGACCGAGGGGCACGCAATGGTCCAAAGGTTGCCGCCGCGAATGCTATCGCCACCCCCGCATTCGCGGCTTTTTTAAGGATGCTTTGACACAGGATGATAATCGGTCTATCGGTTGGCGATGACAAGCTTCTGCTTTACGGGTAGCTGACGCGGAAAAATTGCTGCGACGCAGTCCCGCTGTTCGTGTAAGGCGGAGCAGCCGAAATGGGCGCCCACGGGCCAGGCAGATTTGACGCTTGGAGCAACGTGCCCCAACTCCAGGTCACCACCACTTGATTGCCGCCGATGAGCTGGGCGATTGGTGATGGCGGCACGATACCACATAATACGGCGGGATCGAGGGGACCTACTTGGTCGAGGCCCAAGAAGGGGATGACGTATTGCGAGTTGAGGTCCGCGTCTGTGCCATGCCCGCCGTTTTGCTCCGACCAGGCGTCAATAACCGTATTGCTGCACGAATCCTGCCAGATTTGGCGCGTCCATATGTGCGTGGAATTGGTGGGAAATGTCACCGTGGTAGTCAGCGTTGGATTGGTGCTGAAACCTAAGATATCGGTCCATTCCTTGATGGCTTCCAGCTGGTTCGTGTAACTGATGGTGGTATCCGCCGTACCATGCCAAAGCTGGACGCGGGGGCGAGGTCCCGAATATCCTTGGTACATGGCGCGAACTATGTTTCCCCATTGCTGCGGGGTATAGATAACTTGACCATTTGCGCACGGGGAGCTCCACTCACTACTTGGGGAATAATTAACAGCCCAACATCCAGCCGGTACCCCTGAGAACTCTGCACCCGCTTTGAAAACATCAGGATAGACAGCGAGGAGAGCTTCTGTCATCATGGCGCCGGATGAGGTTCCTGTCACATAAACACGATTTTTGTTCGCCTGATACGTGTTTATTGTGTAATTCACCATATGGGCGATCGCTTCAGTGTCACCGCCACCGTTGCGCGTGAGAGAGTTCGTCGACCCTACGTCCCAACAGTTCTTGCTGGTTTGCGGGAAGACCATAATGAAGCCGTACTGATTACATGCCGTTACAATCGCAGACGCCATGCCGAAAATAGCAGAGGCACTCCCTCCACAAAAGTGGCAGACAACCAGGATCGGAGGGTTCGTAACCACGTTGTCCGGCACGTAGATGTACATGCTGATATATGATGGTACCCCGTTGGTACCCCAGTCGTTGGTGACCTTCTGGAGCGACGCTGCCTTCGTTGGCAACGCCGTAAAAAGTCCGAGACAAGCGGCTAGCAGGGAACAGACAACCGTGAGCTTTTTGTTCATGTGGCAAGATCGCCGGAGAATTTTTTTCATTGATTTATCCTTCATATGATTTGTCTATTGGTTTGGGTGGAGTGCGACAGCAAATTAAACTCTCTGCCCCAGTGTTTTTTTGGTTCCAAGCACTCAGCGTCTAAATATAATCCAGCATCACAAGCTTACGCAACAGATTTAGCAGGAAAACGTCACTCGCGTTGTCCTTCGGCGAAAAACAGGAAACGCCAATCTGCATACGCAGCCTAACGTAGAAAGCTGAGCCACCGCCGACTCGCGGCGTGAACCGCGACAGCGGAACAGAAGCACCAACGGCGGTTGGCTCCGGCGACTTGTTAGGCTGCATGGTCAAACTACTCTTCATGGTTCAATGACTTAAATGGATGCTTAAAAATGGATATGGATACTTAACGGCGTAGGTCACGTATATGCTACCTGCAATCCGAGTGCCGTCAAAAGTAAATGGGGCATTTATCGAATGGATTCCGCTTTCGGAACGAGAAACGACAGCCCCGACAATCTGCCCTTCGATGATGAAGTTGGTCTTCATACGGAGCAGCCTCCAAAACCAACCGCGATGTGTTTCCATGACGCTTCCACTCAATTCCGCTCCTCCAACCAGACCCGTCACCTTTCCATCGGCTGAAATATGCAACACGGTCTCAACGTCTTGGACTGCTATCTTCTTTTGCGTAGCCTCCTCATAACTTATCCCGTTGAAATGACTCTTCCCATGCCATTGACCCGCTAGGTCTGAAACTGTGGTCTCGGCTGCCAACAACGTGAAAGCGGGCAACAAGATGGCAAGCATTGTAAGTAATGTAGGGATGCGTGGATTTGTATTCATAGCCGTCACTCTACCAAACTGGCGGCAAACACCTTAATTGATAGTTTTTGTGGTGACATTGATATTTTTGATGCGCGCACAAAGCTGCCTAACGTCCAGAGCTCAGGCACGCGGGACCAAAAGACGTGAACCGCGAAGCGGAACTGGCTTGTCGCGCCATAGCACAGCGACGGCGGAAGCGGCCATCCCGCGTTGCCTGCAGCGATTTGTTAGGTGACCGCGACATTTGTGTGCAACAATAAAAATAAACCCGAAAAGTAAAAGCAAACGAGAGGACGGCTCAGGAACTATTTCAAACTCCATGTTTGGTCCGAACTCGCCCAAATATACCGGATACTCCAGCATAGTTGGAAATGTCAGTCCGGTTAAACTGTCGTCAAATCGAACCGTGTCGAACGTCACCGCAGAATTATAAGTCGGATTGGCACCCTCCCAAGTTCGGCTGATGCCTATTTCATCCACGCTATCTCCGTAAGATGCCCCCAATATATAGTTTTCCCCGGCATTAAGCATCACTGGCGACGTTAAACTGAGAAAACGCCATCCATTGGAACTTGTGCCCGGTGTAATCGTGACCGAAGCAAGCAAGTTCTGATTAGCATCCCAAAGCCCTATGTCGTGATAATCAACAATTCCGTCTCCACCCCAGTCACGTATCCCTAAACTCAGAGACGAAAGCGGTGAACTGCCAACGGTGAATTCGTATCCAACAGTGCGAACATAATTCCCCGCACCATGAACGCCACCCAACGGATCATCGGGGTTTAAAACAAGTAATTCACTACCATAAATTGGACACGTAATGAGCGAAAACCACAATGCTATTGGGAATAATCTTTTTTTCATAAAATTTAACATACGCTTTGGATAGTCACCTAACGATCCAAAGCTGAGCCACGGCCACCGGAGCCTGACTCACGCTTGCAATAATGATGTCCAAGTTTCATCTGATGGTCAAAACTGAAACAGCAGTGGCCGTTGGCTCCAGCGCGATGTTAGGCGGCGTCACACTGGCTATTCAATCAGTTCAATGCCGACTTACGGCCAGCACACCATAGGATCCACGGCATGATTGAACACAGTAGCACAATCAACGTTTTCGGTTCCGGGATACTGTATTCTAAGTTGGCTCCGACATACGATAGCCCGCCTACTGTATAGGGCGGAAAAATAAAACCGGCCCCGTCCGCTGTGTAGCGGCTGTTGAGGTAAGTTACCGCCGGCGACCATGTTTCATAGTGGAGTGTGTCGTTGGCGTAACATAAATCACTCGTGCCAGAAGGATAACTCGCGCCCAGAATGTAATCTACACCCGACTGCAATACGACTGGGCTTACCAGATTCAGGTATTGAAATCCGTTCTCGCTAAAGCCGTTCAGACCGGGCGAGAAATCAGCCTCGGCAAGAAGGGCCCTGCCCGTTGTCCACAATCCAACCGAATGGCTCTGGGAAAAGCCGGGCGTCCCGCTATCGAATAATCCGAGCGAAGTCACGGTGAGCGGGTTGGCCCCAACTTGGAACAAGTTCCCAACAGTGACCGAATCACCACTGAACAAATCACCGGTCCCCGGCGAAGTGATGAGTGGTGTGGCGTCAGTTCGCAGCGTTGTGGATAACGCAAACAGGAGTCCAATGGTCAATAAGCGATGGGGTTTCATAATTTTGAGTGTTTCTTTCGGGTCTTGTTTATACTTGATTGATGATATCATACAACAGGCTAGCCGCCTAACGTTCCAAAGCTGAGCCACGGCCACCGGCGGCCAAGCTCCGAATGCAATAATGACATTCAATCTTCATCGCTCAATCCAAAACTCAAGGGGCAGTGGCCGTTGGCTCCAGCGCGGTGTTAGGCAACTGTGTCATGTCTCGGTAAAAGTAACAACACAAGCGAGACTATCACAAAGACGCCGACAACAACGCACATGGGTATAGGCCCGTAAGCGTTAAAATCAACGATTGTCGTACCGAGGATCAGAAATGCAACCACGCCAACAAATCTGCGCGCCGATTGTGTGCAGCGAAAAAGAGAAATCCCAGCCACAGCACCGGCCAAATACAATAGGCAAAGCAAGGTGGCTAAACAGAAACGTGGCGAGGTTACGACTCGTGGAACGGAAATGACGTCATGCGATAGCTGCCATAATAGCACAAGGCCGGGAATGCCGCAAAAAATTGTCCAAAGTATGCCGAGAATACGTTGTTTTTTCATATAGGTGATTTGACAGGGTTGAATTGTTTTTGTCACGCAACAGTCGCCTAACGATCCAAAGCTGAGCCACCGCCGCCGGAAGCTGACGTGGACTCACCGCCAGCCTTCGGATTACCCGGCGCGTCCGAAGCTGAAGGGGCAGCGGCGGTTGGCTCCAGCGCGGTGTTAGGCGTCATCTCTCGTCCGTTTCCTTCTTGTCTGGGGGCACAGTCGCCCACGCGCCGAGCCGTTTCTGACGTGCCGCCTGCTCCAAACCCTCCAACTTCTGCATATACGCCGACGCCTTCTCGCCACTCGGCAGATTCGGAGCAACGCCCTTGGCCTGCGCCAACCCCTCGCTCACCAACACCTCTGCCAAACTCTTGCCGCCGACTTCAACGATGCCGTAGTAACGAGTCTCCCGACCGCGTCCCGCCGCGCTCGCCCACCGCGTGCGCACAATAAACGGCTCTCGCAACAATTCCTGCACTCGCTCCTTGGCCTGTGCTCCGACCTTCAACGTCTCATCCATCGTGATGCCGTAATGCTCGCTCTGCTGATGCACTCGCTCCGGGTAACTCATCGTCGTCTCCGGTGCGTCCACGTAGTAGAGCCGTAGAGTGAACTCATTCGTGCCGCTGTGCACTCGGAAACTATCACCGTCATTATACTTGCCGGCGATGTATTCGCAATTGGTGAGTGTGACCCACGGCTTGGACTCACTGGCATAACTCGCTCCTGCGATGACACAAAGAAGAAGCGTGATAATCAACGACTGACATGTACGTGTTGTTGACATATGCGCGATGACGCCTAATGATCCAAAGCTGAGCCACGGCCACCGGAAGTCAAGTTCAGACGAAGCCCGAAAACTGACTTGTCGCGCTGTAGCCAAACGAAGGGAGTTGGAAGGCGGAGAAGGAAAGGCAGAAGTCACCCGTCTTCACTGCGTTACGACGCGGCAAGGAAGTTGGAAGTTTTACAGTTGCCACGCGCGAACGGCGGTTTAGAGTGTTCAGCGCTCGAATGAAATTTTCATTGCCCATTTTCGGTCTGGCGTTGCTGTCCATTTTCAACGCCTCGGCGCAGGTTGCCGTGAACTTGACGCTGGAGCAGGAGCAGTTTTTGCCCAGCGAGGCTTTGCCGGTGGCGGTGCACATTGCGAATCGCTCCGGCCAGCCGCTGCACTTGGGGGCGGACACGAATTGGCTGACGTTCAGCGTGGAATCCGCGGATAATTTTATCGTCACCAAAAATTCCGATCCGCCGGTGCAGGGCGAATTTGATTTGGATTCGTCTCAAGTGGCGACCAAGCGTGTGGATTTGGCGCCGTATTTCGCGCTGTCGCGGCCGGGACGTTATCGAATCATCGCAACGGTGCGAATCAAGGATTGGAACGCGGAAGTCAACAGCCCGCCATGCAGCTTCGACGTGATTAACGGCGCGAAATTGTGGTCGCAAGTGTTTGGCATGCCTCTGCCCGCGGGTGTGACGAATCGCCAGCCCGAAGTTCGCAAATATACCCTGGAGGAGGCCAATTATCTGCGCTCGCAACTGCGAATGTATGTGCAGGTGAGCGATGAATCCGGCACGCGCGTTTTCAAAGTCCGCCCGATCGGCCCGATGGTTTCCTTCAGCCAGCCGGAACCGCAATTGGATCGGTTCAGCAATTTGCACGTGCTTTACCAAAGCGGCGCGTCGGCCTTCACTTATTCGGTGATCGATCCAAACGGCGACATTGTCCGGCAGGAAATTTACGATAACCTCGTCAAGGTGCGTCCGCGGTTGCGCGCCGACGATGATGGCAACATCATGGTCTATGGCGGTGTTCGCCGTGTGAAACCCTCTGAAATGCCAGTGATAAAACCGCCGGTTGAATCGGGTGTGCCCGCCAAAAACTAGGCGTGATTCATTACTTCAGTTCCTCACTGGACACCACTTGCGCCTGCATTTGTTTGACGATGGCCCGCACCCGGGCCACGGCGGTGTCCTGCGTCTCGCCTTCGAATGATTTCAATTGAACCCGCACTGCCGCCACCGAATCGCCGTTGCGGTCGGTCAAAGGCATCGTTACCGCAACGGTGCCTATGCCTCGTCCAAAATAAAGTGAGCCGGTGGTGATGGTGGTTTTTTCGGCGTCGGTCCCGGGCTGGCCGATTTCTTTTTCATTCTTGCTGGCAATAATTTGCGGTTCGCCCCTGTCATTCAGCGCATAAATGCGCAACTCCAGAATGCGCGGATACTTTCGCATCATGCCTTGCACAAGCGTTTGAGACATCGGCACGCGCGGCGTGTAGAGGATCGTTGTGTCACCGAAATAACTCACCGCGTCCGACTTCGTCCAAAATCCGATTTTGCCGGCGGCGAATGTGTTGTCATTCAGCGGCGGCATCACCAAATGATCGTCGAGCCAGCAGGTAATTTGATTTCCCTGGCACTGCACCGTCAGCGCATGCCAGACGCCGGTGGAAATGTTCGTATCCGGACCGACGAAATTGCCGCGCACACCGTCCACGACCTTGTAAAAGCGCAGATTATGCCCCAGTGCGCTGGCGCGGATGACGTAAAAATTCGATTGATTTTGGAAATGAAACACAACGCCCGCCATTTGCTCCAGACCGCCGCCGGCGATTTTAAATTGCGTTGTCACCTTGAAATCCTTGAAGGTCTCCTTGTCGTAAATCAGCATTGGAAACCGGTCGTCGGTCGGGTCTTGGCTGAGTTGGGCAAGCACGCCGCGCCGGTTGAAAGTGGGCGTTTGCGACGTCAACGGCGCAAATGCCGAGGGTACTTCGTCCATGATAACTTCCCAA
>Ga0187862_10002221_pt1 | contig 19857 bp, 23 predicted proteins | sample June2016WEW_10_1_FD_133003 | JGI IMG/M metagenome (GOLD analysis project Ga0187862, IMG submission 133003) | Peatland microbial communities from SPRUCE experiment site at the Marcell Experimental Forest, Minnesota, USA - June2016WEW_10_150 | ecosystem: Environmental > Terrestrial > Soil >...
ACTACAAGACCCCCGAGGGCGCGAACCACCTGCGGGGGATCTTCGAGTGGTGCGAGGGCGAGAGCTACCACCGGTACTCCGGATGGATGCGGATGATGAGCCAGGCCGTCCTCTTCGACTCCGCGGAAGAGGAGGCCAAGATCAGCGACCTCCACCGGGTCCTGAAGGACGTCGTCGTGCAGTGGTACGGCGCCCACCTCGAACGGACTCCCGAGAAGTTCATCGAGCACCTGAAGGAGAAGTACCCGAAGGGTGCTTCGTACGCCAAGGAATCCTACCGGTAGTCGGTCGGGCGACATCCCCCGCCGCCGCGCGCCGTGGCCGCCCCGAGTCGCACCGTCGCTGCGCCGGCGCGACGCTCGTTGAGAGACTTGAAATAAGCCCGTCCACCTCCGCGAACGTCGGGCGTCCCGGGCTCGCGGCGTCTCGGCGCCGGGGGTCCGTTCGCCGGTGAGGAACGGTGGCGGGCAACCTTCGGGAGCATCTCGTCGCCTACTTCCAGGAGCACCAGAAGCTCGTGGAGGCCGGGGCCCTCGAGCTCCTCCTCGACCATTCCCATCCGCTCGTCCTGTCGCGCGAGGTCATCGAACGCTCGGGAGCCTTCAGCCCGTTCGTCACCCGCGAGATGGTGGAGACCGTGCTCGCGGAGGACCACGTTCCCGGTCCGCGGGTCCGGGGCCCGGCCGATCGTGCGCCCGGCCCCCGCGACGTCGCCCCCGGTGGCGCCGCCCTCCCGTTCCGCCTGATCGCGGACGGATACTCCGGACCCCCGAGCGGCGACACGCCGCTCCTCGCGTACTCGGCGCTCTTCCACTCCCGCTACCGCTCGCTCTCCCGGCTCCTCCGCGGCCGCCCGGGCCTGGAAAACCTCCGCCCGATCAAGGAGCTGCGCATCACCGACGGCACGTCCTCGGTGATCGGGTTGGTCCGCGACGTCCGGGAGACCCCGCAGCGCCACCATCTCATCCTGACGGTGGACGACGACACCGGATCGCTCGAGGTCCTCATCCCCAAGGGCTCTCCGGGGGGACGGCTCACGATCCTTCCCGACGAGGTGCTCGGCCTCCGGCTCGAGTTCGGCAAGGAGGCCCGTCGGCTCCCCCGCGTGGCCGCGGTCGAGCGTCCCGATATCCCTCCCACCCGTACGGTGGGTCGCTCGCGTCGTCCCTCCCGGGCCCTCTTCCTTTCCGACCTCCACATCGGCAGCCGCTCCTTCCTATCGGAGGACTGGGGCCATCTCGCGGAGTTCCTCCACGGCCATGGTCCGCACGGAGAGCTCGCCGCCTCGATAGACCACGTCGTCGTGGCGGGCGACCTGGTCGACGGGATCGGCATCTACCCGCGACAGGAGAAGGACCTCGCGATCGCGGACGTGGTGGAGCAGTACGCGGAGCTCGGGCGCCGGCTGAAGGAGCTGCCGGATCGCCTCACCCTCGTCGTGATCCCCGGCAACCATGACGCCGTCTGTCCCGCGGAACCCCAACCCGCCCTGCCCACCAACCGCACGACGTCCCTCGGCCCGAACGTGCGGATCCTCTCGAACCCTTCGACGTTCGCCCTCGAGGGGGTGGTCGTCTCGGCGTACCATGGCCGGAGCTTTGACGACCTCATCCCCGCGATCCCGGGCGCCTCCTACTCGCGGCCCACCGAGGTGATGAAGCGGATGCTCCAGATGCGGCACCTCGCCCCGATCTACGGGGACCGGACCCCGATCGCTCCGTGCGGCCGGGACGGGCTCATCCTCGACCCCGCCCCCGACATCCTCGTCACGGGCCACTCCCACACGTACGGGGTCGACCGCTACCGGGGCGTCCTGCTGCTCAACGCCTCGACCTGGCAGGCCGAGACGGAGTACCAGCGGATGCGCAACATCGTGCCGGTGCCGGCGCGGGCGGCCCTGGTCGACCTCGCGAGCTTCGGCGTCCAGACCCTCGACTTCTCCGACGGGGACCCCCAGGTGTCGGAGGCCGCCGCGTGAGCCCGTACTCGATCGAGCCGATCCGGGCGGTCGGCCCGGTTCGGCTGGTGATCGTCACGTACCCGTCCCACGACGCCGCGGTCGCGGCCGTCACGGCCGCGGTGGAGCGGCGGCTCGCCGCGTGCGGCAACATCCTGCCGGCCGAGTCGCGCTACCTCTGGCGGGGCCGGGTCGAGGCGCACTCGGAGGCGTTCGTCGTCTTCAAGACGGTCCCGAAGAAGGTCGGCGCGCTGTTCGAGTTCCTCGGTTCGGGCCACCCGTACTCCGTCCCCGAGATCGTCGAGGTCGACGTCCCGCGGGTCGATCCCCGCTACCTGCGCTACCTCTCGCTGACCCTCGACCAGGACGCCCCGCCGCCGCCGTTGGGCGGAGGGTTCATTCGTCGGGAAGCACCGCGAGCCCGGGCAGCTCGAGACCCTGGACGAACTCGAGGGCCGCCCCACCGCCGGTCGACACGAACTGGAAGCCACCGGTGACCCCGAGGTCCTGCGCGAGGCGGGCGGAGTCTCCACCGGCCGCGACGTGGTACCCTCCGATCGACCCTAGCGCACCCAGTACGGCCCGGGTGCCCTCTGCGAAGCGGGGGTCCTCGGCCCGCCCGAGCGGTCCGTTCCAGAAGACCGTCCTCGACCCCGCGAGCGCGTCGATGAACCGCGCGCGCGTCGCGGGCCCGATATCCTGAACGACGGCGTCGGCGGGGACCTCCGCGAGCGGGTACGTCTCGGCCTCGGTGCGGCCCGGCCGGTCCACGACCACGTCGGTCGGCAGGAGGACCTCGGTGTGGGCGGCCTGGGCGGCCCGGAGGAAGTCGGCGACCGCGGATTCCAGGCCCGATTGGGGCGACGTGGCACCGAGCGAGGCCCCGGCGGCGCTCAGGAACGGGTTCGCGAGCGCTCCCCCGATCAGCAGCCGGTCCGAGCGCCCGAGGAAGCTCGTCAAGAGCGGGAGCTTGTCCTTCACCTTCGCGCCGCCGACGACCACGACGTAGGGGTGGTCGGGCGAACCGACCAGCCGGGAAAGCTCGCGGATCTCGCGTTCGACGAGGAGTCCCGCGAAGGACGGGAGCCGCCGGGGGACCCCGACGGTCGAGGCATGGGCGCGGTGGACGGTCCCGAACGCGTCCTCGATGAACACCTCCCCCAAGCGGGCGAGCTGGGCCGCGAACGACGGGTCGTTCGCTTCCTCCCCGGGGTGGAAGCGCAGGTTCTCGAGCAGGAGGAATTGGCCGTTCTGGAGGCGGGCGGAGAGCTCGAGCGCCTCGATACCGACCACGTCGCCGGCGAGGGGGACCGGCTGGCCCAGGAGCGCGCTGAGACGGTGGGCGACCGGTCGGAGACTGAACCGGGGGTCCCGGTGGCCCTCCGGGCGGCCGAGGTGGGACATGAGGATCGTTCGTGCGCCCGCGGCCCGGAGGTGGTTGAGGGTCGGGAGGGCCTCGACGATCCGCCGGTCGTCGGCGACCTGGCCGTTCGGTTCCTGAGGGACGTTGAAGTCGACGCGCACGAGGACCCGTCGGCCGTGGACCGGGGCCGATTGCATCCCCCGCTTCGCCATGGGCTCCTGTCCCGCGACGTGCCGGGACCTATGACGGTTGTCCCCGGGCAGAGGCGCCCCCGGGCGAACGGGCCCGGATCGCATCGACGGCCTTCCGGGTCGCCGGAAGGTCGAGCTCCTTCGCCGTGCCGCGCCGCAGGATCTCCCCGGAGATCGCCTGGATCTCGGTGCGGCGGCCCCGGTCGACGTCCTGGAGCATGCTGGACCGGTTCTCCGCCGTCGCCCGCAGTACCCGGTCGAGGTCCGCGCGGACCTCCTTTTCCTTGAAATCGAACCCGCAGGCGCGCGCGGTCGCGAGCGCCTCCTCCAGGAGCGCGATCGACTCGGTCCGGTACGGCTCCTCGAGGAGGCGCCCGTTCGGCACCCCGTGCAGCGCGGTCACGGGGTTGACGGCCGCGTTGAGGAGCGCCTTCCGCCAGACCTCCCGCTCGAGGTCGTCCACGATGCGGACGGGAACGTCGGTGCCGTGGAACAGCCGGACGAGCGTCCGCGACGCGGTCGCGGACGGACCGCGGGCGCGGCCGAGGACGAGCTCTCCGTTCCCCGCGGCACGCACCTCGCCCGGACCGAGGAGCGTCGCCGGGATCGTGTTCACCGCACGGACGACCCAACGGTCGGTGTCGGGCCAACCGCCCGCGGCGAGGGAGGCTCGGACCGGGTCCTCGACCCCGAGCCCGTTCTGGGGAAGCAGGGTCGGCACCGGCGAGGGCACCTCGATCGCGAGGAGGCCCGCGGACGCGGGAAGGTCGAACGTCTTCGCTGTCAGGAGGACCCCCTCGGGCTCGAAGTCGGGAGGGACGGCGGTCTCCGCGCGCAGGGCAACGGTCTCGACCAGGCTTCCCGTGATCCGGAGCCCGGACTCCCGGATCGCCGCGGCGTGGTCGGCGCGGGCGACGAGCAGGACGTCGTGGCCCGCGTGGGCGAGCGAAGCGCCGAGGAGGCTGCCGATGGCCCCGGCGGCGAACACCACGATCCGCACGGCGCCCCCGTGCCTAGCCGAGCCGTCGGATGAGGTCGGAGAGCCCCGCCGCCTTGCCCCAGTCCCGGCGGAGCAGGGAGAGGAGGCTCTCGTAGTAGCGGACCTGGTCGCGCGCCTGGCGGTACTTGAGCAGGATGTACCGCTCCTCCCGCTTCAGCCGGTCGATCTCCGCGAGGAGCTCCCGCTCGCTCGCGCGGAGGGTATCGACCTTATCGGTAAGTGAGAGGGATCCCCTGCCGGGCATCCATCCTCCCGGGCTGCGGCCGCCCACCGAACTCCACGACCGCGTCGGCGGCCACTTGCAGCCGTGCGATCTCCTGGCGGATGCGGTGGAGACGGGTCTCCACCCGGCGCCGCTGGGTCCGGAGCTCGCCGAGCGTCCGGTCCAGCAGGTCCATCCGCCGCCGCCACTTTTCCCGCTCCTGGACGTTGAGCAGGACGGACTCGGTGTCGACCATGCCGGGGTCGGAGGAGCCCCGCCCGAGAATCAACCTTTCGCTCCAGCCGGCCCCCGTTCCCGGGGCGGAGGAGAGAGGCTAAAGGCGGGAGACGGGTGAACGCGGCGAGCGGGTTTTCTATGACGGGTCTCGAGAAGGTCGTCGTGCTCGGAGCCGGGAATATTGGCGGATCGCTGGCCCAACGTCTGGCCGAGATGGACCTGGCGCGGGAGGTCGCGCTGATCGACATCGTGGAGGGCCTGCCGCAGGGGAAGGCGCTCGACATCCAGGAGTCGGCCCCGATCCTCGGGTTCAGCACCCGGGTCACCGGGTCGACCTCGCTGGACGCCCTCGCCGGGGCCGACGTGGTCGTCGAGACGGCGGGCCTCGCACGGAAGCCGGGGATGAGCCGCTCGGACCTGCTCACGAAGAACGCGTCGATCGTCCGGGGTCATGCGGAAGCGGTCCGTTCGAAGGCGCCGAACGCGACCGTGATCGTCGTGACGAACCCGGTGGACGTCATGACCTACTGGTTCCGGAAGATCGTGGGGTTCCCTCCCGCACGCGTGTTCGGCGAGTCCGGCACCCTCGACACCGCCCGGTTCCGCTGGTTCGTCGCCGAGGCGCTGAACGTCGCCCCGAGGGACGTCACCGGCTTCGTCCTCGGGAGCCACGGGGACACGATGGTTCCGGTGCTCTCCCTCACCAGCGTCTCCGGGGTGCCGCTGCAGAAACTGCTCCCCGCCGACAAGCTCGCCGCGATCGTCCAACGCTCCAAGCAGGGCGGCGGGGAGATCGTCAACCTCCTCAAGACCGGGAGCGCGTTCTACGCGCCCACGGCGTCCCAGGCTGAGCTGGTCCGGGCGATCGCCCGGGACGAGCACCGTCTCCTGTCCGCGAGCGTCCACCTGGACGGAGAGTTCGGCGAGCGGGACGTTTACATCGGGGTCCCGGCGGTCCTCGGACGGGCCGGCGTCGAACGGGTCGTGCAGGTCGAGCTGACGCCCGAGGAGCGGACCGGCTTCGCCGCCAGCGTGGCCGCGGTCCGGGACGACCTCCGCATCCTTTCGGAGCTCCCGCCCTAGGGGCCTGGGCCGATGACCGAACCCTCCCCCTCCCCGCCCTCCGCGGCCCCGGGGTTCATCGAGATCAAACGCCGGCTCGGCACCCTCCGCTACACCACCGATTCCAAGGAGCATGCGCACATCACCGTCAAGCCCGAGATCTGCTCCAAGTGTCCCCACTCGTTCTGCACGTTCGTCTGCCCGGCGAAGTGCTACGAGCGGATCGAGGGCCGCCTCGTCTTCCGCTATGAGGACTGCGTCGAGTGCGGGGCCTGCGACATCGCCTGCGACCAGGGGTCGGTCACGTGGAACTTCCCGCGGGGCCCGTACGGCGTGAAGTACACCTACGGATAGGGCGGACCGACCCGACAGGGCCCCGGCGACCGCGGGGCAGCGTTCCACTCAAGGCTCACCTTAAAACCCCGACCGCGGACTTTGAACGGCGGAGCCGGGTCTACGCCGAGCGCAAGTTCTACCGCCGAGTCCTCCCACCTGTTCCCGTACCGCGTACGGCCGGGCCAGGACCGTATCCTCTCCGAGGTCGCGGAGGTCGCCCAGCGGGGTGGTCCCCTCCTCATCAATGCGCCGACGGGCAGCGGGAAGACGGTGGCGACCCTCGCCCCCCTCCTCGAACACGCCGAGGCCGCGGACCACAAGATCCTCTACCTCGTCCGGACCCACTCCCAGGAGGTTCAGGTCCTCCACGAGGCCCGCACGATCGCCCACCGGCTCGACCGGCCGCTGTTCGCCGTCGGCCTGCAGGGCCGCGCCCGCCGCTGCTTCCTCCTGGAGAACGTCGCCGAGGTGAAGGGGGCGACCGCCGAGGAGCACGGGAAGCTATGCGCGGACCGCAAGCGGACCACCGAACGGGCGATGGCGGGTGAGGCGCCCCTGGTCCCCGCTCCAGAGCTCCCCGAGGGCGGCGAGATCGACCTCACCGACCTGGACGGCTGCCCGTACTACGCCCGCGTCCTCCAGACGGACGTGGAGAGCGTCGTGGAACGGTTCGGGGCGAAGCTCCCGACCCCGGGCGAGTTCGACAAGTTCGCGCGGGAGGAGAACCTGTGCGCCTACGAGCTCGCGAAACGCCTTGTCCCCCGCTCCCGGGTCGTGACCGCGCCCTACGCCTTCTTCTTCCACCCGCACATCCGCAAGGCCCTCTACCGTTGGATGGACCTCACGCCGGACCGCGTGGACCTCGTGATCGACGAGGCGCACAACCTCCCGGGGCACCTGCGGGACCTCGCGACCGTCTCGCTCCCGCAGGAATCGGTGCGCCGGGCGCGGAGCGAGGTCGCGGAGCGGGGCGATTTCCAGCTCCCGGACGGACCGAGCGCGACCCGCCTGCTCGACATCGTCGGGGCGGCGGTGGAAGAGCTCGTCCACGCCCTCGTGCGCGAGGATGACGCCGTCCTGCCGCCCTCGGTGTTCGAGGACGCGCTCCTCACGGCCCTCGGCGGGACCACCCACCGACTCGACACCTGGCTCGGGGCGCTCGCCACGTGGGGGGAGAACCTGCGGGAGGAGCGCCGTCGCGAACGCCACCTTCCCCGCTCCTGGGCGCACACCGTGGCCCTGACGCTCCTCTCCTGGCCCCAGCTCGAACCCCCGGCGTACGTGAAGGTCGCGACCCGGACCCCTCGGCCGGCGCTGGAGGCGTACGCGCTGGATGCCTCCATGCCGGCGCAAGGGATCCTCGAATGCCACACCTCGATCCACCTCTCGGGCACCCTGGCGCCGCTCGAGGAGTACCGGGACGCCCTCGGCCTGGGGGCCGACGCCCGGCTGCTCGAGGTCCCCTCCCACTTCCCTCCGGAGAACCGGAGGTACCTGTACGACCCGACGGTGACGACCCGGTTCGAGGACCTCCGCCAGGACCCCCATGCGGTGGCCCGCCTTGCGGATCGGCTGGTCGAGGTCCTCTCCTGCCTGCCGGTCAAGACGGCCGTCTTCTTCCCCAGCTTTGACCTCCTCCAGCGGGTGCTGGACGCCGGGCTCCAGACCGCGCTCCCGGGCAACGTCTTCGTCGAGTTCTCGAAGATGCCGACCGGCGACCTCTGGCGCTCGATCGAGGGATGGAAGCGCGATCCGGAGGGCACGGTGCTGCTCGGAGTCGCCGGAGGCCGGCTCGCCGAGGGGATCGACTACCCGGACGAGGAGCTGGAGGCGGTGGTGATGGTCGGGATCCCGTACCCGAAGCCGACCGCCAAGCGCGCCGCTCTGCGGGAGTTCCTCGATTCGACCACCGGGCGAGGGTGGGAGTACACGGTCGAAGCCCCGGCGGCCCGCGCGATCGTCCAGGCCTGCGGCCGGATGATCCGATCGGAGAACGACCGAGGCCTCGCCATCATCCTCGACAAGCGGACCCCGGCGTTCGCGAAATGGCTGCCCGGGCTCGAACCGATTCACGACCTGGCCGCGACCACCCGGAGCTTCTACGGGGGCCGGCGGGCGCGGTGGTCGGCCGCCGCGGGCCGGAACGCCCCGCCGCGCCCGTCCGACCCGACCCCGCCTCCTCCATAATGGATAAGAGGCGCCGGGGCCGCTCGTCCGTTCGTGATCATCACCCGCACCCCCCTCCGGATCAGTTTCGCGGGCGGGGGTACCGACCTTCCCTCCTTTTACCGGCACCACGGCGGGGGGGCCGTCGCCAGCGCGGCGATCGACCGGTACATCCACGTCATCGTGAACGAGAAGTTCGACAAGTCGATCCGCGTCGCGTACTCCCGGACGGAGAACGTCGACCACCTGGAGCACCTCCAGCACCCGATCGTGAAGGAGGCGATGCGGCTCACGGGGGTCCACGACTCCGTCGAGATCCACACGATCGCCGACATTCCGTCGGAAGGGACCGGGCTCGGCTCCTCCTCGACGTTCACGGTCGGTCTCCTCAACGCCCTGCACGCGTTCCGCGGGGTTCTCAAGGGACCCGCCGAGCTCGCCGAGGAGGCGTGCAGCATCGAGATCGACCGTCTCGGCGGAGCGTTGGGCCGTCAGGACGACTACATCGCGGCCTTCGGTGGGGTCGACTACTTCGAGTTCCGGCCGGACGACACCGTCCGGGCGTCGCCGATCCCGCTGTCGAATCTCCACCGCGAGGGCCTGTCGGACCACCTCTCCCTGTTCTACACCGGCGTCACCCGCCGCGCCGAGGGGATCCTCAAGACCCAGAGCGAGCGGACCACCGCCAACCTGGACGCCCTCCTGCGGATGCGGGACCTCGCCGGTGCGGCGCGGGACGCGATCATCCGGGCGGACTGGGCGGCGTTGGGCGAGACCCTGGACGAGGGCTGGCGGCTGAAGCGGGGCCTCGCGGAGGGGATCACGACCCCGGAGATCGACGTCCAGTACGCGGCCGCCCGGGCCGCCGGGGCCTACGGAGGGAAGATCACCGGCGCGGGCGGCGGGGGTTTTCTTCTCCTCCTGCACCCCCCCGAGGCTAGCCATCAAATAGCGGCCGCCCTCTCTCCGATGCAGCGGCTCGCGGTTCGGATCACTCCGGAGGGGTCGCGGATACTCTTCGTGGGACGATGACCGAGATTCCGGCGCTCGAACCGTACCTCCGGGCCTACGTGGCCGAGACCCGTGCCGCGCTGGAAGCCCCCTACCTCCTCGAGGCGCTCGGCCGGATCGTCCCGATCTTCCTCCGGGCCCGCGAGGAGGACCGCACGATCTTCTTCCTGGGGAACGGCGGGAGCGCCTCGACCGCCTCCCATTTCGTCGTCGACATCGCCAAGGGGACCCGCCCATCCCTCACGCCCGGTCCCCTGACCCAGCGGTTCCGCTGCGTCGCCCTGAATGACAACGTACCCAGCGTGATGGCGTGGGCGAACGACGCGGACTACTCGCGCGTCTTTTCCGAGCAGCTGCGGAGCCTCGCCGTCCCCGGCGACGTCGTGGTCGCGATCTCGGGAAGCGGCAACTCCCCGAACGTGGTCGAGGCGGTCCGCGTCGCACGGGAGATGCACCTCACGACGATCGGGCTCACCGGGATCGGAGGCGGGAAGCTGAAGGAGATGGCGGACGTGGCGCTGGTGGTCCCGTCCCAGAGCATGCAACACACCGAGGACCTGCACCTGATCGTCCTCCATTTCCTCATGGCGTTCCTCCGCGACCAGCAGCCTCCGCGGGCGTGATGACGGTCCGCGTCCGGGACTACATGGTGCTCGAGGTCGAGCACATCCAGCGGACCGCCCATATCCGCGAGGCGATCGAGCGCCTCTCGAAGAGCCGGCACCACGGGCTTCCCGTGACGGACAAGGCGGGCAAGCTGGTCGGCTTCGTCAGCGCGAAGGAACTCCTCCGCCACGCCTCCGAGGGTGCCCACCCGCTCTCGAGCATCATCCGGCCCGGGACGATCACCGCCTCCCCCGACACCGCCCTGGACGACGCGGCCCGGATCATGTTCCGCTACGGCCTGCGCGACCTTCCGATCATCGACGAGGACGGGCGGTTGTGCGGGGTACTCTCGAACCTCGACATCGTCCGGTCCCACTTCGAGCGCGCGTCGCCGGCGAAGGCGGACACGCTGAAGACCCTCCTATCCGACCGCTACCACCTCCCGTTCTCGATCCACCGGGGGCTCGTCCCGATCGAGCGCCTCACCCCGACGCAGTGGAAGGTCTTCGAGGACGAACTCGAGGGTCGCCGCTACGAGCTCGAGCGCGGGTTCGCCGAGCCGGTGCTCGTGGTACAGAAAGGGGAGGCCTGGATCCTGGTCGACGGTCACCACCGGGCGCTCGCGGCGCGGGAGATGGGCCTCGCCCAGCTCCAGGCGTTCGTCCTAACCTGCGACCGACCGGAGGAGTTCGCCCGGCAGGAGACCGGCTTCGAGCGGCTGGCGAACGACCACCATCTCCGGACCGTCGACGACATCGAGATCGACCGCAGCACCCACCATCCCCTGCTCGAGGTCACGACCCAGCTGCTCCGTAGGGTCGAGCCGGCCCCGACCCGGGGGCTCTCCGAGCCGTAGGGCCGGACCCCGAGTGCCGGTTCGGACCGGGGGCATAAGAGAGCGGCCCGGGTCCTCGTGCGCGAGGCCGGATGAACCTGGTTCCGCCCCTGGACGTCACGACCGCGTTCCTGCCGTTCGCGATCGTCGCCATCGCGATGGTGGGCGTGGCCGTCTTCGTCCTCACGCAGATCCTGCCCCGGAACGGCGGGCCGATCGCGCTCACCGCGATGACGATCGGGCTCGCGGTCCTCGGCGGGGGGAGCATCCTCATCCTCGCGCTCCTGTACGTCTTCATCGACCCGAACGGGACGACCGCGTGGACCTGGGTCCTGGTCGCGTTCAACTTCATGATGATGGGCCCCGCGGGGCTCTGGTTCGTCAGCCTCATCGTGTTCCGGGACCGGAACGTCGACCCGCGCAGCTGGGTCTGGCCCGCCGCCCTTGCGCTCGTCACGGTCGGCTCGGAGGTGATGATGGGGGTCCTGTTCGCGGTCGGAGGAGGGAACGCCCCGGCGACGTTCACCGGAGCGCTCGCCCTCGGGCTCTCCTCCATCTGGTTCGACTGGTCGATGGCGGTCGTGATGGTCGCGCTGCTGTTCTGGCTGCCCCTCTCCGAGCTTGTCCGTTGGTCGCTGGTGGCGCTCACCGCCGCCGCGGTCCTCGCTCCGTGGGTGGTCGCGGTCCCGCTGGTCGGGGCGGCGGGGATGGCCGTGCTCATGACGACGGCGTTCGGGCTGCTCTACCGGCGCCTGTCCCGTAGGGGGTCGCTTCGCGCGGTCGACCTGAGGATCCCGCTCGGCCTGGCGCTCGCCTTCGCGGTCATGATCGTGGCCCAGGTGGCGATCGTGACCTCTCCCGGGTCCCAGGGGGCGGCGATCGCCTTCGGAGGTACGATGGCGCTCGTGATGGGGATCGAGGTCGCGTTCGTCGTGCGCAGTTCGCGGGATTCGTACCACACCGATATCAAGCGCGTCCAGGTCGCTCGGCCGTCAGGAGCCGTGTGAACGACCGAGTCGCCCGTCGCCCCGTCCGCCCGCTGCGGCGGGCGGCTCCCTGGTTCATCGCCGCCCTGGTGCTCGCCACGGTCGGGCTGCCCGCCGCGGCCGGAGCGTTCGGCCACCTCCCGAGCGCTCCGCTGATCGGCTACGCCCGCCCGGCCAACGGGACGGCCAACGCGACGACCCTGCGGGTCAACATGACCGACACCCCCCGGTTCGCGCCCCAGTTCCTCGCCGCCCCCTCCGGGTCCGCCGTGACCTTCCACCTGGTGAACCAGGGGTCGATCACCCACACCTTCACGCTGGTCGCCCAGCCGAAGGTCCAGCTCAATTCGAGCTGGACGCCCGGGCAGCTCGACCAGTACTTCGCGAAGAACGGCTCGCTCGCGAACGTCTCCGTGCCGGCGGGGGGAGAGGCGAACCAGACGGTCGACTTCAACGCGTCCACGGCGTTCGATTCGTTCGAGTTCGTCTCCGTCGTACCGTACCAGTTCCAGGCCGGGATGTTCGGCTTCCTCAACCTCACCTCGACCGCCCCCGGCCTCCTCTCCTCGGAGAACACGACCGACTCCTACCAGTTCCTGCCGGCCGTGCTGGTGGCGAACTCGACCCACTACCCGTTCAACCTGGACGTGCTGGTGATGAACACCGGCAACCTCGGCCACACGTTCACGCTGGCCGGGCAGACGAACGTGACGCTCACCCCGGCGACCTACCAATCCTACTTTGCCGCGCATCCCCCGCTCGTCAACGTCAACGTCCCGAGCGGCGCCGGCTCGACCGTATGGGCCAACTTCACGATCGGAGGTCCCGGCGTCTACCAGTACCTCTGCGAGGTCAGCGGCCATTTCGCCAACGGGATGACCGGATTCCTGTACGTCGGGGTTGCCCCACCGCCCCAGCCTGCTGCTCCCAGCACCGCGATCGTCGAGAGCTGGGTGCTCGTCGGGTCGGGGGTCCTCCTCGGGTTCGGAATTCTCGTGGCCGTGGTCGCGACGTACCTCGGACGATTCCCGGTGACCCCTCGCGACGAATCCGAGCACCACTGACACCGGACCGACGAGCGTTCCCCGGTCCGAGGTGCCGTGCGCGTGACTCGGGGCGCGACCACCGGTGGGCGGACGGTTTCCTGCCGGAGAATTGACGAAGAACGGGCCCAAGGGTCTATCCACGACCCAGTTACGATCCGCTCAGACGACGTCGAGGAACGAGCGCATCGTGCCGTGGAATGTTCCGCAGAACTCGGTGCACTGGATCAGGTAGGCCGTGCCGGGAGAGACCGTCGGCACGGAGAAGGCGAACATGTTCACGCGTCCGGGGATCGCATCGATCCGCACTCCGAGCGCCGGGATGTTGAACGAGTGGACGACGTCGGCGCCGGTCACGTTGATCTGCACCTCGGCCCCCGGTGTAGCCCATAACGCCCCGCCGGAAACGGTGTTCGTGGCCGCGTCATAGTCCGAGTTGAAGCACGTGCCGTTGGCCGGATAGCAGAACTGCCAGTACCATTGGTGGCCGATCACTTCGACGTATTCCGTCGGGTTCGACGGGAGGGAGTCGATGTGGTAGAGAAGTACGGTGGAGTAGGCGGCCACGCCGGCGAGAAGACCCACGACCGCGAGCGTCCACGCGACCTCGAGCTTGTTAACCATAGGGCCTCCGACTCGTCTCGCGGTCCCGCCACTTCCAGATCGCGTAGACGAGGAAACCGAAGGTCACGATCGCGCCCGAAATGCTGATCCCGAGCATGACCCACACCAGGGCGTTCGTCTCCTGGAGGTTCGTGGGCCCGGTGGCGAGGTGCACGAGCGCGCCCAAGGTCGTGGAGGGAAGTGCCATCGGTGAGGGTCGTTCGCGGCCGGGGGGGCCGCGTCCGAGCGAGGGGTGGGGTCGGTCCTACATATGGCCCGCGTTCGTACTGCCGCGCGAGGCCGTTGCGGGGAGGAAGCGCAGGCTCCCCGCGCGTCGTGGCTCCGCTGGGGGAGGTATGTACGCAGGGGCTTTGAACGGAGCCCCCCGTCCTCGCCGACTCGCTGGCATCGGGGGACCGGGATGGAATATCGTGGGCCGGGTAGGGGACCGCTCGCCGTGGCGCTCGCCGTGATTGTCGTGCTCAGCGCGTTCGGGATCGGCACCACCCAGGCGGCGAGCCACCGCGCGGCCGTCGACAACTCTGCCGGATCGACCCTCGCCATCACGGCGTCGGCCGGGTTCGCGTTCAACCCTTCGGGGTTCGGGAACCAGGCGACGAACACCTCCATCGTCGTGACGTTCACCGATGGGGACAACCAAGCGCACACGTTCACCATCGCTTCCCGACAGGGATGGGTCATCCCGACGAGCTACACGGAGGACCAGCTCACGACCTTCTTCACCCAGTACCCACCGCTCTTCAACGTCCAGGCGAACGCCTCTTCCCAGATCGTCGCCAACTTCACCTCGCCCGCCAAGGGATGGTACGAGTTTGTTTGCACCGAGCCGGGCCACTTCCAGTCCGGGATGTACGGGTTCATCGCCTTCGGGGAGGTGCTTCCCTCCAACCTGACCGTGAGTGCCGCTCCGGACGGACCCGGCACCGCCGTGTTCATCATCGTCGGGACGATCGTCGCGCTGACGGTCATCGCCATCGTACTAGGGTTCGTGGTCGGACGCCGCCGCGGGTCGAGCGAGGAGATGCCCCCCGAGCGGCTCGGCTACCCCGAACCGCTGGTTCCGTCGGAACCCGCCCTTCCGCCCGGGGCGCCCCCAAGACACCCCTAAAAACTCAACACAAAGTTGAAAAACCCCTGCCCTTACTTCCTACGAACCTCGTAGTAGGTTAGGGAAATCTCATGGCGTGGGGAGCACCGAACCGAGAGCGCCGCGTACTCAAGGCCGGACACTCATCGATCGCCGTGACGCTGCCCAAACCCTGGGCGGAAGCGATGAACCTCCGACCGGGCGATCTCATCGTGTTCGACCAGAGCGACGACGGGACGCTCTTCCTGAAGCCCGCGCCGGTCCCCGGCGCGGTCGTGGAGGGGACCCCCTTCCTCGTCCAGGCGCGCTCCTTCGACACCCCGGGCGTGCTCCAGCGACTGATCGTCGGCGCGTACCGGGTGGGGCACGACTCCATCGAGATCCGCAGCGACCTGCCGTTCGCGACAGAGCGGGTCGAGGAGCTGCTCGAGGCGGCCCGTGGGCTGCTCGGGGTCTCCGTCGTCTCCCAAGAGCCGACCCGCATCGTCCTGCAGAACTTCATCGACCCGTCCAAGTACGGGCTGCCCCAGCTGGTCGCCCGGATGAAGATGATCCTGGTCGCCTACCTCGAGGAGATGGAGGAGGTCCTCCGCCGTCACGGGCGGAGCCGTCGCCTGCCCACCCTCAATGACGAGGGAAACAAGGTCCTCGCGCTCCTCGTCCGGCAGCTGTTCCTGGCCAGCCGGGACTGGTCGCTCGCACGTCGGATCGGAAGCCCCGACCCCCGCCAACTGCTCGAATGGCGGGTCGTCGTCCACGCCCTCGAAGAGCTTTGTGAGCTGTTCGGGGAGGCGCTCGCGGCCCTCAATGAGGGGGTCCCCGGCCGGAGCGACCCCGCCGCGGATGCGCTCAGTGCGTTCCTGCCCGAGCTCAAGGAGCAGTTGAAGAGCGTCGTCGAGGCCCTGATGCACCCGTCCCTCGACCATGCGTGCGAGGTCTACCACGCCGGGGACATCCTCGGCGACGAGGTCCCCTCGGACGCCGAGCGGAAGGTACCGGCGCTCGGACACCGGGGCGCGCGCCCCGCGGCCCAGCTCTTGCAGCGGGGCGCGGCATGCCTGGGACTGCTCGCCGCGGTCGCGATCGACCGGGCCGTCGCCGCCGGGAACGAGACGATCCTCGTCGAAGCCGCCTGAACCCCCCTTATCTGCGGGGAGTTCGCACCACAGGTACGAGTAGGGTCGCCCGGTACGAACGCCATATCGGCCGACCCTGGGTCCCGCGGCGGGGGAGAGTGTGTTCGACTCAATCGACGACTGGTTGATCATCGCCGTGGTCGCGGGGATCCTGTTCTACGGGTCCTCGAAGATTCCGCAGTTTGCCCATAGTCTCGGACGCTCCGTCGGAGAGTTCAAGAAGGGCCGGCTCGAGGTCGAACGCGAGCTGAAGGCCGAGCAGGCGAACGCGGCCGCCTCCACCGCGACCGCCCCGGCGGTCCGGTCTCCCTAGGATCGTCGGCGAGGCATGCGCGAGCGGGCGATCGATTCGGAGGCCGCGGCGACCCCCCTCGGTCGCCGAACGGCTGCACGGCGGAGGTGGCCGGGTGACTGATGGGCGACCTCGACCGGATCCTGGGGGTCCTCTCGGAGGCCCGACGCCGCCTCGTCCGCATCGCGCTCGTGCTCGGCCCGCTGTTCGGCGCGTTGCTGCTCGTGGAGATCGTGCCGATCCAACTGCACATCGGGGCGTGGTCGATCCCGTTCGGCTACCCCTGGCCCAGCCCGTTCTACAACATCACCGCGCAGGTGTTCCGCTGGATGGTCGCCTGGATGCTTCCGCCGGGCGTCGAGCTGCTGAACGTCGGGGTCGGCGACTCGATCCTCGTCCAGATGGAGATCGGTCTCCTGCTGACGCTCATCTTGGGGATGCCCTGGCTCGTCCACGAGGTGGGGGCGTTCCTCATGCCCGCCCTCCGCAAGAACGAGCGCCAGCTGATCCGCCAGGTGGGGATCCCGGCGACGATCCTGTTCGCCATCGGCACCTCCCTCGGCCTCTTCCTCATCACGCCGTTCACCTTCCTGCTCCTCTTCCGCTACGTCTCGGCGATGGGCCTCGCCCCGGTGCTCGGCGTGCAGGACTTCGTCACGTTCGCCCTCCTCTACTCCCTCGCGTTCGGGGTGGTTTTCGAGCTCCCCGTCTTCGTCTACACGTTGACCCGGCTCGGACTGGTGAAGGCTTCGGCCTGGCGCAAGCACTGGCGCGGCGCGGTCATCGGAGCCCTCCTGTTCGGGATGGTGATCACCCCGGACAACTCGGGCATCACGATGCTCCTCGTGGCGACGCCGATGATCGCCCTCTACCTCGGGGGCGCGTACTTTGCCGGCCGCTGGGAGCGGTCGGCCGACCGCCGGCGGCAGGGCCCGTCCCCGGTGGGGGCGGGGTGAGCTAGCGGGATGGCGCTCTTCTCCGACATGGACTGGGTGATCGTCGCCGCCGTCGCCGCGTTCCTGCTCTTCGGCAAAGGGAACACGGAGGTGCTCCGGACGATGGGCCGCTGGTACGGCCGCGCCGGACGCATCAAACAGGACCTTCTCGCCGAGTTCACGAAGGCCGCCGACCTCCCCGCGCCCGGCACGCCGGGCCAGGTCTCGTTCCGTTCCGCCCTCCTCGGCCTGGACCCACCGGTCGCCCACGTCAGCGGGATCCCTGCCGCCGTGACGACCGCGCCGGGACTTCCGGTCGCACCGTCGCCCTACCCGGGCGGGATCCCCTGGACCGGAGGATACCCCACGCCGACCTGGTCGATGACCGTGCCCGCCACGGCCGACCCCAGCGAGGTGACCCGATGAGCTTCACTCCGGACCAGATCGTGACCATGACCGAGATCCTCGTGATCCTCATGGGCATCGGGATCACCTGGGCGGTCTACTACGGCAGCGAGAACGCGGAGTTGCCGGGGGATGCGACCGTGCCCGACCCCGCCGAGGTCGACGACGCCCACCCCGACACCACCGGGAGGTCGCTGTGACGTTCGAGCCCGGAGGATGTGCGGACTCCTGTTCGTTCTCCGCCGGCCGACACGGGCCCCTCGAATTTCCGGTGGGGCAGATCCATCGCGTCGCCCGCGTCCAGGACACGGGGGCCGACGACGTCGACGAGACCCGCCGCAACGTGCTGAAGCTCGCGGGCGTCGGCGCGATCATCCTCGCGGGAGGCGGCCTCGGCGCGGCCGCGGTCCAGTACGTCCAGCCTCCGTCCGTTGGGCTGTCAAGCTACCCGAAGACCCAGCTCATCGACGTCGACGGCAAGCCCCTCACCGTCGCAAGCGTCGAGAGCGAGTACAACGTCGGGACCAGCGACCTGTTCCTGTTCAACTACCCGCTCCGGAACGAGCCGAACTTCCTGCTCAACCTCTCCCCGATCAACGGACAGGCCCCCTCCTCCTCGAACCCCGGAATGTGGAACGCGCCCTACGGCGTCGGGACCAACCAGTCCATCGTGGCGTACAGTGCCATCTGCCAGCACCTGGGCTGCCCGGCTCCCGCGATCGCGTACTACCCGCCCGGGACCTGCCCGAAGACGTTCTCGACCCCCAACTCGCCCTCGCAGCCGTACTACATCCACTGCTCGTGCCACGGTTCGACCTACGACCCCGCGAACTCGGCGAACAATCTGACCGGGCCCGCGGTGCTCCCGTTGCCTCAGGTCGTCCTCACGACGGACGCTAGCGGCAACATCTACGCCACCGGCCTCATGGGTCCGCCGGTCAACGGCCACCTCAACTCCCTCCAGGGGGACTACGGCGTGGGCAGCACCAGCCAGCTCTCGCGCGAAAGCCCGGTCATCCTCTGCTCGTTCCCCAGCTAGGAGGCAGGTTGACGTCCACCGACTCGAACTGGTTCAACCGTTCGCTGAACAAGGTCTGGGGGTTCGTCGAAGACCGCACCGCGATGCGGAAGTGGGCGCTGAAGCCCCAACCCAACTTCTCCTTCAAACCATCGTACTGGACCGGGTCGTTCGTCGCCGTCGCGCTCTCCTACCAGATCATCTCGGGCGCCCTGCTCCTCCTCTACTACGAGCCCAGCACCAATCCCACGCTCACGGCCTGCGGACAGGCCGCCGGCACGCTGTCGACCGGACCGGCCGCGTGGTGTTCGACGTACTACATCATCCACTCGGTGCCGATGGGCCAGTTACTGCTCTCGAGCCACCTCTACGGCGCCTACGCCATGATCTTCCTGATGTTCATCCACTTCTTCCGCGGCTACTACGTCGGCGTCTACAAGTCGCCGCGCGAGTTCTCCTGGATGGTCGGGACCCTCCTGATGGTCGTGACCATGGGGATGGGGTTCACCGGCTACCTCCTCCCGTACACCCAGATCTCCTACAACGCGACCAACGTCGGGATCGTCCTCGCGCTCCGCCTCCCGACCGTCGGTCCGCTGCTCGGGCCGTTCATCCTCGCGGACGGAACCTCGCAGGGATTGCTCTCGAGGATGTTCGACGCCCACGTGATCCTCCTGCCGCTCGCGCTCGCGGGCCTGTTCTATGCCCACTTCGCGCTGTTCGAGTCCCACGGGATCGCCCCGCCGGCGACGTCGGACCCGCTCCAGCGTCGGCGGTTCAACGAGCACGAGGAGAAGAAGCACGTCCCGTTCATCCCCCACGTCCTGCTCTACACCATCAAGTGGGGACTGCTCTACGTCGGGGTCCTGTTCGGGATCGCGGCCCTCTGGCCGTGGAACCTCCCCACCTACGTCGGCAACACCGCCGCGGCCGCGGTCGTGACCGAGCCCGATTGGTACTTCCTCTGGGTGTTCAAGCTGGTGGACTTCGCGGGCGTGACCCCGGTCATCGCGATCGGCGTGACCAACGTGATCCTGGTCTACTTCCTCTTCCTGCCGTTCCTCGACCGGTCGAAGCGGACCCACCCCAGGGACCGACCCCTGTTCATCTACCTCGCGACGAGCCTGCTCGCGTTCTTCATCCTCATGACCGTGTGGGGCGGGGAGACGCCCGGCGTCCAGATCACCGACCCGACGATCGCGACGACGATCGGTCCGATCTTCGGAGTGAACGCGCTCGTGGTCGGCCTGTTCCACTACCGGTACCACCGGAGCTACCAGCGGCGCCTGGCCGCCCGCCGGTCGACCTTCGCCGGCAACTACCCTCGGGGCGCGCCCGGAAGGTCCGGGACGCCCGCGGCCGCTG
>Ga0187862_10002225_pt1 | contig 19839 bp, 25 predicted proteins | sample June2016WEW_10_1_FD_133003 | JGI IMG/M metagenome (GOLD analysis project Ga0187862, IMG submission 133003) | Peatland microbial communities from SPRUCE experiment site at the Marcell Experimental Forest, Minnesota, USA - June2016WEW_10_150 | ecosystem: Environmental > Terrestrial > Soil >...
AAATAAAGCGAGCCGGCCTCTATCGAACACGATGTCGCGACTAGTCGGCATTGGCGCAATGGGGTTGACCTGCCTTCTGCCCTGTGCAATAGTGGCGCGATGGCTCAGCCCCTCCTATTCATCAGCTACCGCCGCACCGATGCTCAGCAGGCGGCGTTTGGGCTCTACGTCCAATTGCGCGCCCGCATCGGAATCAAAAGCGTCTTCATGGATCGGTCAGGGATTTCGCCTGGTGATGTGTGGGCTGAACGCCTTCGCGGAGTGATAAGCCAATCCACCGTCGTCCTGGCACTCATAGGGCTGGATTGGCTAACATCCGCTGATGAATATGGCAGGCGCAGACTAGATATGCCGGACGACTGGGTGAGAAATGAACTGTTGGCCGCACTCGACTCCGGCAAACCTCTCATCCCAATCCTGCTTGATCCATTGACGCAGATGCCGGCCGAGGCTGGGCTTCCCGAAGCGTTGCAGCCTTTGAGGAACTATCAGGCATTTACCTTACGGAATGATCATTGGGATCCGGACCTGGACGAGCTAGTGCGACATCTGATTGAGACTCACAAGTTCCCGGAAGCGGAACCGAGAATACAGCGCCCGGACAAGGTGGTACGTATAGAGCCGCTCACAGAAGCCGAGCTGCACGCCGACCTAAAGCTACTCCCTGGCTGGGAGCCGGTGGAGAGTTTTATCCCCGGTGACTATCCGAAGTCACGACATGAACTAAGAAAGGTATACGTCTTCAGATCGTTCAAGTCTGCAGTCGAGTTCATGGCTTCAGCGGTTGCTCCAATAAACCAGATGAAGCATCATCCCAGGTGGGAGAACCAATGGCGGTCCCTCACTGTGTATCTCACAACATGGGATATTGGGGATCAGATTTCAAGACTCGATATTGATATGGCGAAGCTTTTCGATAGGCTCTATGAGGAAAGGGTAAAGTTGACTAAACCCATATCCGAGTAGTTGTAGACAGACTCACCGTCTCGACCAGCAGCTCCTTCAACATATCGAAAGACCTTCGCTGCTGCCCGGTGCCCCAGGTTCGCGTCCTTCGTTTGGACGCTAACCTGGGCAAAGGAAGGCCCTGGCTGGTTGACCATCTATCCATATCAATGATATGGTTTTCCATATGAAGACCACTCTCAACGTCGACGACACGGTCATGGCCCAGCTCAAGCGCGAGGCTGCCCGCCAAGGACGGACCATGTCGGAGCTGGTCGAGACGGCGTTGCGAAACCTGTTCCGAGCCCAGAAGAAGAAGAACGCCGACCTACCCCCCTTGCCGGTTCTCCACGGCGGCGGTGCTCTGGTCGATGTTGCGGATCGGGAGGCGCTGTACCAGGCAATGGAAGGAAGGTAGGCGGTGGTTGTCGCCGACACCAATGTCCTGGTCTATGCTGCTGACGCTGATTCTTCCTTCCATACCATGACTCGCGCATGGCTCGAGCGCCAACGCCTCAGGTCGGAGGCTTGGTACACGACTTGGCCGATTTTGTACGAATTCTTGCGAGTGACCACTCATCCACGCGTAATGAGGCAGCCTTGGAGCGTGCAGAAGGCGTGGGAGTTTGTGTCGGCCTTGCTCGACTCGCCGGGGTTGGATGTGCTCGTCCCCACCTCACGGCACGCCGAGGTGGCTAGCCAAGTCTTTGCCGAACTTCCCCATCTGGCCGGCAACCTCCTCCATGACACCCATACCGCAATCCTCATGCGCGAACATGGCATTCGCCAGATCTGTACCCGGGATACCGACTTCCATCGTTTTCCCTTCCTTGAGGTGATCGATCCCTTGACCGCATGAGGAGCCGCGTCGGCTGAAGAAAAGCGCGATCCTAGAGACTCGTGTCGTAGAGCTGCTGCCCCCTGCGGGGACGTTCACCGGGCCTGGATTACGGAGCGAGCTATGATAGGTTACATGTAACCACTCGCAGGGAGGTTACGCCAATGCGGACTTACGCCAAGTCGTCTAGGGACAAGGTCAGAGCGCACCGCCAGCGGCTCCGCCAACAAGGGTTACGGCCTATCCAAATCTGGGTGCCTGACATGCGCTCGCCTGCTTTTGTAACCGAGGCGCATCGGCAGTCTCTAGCTGTTGCCAACAGTCCGCACGCCAAGCAAGATCAGGACTTCATCGACGCCGTCTCTGGTCGGGGCCGGATGTGAAACGCGGCGAAATCTGGACCGTGGCAGGTGGCAAGGGCTACTCTGGAAAGCCGCGTCCGGCGGTGATTCTCCAGGATGATCGTTTCGACAAGACAGATTCGATCACCCTATGCGCCTTCACGACCGACCCTACCGATGCTCCTCTGTTTCGCTTGTTGATTGAGCCTAGCGAACGCAACGGACTTCGGGCTGCCTGCCGGCTGATGGTGGACAAGATCACGACGATTCCAAAATCGAAGATCGGCGCACGTGTTGGCCGTCTTGCTGAGGAGGATACGGTGCGGCTGAATCGTGCTGTCCTCGTATTTCTTGGCATCGCCGCTCCCAGCGACGGAGAACATCTGAAATCCTAAGACGGCCCATCGTGTGCATGAAAGCGAGAATTTCTATATCAAGCGTGACTTACTCATGGTAAGATACGTCTATGGATAAGGTTACGGTGTCATCCAAGGGACAAATCGTCATCCCGAAGCAGGTTCGGGAAGCCCTCAATCTCACCGAGGGATCCAAACTAACCCTAGAAGTGCGCGGGCCGGAAATCGTGCTATCGAAGGGTGATGCCTGGAGAAAGCTTCAGGGAGCCGGTCGCGACATGGTGAAAGACTTCGGAGAGTTCAGGAAAGAGGAGCGCGCACTTGAAGACTCGCGTTCTTGATTCCTGGCCTATTGTGGAGTGGATCAAGGGTAGACAACCGGCAACCGACATGGTGAAAGGGCTTTTGGCGGAGGCCGAGGCTGGCACAGCTCGCCTTTTCATGAGCGCCATCAACGTAGGCGAGGTCTATTACTACGTTCGGAAGTATCAAGGCGAGGGGCTTGCGAAAACCTGGCGTGAGTCGTCACGGGCGCTGCCTGTAACCATCGAAGTACCGACGATGGAAGAGGTTTGGGATGCGGCTCTCCTGAAAGGACAATATCCCATAGCCTACGCGGACGCCTTCGCCGCGGCGCTGGCGCGCAAGTATCGGTGCCCGCTGGTAACGGGAGATCCTGAGTTTCGATCGATTGCAGAACTGGAGCTGGACTGGGTCGGCCTTACGGCAAGATAGGTCAAATCATCTGTGGAACTTGAGTCCGTTCCCTGTCGTACCTTCATCGAGACTTGAATCGAAGAGGATCTGTATGCCCTTGCCTATTCGCCAGATCGTTGTTTCTCCCGCCGCAAGCGCTTTCTTCATGGCCATGCTGTTCTGTGGCGCAATCTCGTCCTACGCGCAGAATTCCGGCTTGGATCTTTCGCTGCATGCCAATGACCATGCCACCGCGTCAGATATCGGGCTGCCTAGCTATCCCGGCGCCTCGCCTTATAAGGAGCTGGACAACGACGCTGCATTCGATCTGGGATTCAGTTCTGGCGACTCCCACTTCAGGCTGATGGTCGCCAATTACATAACCAGTGACTCGCCGGCGGAGGTTCTGGGCTTCTATCGAAAGCCACTGTCTCGCTATGGCGAGGTTCTGGAATGTAAGGATGGCAAGCCTGTCGGTAAACTGAAGATCACCCGTAGCGGACTCACTTGCTCCGACGAGAAAAGCGGAAACTCGCAGGCTAACGGCCACGCCGATTCCACCGATCACGATTTGCGCGCCGGGAGTCCCCACAATTTTCGGGTCGTCGGGATTGATAAGTCTCAACCAAAGTCCACCCACTTCGGACTCATTTACGTTCAGCTGCCTAAGGACAACGATACGAACGCGAAATCGAAATAGCTTCGAAGGCGGTCAGATCGAGCTCATGCCAGGTATTTCGCCAGCGGCTCCGAGTGATTAGCCTGCCATCCGGTTGCCAGATGCTTTGCCATGCGCTGCCTTGACAAAGCAGTACGAAATGAACGCGACGCGCATCTCAGGTTAGGATGAATCTGCTCTCTAGCCTGTGGCGCATGCACCGCGACTCGTCTCATTCCGCCGTCATCTCCCACCCCACTGCGGTCCTCCTGATCGCGTCCACGGCTGTCATTTGGGGACTCGGTTTTCCCATGACGCGCTTTGCCCTCGACGGCGGCATCTCCGTCGGCGCGCTGATGAGTGTGCGCTTTGTGCTGGCAGGTCTGCTGATGCTTGTGATTATTCGCGCCAGGCGCATTCCGATTGTGCGGCGCGGCGTGCTGGACGGCGTCTGGCTGGGACTGGTGCTGGCCGCCATCTTCTGGTCGCAAACCGACGGCATGCGCTTCACCACTACGGCCAAGTCCGGCTTCATCACCGGGCTTTACGTGCTGTTCACGCCATTCATCGCCATCGTCGTAGGCCAGCACGTCAAGCTCGCGTCCACAGTGGGAGCGATTATCGCCAGCTACGGTCTCTACTTGCTGGTGCATCCCGCTGGCGGATGGGGCGGCGGACACGGAACGTGGAGCGTGTTTGCGCAGATGAATCGCGGGGACCTCGAGACCCTGCTGTGCGCCATTCTGTGCGCGGTACACATTGTCATGATGGGAGTGTTTACCCGCCGCTCCGACGCCTGGCTTCTGGCGGGATCGCAAGTCGCCGTCTGCGGCGTGGTGTCTGTGGCACTGTGCGCGTGCTTGCCGGCGCCCTATGGCTTCCAAAATCTGGCGCAGATGCTCAGACAGCCGACGGTGTTCGGGCCCGCAATCTACCTGGCGCTGTTCTCCACCGTCTTTGCCTTCTGGGGACAGGCGCTAGCCCAGACCCGGCTTGGCCCGGCCGAGGCCGCTGTGCTCTTCTGCATTGAGCCGGTGACCGCGGCGGTACTCAGCGTTTTCTGGCTGAAGGAGCTGATGACTGGGCAACAGGTTTTCGGTGGAGGACTCATTGTCGTCGCGATGGTTGTCGCCTCGGCGGTGCCCTACATGTTTGACTGGTGAGACCGGACCGGATGCGGCTCACGCTTCCTAATTCTGCAAGAAGATTGGTCGGGACGGGCAGATTTGAACTGCGTGACGCTGCTGCGCAGCGGACCCCTCGCAGTCTTTTTTCGTGTGCAGCTCGCTCCGCGGCTGCACACGATTGGGGTGCTCGCGGTCGGCCTTACGAACCGGTGCCGGGCGCCGCGCAGGATTTGAAGGAAAAATTGGTCGGGACGGGCAGATTTGAACTGCCGACCCCTCGCACCCCAAGCGAGAAAAAACCAGATCGGGGCCACGAGCACGGGATCAACGTGATACGCGATGTTTCTTCCGAGTTGAAATTCTAAGGCAGGGGGTCAATCACCGCAAGAAAATTGTCGGGCCTGCTCATGTGGGTGACCCGAAATGAAACGCCCCACGGAATCCACAGAGCAACGCGAGGACTCAACTACGTTTAATGGGTGCGACTTGGCAGCCGGTTAGCGGTTAGGGACTCCAGCACGGCGCGCGGCATTCGTCTCGTTTGCCGCTGTCCGGTGCCATTCAACGGCGGGAGCACGACCACTCCGCGTGTCCTTTTCATCATTAGTCGCGCGGGACTCCAGGGTAATTCCGAGGGCGGAGGCTACCTCGTTCGTTTTCAGAAATCCGCTCACATCACATGCTGGCTTTGTCATTTACTGGACCTCTTCAACCGTGACCACGTTGAGCCGCTCCACAGACTCCCGGCCCTTCTTGTCTGTGACCTTCACCCTCAGTGCCTTGTCATCCGCTTTGACCACCTCGTAGTCTTGGCCCACTTCAAAGTGATAGAAGCCCCATGACGCGAGCTGCTCTAGCGTATAGCGCCGTTGCCAACCGTGCCGGTGATGATGTTCTGATTAAACGCGGTGTGATAGGTCTTCTCATCATCCAGCGTTGCTTTGTGAATGGCTGTGACATGGAAGCTATCGGCAGCGAAGGCCACAGCGCTCAGCAATAACACCGTGACTGCGATTAGACGTTTCATCGAAGTGCCTTGCGTGATTCCTTTTGAACTACCCTCCGAGCAGTTTACATCGCAAGAAATAGAGCGGGCGTTACAATCCGAATATGCCTTTTAGGACGCAAAGCGGTGAACCATGCGCGATTCTGCTAAAGCTCGGGCAGAGGGAGCACCTGGAGATGTTGCGGAAGGGGCTGCTTTACATGAACACGCTGGACTACTTCCCCAAGCTAGAAGCGGACCCAGCGCGAAGCGACCCATTCGAAGGTACAGACAGAATTACTCAGCCGCAGCATATCCGTCATTTGATCCTTGACGCGGACATGCCGGGCAGAACGCCCCACGCTGTTCACCCCAAGAGTCTCGTTGGTCCCATCCGAGTAGCCCGGTGCCGAACGTCTGCCTGCAATATCTTTTGCATGTTCTCCATCACTGAGCCCATTGTTGGGCCGGTCTTCCCAGAAGGTCATGCTTGGCCCGGTGACCACTTTGTTCTCTTCACCAACACACCGGAGTTTCTCACGAGGATAGCGCGGGCTGCGAATAGCCAAGGACTCTTAGCTGTCCAGTGTGGCATGGTCAAATACTATGACGAAGCGGAATACTCGGGGGAGACCGGCAGGTTTCGCAAGCGCAGCAGATTTGCGTATCTACGTGAGTTTCGCATCGTTGCGGAGCCGGGTCTTGATGGGCCGCGCCACTTTGAGATAGGGGACCTGACCGACATCACTTCTGAAGTGACACCGCTTTCAGTCGCGGATGAGGTGCTGAAATTCAGTCCAGAGGACGCGATAGCCGCCGGGCTGAGTTGGGACTGAAAGCGCGGCAGTGCCAAGCGACCTTCACCGCTTACCGTACACGGTGCTTCGCCTGATTAACGGCACCACGGCTTCAAAACATCCCGCTATTTCGTCTTCGCCGCCCGTGAAGCTGAAGGAGTAATCCATGCGGAAGTTTGCGACCGTGCTTCGGATTGTCTCCATGTCAGTCACGGCGGAAGCCCGAAACTCATGGACCATTACGTCTAGCTTGTACTCCGCTTCCGTGGCCTCCGTAAACGAGACCTCATCAAATTCAATCTCTGTGCCGGACGCGAATCGAAGATGACACGAAACCGAGCGGAGATATGCGCTCAGCTTAAATGGGACGCTTGAGCGGTACAGCAGGTAACTCTTGAGCCTCAGGGACACACGCCCATCCTTCCGGCGATACATTCGGATGGAGGTATCCGCTAGTGTTAGCAATCTGACCGCCCATATTGCCGTTAGGCTAGCTTCTGCGCGATTTGCTCATCCAAAATCTCCCGCACGGTGAGCGGGGTTATGACCGTGTGCTCACGCCGATGACATCACCGGGCGACATATTAAGCGCAAGTCGTGACTACTGCAATCTCTGCGCTGTCTGAAGAAGTTGTTGTTGCTTGCTGCGTTCATCCTGGTAAACCTGCTCAAGGTGCGCGAGACCGGCTGACACGGCACTGAATTTCTGTCTGAATGGGGTCACGGCGCTTTCAAGCCGATCACAGGCCGCATTGACGTTTTGGACCTCTTCCGGGGTCAGATTGCCGCTGTTCCGCGATACGGCGTCGCATTGCTGCTCAAAAGCCGTCGCGTAGTCCGCCATCGGCTTCACATTCGTTTCTAGAGACGACTGAAGCGACTCGCCCTGATTGTGCATTTGCTCTGTCTGAATTGCCGCTTGGTTTGCGGCAACTGAGAGCTGTCCACGTATAACCGACGCATTCGGGTTTCCGGCATACTGGCGCTCTCGTGCAACGTATCCCTCAACCCTTGCTGTGATTGCCTCATACGCTTTCTCCGCACCGGGGAACCTGCCAAGGTGAATGTCTGCCTCTGAATCGAATTGCGCAATTCTTCGGGTGAGCTGTTCAATCTGCGAAACAAAATTTGCCTGTGCCTGAAACGTTTTCTTCTGAGCTTGGGCAACTGCCTTCGCTTGGATGATGCTTTTGGACCGAGCGTTCAATGCATCCACCTTCGCCTGAAACTCAGCGGGCGTTGAGCGCGTGAAAGTCAGCGGAATGGATTGCGCTCCGGTCAGTGTCAACACATTCCCGCTCAGCGTTCCCGAGAGGACAAACGACTCCAAGCCAAAGAACCGGCTGCCCTGGATTGTCACGTTCTCCCCGTCAACGGCCCCGGCGATAGGTACGGAATTTTGTTCTATGCTGCCGTCCTGCTTTAGGACGTTTGTTGCAATTTGGCCTGTCAGATGGTTGTCTGGCGTCCGAACGACCTGGAGCCATACCACGGCGCTGTTGTCACTGGCGAGATAGGACCCGGAGACGTTGCCGTGACAACCGGCCATCAAGACCACGGCGAACGCGCCGCACGCGGGCAGCAGACCCGACAGAAGCCTCTTGCATCTGACGCGCTCATAGACATGGCGCGGTATGCGGATGACGGGATAGCGCCGCTTGTTTAGGGCGGATGGCCGCCGCGTGTTTGGCGGTGGTTTGGGGCATCGCTCCCGATTCTACCGTGATGGCGCAAATGCGAGTCAGTGACGCGCCGGTTTCCTGGCAGGTTGTGCCTCTTCAGCACGCTTCTGTCTTTTCTCCAGCTTTCGTTTCCTCCGCACTCCCGCAAGATGGGCGCACGCCCGGTCGTGATACTCCCTCTTATGCTTGCTCGTAATCGCGAATGGAATCCGGCAGTCCTTCCTCTTGCAGACTTTGAAGCGGATGCCACGTGCCACGTCCGCCAACACAGTTGCGAAAAGCATATGACGCGCATTCGTGATCGACACAACACCGGCAGCCACGTCCGACAGCTCAAGGCGCAAGGAAAAATCGTTAGCCGACGGGCGCGCGTACAAATCAATCCAAGTTTTTGGGTTGGACAGCATCGGCGCAACGATTTTCTGAAACCTTGTTCGATCAAGTAGCGCGTCTTTCAGGTCCTCACGGAAAGCCCACACATCATGCGCTCTAACGACTGCGGGAAACGTCAGCGCGTGACCTGGAGTGCTTAGATTTGGTGCGTCAGATGAAGGCCACGCGCCTACTTCAGTTAAGAAGTCCGCGAGTCGTTCAAGATTGGTTTCCGGCAAGCCGAAAAATCTGTCTCGCCAGTACCAGCCGTCTAGCTCTTTCAGAACCTCAACATTGGCACGTTCGATTTTCCTCATCTCGCCGTACAGCACTGGGCCTTTGGTCTGAATCCGATTCAGCACACCGCTCACTTTATAGGCAGTCAGCTCTTTGCCGTCCTTCCTGGCATACGCCTTCAACTGCGCGGCACGCAATTCCTGTAGCCGTTCGCCGGAAACCACTGTCCACGTGACCGGCAACCGCGTAAATGCAAAATGTATCGGAATGCTTTTCTGTGACACCTTTTGTGATCTTTTCAGAGGCACAGATGGAGCTTAGTATTTCCAAGCATGAAAGGCAAGCAGTAAGTCGGAACGGCTTATTTGACGGTGGATGATGCCGCGCAGCTTGCGGCCATCTCGCACTGGACGGTGCGGAGTTGGCTGCACAAGAGCCTGCTCACCCGGTACAAATCGGCGTCGCGCACCGTTGTAAGTCGCACCGAGCTGCTTGCACTTCTGAAACCAAGAAAGGCAGAGCAATCAAAATGACTCCTACTGACGCAATTGATGAGCTGGTAGCACGGTCCAAGAATCACCGCGAGTTGCGGGCCTTCCACAAATTTCACAAGAAGCACCCAGAAGTCCTGGACTTCCTTGTCCAAGAGATTCGGTTACGCATTGAGCACGGCTTCAAGGCGTTTTCGTATCACTCGCTTTGGCAGTATGCGAGGTGGAAACTCGAAATGGAGAAGGGGCCGGGGGATACGTTCTTGATGAATGACCACCACACCTCGTTGTATAGCCGGGCAATTACCGTGCTGCATCCCGAGTTCAACGGCCTTGCCGAGTTCCGCGATGCGCTGGCGGATGAACTTTTCGGCTTGCGGATCGAGCCCGGCCCAGACAAGCGTCCTAAGAACTACGCAAGGCGGTTGCAATGGGCAGACGGCACCGCGATTCAGGACGGATGGCGTCCTAGCATTCCGCATGTGGTCAATCACGCCGTAAACCGCAAACCCAACATTCACGGAGAGGGGGAGTGAGCAAATGACCACGATGTTAGAAGTTGCACTCACATCTATTAAGCTCGGGTGGTTTGTCTTCCCTTGCATACCGCGCGCCAAGAAGCCACTCGGCGGCCTCGTACCCAATGGCAAAGATGACGCCTCAAACGATGAAGCCACAATCCGCCGTTGGTGGGGCGTTAAGCCGGACGCCAATGTTGGGATTGCGTGCGGCCCGTCCGGTCTTGCCGTCCTGGACATTGACCACGGCCTTGCGGATGACAACGCCGCGCTGCTGTGGCTTGGCCGCAACAACATCCCCGCAACCTATATGGTCCGCACCGGACGCCGCCCGGAGTTTGGACTGCAAGTCTACTTTCATGGTGCTATGCCGGACGTGGGCGCGTGGGAGCTGGACGGTTGCTCCGGTCAGATCAAGAGCCTTGGCGGGTACGTCATGGCGGCGGGCAGCATACACCCGGACAGCGGCAAAGAGTACATGGTCAAGAATGACGCGCCGCTTGCTTCCACGCCGGACGCTATCCGCGCACTCAAGAGCGTTGACTGCTCCGCCGCGCCGTTGGAGCCGGGCAAGAAGATACCCGAAGGCGCGGGGAGGCATGATGCGCTCATGCGCGTTGCGTGCGGGATGCGCTCACGCGGCCTTGACGGTGACACTATCTATGCGGCAATGCTGCCCATAAATGACGCAATGTGTGAGGTCCCCATCTCAGACAAGGACCTTACGGAGATGTGCCACGGGATAGAGAGGCGCTATCCAGCGGGTAAGCAAGAGCCTAACGTCACCCTTGGCGGTAAGAAGGTCCCCGCTGAGCCGGAGCCGCCGGTTGAGTGGCGGACACACTACCACACCGCGGGAAGAGATGGAGAACGCTCCGCCCGCCGCTTTCCTGATTGACGGTTGGCTCCAGGTTGATGCCATCACCGCGCTAGCCGCGCCGGTTGCACAGCGGAAGTCCCTCATTGCCCTCAACGTGGCGCACGCGCTATGCACCGGGGAACCACTGTTTGACCACTTCAAGGTGACACAGCAGCCGGAGCGGGTGATATACCTCTGCCCGGAGATGGGCATCCGGTCCTACACTGACCGGCTAAAGAACATCGGGCTGTTGCCCTACGTGGGCAAAACGCTCTTCTGCCGGACCATGAACATGGAAAAGCTAGAACTCACTGAGCTGACCACGGAAGAACTGACCGGGGCCGCCGTCATCATTGACACCGCCGTCCGTTACCTGAAAGGGGATGAGAACAAATCGGAGGACATGCGAGTCTTTGCGGAGTCCGTCTTTCGGCTGATGAAAGAGGGCGCGGTCTCCGTGCTCTTGCTCCACCACTCCGCCAAGGGCACGAAGGACACCGGCGAGCTGACCCTTGAGAACGCAATGCGCGGGTCCGGTGAGCTAGGCGCGTTCCTGTCGTCGTGTTGGGCAACGCGGTTGCAGGACCCCTCAGAGCCGTACAAGTCCGCGTCCTTCATTACCAACGTCAAGCAAAGGGATTATCAATCGCAGCCGTTTGAAGTCACGTCCGGGCCGGACTGCCGCTTGCATATCGTGGCGGACCCGGCTACGGCTACGGTGACCCTCCAGTCCCGCGCGGCATTCAAAGGCAACAAGGATGGAAAGGACGAAGCTGCACTTGCTTTCATCAAAGCCAACGTCAAAGTCCCCAACGCCAAGTTGTCCGCAATGCTCAAGGACGCGGATATGCCGCGCTCAGCGGAGTGGGTGCGGCGGCACAAATACGAGCTGCTTCAGGCAAATGGCGGCATCATGCCGTAACCACACACGCGACAAAAACAGACCTCACACTATCTCTCTCCCGAAGGGAGATAGTGGGAGTGTTTGTAGAGGGACAAGTCACCACACACGCACATATATATAAGCGTGGTGTGGCGTCCCCGCGAACAAAGTGCCAAATTGTGCGAGTCGGGGCAAGGTTACGCGGTCCAATGGCAAGTACTATCGGGCGTTCCAAAGACGCACAGACAGTAAACTGATGTTTCTAAATAGGTTTTGGAGGGTCCCGAAAACCCGGTATATATCTTTGCGCCGGTGCAACAATCCAGGCCGCCGCAGAGGATAAGACCAGATGACAAATGCCCAAAGAGCCATGCAATTTTGGCCTGTGCTCGTGCTGGCCGCGAGAACACAGCAAGTCCTTAGTTACGACACGATGGAGAAGATGACGGGACTCCCCCGATGGACGATGACTAGGCCATTAGGGAAGATTCTAGCGTACTGTCAGCAAAACGAGCTACCGCTCCTCACGTCCATCGTTCTTGAACAAGGCACCGGGAAACCTGCTGACCCCTCTTTCAACGTACCTACGCTGGACCTTGCGGCGGAGCACCGGCGCGTCTTCATCTTCGACTGGCTCAGAAACGGCTGCCCCACGCTGGGTGCTTTCGAAGATGCCGCCGTGGAGCTTGAGGCGGTAGTCACATAAGCCAAAAATGGCCGAATCATCGGTACGCACACGCTCACATCAGGTGTGTGTACCGATGAAAACGCCACTTGCACGGCTTCGTCTCCGCCCACACACGCGCCGGGGAGGGGCCGGTCAAAATGCCAGACACTGATTGCAAATAGCCCGCCACAGCCCAAGAACCGCTACGAACGGGAAATTTTCGCATTCTTGGCTTTTGTTGCAATGGCGAATGAAAAGCGAACATTAGCTGTTCATATAGAAAAACGGATTGCGGCGCTCTTTTTGAAGCAAGTGGGCAAGAAAAAACCGCCTCCCCCCTAGAAGGGTCGTGGTTGCAGTTTGCTTTCCACAAGCAGTGATGGGACGTGACGGGCAGGCGCGGGCTGTGGCAGGATGGGGCATGGCAAAACGAAAGCTCCGGATCGTCGAGCGCCGCAATAACATTCCAGTGCTCGGAGTGTGCGAGTTCTGCAACATGCAGTTTCACATAATCCGCCAGCCCCAACGCCCAGGAGCAGGCTTCCGCCGCATCGACGCATGGGCGGGTGGGTCGTCAGAGGCACAGGCTCAAATCCAACAGCAGTTCAACGCGCACAAGTGCAAGCTCCAGGACTTCGCCCAAAACGCCGCGCGCATCGTCACTGAAGCTACGGAGAAAAAGTGATTTCGGCTTGTGGCGATCTTGGCAGATAAAACAGGACAGTGATAATCCACGTGCCGGAAAGCTTGCTAACCGACAAGTTTGAACAGGACTGTAACCCACCACGTCCTCTTTTGAGTTAGCGCTTCGGCTGTCGCCCTACGTCTGATTTGTTCGCGCAGCTCTCGGAGCAGGTTCATCCAACGAGTGTATCCTCTGGGAATCAAACTGCACCACTACCCTAGAAGCAGGGGCTTATCAGACTGCGCTCTCAAGATGTAAGCTGTAATCTTCAGTTGGTTCGCGCGCACGATCACAGTGGGCGGGAGGCTTTTCAAATGCAGATGTTACGCAGTTTCTTCGACGCCGAGCTTTGGCAACGCAGGGCTTTGGATGGCTTCTTTGAAGCGTGGGGTGGTGACACGGGGTGGCTGAGTAGAGAGTTTATGGAGCCATATGCAGCATCCTGGCTGGCCTTCGATCCGTCATCCAGCACAGATGAGGCGTTGCGGGACTTCGACACGGTTTACAACGTGCTGGCAACTGATTTCCGAGTCTTCCGTCCTCAGAGTCCTTCGGACTGCTGGCCGCCACAGAAGATTTTCGAGACGATCAAGCGCGAGTTTGTGGAGTTTTCGTGGCGTGGCCCAGTCAACCTCCTGAATTTTGCCAAGAGCGGAACCGGCCCTCATCTCGAATCCTGCCTTGCTAAGTTGCAAGGGATAAAGCCCAAGAAACAGTACCCACTGATGCTGGTATCAAAGTTTCTCCATTTCTACAATCCGAGCCTGTTCCCCATCTATGACAATGCGATGATCTGGGAAAGAGTACTCAATGCTCGCTTCAAGGAAGAGTATCGTCAGTTCTGTCGGCGTGAGAGGATTCCGGACTATGTTGCTTTTGAGGCAGACACGGCAGTCTGGCTACGGCACTACATGAATTTTGCAAGCTCGCTTCTCTCCATAGCTCATGGAAAGTTCATGCAAGTGTTTGTCGAATGGCTCGCCCGGCAGCCCGGTGTTGATCTAGCCCGCCAGAAATTCGATGCGGCGACTCTGTACGCAACAGCTTTCGAGTTCACGATAATCGGCGCGACCGCTGCTGAATCAGCCGCCACCGCATCACGATAAAGGCATAGGTCAATTCCTTGCCCTCGGAACGGCCTTATAATCAAGAACGGCTAGGCCCTAAGCAGGCTCACCCGCTCATGCACCGCCTGCAAATCCGCCGTCACAAGATTCGCGTACCGCCGCGTCATCTCAAGCGTGCTATGTCCGAGCACCTTTTGCAGATGGAACACGGACCCGCCGCGCCGAAGATAGTTGACCGCGAATGTGTGACGGAATGCGTGGAGCGTGCGAGCGGGCGGCAGGAATCCGAGACGGTCACAATGATTTTTCACGGTCCGCAGCATCACTCTTCTCCCAAGGGTCGTTTCGTTGCGCGTCGCCAGTAACATGCTCTCCGGCCTACGCTGAAAATCGGAGATGTAGCGGAACATTGCCCGGCGAAGTTCAAAGGAAAACGGCACAACGCGCTGCTTGCCGCCCTTGCCGTCCAGCGTGAGCAGCAGATTATCGAAGTCAATTTCCCGCACTCGAATGCTCAACGCCTCGCTGATTCGGCAGCCGGTGTCGAGCAGGAAGAGAATCAGCAGATGCAGCCGCCGTTGCCAAAAAACCTTGGCCTTCGGCTTCCAATTCACAAGGCGAGTAACCTGAGCCGTGGTGAAGGTGGGCAAGATTAGCTGAGGCTCTTTCAATTGCGCGATGCGGAGGTGCTTGCACGCGGGGCTGCACTTCACGTCTGCGCCTGCGGTGCTCCAGTGCAGATACGCATTGATGGCGCGAATGGCGGAATTGCATCCAGTGGCCTTCAGGCCCTTCTCTCGCATCCTCAGCACGGCGGCTTTCAGCTCGTCTTCTGTGGGCGATTCCGTGCGCAGCCACTTGAGGCTGTATTTGTACCATTCCAGCGTTGCGGGTGAGACGTTCGTGAGGTACTGCCGTTCGCGGATGAAATGCTCAAATTTCGGTAGCATCGGTTTCCTCCAAGGCGAGTAGTCATCTAGCGGAGGAAAACCGCGTAAGTTGTTGATTGGTCGGGACGGGCAGATTTGAACTGCCGACCCCTCGCACCCCAAGCGAGTGCTCTACCAGGCTGAGCCACGTCCCGACTGAGTGAGCAAACCGATCCGTGCGGATCGGTGAGGTTTCGAGGTCAGAATCAGTTTATCACCCGACAGCCGAGGATGGACACCGCAGCGGCGCTCCCCGCTGGCTAACGTGTCTGCTGAAAAGCCCAGAAAAGCAGATCCCTCGTCGGGCTAGAAGCCCTCCTCGTGATGACAAGAAATCGAGGGTTTGCAACGGCGCATCCAGCGTCGTTTTCTACCGGTTGACGGCTTTGAGCGGCTGCACGGCTTCGCTGCTGAGCGCCGGGAGCATGATTTCCAGTATCTTGCGGATATCGTCGAAGGTATAGTCGGCGTGGCATTCCGAGCGCTTCGCCACCACCTGGTCACGCAGCAGCCCCTCGGTCATGCCAAGGATGGCGGCGCGTACCGCGTCCAGATTGACCTCCGGGTGAATGTGGCCCTGATCGCGCATTTCGCTCAGCAAACCATGGACGATCTCGGCGAACTGCTGGTAGCCAAGGCTCAGCAGCACATCGCGATTGTCCTTGCGGACGCGGCGGGCCTCCAGGGCCATCAACTCCTTCAGGTCAGAGTCGTTGTCCACCTCGATGATCATCGCCTGCAGCGTGCCCATGAGCCTGACAGCGGGCGAAGCCGTGCGATGCAACGCTTGCACGCGTTCTATGATGCCGGCCCAGCCCCGATCGAAGATGGCCAGCAGCAGCCCTTGTTTGCTGCCGAAGTGCTTCATCAGTTGCGATTCGCTGGTGCCTGCCTCGCGGGCAATGGCCACGGTACTGGTATTTTCGTATCCGTTGCGGGCGAACAAACGCTTCGCCGAGCGCAGGATGCGATCATGCGAGGACACGGAGGGCATGGCTTCCACGGCGTTAGTGTCAGGTGTAGTATCCGGCATAATCCTATCCCGGTGATAGCAACCCAACGACTAACGGGAAGTTGCGTGCATCCTGGAACAGCCCCCGGAAGTGGACAAGCTGGCCGGCGGAACTAGGCAGGCTGCTCAAAAAGTCGGTCTGATGCCTGGCCCAGGTAGTGCGGGTCTTTAGGCCCGCGTTACCACCGGTCAAGACGATTCGGCTTTAGCCGCCGAGGTACTTCGTTCGGACCCGCTAGAAGAGCGGGGTTTCACGATTTCCCGGTATGTACCTTAGAGCCTAAAGGCTCCTTGAATGGTTAACGCCTGACGCGGCGCTGAAGCGCCGCACTACCAGAACCGGAGCGTCCCAGACTTTCTCCGCAGCCTACTAGATCTTAGCCTAGTGACCGCTCCCGGCCTTGTGCGCTTGCGTTGCGGCGCCGGCTTCCTTCATTACCTCGTCCAGCTTGGTATAGAGCTGGGTGAGGTCGGGGACCTCTGTGACCGTGGCGCCGTGCCCTGAGTCGCTGACGATATAGATGGTCGGCGTGTGGTCGAGAGGAATGCGCTTGCCAAGATCACGATCAGCCTCGACCTTGGCCGTCAGAGCGCCGGAGGGATCGACCACGAAGGGCAGCACGACCTTGTGGTCCTCAGCCCACTTTTCCGTGACGCCGCGCAGGTTCTGCTTGGTGATGTAGTTCTGATTCTGGAAGATGTAGAGGCGATAGTCGTCACCCAGCTTCAGCGACTGGGTGTCGAAGTAGCAGGCATTCACCGCCGCTTCGAAGGACCAGGGGTGCTGCGGCAGAGGAAAATCGTGTTGTATCAGCGGGATGTTGTACTTCTTAGCGGCTTCGTGTAACAGCGGCGCGGCCTTAGCGCACTGTGGACACTCGAGGTCCTCAAAGACGACGATGGCAACCTTCGATCCCTTTGGAGGCCGCAGCATGGAGGTGTCGGCAGACCAGGCCAAAGCGCTGGCCAGCAGCAGGACCACGGCCGAGGCAAAATGCACGAGAGACGATCTTTTCATTCCAGAACATTCCTTTGCGCCAGAGCGGGCCGGCGGGACTCAGCAGGGAGACAGCGTAGCTATAGTAACGGATTCCGGGCGCGCGAGTCTCGCGGAGGGCGTGGGCACCGTTCTGATTGCTGACCAGACGCTGCGGGTACGTTTGCAAGTCACAATGTTGATTAGAAGCATTTAGCCTGTCATAAATCATCTCGGGTTGTGTCAGGGCACGACTTTTAGTCGTGCCGTAGGACGTATGAGAAAGCTATGGGCTTTAGCCCCTGCAAAATCATGGTGCGGCGGGGGCTGAAGCCCGAGTCATGAATGACTCGGCGCGGCACGACTAAGAGTCGTGCCCTGACACAACCCGAGAACCATTTATCAGGTGCGTCTACTCTCATGCCCAGCCGTTTATGGGCGTGGTCGCAGCATAATTCTTGATTGGCCTCGGAGTGTGGGTATATCCCTGCCCAGCTTCGCCACAGATGGAGTAGGCTAGTCGAGCTATGCTGCCTAAGCTTCCTCTGGCTGGCCGGAGAATACCGGCTGTTTTCGTTTGTTTTTGTTGCCTGACGCTGCCGCTGGGGGCGCAGACGCTGCCAACCCATCTGGCGACCCCGAAAGAAATTCGCGACATGCTGGTGCAGTTCGTCGACGTGCAGCACAAGGCTGGAGCCATCGTCGTGGGCATCATCACCAAGCACGGCCAGGAAGTGATCAGCTACGGCAAGTTCGGCAGCGCTGATTCCCGCGTGCCGGATGGCGAAACTATTTTCGAAATCGGCTCCGTCACCAAGGTATTTACCGCGCTGCTGTTGTCTGACATGGCACTGCGTGGAGAGGTGAATCTCAAGGATCCAGTCTCGAAGTATCTACCCGCGACCGTGAACGTTCCGACCCGCAATGGCAAGCAGATCACGCTGCTGGACCTAGCGACGCATTACTCCGGGCTGCCGCGGATGCCCAACAATTACAACTCTGCGTACAGCGCGGAGCAGCTCTACGACTTTCTCTCGACTTACACCCTGACGCGCGATCCCGGAGCTAAGTATGAATACTCCAATCTTGGCGGCGGCCTGCTGGGTCAGGTGCTGGCTGTGCGAGCGGGCGCCGATTACGAAACCCTCCTGCACGACCGGATTACAGAGCCGCTGGGGATGAATCATACGGCCATGCAGTTGACTCCAGAGATGACAGCCAATCTTATTCCCGGTTACCGCGGAGGAGGAGCTACGGCTCCCGGCATCGAGGTTTCGGTGTTGAAGGGAGCGGGCGCAATTCGTTCCAATGTGGATGACATGCTGATTTTTCTGGCGGCAAACATGGGACTGATCCAAACTCCGCTGCAGCCGGCGATGAAAAAGATGTTAAGCGTTCGCCGACCGGTGTCGCCCGGCGTCCAGATTGCGATGGGCTGGCACATTTCCAATGGGGTTGTGTGTCACAACGGCGGCACCTATGGCTACCACGCCTACGTCGGCTTCGAGCCTCGCCGGAAGGCCGGTGTAGTCGTGCTCTCCAATTCGACAGAATTCACGGACGACATCGGCCAGCGAGTGCTGGACTTTCCGATGGCAGCGCCCGTGGAGCAGCAGGTGCGTCCGCCGGAAATTCCTCATTGATGGCGGCCGCAAGCTGCCTTGTATACTGCGTGAGGTTTAGAGCGTTCTATGGCACTGTTGTCGTGCAAGTTCTCCACAGCCTCTGGTGAATCGTGCTCCGAGTAGGGCTCACCGGCGGGATCGCGTGTGGCAAATCGACTGTCGGCGAGATGCTGGCCAGGCGGGGCGCGCACCTGCTGCAAGCCGACGTGCTGGCGCACCAGCTGTATGCGCCGGGAGCCGCGGTGTATGGCGAAGTGGTACATCATTTTGGCCGGGAGATTCTCAATGAAGATGGGACGATCAATCGCGCCACGCTGGCCAGAGTCGCTTTCCCCAATCGCATTGGGGAGCTGAATGCCATTGTGCATCCTGCCGTGATCAAGGCCCAGAACGAGTGGATGGCTGAGGTTGCACGCGAGAATCCGCATGGGATCGCCGTGGTCGAAGCCGCGCTGATTATCGAGGCGGGCGTCGCCCGGGATTTCGACAAGATCATCGTCGTGACCTGCGATTTCGAGCGCAGGGTTGAACGCTATGCGGAGCGCGCCAGTATCTCGCTGGCCGCCGCGCTCTCCGAGGTGGACCGGCGCGGCGCAGCGCAGTTGCCGGATGAGGAAAAGGTGCGGCACGCGGATTACGTGATTGAAAACTCCGGCGCGGTGGAGGATACGGAGCGCCAGGTGGAACAGATCTGGAACAAGCTGCAAACTCTGGCCAGCGGTTGCAGTTGAATGCCCGCGACGAGATGCGCGAAGCTCTTCCGTTTCGTTACACTTCAGTTGGGGAGACGTCTATCTCCCGTCGAGAAACTTAACTGATCGGACCATCATAAAGGCATGAGATTCGTAAGACCGTTCATCCTGGGTGCGATTTTGGCCAGCCTGTTTTACTGGTTCACCACCCACCACCAGGGCACAAATCCTGTCGCCGAGATGATTTCGCGGCCCACCCACATCGAGATCAGCGAAGCCGCGGGCCCGGAGAAGCTGGATCCCGAAGAGCAGAACAATATCGAGGTCTACCACCGGGTGATTCCTTCGGTGGTCAACATCACGACCCGGACGGTGGCTTACGACCTGTTCTTTGGACCGGT
>Ga0187862_10002227_pt1 | contig 19811 bp, 18 predicted proteins | sample June2016WEW_10_1_FD_133003 | JGI IMG/M metagenome (GOLD analysis project Ga0187862, IMG submission 133003) | Peatland microbial communities from SPRUCE experiment site at the Marcell Experimental Forest, Minnesota, USA - June2016WEW_10_150 | ecosystem: Environmental > Terrestrial > Soil >...
GCGGAAGGGCAGCTTGCGGGCCGCCAGCACAAAATGAACCAGCATGGTCAGGGCTATCAACGGACCGCCGATTTGAGCCATGTAAGTGGCTTCGAAGAAACGGGCGAGCGCGTCCATCACCCTGCCCTGGAGCCCAATGAGGTAAAAGTTAACACTGGCTACCAGAATCATATGGCACCACATAAACGCGACGAGCCCGACTCCGGTAAGCATTTGGAGAAGGTCCAAATACGCCTCGGTTCTAACAGGTCCCACTCGAGCAATAGTCTGATCCGCCATCATTTTCCTTCAACTCCTGAACAACTGTCGTGATGTCAATGAGACTGATTCTTGCGATTTCAGGACACACCTCCGCCCCGGAGTTTATAACTCGCTTCCCACCTGCCTTAGTTGATAGGTTCAGTCGAATAGAATGCGATAGTTACAGGCTGGTGGAAAAGGCGGCGCAATATGGACGTACCGCTTCCCGGCATGGTAGACTACCCTGGCCCCAACCTTGAAGAGCCGCCTGACGATCCAGTCTATGGAGGTGTTTTTCCCCTCCTTGATTCGGTTTTCAATCTCAGCACGACCGTTCTAGTTGTAATTACCTTGTGTGCTTCAATATCTGCTGAACAGGCGTCTCCAGGTCTAAGTCTTGCGCCGGAAGCTCCCGTTTTTTACAGTCCCAGCATTTTCCCCACGATCGTTTTCATCACTTCCGTGGAACCCGCATAAATCGGATGAGCTCTCACATCCCTGGCAAACCTGCAGATGGGATACTCCTCCATGTAGCCGTAACCGCCATGGAGCTGAACGCACTGGTAAGCGACGCGGTTTGCCATTTCCGCAATCCATGCCTTCGCCATGCTGACCTTCTTCGTGATGTCTATGCCGTCGATATGTTCCTTTATGAGGCTGTCGATAAATGTTCTCCCCAGTTCGATCTCAGTTGCCATCTCTACGATCTTGAACGTGTTGTGCTGGAAAGAACTGACGGGCTTTTTGAAAATGATGCGCTCCTTACAATATTTTATGGTCATGTCAAGCATGGCCTCGGCCATCGCCTGTGAGCCGATAACCGCAAAAAGTCTCTCTCTTTGGAGCTTTTGCATCATATATTGAAATCCCTTCCCCTCTTCGCCGAGAAGATTGGATGCCGGCACACGACAGTCGTCGAAGAACAGTTCAGCCGTATCATTACTGTGGAGGCCCATTTTATTGAGTCTTCTTCCCCTGGAGAAACCGGGAGTTCCGTCTTCCACACAGATCAGGCTGATGCCCTTGTAACCGGCGCTCGTATCAGTTTTTACTGCGACGATCACCAGATTCGCATTCAAGCCACTGGAGATTAATGTTTTCTGTCCGCTTATGATGAAGTCGTTCCCGTCCTTTAGGGCCTTGGTTCGAATGGCTGCAAGGTCGGACCCGGCATTGGGCTCCGTCATTGCAATGGCAGTGATAATCTCACCTGTCACAGAGCCTGGCAGCCATTTCCGTTTTTGCTCTTCGTTGCCGAAACTGTCGATGTAGGGCACAATAATGTTGCTGTGCAGAGAAGAATTAAATCCCGGGAAATCCCTTCGGTCTGTTTCGTCCTTTATAATTACGGAATACTCCAGGCCGGCGCCTGAACCACCGTACTTCTCCTCAACCCATGGACAGAGAAAACCATTTGCACCCATTTTGAGCCAGGCAGATTTCGGCACAATCCCGTCCTGCTCCCATTGCTCGTAATAGGGGGCCACCTCTTTATCCAGGTACTTTTGAAATTCGCTTCGAAAGATTATATGTTCCTCGCTAAACAGGCTTCTTTCCATCGTTTCGCACCTTTTCGTGTTTCTGACGTAGTCGTCTTTCCTTATTTCACCTGAAGCTAGTCCCTGCCGACGATTGAAATTGCCGCCACGTTCCTCCAGGGGTATCCGCCCAGGTTGTGAGTCAATCCGAGCCGCGGATTTCTCACTTTTCTCTCTTCGGGCACGCGGTCAAGCAACTGCTCGTACATTGCGTAGATCATCCTCAGCCCGGATGCGCCTATGGGATGTCCGAAGCATTTCAACCCACCGTCAATTTGACAGGGCACCTGTCCGTTGAGATCGTAAAACCCGCTCATGATGTCCTCATAGGCCCCTCCTTTAGGAGAGATATGAAGATCTTCCATAGTGACCATCTCGGTGATGGAAAAGCAGTCGTGCACCTCCATCATGCCGATCTCCTGCCGGGGATTTCCGACCGCCGCCTCGGCGTAAGCCTTGCTCGCGGCGAGCCTGGTGGTTGCAAAATGGGCCCCGTCCCAATCCGTGTACATCTCCTCCTCGCCCGAGCTGCAGGCGATCTGGAGCGCTTTCACTTTCACGATGCTCTGATTGGGTTTCAGGCTCCGCGCGATCTCCGGCGTTGTCACGATCGCCGCAGCCGAACCGTCGCTGACGCCGCAGCAGTCAAACAACCCCAGAGGATACGCGATCATAGGGGCCTTCTTGCATTGTTCTTCCGTCACAACCGTCCGCAGGTGGGCCCTCGGGTTCATAGCCCCGTTGGCATGGCTCTTCATTGATACGTGCGTTATGGCATCCTTGATTTTCGTCATGGACAGCCCCCATTTGGCGCTGTAGGCTGTCGCCAGTTGGGCGAACATCCCGGGGGCGGTCATGTTGGCCATCTCCATAAACGCCTTCACGCCCCGGCCCCCACCTCCGGGAAGACCTCCGTAGCCCGTATCCTTGAGCTTCTCCACACCTAAGGCCAGGACAATGTCATAGGCCCCTGCCGCCACCGCATAGGACGCCGCCCGAAACGCTTCCGTCGCCGTGGCGCAATAATTTTCGACCCGGGTGACCGGGAGAAACGGCAACTTCAATGTGACGGCCAGTGGGAGCGCCGCCTTGCCCACGTTGACCTCGTCGAAATGGGTTCCCAGATACGCCGCCTGGATCTCCTTCTTCTCGATGCCGGCATCGGCCAGGCATTCCACAAATGCTTCCACCATTAAATCCTCGGCACTGCAATCCCACCGCTCGCCAAAACGCGTGCATCCCATGCCGAGGATAGCCACTTTGTCTCTGATCCCATCAGCCATTTACTTGACCTCCTTGACCGGAACTGCCTTCCAGAAGTAACCCGATATCCCGCGCCTCGCGTCAAAATATTTTCTTCGGAAACTCAAGGCCACCTGCTTCCCCGTCTCGACTTCCTCCAAAGCGCAATCGGTGAAATCGAAATAATGTTTTCCCCCTCCCTCGAAGGCTACCGCACCGTAAATGGCCGGGGGGTTATACGAGGCGGCAAGCATGTCGCCCGTGTAGCTCATGATGCTCCCTCTCTTGTCGGAAAACAGGTAGTCCTCGTTCTGGTCGACAGCCCCGCAGGCCGGGTTCGCACAGACCCGCTGGGTGGGAAATTGCGGGGTCGAGCACTTAGTGCACCGGCTTCCCCACAATCCCAGAACCTCCCTGCGGTTCCGCCACTGCGCGCTCCACCGGGTCCAGAGGTCTTCCTCGCTTCTCATCCCCAGGTTAGCCGGGAGGATATCCCTCCAGACCAGGTATTTTTCATAGGGATCAAGCTCCGCACGTTTGGCCAGACAGCCCGAAATGCCACAGCAGGCACCTTTCTTGCCGATCTGGTCGGTCACCTCGAAATAGAGTGCATCACAGCCACTGCCGAAACTCACCACCAAAAGCTTATCGCCCGGCTTTGCCGTCTCGAGGGCCCCCGACAGCATCACAAGACTCTGGGCCGCCCCGCTCTGGCCGATCTCAGCCTGATAGTTGCCCTGCTCACCCTCCGGTGCAATGCCCAGCATTTTGTTGAGCTTCTTGCGCGCAGCCGTATAGTGGCAGTCATAGATCACCTTCGCAAAATCGGCCATTTTCAGCCCGTATTTGTCTAAAAGCCCCTGCACCACCATGGGAAGAAACTGCTCGTAGCCCAAATCCCGAATCCAGCGGTCATCCCACTTCCGGTCAAATTTCGAATACTCCCCCCGGTAGTGGTCCCCAAAGTCATAGGTGATCGAATAGCTGCCCTTATACTCCGCAATCACCTCCTCGCTGCCTACCACGAAGGCCGCTGCGGCATCCCCGAATATCATCTCCTCCGCTGAGGCCGGCCGCCCCATCCTGCAATCGGCAGCGCAGACGATCAGGCCCTGCGCCCCTCCGGCCTGCACGCTTTCCAGCGCAGCCAGCAACGCAGTGGTCCCCGCTTTCAGTCCGCCGCCGAAATCCGCGGACCTGACATGGTCCCTCAGCCCCAGGGCCACAGTCAGAATGCCTGCATTAAGGCGCTCCTTGTAGGGCAAGGTAGTCGAGGCCAAGTAAACGCCGTCGATTTTCGAGCGTTCTGCACCCTGCAGGCAGTCCAGACCGGCGGCAACCGCCATCGTGACACTGTCCTCATCAAAATTGGCAACCGCTTTTTCTCCCCGTGCATTTGCCGCCGTCGACGGGTCCATCCATCCCATTGCCGTGTAAATTTTCCTGCGATCCAGTCGATAGCGCGGTACATACCCACTGTGCGATACGATTCCAACCATTGTCCAAGTCCTCCAATTTCAAGTGAACGGCGACCGGTTCGCTCGAAGTCCATTCAAATTCTGGCCGGCCCAACATTTCAGATCTCAATCTATTTTGTATCTATGCCTTCTGTCGGAAACACGAACCCCGGCAAATCATCAGAAACCACCGTAGCCGCCGCCGCAGATCAAAGTCTGGCCCGATACGTAATCGGAAAGAGGCGATGCAAAAAATAAAATCACTCGGGCGGCTTCATCGGCCGTTCCGGCACGTCCCAGCGGAATGACGGTTTTCCACCTTTCGCGCCCCTCTTCCGGAACACCAATAGGGATCTTTTGTCCATCCCGCTCGATGAACGCTTCCTCTCCTTTTCTCTTTAATTGCACGAGTCTCGTCTCTATCGCCCCAAAGGCTACGCAATTGACATTGACATTGTACCTGCCCCATTCCTTGGCAAGCGCCTTCGTCATCCCGATAACCCCCATTTTCGCCGCCGCGTAGTTGATCTGCCCGGCATTACCCTGGGTTCCCGATGTGGACGAAATGTTGATGATTTTCCTCATAACTGTTTTGCCGGCCAGAGTTTCCTGTTTGACCCTCTCACGAATGACAGGAGCTGCCGCCCGGATGATCCTGAACGGAGCCGTCAGGTGGACCTTCAACATGGCATCCCACTGCTGGTCCGTCATATTCTGAACCATGGCATCCCAGGTGAATCCGGCCGTATTGACGATCACGTCAAGGCCTCCGAAGGTATCGACTGCGGTCTTGACAATCTTTTCCGCGACACCATCTGCGGTAATATCGCCAATCACCGCAACAACCTCCCCGTTCATTTTCTTGATCTCGGCTACCGCCTCTTTCGCCGGGTTCTCATCCAATTCACATACAACGATTTTTCCGCCTTCTCGGGCAAACCAAAGAGCAGCCTCCTTCGCAATGCCCCGACCTGAGCCTGTGACAATGCATACTTTTCCTTCAAGCATTTTTTCCATCTGTATCCCCCGGAATAATCCATAAGCAGTTACAGGCGGCTGATATTTGATCAGCATCTCTTATCTGCTGGGCAACGCCGCCTCGAATGAGCCGCCGATGAGCAAGGTCCCGTTTTGATTCTTCGCTTCCAAATCACAGACGATCCTGTTTCCGGATTTCTCCTTGACCACTCCGGTGACTGTAACAACATCTCCAGGCCGAGTCATTCCGGCGAACCGTACGCCGAATTTCTTGATGTATTTTTTGGGGATCCCATTCGTCATTGCCTGACCGACAAAACCCATGATCAGCATGCCGTGAGCAATAGTACCGCCCAAGCCTACGGCTTTCCCGACGTCAGGATCGAGGTGAAGCGGATTGAAGTCTCCTGAGGCCCCTGCGTACTTTACCAGTTGCACCTTGTCTATTGGAGCTTTCACGAGAACCGGCATGACATCGCCCACCTCAATATCATTCGAGTAGATCTCTTGCGCCATTGTTCGAGTCCCCTTATTTTCTTTCTACCGTTACGGTTATCGACTTCAAAACCGGTTCGTTTCGCTGGTTTGTATGCAGGCACTCCCGCGTAACGATATCCATATCTCCGGACTTCCCGGATTTGGTCTTGATGTCAACAATCCTGGCCTTCACGGTGAGGGTATCTCCAGGATAGATCTCCTGATAATACTCATATCTTTCCTCCCCATGAAGGATGCGCGCATAATCTATTTTCAGAGCTTTTAGGACTACCGTACTTATTCCGGACCAAAACGCCGGAATGGTAACAAAGGTAGGCGGAGCGACAACATCCTTATATCCTTCTTGTATCGCCGCCTCCTTGTCCGAGTAAATGGGATTGGGGTCGCCGATTGCCTGAACAAGCTCATGCATCTTGCCCCTTTCCACTTCCCATGTAAAAGCAGGAAACTCTATCCCGATTAAAGATTTGTCAGCCATTGCCCAATGTCCTCACAAGTGGTCTGTCAATAGCAAATATTTGTCTCTCATATAAAAACCACACCCTAAATGGCGCCACCGGCGGCCATCTCCCGCAGCTTCTCCTCGGAATAGCCGAGAAGTTCACGATAGACGATGTCATTTGCCGACCCCAGCGGCAACCCTGGAAACCTGATGCGGCCTGGAGTACCGAGCAATCGGAATGGGATATTGGGGATTTTCAACGTCCTGCCGGTCAGAGGGTCCTCTATGTCCACCATGCTGCCGCGTTCACGATAATGGGGGTCCTCGGCCACATCACGCATGGTGGCGATCGGACCGATGGTGATACCCATTTGCTCGCATCTTTCCAGGACCTTATCGAGGTCCAGGCTGCCCACCCATTCAGAGACAACCTGGTTGATGATCTTGCGGTTTTGGTCCTTAATGCGCTCAGCATTACTCTGGAAACGTGGGTCTTCGTTCATCTCAGGGTGGCCGACACACTCCATGAGGCGTTCAAATGGCTTCTGGACTGCTGCGGACAGAACCACCCATTTGCCGTCCCGGGTGAGATAGTTGTTGCGCGGAACCACGTAGCTGAGCTCGTTGCCCTTGGGCTGTGGACACTCGCCGGTGAGGTAACAGCTCAGAAAATCCGGGCCCAGCATGCCGAACAGTGGTTCGAACAGCGAGATGTCTATTAGTTGAGCCCCATGTTTCCCGCGAGTCTGAGTACGAAGGGCTATCATTACAGCAAAGGCAAGATGAACGCCCGCGATCAAATCGGCCAGCGCCATCGGAGCATTGGTGGGAGGCCCATTGGGCTGGGCATTCAGAAAGGTGAACCCGCTGAAAGCTTCCGCCAGGGTACCAAAGCCCGGGCGGTTGGAGTAAGGACCGGTCAGCCCGTATCCGGAGATCTTGCCTATGATTAGCCCGGGGTTCGCCTCGAACAGGACTTCCTTCGCAAAACCGAGCCGTTCCATTGCACCCGGCCGCATGTTTTCAATAAGAACGTCGGCTGTTGGGATAAGGTCCATCAGGATCTGACGTCCCTCTGCAACTCGGAGATTCAAGGTGATGGGCAATTTGTTGCGGCCTACCACAGACCAAAAAGGTGCTATCCCCATGTCCTCGACCACTCCCCATCCTCGAGTGGTGTCCGGGGCGGAAGGGTTCTCGATCTTGACGACCTCGGCCCCGTAGTCGCCCAATAGTGTCGCGGCAAATGGTGCCGCCATGACCGTGGACATGTCGATAACCCGGAGCCCCTTGAGGGGGAGTCCCGAGAAGTTCTCCTCGCGCCGTTGCGCGGAAATGAATGCCGAAAGTTCCTCTGGCGATCTCATGCAGGTCCTTTTTCGAACTGGATTAACAAACGATCTAAAATCACCATGAGCGATTCTAGAGTTCGCCTTGTGCTTCAAGCTTTTGCAATGCCACCTGATATCTTAGATATCCAGGCGATACCTTTTCGCTTGATAGCAAGGTCATTATGCCGAGCACAGGCATAGAGGCAATAAGAGACGGCCACATCGGGGCCCACCCGAATGGATTGCCCGCCACATGCCAGCACAGTGCGACAACACCTCCGATGATTATGGCCCAGAAAGCAGCGTTCCCGGTCACTCTGGGCCACATTAGAGCAGCCACGAGCACTACCCCGGCAACGGCGCGGATTTGAAATGCCCCAAGCATCTGGTAAAGAATGGATTCCATCCTTAACCCTATGAGAATACTGATAATTCCTACAATAACGGAGGCCACCCGTGAAAACATCAACTGCTGCTCGGAGGTGGCATCCTTCTTGATCTGCAAATAGAAGTCCCGTGTGAGAACAGTGGAAACAATCAGCAGAAGTGACGGCGCTACACACAAGATCGTTGCCATAATGCCCATGGCTGCAAGTCCACCCGTCCAGGGTCCCAGAGACGAGGCCCCCGCAAATAGCGCTGTCCTGGCCGCTATGTTCGGCACCAGCACTTTTGCGGACATTCCTATTATCAGGACGAACAAGACGAACGGGACAAGAAGCAACCCTCCCAGGAAAATGCCCTTTTTGGCTACTGCCAGATTTTCTGCACCATAAATAACGCCGGCTACTGTAGCTGAAGAGAACAACCCTACCGCCGTACCGAAACCCCAGGCAATTGTTGTCCAGACATTGGGATGCATGACTGAAAAGAAATGGGCGGGCAATTTACTTTGGAGCACATCAAAACCACCTACGGCTTTAATGCTGAGATATGCAACGATCCCCAATGCTATATACTTGACTAACGCATGAATGACACTCATCCATGCCAGGCCGCGAAGACCGCCTGTGATGGTCAGTATGATAAAGAATATTCCAACGAACCAGGTTGCGGCTTCCTGACTAACTCCAAACATGGGGCCTAAAATGGCCGCTGCTCCAATCGGCTGGAGCGCGTAAAAGATCACATAACATACGAGAATAGTGAACATAAGCGCATATCGTGTTTTCAAGTCAAAGAGGGCAACATAAGCCTCGGGAACTGACATGGCTCCGAGCTGCCGGCCGATTACTCTATAGAATTTGGTAACGGTGAAGACGATCATAAAGCAACCGATTGCCAATCCCCAGGTTGCCCAACCTGCCGACAAACCAATTTGGAATGCTCCAGCGGCATTCCCAATAGTTGCCGCACCTCCAACACACTCCCCAAACAATAACGGTATAACCAAATAGAGGCTCAAATTGCGTTTTGCAACGAAGTGTTCCTGTACTGACTTGTTTGTACGCAACAGATACATCGCCACGATAGTGGTAACCACCAGATACCCGATCATGATCACTGCAGGCTTCATGGGCCTACGCTCCTCGATTATTTCAGCAAAGCAGACACCGGACCGTCCGGCCGCCTATTTCCCACCGTATCGGGGGGGCCTTTTTTCCAAAAACGCATCCAGTCCTTCCAACCTGTCCTCGGTCGTAAAAAGGATCGTCTGGGCCATTTTCTCGATGATCAACCCGGTATGCAAATCCGCATTGGCGGCCGAATTGATAGCAGTTTTGGCAAACTTTACGGCCAGCGGCCCTTTGGCGAGGATCTTCCCGGCCATTTCCCGCGCACTGCTCAGCAACTCCTCGGCGGGGACCACTTTGTTCACCAGCCCGCACGACAAGGCTTCAGGCGCTTTCAGTGGGTCCCCCGTAAGGATCATCTCCTTGGCCTTGCCCGGACCGACAAGCCGTGTCAGCCGCTGAGTTCCGCCGGCACCGGGCAAAATGCCGAGGTTCAGCTCCGGCTGGCCTATTAGCGCCTTTTCCGAAGCAATTCTGATATCGCAGGCCAGTGCCAGTTCGCAGCCACCTCCCATGGCAAAACCGTTAATAGCCGCGATGGTCACCTTGTCCATCGCTTCCCAGCGGCTAAGAGTACGTTGACCCTCTGCCCGAAAGGTCTCGAGCATGCTGCGTTCCCGCAGGGACTTAATGTCCGCCCCGGCGACAAAAGCTTTCTCCCCGGCGCCGGTAATGATCACCACCCGGACCTGCGCATCCCCTTCCAGTTCGTCGACGAGTTGGCCGAGTTCCCGCCAGGTGGCCGTATCCAGAGCGTTTCTAACCTCCGGCCTGTTTACAGTCACCAGTGCCAGAGGGCCTTCTTTTTTCACGATCAGGTTCCGGTATTCCATGCTTCCGCATCCTCCCACGACTCTACTTGCTTTCGTAATCGTAAACCCCTTTGCCCACTTTCCTGCCCAATCGACCGGCTTTAACGTATTTCACAAGCAGAGGAGCGGGGCGGTATTTCTCACCCAAACTCTGGTGCAGATATTCCAGGACTTTCAACCGGGTATCCAGGCCAACCACATCGATCAGCTCGAAAGGCCCCATGGGATGGTTCAGCCCCAGTTTGAGGGCTTTGTCGATATCTTGCGGACTGCCTACCCCCTGCTCAAGCATGTAAAAAGCTTCATTTCCTATCATGGCGTTGATCCGTGAGGTAACAAAGCCGGGGTACTCGTTGACCAATACCGTCTCCTTACCCATCTTCTTGCAGGCGGCTTCAGACGCGATGTAGGTTTCCTCGCTCGTATCCAACCCTTTGATAATCTCAACCAGCTTCATCAAATGAACGGGGTTGAAAAAATGCAGGCCTATCACTTGCTCAGGCCTCCGAGTCATGGAAGCAATCTCGGTGACGCTTTTGGCCGAAGTATTGGTGGCCAGTATGGTATGGGGAGGGCTGGCTTCATCCAGGTCCCGGAAGACCTTGCGCTTCAGTTCCAGGTCTTCGGGCACTGCTTCTATCACCAAATCGGCTTTTGCCGCACAACCCCCCATGTTCTCATCCAGTTTAATGCGGGCCAGGGCCGATTCTTTATCCTCAGCAGTAATCTTTCCCAACTGCACGCCTTTGGTAAGGTTTTGCTCGATGATTCCCTTGCCCTTCACCAGGAGGTCCATATTCATATCGTTTAAAGTCACTTCAAACCCGCCCAATGCGCAAACATGGGCAATCCCCCGCCCCATGATGCCGGCCCCGATTACAGCGATATTATTGATGCTCATTGTTCCCTCCGTATAGAAGCAGACGGTTGTTTGTCACCCCGGAGCCTGCGAAAATTGGCCGATGCCGCTCTAAACGGGGTATTCCCGCAACAGTTGCGCAGCGATGATGTTCTTTTGTATTTCCGAGGTCCCTTCGTATATCCTGGCGATTCTGGCGTCCCTGTAGTACCTCTCGATCGGCAGTTCCGTCATGTACCCCATACCGCCAAAGATCTGCACCGCCTTATCCGCTACGCGGCCATAAGCCTCTGAGGCGAAGTATTTGAGCATCGCCGCTTCCTTGATCACCTTCATGTCCTGATCCACCATCCAGGCCACCCGGTAGGTGAAACTTCGTGTCGCTTCCACGTCCACAGCCATGTCGGCCAGCATGTGCTGGATCGCTTGAAAGTTGGCGATGGGCTGTTTAAACTGAATGCGCTCCTGGGCGTATCTGACCGACATTTCGAGAAGCTTTTGCATCGAGCCGAGGTTGCGGGCTGCCAGGCCCGCCCGGCCATTGGCAAGGATTTTGAGTGCATTCATATAACCCTGGCCTTCCTCACCGAGCACATTCTCCGCGGGCACCATGCAATCCTCGAAGATGATCTCCGAGCTATAGGACCCGTGTAACCCCATCTTTTTTTCAATTTTCCCTATGCTTAGCCCAGGGAATGCCCTTTCAACGATGAACGAGGTTATTCCCTTCGGTCCCTTGGTTTTGTCCGTCACGGCCATTACCGTGTAAACGCCGGCAACGGGGCCGTTGGTGATGAAATGCTTGGTCCCGTTCAGCACATAGTGATCGCCTTTCCTTTCGGCCCGGGTCCTTATAGAGGCCGCATCCGATCCTGCGTTAGGTTCTGTCAGAGCGAAGGCCCCGATCATTTCCCCCGAGGCCATTCGGGGCAGGTACTTTCTCTTTTGTTCTTCGTTTCCCATCTTGACAATACCTACGGAACCGATCCCATTGTGACCTCCGAGCAAGGTGGTAAAACCATTGCACGTGCGACCCAGTTGTTCCAAAACAAGGCACTTGCCCACCATGTCGGTTCCCACTCCGCCGTATTCGACGGGAATGCTCAATCCGAACAGACCAAGCTCCTTGCATTCCTGAATGATCTCGTCAGGAATCCGGTCTTCCTCCTCGATGAGCGCGCCTAAAGGGTCAACCCTCCGGTCCACGAACTTCCGCATGGTGTCCACCAGCATCTGCATTTCTTCGTTAATGCTGAAATCCATAAACCTTTCACTCCATTTTATTGGTTAACGGTACTCGAAATCTCAGGAACAACACTATGCATCAAATACCATGTCGCAGTGCCAAACCTGAGGGTGGGCGAGAACCTCCTGGACGGAGTCGATCAGCAGCGTAGCGGAATTTGACAGCGCGATCTTGAAACTTCCGGACGACCAAGCGGTCCTTCCGGCCATTGTTGACCCAAAACTTGCTGAAGGGGGCACAAGATTCGAAAGAGCCGTCAATCACACAGGTCTCTCTTCCCCTCATGGGTCCATCCACGCCTCTGTTTAGCTGAGCGCAGCTTCTTTCAATAACCCCAGACTCTCTGCTATGCCGAGGGTTCGCCTGGCCCATGCCGCCACCGGATAATCAATGAACTTGCCGTCCAACTGTACCGCGGCAATGCCCGTAGACTCCGCTTCATCGAAAGCTTGCACCACCTTCACCGCGAACTCGATCTCGCTTTGGGCCGGAGAGAAGATCTCATTGACGGGCGCAATTTGTGCGGGATGGATTACGAGTTTGCCCGAAAAACCGAGTTCGCGGGCAACCATGCAGTCTTCTTTTAGCCCTGCATCATCCTTCAAGTTCACATATACGGTGTCGATTGGTCCCTCGATCCCGGTGGCACGACTGGCTACCGCAAGCTGTGACCTGGCGTAGAAAAGCTCGTTCCCTTTTCCCGAAAGCCTGATTTCCATGTCCAGAGCAAAATCGACGGCGCCAAATGCAAGCCTCCTTATTCTGGGGCAAGATGAGGCGACCTCGCAGGCTCGCGCCACCCCGCGGGCAGTTTCGACCAGGGGAAAGATCTCAATCTTTCCGGGCGACACCCCATATTCCTTTTGAAGTTGACCGATGAGCCAATCGACGCGCCTTACTTCTTCGGGACACTCCGCCTTGGGAAGCATTATTCCTGCAGGTCGATTGCCCACTACTGCCATGATATCCCCGACAATCCACGGTGTATTCACACCATTTACCCGCACGAAGATCCCCTCTCGACGCTCGTTGCTCAACACGTCCACGACCAGAGCCCTGGCCTTTACTTTTTCCGATACCGCCACAGCGTCCTCAAGATCCAAAATAACCGCGTCGGCGTTGCTGGAAATGGCTTTTTCTATCTTGCGGAGGTTGGTTGCCGGAACAAAGAGAAAGCTTCGGAAAGGTCCTATCATTTCTTTTCCTGTCTCACTTTGAACTATTCAGAACAGCAGGCTCTCTATTACACTCGGTTTTCCAGACAAAGAGCAACGAGTATGCCAATGGGCAATTCGTTCCACTACAGGGCGGGAGAACCTCCCCGGGGAACAAGTGGGTGCAGGAGGTAGGCACCTATTCAGTAACAAGGAGGGGCAGGAAACGGCTGCAATGTAATATTGCATTTCTGAAGTGCTTGACTGCAATCCATTTCACAATTGAAATAAACCAGGTCGGTCTCGCATTAGTGATGAATGAGGCTGCCGCCGGCGAGAGAACTTTGGCCTTTCTTACATACCGCAGGACAGGGGAATCACTCTCGGAGAATCCTTCTTCGGTAACTACCCGTTGAAAGATCCTTGCTGATGCATGGCGCTGATTCTTCGCAACAGGTCTTGTCTGATTCAAGCCATGAGTTGATAGTCTTAAGATTCGGCCCCACAGTAGGATAGGGCTGGGCCTCCCTTGGTTGTATCCGCTGAGCTCGCTCATTAAAATCTTGCGGATCGCCTTTCGAGCATGACCGATTTCCCGCTCCATGGAGCCAAAGCTCTTTCCATAAATAAGTATCCGGAGTTTGTTGAGAAGTACGCGCGCGAGGTGCAATCCTCAACATGGCAGTGCATTTTCCAATACCTTCTGCCCTTCGTTGCCGAGTTTCGTGAACCCTTAACGCGCGCACGAGAGGGCAAGCATTCAGAAGATCTCAGCCCAATCCCGGGGGCGGCAAAGTAAATCGGCTCATATCCTCAAAGTTATGCGATCGCAGGGAGGTTGGGAAAAATTTTGTTGGCGTTGAATTTTCGCGCGTTTGCAATGAAACCGTAACGCTGAGTATGTAGAAGGTCCCATTGAGTATCAGACAAGACTTAGTTCGGGTTTGAAAGGAGTTGATTTTGATAGCGGAAGCGACAGCGACTGCCTGCATGGGACGGGATGAGCGGTGGAAGACCGAGACAGGGCGGCGCGACTGGCTAAAGCCCGAATCCGAAGTGAAGGAAATTGCCGAACTGCTGCGAAGTATCGGTGTATCGGCAGCCATGGACCTGGGATGCGGCACCGGCAGGCATTCGCTCTTTTTGGCTTCCCTTGGATACAGTGTTTTTGCCCTTGAGGGTAGCAGCGCCGGCGTTGATTTCGCCCGCTCGCACGCCCAACAGCAAACGGGGCCCATTCATTTCGTGACCGGATCGATGACGGACCTGCCCTGCGCCGACGAGAGCTTCGATTACCTTCTGGCCTGGAACGTGATCTACCACGGCGAGCGGGACGCAGTCCAGAAGTCGTTGTCCGAAATCCATCGGGTGCTGCGCCACGGAGGCATCTTCCAGGGAACGATGCTTTCGAAAAACAACCGCCTCTTTGGCCAGGGGCGAGAGGTAGCGGCTGACACCTTTGTTTTCGAAGCAGAACCGGATAAAACCCGCCCCAATTTCTACTGTAATCAGGCGGAACTGGCCATCCTGTTCGATCCCATGGAACTGCTGCGCGTAAATGACCGCGAACACGAACTTCCCGGATCGTACCACCTGCATTTTGTTGCCAAGAAGCATTATCTCGAGGACAGCGAATAGTTTCGGAAGTGCTAAAGTTGTATTTTGGGAAATTTTTGCGGAGGAATGAGAAAAGTACGGCTGGAGCCGCTTTTATGCCGGCAGGCGGCGGAGACTATACTGCGGAATTCTAAAACCAGGCTTCGGTCCTTTCTTCGCCCTAAATGACAGATGCAAGCATAGCCAGGGCGGAGCCTTCGAATAGCTGACCGATCGCTATCCCCAAGGCAGCCTTCCCGATCTTCTCTCCGACCATTAGACCGGTTTTTGACCATGCTTCCTCCACATATTTATCCGGAGGACAAGCCATGGAGAGGTCGACTCCCGTTTCCCTGCTCACCACATCCGTTATTGCGCCGGCATTTGTGGAGTTCTCATCATAATATGCCAGAACGCTGCCGGTGAGGGGATTGACACTTACGATGTAGACCCCGGAGATGACCGTGAGCTTTTTTTCCAGTTCCTGCGCATGGAAGGGTTTTCCCTTTATAGCCGGGATCTTGATTCTGATTCTTCCTGGAACATGGTGCAGATAGCAGCTCATTTATGCTCCTTTAAGATTTTCAGGTAATTCCTGCACTGCGGATATCCCGAACATCTAAACCTTACAACTTCGAGGTGCCGGCCGTAGACATGCATTTTGCGCCCGCATACCTTACAGACCGGGCGTTCGGCAAGCTTCGGCTTCGGTTTGAGGTCGGTGAATTGCCGTTCGCAAATGAGGCACCAAAAACGCTGCCTCCCCTGTCTTGTCTTGCCATACCTGTATGCAGCGTCCGAACCGCATCGGGGGCATATTGGCGTGAACTGCGGTGTTTCCGGGCCAGCCATAAAGCCCCCGTGCATCAAAGGGTACTCGTTCCAACTCCACCGCCCCGGGCTGTTGCCTTTGCGGCAGACAGCAACCGAGTTGGCGGGTAAAGTAAAGAATGTATGTTACAATTGTGTTTCAAACTTGTTTCTTTTGTGAGAAATGTCAGTTCCATACAAAAAAGTGAGGCTGTGTCTACTAAAGCAGTCTGCCGCCCAGCTCCGCCACCTTGGACCGCTCCCCCTTGACCAGCGTTACATGCCCTGCGATGTCCTCCCCTTTGAGGCGCTCCACGAGATAGGTCAGGCCGTTGCTGCTCGCATCGAGATAGGGGTGGTCGATCTGCTCGGGGTCTCCGGTGAAGACGATCTTGGTGTCTTCGCCGACGCGTGTGATGAGTGTCTTTATCATGTGGGGCGAGAGGTTCTGGGCTTCGTCGCAAAGTATGAGCTGTTTGGGGATGCTGCGCCCCCGTATGTAGGTGAGCGCTTCGAGTTCCAGCGACCCTTTTCTCATCAAGTCTTCGAGCAGTTCATAGGGCTCGGGACAATTTCGCATCAAGAACTCGAGGTTGTCGTATATGGGCTGCATCCAGGGTCTTAGTTTCTCTTCCTTGGTTCCGGGGAGATAGCCCAGGTCTTCGCCCATCGGGATGACGGGCCGAGTGACCAGCAGCCTCGAGAAGGCATTTTCCTCCAGGACTTTTTCCAATCCGACGGCGAGGGCCAACAGGGTTTTCCCGGTTCCGGCCCGGCCCACCAGGGTGACGACTCTTATCTGATCGTCTCTGAGCAGTTCGAGGGCAAATTTCTGCTCCTTGTTCAGGGCCTTGATTCCCCAACTGACCGAATCCGCATGGCACAGAGGCACCAGCATGCCATGGCAGTAGCGTGCAAGCGCCGACTGTGAAGAATTCTCTTGGCACTTGAGCAGAAAGAATTGATTCGGGACGGGTTCACAGCCGGATAACTTCAGCTTCCCGTCCTGGTAAAAGCTGTCGAGCTCCCGGGCAGACAGGTATTTTTCGACAATACCGGAGTAGAGGTGATCGTAGTCCACCTTATCGTTATAGAAATCCTCGGTCCGCACGCCTACAACGTCGGCTTTAATACGCAGGTTGAGGTCCTTGGTAACGAGAATTACCTTTCCCTGCCCTGCATTGCTCAGATTGAAGGCCACAGCGAGAATTCGGTTGTCGGGTTTTTCAGGGTCCAATCCCTTCGGGCAGTTTATTATGCTGGAATGATTGAGTTCGATCGTGAGTTTTGCTCCCGAAGGCATCGGCACCCCTTCGGAAAGACGCCCCATCGAACGAAGGGCATCGAGTTCCCTTGAAACCACCCGCGCATTTCTTCCTATTTCGTCCTGTCTTTTCTTTTGGCTGTCTATTTCTTCGATTACCGTGAGGGGAATGACCACATGATTGTCTTGGAATGCGAACAACGCTTCTGGGTTATGCAGCAATACATTGGTATCCAGAACATAGGTCTTGTGCATGAAACCCTCCCGAATGAGGAGCAAAGGTTGTCTCGATTAAAAGTGTACGACCCCTGGTTACTCATTTGACGCCTTCTGAAGGAAATCAAAGAGCTGGTGATAAGCCGGAATCTCCTTTTCCGGCATGCCGTCCTGTCTAGGACTGTAATGCCTCCTGAGCCATCTGCTCAGGCCGTCCAGACCTGGAAAAAGCACCCTTTCGGTGATATTGGCCTGATCGAGCTTGTCGCGGATCTCCCATTTGAGTTTGGCCGGGATGATGATTTTGCGGGCGATTTGAGGGTGCTGCACGAGCCAGTCGTCCAGCACCGCCTCAGGGTCAGACATCATCGAAAAGAATGCAAACTGGTTTACAATCCGATCATCCATCGAGGGAGGTTCAAAAAAGAGGGCGAAAGGCAGCTCGCAAAGGCCGGCCAGTTCGTGCAGGGTCTGCACGGATTCGGACAGCATCTCGACGGTGAAAACATTAGCCCCCTCCTGTTCGAGCTGGAGCTTGAGACTTTCGGGCAGCAGCCTGTGTGTGCGTACGTAGTTGACCGCCCAGACAGCGCCATCGGTATCGAACTTCTCGAGGTCCGAGGTGGCGAAGTGCAGGGCACAAAACGGTGAATAGGTCCAGTCCAGAAGCCTTGTGGGAAGGCCTGAATGTTGCGCCACGGCGAGCCAATGCCAGATCGAGTTTCCGCTGACAAAGCTTCTGTGCGCGTATTTCTTGAAATTGCGCAGCAGGTGGTTTTCAAGTTCTATAAATGCGCCCCTAAGACGTATAAGGGTCGTTTCGAGCCGGTAGCCCGCATCGGATAGCCCCCGGAAGGCGCAGCGGGACCGAAAGCGCCCAAGTGCTGCGTTCCACGAGTCCCTGTAGAGTTCGTGTTGAAGCTCATTCCAGTCCCGCACGATTGTTTGCTGCATAGGCTCAACCCTTCAAGGCCGAAACCATCGGCGTGAAAAGTCCAGTGCACAAATTGCTTCCCCCGGTTCCCGGTCCGTTTAGCACGTAATAGATGGAACAGTCCGCCGGACTGAGAATTCCAGAACCTTCAGAGGGGGTTTTCAGGGTGGTATTTCGAAAAAACCAGACATGGCGCCAAAAGAGACAGGCGATACCGCGAAGTGTCAAAAAAGCGAGCATCTGTACGCAGAACAGACTCAATGTCGTTTTGTGTACCTCCTGTCCTTTAACAGGACGCTGTTCAGGCTGAAATTGTTCAACGCCAAATCCTTTCGCTTTTGAAGATGTTGACAATATACAGGAATAATTTGGCGGGAATGTGTCGGAGATGTATATTCCTTGTTACAGATAGTCGACTATAATCATCGTTGATGAGATTTCTTTCGAGGCGTTGGGTTTCAAGACCATGGTCGTGTCCGCCAACCAACCCTATTTCGCGCCTTTCCCCGGTTTTTTTTACAAGGCCCATCTTTGTGACGTCCTGATTATCCTGGACAGCGTCCAGTTTCCCCGCAGGACAACCTGGATAAGCAGGAATCGCTTCAAAAACAGCCAGGGAACACTGTGGATGACCGTGCCGGTCTGGAAGAAAGGCCTCGGGCTGCAAAAGATCAATGAGGTGAGGATATGCTACGACTTCCGCTGGACGAGAAAGCACCTGGAGAGCCTGAAGGTTGCATACGCAAACGCTCCTTACTTTGCGGACCATCTGCCGTTTGTGGAAGAGCTGTTTTCTTCGACGTTCGAAAGGCTCACAGACTTCAACGTCAAGATCATAAGATATATCCTGAGCCAGCTTGAAATCCGGACGGAACTCGTTTTGCTGTCCGAATTAGGGGCCGTGGCAAGAGGAGACCTTCTGCCCGTGGAAATATGCAGGAAAATGGGAAGCCTTCATTTCGCGGCGCAGCACTCGGCCAGGAAATATCTCAATCAGGATCTTTTTCGTGAAGCAGGCATACGGATCGAATACTTCAGGGCGCCGTCCCCCGTCTATCCCCAGCTCTGGGGAGACTTTATCCCGGACCTTTCGGCATTTGATCTTATCTTCAATTGTGGACCAAAGGCACGAGAGATATTGATCGGGAACAGTGGACAGTGAATAGTGAATAGTGAATGGTGAATGGTGATTAGTAAATCTGCTTTCACAGGCAATTGTTCCTTTGCGTGCGAACAAATTACGGATCGACTCAGCGCTCGGATTAAATCGGGATGACCGGGCCAATCGCCGGGTCTATTTAATCAAAACATGTTTTTGAATACGGGAATAAGCGCCAGGATCGCAGGCGCAACCGCGATTGCGGGGACGAAATTGGCCAGGGGCAGGTCTTTGAGGTCGAGCAGTTTAATCCCGATCCCGATTATGATCAAACCGCCGGTTGCGGTCATCTCCGTGATCATGGCTTCGCTTAGGGCACCGGGAAGAGTGCCTGCAAAAACCGTTATCGCTCCCTGGTAGACCAGAATGGAAATCGCAGAAAGTCCAACCCCCCATCCCAGGCTGGCCCCGAAGGCTATGGAAGCGAATCCGTCCATAACGGCCTTTATGGAGAGCAGACTATAGTCGCCGCTAAGGCCGTCCGAGATCGAACCGAGAATCGCCATCGGCCCAACGCAGAA
>Ga0187862_10002231_pt1 | contig 19782 bp, 18 predicted proteins | sample June2016WEW_10_1_FD_133003 | JGI IMG/M metagenome (GOLD analysis project Ga0187862, IMG submission 133003) | Peatland microbial communities from SPRUCE experiment site at the Marcell Experimental Forest, Minnesota, USA - June2016WEW_10_150 | ecosystem: Environmental > Terrestrial > Soil >...
CTCGGAGAGGCTCGCTTCGGATGAAAGAAGTTGCTGAAGCCGCTTCATCGCAATGTCCCTCTCCGCCTCGGGGTATTCCAGCGGAACATCGGCGGCCATCTTGAGAATATGCAGCAAAGTCAAGTGGGCGTGCTCGTGTTCCGCCAACCAGAGCGCATACGCAAGGGCCTTTGCCGAACCAGGCAGCAAGTCGGTCGCGTAGAGAATTCTCCCTAGCTTCAGTTCCGGTATAGGTTTAGGGGAGGCGCATGGCCCGGCCGTGAGCACGGGGCAGGGCGCGGAATAAACAATCTCTTCTGCTACCGAACCAAGCAGAAGCTTCTTCACGCCGCCTCGTCCATGCGTTCCCAGGACTACCAGATCAATTTCCAGCTGCTGCATCAATTTGGACAAAACCTGGGAAACCCCTCCCTCGCCCTCTGTGACCAGTTCTTGATGCTTGATTCCATGAAACAGCTCGGACGCCACAAGGTTCGCCATTTTGTTCTCGGCAGAATGTCTAAAGTAGAACGGGTCCGGCGGCTGAGCGTTGTCGCATATCTCCGCAGGGACAACGCTGACGATATTCAGCAAGCTGTCGTACCGGCGGGACAAGCCGATGGCGTACGTTAGCGCAGCCTCTGAGCACGACGAAAAATCAGTCGCGAACAGAATGTTGCGGAGTAAATGCTTGGGGAGAGCAGCAAACCCACCGAATACCTCCGCTATTTTGTCCTTGCTCACGTACATGCAGCAAGTGACTTTAATCGTATGCTAGGGTGAGGCGTTTCAACAGGAATTTCCCTTTTGCCTTCCAACAGTCCCAGATCATGTATCCATCGAGGGATTCCAAACTCAGCCCCCGCCGGCTACGCCTGCCACCAATGGCCACACTTTGGACATGGAGTTGGCTTCTGGTTGACTAGCAAAGCAATAGGCAAGACATCTAAATCGCAACAAGCAAGCACCATTCCCACATCTTAGGGTTGCCCTCCGGTCGTGATTGAGGGCACAATGTTGAGTTGTTGGAATTCAGCTTTTTGCAAACTGCTGATCGCTCGCTGCGCTGCATGTCAAGGCTCGTTTTACATCGTCGTTAACAGGTAAAGGGGTGATTCAATGGCTGATCTGACAAAGCTTCCGCAAGCGGCCAAACTCTGCCTGCCATCGGGCGTCACCGACCACCATGGGAAAGATGCGTTCGAGGTTCGCTTCGGCACGGCGACACTGGAAGCGACACCCACCGGCAGCGTGAAGCACACAACCAATGGTGACGAGGAGCGTTATGCCGACAAATCCGGCACTTACACAAAGTGCCTGAAGCAGAAGGGATACGGCGTTGTTGACCCGAACGCTTTTAAGTTGTTCAGAACTGCCCTAGGCACCGCCGATGGAACGACTCTAGGCACCGCCGATTTCGAGGTTGCTGGTTTGTTGGGAGCAGGCCGGAAGCTGAACGGTCCGTTGGGTGCCTTTGCCCTCACGTTAGATGGTGCCGATTCGCAGCGCTTTGGAACCCCACTCATTCCTCCGGCTCCCAAGTTGGCGAGCCCTGAGTATGCCACTGAACTCGTCGAGTTGTATTGGGCGTCGCTGCTCCGAGATGTTCCCTTCACGGATTACGAGACCAATGCAACCGCCATTGCAGCGGCCAACGAGTTAACGCAGCTGGCCGCCACCTATGCGGGGCCGACAGACAATGGTAAAGTGACGCCCCGCCTGCTCTTTCGAGGCGGCCTGACTTTACCCGGCAAGAAGGGCAAAGAGCCGACGACGTATTTCGCCGGTGAGAATATTGGCCCCTACATCTCGCAGCTTTGCATCCGTCCGACAAACCTCGGTGTTCAAACTCTCGACCAGAGGATGCAGACCTACGTTCCGGGCATCGATTACCTGGTTGATTTAAGTGCATGGCAGGCTGTCCAAGATGGCGTTACACCCACAGCCACGAACATACCGGACGAGAAACGCCGCTACCTGCATAATGGCCGGGCGCTTGCTGCCTTCACCCATGTGGATGAGCTATATCAGGCCTATCTCACGGCATATCTCGTGCTTAACACACTTAATATCGAGGCGAACAATACCAGTCCCTACAATAGCTACAAAAACCAGCAGCCCTTCGGTACTTTTGGCGGGCCTGACATCGTCGCCACCCTTGGTGCAGTTGCACGAGCCGCAATCAATGCGGTTTGGTACCAGAAATGGATCGTCCATCTGCGTCATCGCCCCGAGTCCGGTGGCGGCATCGTGCATCTCATGAAGACTAGCTTGGGAGCAACCGATGGGAAAGTTGACCCGCTCGTGCTGAACTCAGTTGCATTGCATCTCAGTCACTTGCGCAACGGCAGCTTTTTCCTTTCACAGGCTTTTCCTGAAGGATCGCCCGCCCATCCTGCCTACCCGACAGGTCACGGTACGGTGGCCGGTGCCTGCATCACGCTCCTGAAATTCTTTTTTAATGGCGAAGCGACCATTCCAAATCCGATGGTCGCTTCTGGGGACGGACTATCTCTCGAGCCGTACAATGGTGCGGATAGCGGCCAGATGACGGTGAATGGAGAGTTGCATAAGCTTGCGCACAACATATCCTTCGGCCATGGGGTTCATGCTGGCATCCACTGGCGCAGCGACACCGATTATTCCATCCTGTTAGGCGAGTCTGTGGCGCTACGTTTCCTGCAAGACCAGGCATTCACTTATCAAGAGGATTTTGCGGTAAGCCTGACAAAACTAGACGGCACATTGGTGACAATCAGGAATTACTAGGCCGAAAGCAGGCAGTTGTACGAAAAGTGTGGCCCGTCTCAAACGGGCAGAAAGTATGACTCGCCCTACCCGTGCCACCAATTGCCGCATCTTGGACACAGAGTCGGCTTCCGGCCTGCCAATAGTGCTAACGGTCCCAATTAAACGTCTACCCCAAATGATTTGTCTGGCCGCCGCTCTGGCCCCATCGTTCTCAAGCGTCCCACAAAAGAACACCAGTTTGAGGTGGATCACGCGGCTAAAGAGTCTAATACCGGCGACGCCGCAGTTCTAGTCTACGGCAGCGAGAGCGGCGATTAAGGTTTCCAGGGCTGCCTGGCGCGCGCGCAACTCTCTCACCTCTTCTTCTCCGAGCTTTTCGGCGCAGCCTGCCATCGTCCGCATTCCGTGCTCGACAAGTATCCGGCGGAACTCCGGATCGGGCGTCGAAGCAGCAATGTTACCAAGGGCTCGCAGCAACCGCAGGCTAACCGCCACGTCCGTCTTCGCATACATGCGGATCTGCTCAAAGGCTGCCTCCAGTAGGCGCTCGAAGTGGATCCGTCGAATGCTGGCACGAACGATGCCCGGCGGATCATAGAGCAGTTCCTCCGGGGGCTCTCGGGACGCGAAGTGGATAAGAATACGGCTCAACTGATCCACGCAGTTGATGGCAGTGGTGGGGTCGTTGACAGCAGGCGAGATCGCCTTCAACGCGACGTCGACAATTTGCAGGACTCCGAACTCCACGTCCTGCTGCAACGTTCTGGTTGGGCCAATATCGAATGCGGCAAGCAGTTCGGCGGTTTCTTCGCTGGGCAGGCGGTTTCCCTTCGAAACCATCATCAGCGGGATTCCTGCCGGAACGAAGTGTCCGACCCGACGCAGCACGCGGATACTGACGTGATAGTGCTTCGCAGTTGCGACCAGGCGTCGCTTATCGATAAAGCGGATGTAGCCGGAGGCATCGCTCAAGACAGCCACTTCGCTCGGATTCGGTCTAAGCGGTGCGGCATCCTTCAAGGGGTTGGGATGGCGCGGTCGGGGCATCACATCGTCGATCATCGCTACCGTTTCCTCCGCAATTCGGTCGACGATGTGATTGACGCTGATGGCCTGCGAGATGTGGTGAATGAAAAACAGCAGCAAGCCAACGCAGACGATCGCTAGCGCCATTGCTCCCAGCACGGTGGCCACTGGAGCGAAGGGGTGAGGGAGGGAGCGTGCCGCCGGAAGCGCCGCCATGCAGTATGAGAAGGTGCCGAGGAAGATACCGAGTGTCCATTGCGTCACGCGGTCCCTTGAAAAACTGACGATGATGCGGGGGGAGAACTGCATCGACGCAAGAGTGAGCGTCATAAGCAGGATGCGAACACGATGGACACCACCGTCATAATGGAGCCGGCGATGTCGGCCAGAATGACCTGGGCAACTTGCGGGTCGGCATGCGAGGGGAACAAGGTGGAGGGCACCCAGGCGCTGACGGTTGGATATTCCTCCTCCAACCACGACAGGAACGCACCCGCGCAACCCAGCGACAGTGCGATGGTGAGCGGGCGAATCAGAAAGCCGCCACGCAGGTTATACATAGCGTGGCGAAGGACCAGCGGCAGGGGCTTACTCACGGCACTCTCCAATCGAGTGTAGCGGGTCAGCGCTGCGCGCACAAAGAGAAAGACGAAACCGCCCTGTCTGTTAATTGCCTTCCTGGCAGAGGCTTTTAGGACTCTTTTTCACACCAAGATCCAGGTTTGGGGTTTCGAAAACGCCAGGATCTATGACTGACCCAGAAGCTCACTGGCGATGGAGGCCTGAAATCGGAATGAGTAGCCGATCCCTATGAAATGATCCGCTGCGGCTGACGATAAGCCCACGCCATAGTGGAAATGGAGTTGTTGTTCTTGGCGCTTTCCGATCCTTAGTTCGGTTGCGAAGTGCAGCAAGTGGCGCGACCCACCGCGTTCCGGAAAGTCGCCCACGTATTCGACAATCACGTCCCATAGCCTTGCCAATGGCCGATCCGATGCGTCGGGAGTGAATTCGACGTCCTTAAATACTCGGCGCTTTTTGCGCCCTGAAATCTTGCAGTCGGCACACTAATAGAGATGCACATCATCTTCGCAAATGTGAGTCTTGATCGACGCTCATGCAGTCTAAACCGAAAGGGCGCGAGGGCGCCGCATCGTTAGCCTGGCCAGCCGCAACCGAATCCAGATTCATCGGCTCTTTATCACAGGATTCCTTGCGAGCCCATTAGTTGACCGGATTAGGGAAAGTTGCCGACGATCGGGGATTTAGTCAATAACAAGCTCAGAACGAATGTTCTCGTTAAGAATGATTAGTGACGCTTCGATAGAGTGTCAGGTTGTCGCTCTTGATGGTATCGCCACCCCATTTGGAGTCGTATCCATCAGAAGATTGCAAGCCAATCGAAATACCGTAACGGCCGTTATAGTATCTTGAGCGATTGAAAAGATCAGCGGTACGAGGAAGCATCAAAACGTGCAGTCGCCGGATTTCGACAACTCGCCGTCCAAGCCAACCCGTTTGCTATTGGCGTGGGGCTCGCTGGCTTTGGCTGCCGCAGAGAGCCTCTGCGTGGCTGCCGTCGGACTCAGCGGGCTGCGTGTCGCGCTCGGCTTGACGTCGCTACTGGCTGCCGGAGCCGGCGGCCCGGCACAAGGGCTTCATAGGGAAGCGATCCGGGTACCGCTCTTAACAGTGGGAGCGATTGGGGCCTTGATCAGTCTGCTTTTGCTGTGGAATGAAGAGCGCCTGCGGCGCAATCCAGCAGCCGCCTGGCGGATGCGGCCGCTCACACCTAAGCAGCGCAGACAGCGCTGGCTTCAACTGGGATTGGCCATTCTGACTCTGCTGCTGGTTGCAGCGGAGCTGATAACCCATCCCTGGTTTCACCGGGAGTTTTAGAAGAGTTACTCTCTGCTGACGATCTCCTCCTGCAAACGAGCATGTAGACGGTCGCTATAGCCCACGGGTAGTTCGAAAGTGCGATCGTCGGCGATGAGGATGAGGATGTTCCGGGTTGAATCCAGCACGGCGGCGCAATGGCGGCAGTGCGCCAGGTGCTTCTCAATCGCTTCGCGCAACTCGGGGTCGACGTCGCCCTCGATGTAGTTGGAGATTTGACCCCACACATGCTTGCAGTCTAGAACCATGATCCACCTGCCCTGCTTCGGAACAAACCGAACAGTCCGCTTCTTTTCGATGCCAGTTGCGGCGCAAGAATTTTCTGCATCATCAATCGCGCCCGTAGCAGCCGCGTTTTCACCACGCCCTCGCTGACGCCCAATGCGGTCGCAGCTTCGGCAATGCTGAATTCCTCCACGTCACGCAGCACCAAGACTTCGCGATAAATCTCCGGCAAGCTGGCGATTGCCTTTTGCAGGAGCTCGCGTAATTCCTTCCGCTCCAGCGTTTGCAGCGGCACCTCACGCCAGTCGCTGATAACGCTCGGCGTGAAGCCGCCCTCCTCATCCGGCGGAGACTCATCTACCGATTCGAACTTGAGCACTCGTGCGTGCCGCAGCCGTGCGCGGGCCTCGTTGACGGCGATGGAGATGAGCCAGGTGCTGAACTTCGACTCCGCCCTGAAGTTGCCCAGGTTCTTCAGTGCCTTTAGCACGGTCTCCTGCGCCGCGTCTTCAGCGTCCTGTTCGTTCTGCAGGATGGAAAACGCCGCGAAGTACAAGCTCTTTTCATATGGTCGCACCAGCTCATGGAAGAGCTCGAGCTCGCCCGCGAGAATGCGTGCGATTAGTTCGGCGTCACGAACTGCCGGTGAAACGTCCACCGTTGGCCTGCTGCTGGATGCTTCCGCTGCCATGTCAATTTCGCTGCACTCAGGAACGACATTCTACCTACGTTTATCAGGTTCTTGATTCGCCAGTCCGACCGAAGTTACAGCTTCGCCGACGAAACAAATCGTCATGTCACGAATCCTATCGTCATGTACAGAACCCTGAGAATGCTTGCCGCAATTGCTGTCCTTGGTTTGTGCGGCACCCTGCCAGCCTCGTCGCAGAATCCGGTCGTCGTGGAACTCTTTACTTCTGAAGGGTGCTCGAGCTGTCCTCCGGCGGACGCGATATTGGTCGACCTGAGCCGCCAAAGTGCGCAAAGCGGTCGAGACCTCATTCTGCTTGGAGAACACGTCGATTACTGGAATTACATAGGATGGACGGACCGCTTTTCTTCCGCCCAATTCAGCCAGCGTCAAAACGACTACGCGCGCAGCTTTCACCTGGCATTCGTATACACGCCGCAGATGGTGATCGATGGGCACGTTCAATTCGTAGGCAATGAAGCTTCTGAGGTTCATCGCAAGATTGACGAGGCAACCAAGGAACCCAAGCCGGCGCAGGTTTTGCTGCAGTGGGAGAAAAATGGTCGCTTGCACGTGACGGTACAGTCGCATTCGGCATCGCAAGCCAAAGTGCTGTTGGCAGTAACCGAAGACGGGCTGACCACCGACGTCGGTGGCGGCGAGAACGGTGGACGAACGCTACGGCACGCGGCCGTTGTGCGCCAGTTACGTGAATTGGGCAGCACCGATAAGAACAGCTTCGACACCAATGTTGATGTTTCGATACGCCCAAACTGGAATCCTGCACAACTGAAGGTTGCCGTGCTGGTGCAGGATTCTGGCCGCGGCAGGATTCTCGGTGCTGCACAGATTCCATACCGGCAGTGAAAATAGCCGGCCGTTACGATCAGAATTTCGCCTTGTAACTTTTGGGCAGTATGCGATTCCTATATCTGGCTGGCGATGAGTTGCCGCTAATTCAGACACAAAGGAAGAGGAATGAAGAAGAAAGTATTGAGCATCATGGCCATGTGCGTGCTGGCCGGTTCGTTGAGTGGGTTTGCGCAGGACAACATGAAGCAGGATAGCAAGGACCAGGCGCAGTCCAGCGATGGCATGAAGCACGACAACATGTCCAACGACAACATGAAGAATGACAACGCTGCCAATAAGAGTACGAAGTCGTCCACCAAGAAGAAGGAATCCAGCCAGCCGAGCAAAATGTCGAACGACAGCATGAAGAACGATGGCATGAAGGGCGATCAACAAGACCAGATGAAGCATTGATTCCAAGGCCGGCCGATCGATAAGATCGGGCACAGCGGACAGGTGCAACCCCTGTCCGCACCCGTTGTTTGATGACTGTGGGTCATCAAAACTTCGCACACACGCAATATCAATAACTTAGCAACAAAAGCTCAATTGGCGATGTTCCAGTAAGATTCTTGCCATGATTGTTGGACTTTGGGCTTTGCCCATAGAGTCGGCCGAACGGAACATCCTCTCTGTCTCTTTTATTCCTGAATCACGGACAAACCGGAGATTGACCAGATCAGAGGGAGATTCACGTCTGAATCTCGGCGGTCGAGTTCTCCCACCCGTTCCGGGACGCTCATAGCAGTCGAAGACCGCCATGCAAAGCCTTGCTGTCCAAGAAAGGGCCCTCCTTCATCGAAAACTCGGCAGCGTGTTCGGGGAGGGTGAACTTTGACTCTTTGGCGAAGATGGGCAGCCGATAGACCTAACAGGAAATCCTGTGATCTCGCCGTTTTACTGCAATCTAATTCCAACTTGCTGCAACGCAATTCGAAAATTACTGCAATTGAATTCGGGCAATTCCAGCAGCTAAGACGTTCTGTGCACTTTCGCGCCGTGTAGAATCGCAGTCGGATGTCCTGTTTGGCTGTACACAGCAGAGCGTGGAGCCATTCGCCGATCTATCGCCGGTGAATTATTTGAGATTGAAAGTCACACCTATCGGGTACGAACATTGTGACGCGACGCTCTGCGTTTATTGTCATGGCGATCGGTGTACAGATCATGTGAAACGGCCTGGGCTATGGCATGCCAGCAATGTTCGCATGTGTCGCCGATCACGGGGGTTGTCCCAAAGCCCTTTGAATGTTGAATTCACCGTTCGTCTCTTGTTTGAGGCGCGGTGGTACCCGTCGAACTGTGGGCAGAACGAAATGCATGAAGATGTTGAAACTCGGGAACCACCTGGAATGGACTTGTCGGCGCAGTAAGAATTTCGCCTGCTTGATCGACCAGCCCCGGTGAAGCGTTACCAAGGAATCGCGAGCCCTCGCGAATGTGCACGATTCGGCTGGGTTCGAATCCCATCAAACGCGCACAGGTTGCATCGGCTGCCACCGGATCATCCGCAAGCACAATCGTTCCCAGAGGACGAGGCGTGCCGTTAAGGGGGCCGTTCCCTTCCATCGCCACGATGCCATCCGCGATGACGAAGTGGATCGGAACGGTTCGCACAGTCGGATGGGCCACCCGACCTCTACCGTGTCAATCTAGCGTTATTAGGTTTTACAACGACTTACAACTGCGTGGAGGCTGCCTAAGTACACGCAAGTCGTGCAAGACATCGCTTTTTGTGGGTTGGATTGTGGGTTGAAAATTTGGGTACACCTGGTGCCCACGAACGCCATTTGCTATTCAAGCGACCACCGAACACACAGTGCGAGTCGCCCTCCTGATGCTCGCAGTCATACCCTTTCTCCGGTGTACACATCACCGGAGGAGGGGAAAATGCGAGCACGCTACCAGCGAGGATATCTTCGGCTTGGCCATCGCAAGACCGGACCGGACTGTTGGGAATTTCTTTGGTGGGACTTGGAGCTTACCGGGCAGAGAGTACGCCGCAAGGCGGTCATAGGAACCGTTCAGCAATACTCGAATATTGAACAGGCTTGGCAAGCAACCAACGGCCTTCGGGTGTCGATCAACGAAGCCCGAAACCGGCAGCGAGAACAATTAGTTACAGTCGCCGACTTAGTGGATCATTACACGAGGGCGGAACTCGGCGGTGATCCATCAGACGGTGGAAAGTCGCACGCCACCAGGACTGTATACAAAAACTTTCTTGCGAGGTGGGTCAGGCCAGCGTGGGGCAGCTTGAACATCCGGGCCGTCCGCACAACGGCTGTAGAACAATGGCTTCGTCAACTGAGGCGTGCCGACGGCGGTTTGCTCGCTCCCTCGACCAAGGCGAAGATCCGCAATGTAATGAGCGTCGTGTTCAATCATGCCATCCGCCATGAATGGCTGGAGCAAGGCAAGAACCCCATCCTTCTCGTCCGCCAAGGGGCTAAGCGGCAAACCATTCCGGAGTACCTGGAGCCTGAAGAATTGCAAGCGCTACTCTCCCAGCTGAGTGACTGCTTTCGTGTGATGGTTCTCCTCGATGCAGCCACCGGGTTGCGACGCAGCGAGCTCCTCGCACTCAAGTGGGAGGACATTGACTTTGAACGCTTGCAAATCAATGTCCGGCGTTCGATCTATCTGAATGTTGTGGGCAACTGCAAGACCGAGGCGTCTCGAAAACCTGTGCCGCTGGATCTGACCCTGGCTTCTGAGCTCTGGGCCTGGAAGCAGGACAGCAGGTACGGCCAGCCTAATGACTGGGTGTTCGCGAGTCCTCACAGTCGGGGCAGAAACCCGTACTGGCCCGACATCCTTCTTTCTCGGGTGGTGCGCCCGGCAGCTGCCCGCGCCGGGATTAAGAAACACATCGGCTGGCACACGTTCCGGCACGGCTTTTCTACAATGCTGATGGCAAACGGGGAGAATGTGAAAGTGGTGCAGGAACTCATGCGCCACGCGAACTGCCGGTGCACGCTGGAGATTTATTCTCAGGCTCGGCTACAGGCAAAGCGGGAGGCACAACATCGGGTCGTCGAGCTGATCATTCCTCGGGAGCGTGAGGCTACCGATACTGAATTGCCATTGATTCTTGCGAACGCCGAGGTAGCTAGGATAGAGGTGTCATGACCCGCAGGACTCAGCATCTCAAGCGTCGATTCACCGCAGTTGTGTCAGTCTCACGGAGTCGGCACAACGCGATAGTAAACGCCATTTGCGCCGTAAGATGGCTGAAACCAGGTGTTGCCGCACAAGTAGTACGTCATGCCACCTACAGTGGGAGTTGCGCAACCGGCTGGTACCGTCGCGACGATCTCTCCCATTGAATACGAAGCGCCAGCTGCACCAGCCGCCACGCCGGCAGCGTAGGCGTTGGCATTGGCAGCGCTATTATTCGCCGAAGCGACTGCCGCTCCAGCTACTGCGCCAACAGCGGCGCCTGCGGCTGCTGCACCAGCTGTGGACCAGCCTCCGCAGTTATAGCAACCCGAAGAGTAGGAGTTGACGACAACCGGTGGATGGTAAACCGCAGTTGTCCCACCGTAGTAATGGTCACTGGCGTATGCAGTCGTACCCGAGGAAGTCGTTCCAACCGTGCCGACTCCCTGGTAGTGGGTCGCGGTGCCACCATAGGCGCCCGTAGCGGTCGTCGTTCCTGACCCTTCGGCATGATATGCGCTGCCGCCGTAGGCGCTTGTTGCGGATGTTCCCTGGCCGGCCGTGTGCGTCGCAGTGCCTCCATAGGCGTTTTGGCCGGTCGTGGTCCCTGAGCCTTCGGTATGGGTCGCCGTGTCGCCGTATTTATTGTTATATGTTGTGCCCTGTCCGGCAGTGTGAGTTGCTTCTCCGCCGTATCCGGTTGTGCGCGTAGTGGAATCGGACCCTTGGGCATGGTAGGTGGAGCCGCTACCATATCGGTTCACATGCTGCCCTAGCAACGCCGTTTCACCCAACATAACGGAGAGCATTACACTTAACAGGCTCAACAGTATGTTTTTCATAGTGTCTCTTCACTTCTCCATTACTGGTTTGTAGGCGGTTTTGCCGCAGGCTTTGCAGCATTATTCGGCCCGAAGCTGCCGGTTGGCCGGTCCGGGGGGGCAAATGGAATGCGCTTTGCACTGCTGGCCTGGGCGGAGCTAAAGGCGCCAGCAGCGATAGGCACGTCAAGCTGCCAGTTGCTGAGCACAAGTGCGTGGCGCGATTGTGATGGATCATCAACATAAATCGCGCGGATGAGTCGCGGCAATTTGTCCTCGGCGCCGATCCACGCTTCGATGAAGACCCCTCCGCTTTCATAAGCCACGATATCGGTGGTCGTGTTTCCGACAATCTTGGACTGCCCAACGTAGAATGCGACCTGCATGCCTTCCGCGATGACCTTGTAGGGGTCGGTTACAAGCAGGTCGTCGAAGGCAAAGTAAATAGCCGCAGAGTGGTAGGCTGTGCCGAGCATTTCGTCAACGCTGGGCGGAGCATCGGCAATTGCGACAAGGTTCTCAGCGGGTGCAAATGCCGTCATCGTTTTGCCATCGTAGTAGAACTCAGAAGCGGGACCGTCACCGGATGTGACGACGCGAAGTTTGTCGGGCCGCTGAAGAAGCACGTCCGATTTGGTGCCGTAAGCGAGGGGAAACCCCAGACGGCTCGGGTTCTCGAACGTTTCAATCGCCGTAAACTCCATCGAATGCGCCCTAGCCAGGCGCGCGCAGGTAGCCTTCAGGATCTCGATGGCCCTGGGTTCAAGTGCAGGCCGCGCCTGGGCCGTTGCCGCCCCCCCGGACGGAGCTGCTTTATCTGTTGCGGACTGAGGTACGGGATTCGGCGAACCGTGGGTGCTAGCGGCACACGCGACTACTATCAGCACACCAAACGCGCCAAGGAGTCGCATCGAACGACTGAACCTAAACGTGGTCATAGAGTCCCCTGAGATCTGTTGTGAAGCCCTGAGCAGCAACTATTACGGAATCATTCCGCATTCAAACATCTTGTTGGCAATAGGAGCTGCCACTTTGTCAATGAACAGCGCTCGCATCTGCGGATCGCCCTTCAGAAACTGAACTGCCTTTTGCTCCGCAGGTGACGGCGGCTGTTTGTTCGCTCTCTCCGCCCACAACTGTTGGCAGGTGGAGTTCTGGTATTTCTGAATGACCTTGTTGGCAACTTGATCCAGTACCGGGTGCTGATCCTGAGCGTACGTTCCACCTGCAAGAGTCAGCGCCAGGAGCGAGATCAACAAACAAGCGATCTTACGTGTACGACTGAGCGTCATCATGCGTTTTTCCTCATCAAGGTACGAGATTGCACTGCAAGTAATGTGTTCCTACCCTGGCTAATAGCCAATTCGGAGCCTAATGCGCGGCCATTGCACGGCGCAATTTGAGTCGTGGGGTCGAATTCAGGCGTGTCCGGCAGCAGCTCACGAAGTTGGTCAATCGTCTAACTTCGAGGCCAAAAAAGGGGGCACAAAACTCCCAACACCCCCAACTATAGACCCTTTCGGGGATTCCTGAAACATCAATTTGTAATCTGGGGCGACGGAATCACGCCCAAGGCAATTTGGCACATCGTGAAAGGGGCGGCCAGGCATGCCGGCATCAGGGACCTTGCTCCCCACGACTTGCGCCGCACCTGTGCACGGTTGTGCCACACGGCGGGCGGAGAACTTGAACAGATTCAGTTTCTACTTGGGCACGCCTCGGTTCAGACCACGGAACGCTACCTCGGCTGCAAGCAGAAACTCAGCCAAGCGGTGAACGACGACCTTGGGCTGGAGCTAGAAGGCACCTGACGGTCTGGCGTCCCAGAACGAGACTTCTGACCCGCGTCGATAAGCTGTCGTAAACAAACCAACTCGCGAACTGACCCCAAGGTGCAGCTCGGCCCGAATTACTTACTACATGGCGATTTACCGTCAACTATCCGAGGATTGGCAGGTTGCAGAGCGACGGGGCAGCTCTCGCGAGCTGCCCCTGCTGGTTACGGCTGAAGTTCGATTTCGCCTGGACGCCAGGTCTTGTCGAACCACGGTTCGAGCGGGCCGTAGAGTCGCAGGATCATGAACCAACCCTTCTTGGGTATGGTCTGTACCCAGTTGTTCGCTTCGCCCGCAGGAGCCTTCGGGCCGAAGTACACATCCACCGACCCGTCCGTGTTCACCTTTAGTCCCTTGTCCTGGCTGCTGACGCTGGGAGCCTGTTGATCGGTTTGAAGCATGGAGCGCGTCTGGTTGTCATACACGATCACCGACCAGAAATCCTTGACGGGAATGTTCGGCGGCAGATGCATCTTGTAGGTCTTTCCACCGTCGAACGGATTGCCCTTCGAATCCGTTGCGGCCCAGGGATATTGCGATCCCTGTCCGACCATCTTCATCTCCATCGCGGGCGTTACGCCCGTAGCGAAGTAGTAGAAGAAGATGTAGCCGTCGAGGTTGGAGACTCCCGGCGAAACCACGAATTGGTAACCGCCAAAGTACGGCAGACGCCAAGAACTATCCGGATAGAAATATGCGTCCTTATCGCGCATCCGGAAGGCAAGGGTCCGCGCCGTCACCGCACCGATGTTAGCGGCGTCGGCCAGGATCTTCTTCATCCGTGCGTCAGGATTGAACGGTTTTCCCTTCTCGATTCCAATGGATGCAAACAAACCCATCATAGTGGGATCGTTGGGGGCGGGAGGCTCTTCCTGAATGACGGTATTCAGCAGTTCCCAAAACGAGTAGTCACCCGGCGCAACAAAGTTCGCGGGAATGCCAGATGCGTTGGCGAACTTGATGGCCGGCGGATTCGCAGCGTCGGAAAGCTGGTAAATCTTCAAGGTCTTCTTCACCAACTCGACGCCCGGGGTGGGAGAGCCATCTACCAGGAAGCTGCGGAAGGGCAGCCAGTTTCCGAAGGTAGGCGGACGCACCACGAAATAGCCCTCGGGAACCTGCCCCGAGTATCCGGGCGGCAAAACGAGATACTTGCCGCCTTGTCCCTTGTCAGGGCCCGTGATGCCGACGTCAACCACCCAGCGATAATAAAAGTCATCGATACCTCCCAAGACCTTCGGAGGAATCTCCACGACCAATGGCCCCTTATGGGTGTCGAGCCAAATGAAGCTATAAACGGTGTTGTCGTTGGCTGTCAGTTCTACCGTCTTCGAATCCACCAGCTTTTCCCAGATCACATCCGTCTGGTTATCCGGTCCGAATCTCCGCATGGAGTCGCGCATTCCGGCCTGGTTCACGATGGGAATGGCAAGTAGGTAGGCCTGCAAAGCGCGCGACTGGTCCAGATTGTCGTAGATTTTCTTGACCGTATCCGTGTCGGGGTTGCCGTCGGACAGGTGCAATGTGCCGATTGAGGTGTCGAGTTTGTCGGGCGTGGCAACGCCCGGAGCGATGGGGGTAGTCATCTTGTACTGCTGGGCAATGCCGGAACTGGCAGCGCCGATCAAGAGTGCGGATGACAGCAGAAACGCAAGAAAGTGTTGGTGCGATTTCATCGAATCCTCCATTCGATGTTTCCGCCCTTTCACGGTTTGGAGTTACAGGAGCCTGCCGTGCAGCCGCCGTGACAGCTCATACTGAGCATAGAGGTGGCGTAAACAAGCCATTCCACCACAAATCGGGAAAAGACGGATGTGACCTTGGTCACTGGGAGGTGTTCTGAGCTGGATCAATGGCATGAACAGCCCAAGTCGTAGCCTAACTGGACCGGCCATAATGCTCGGAACATCATTCGCTTGTCACATTGGCCCCAAACCGGCATGTGGGAGATTACTGCCGCGAAGCATCCGGCAACCGCATTGGCACCACCACTTGGATGTAAAACGCCTGACGCGTCTGCGTGCAGGCATAGGCTCTTGGCCAGCCGCGGTGGAGGCGGCTGGCATGAGCAGACACGCCAAGCGGAAATCCTCGAAACTACAGCGGCCGAAAACAAAGCTCGGCCTCCCTGATCTGGACCACAGCAAATCGGCGGTCTTGGATAGCCTTCCCTCGCCCGAGTCGAAGCGCGGATATCGACACGCGATCGATGAATTCATTCAGTGGTACTGCTCCGAGCCGCGCTTGTCGTTCAACAAGGTTGTGGTCACCCGTTATCGCATTTTCCTCGAGAATCGCCAGCTCGCGGCAGGAACGATCAATGGACGACTCGCTGCAGTGCGGCGGCTCGCCTACGAGGCTGCCGACGCTGGCTTGCTCAGTCCGGAGCTCGCCGCCGGCATCCGGCGGGTGAAAGGGGCCAGGAAGTTGGGTGTCCGGCTTGGAAATTGGCTCACCACTGGCGAAGCCCGCAAACTCTGGCAGGCGCCTGCCCCTGACACGCTCAAAGGCAAGCGGGACCGGGCAATTCTCGCCATCCTGCTTGGCTGCGGTCTGAGGCGCCGCGAACTGGCTGACCTGGAGTTCACGCATATACAGCAGCGCGAGGACCATTGGGCAATCGTCGATCTGGTAGGCAAAGGGGGACACATTCGGACCGTACCAATGCCCGGGTGGGTCAAGGCGGCCGTGGACCTGTGGGTCGCGGCGGCCGGGATTTCGGCAGGACGGTTGTTTCGATGCGTCTGTCGAGCAGGCAAGCATTGGGGTGATGGGGTAACGGAGCGGGTGGTCTGGCACGTAGTGAAACAGTACGCGAAGACACTCGGTTTTGCGCGGCTCGCTCCACATGATCTTCGCCGCTCGTGCGCAAAGCTATGCCATTCCGCAGGTGGCGAATTGGAGCAAATTCAGTTCCTTCTGGGCCACGTTTCCGTGCAGACAACGGAACGGTATCTCGGCTGCAAGCAGCGGATTCAAGGGGCCGTGAATGATCACCTCGGCATCGAACCATAATGCGGCTGCTTCGGACAGGAGCGCGATGGCGACTTCTCGCTCATGTGGCTTCTGTAGACGGCGTATCTCGGAAGTGATCGACGCAACAGTTCAAATATATTGGCTTGGGCGAAACCTTATCCACGTGTCGCTCGCCGAACCTCTACACTTACGGAAGTGGGTTTCGCCGCGGGGGTTGTCCCGAAGAGTTCCCTGGTACTGCCGGACCGATACCAGCGGTGGCCTGTTCTGCAATCAGACGGAATCCTCTGTTCCCTGCTTCGTCGGCGAGTTGATGCAATTGAGCCCGTCCCCGTTCTGCGTTTCCAGCTTGGATCTCAATCTCGCTTAGTTCCAGTCGCGCTTCGAGTTGACAGCGCACGCAACCCATTGCGACGGCCCTCTGGAGTGCCGGTTGCACCGTCCGCCTTGCTTCGTCGAAACGATGCTGGCTGCTTCGGAGCCGAGCGGTCGCCAGTGCAACATCGAAGCGGACCGTCGGATCATAGCTGTGGGCCGAAAGCACGGCGGTTTCTCCTAGAATTTTCGTGGCCAAGGGAGTGTTGCCCTGCTGAATCATCTCGCGCGCGAGCATGATTTCCGCTTCGATTTCATAATCGGTCATGCTTCGTCGGCGAAGCTCATCAATAGCGGACCGCACGGTGCTCACGTCTGCCGATCCTCCTTCCTGTGCCAATGCGACCCCCGCAAGCTCAATCTGGTCCCATGCGGCGTCAGCCGTTGCGCCAATTTCGCGGTCAACAGAAAGCGCTTCGGAAAAGGCCTGCCCGGCACTTACACAATCTCCTCCTCTCAGGAGCGCTCTTCCTAAAGACCGTTCAGCCTCCGCATATTCCGTCTTGCCACTCGTCTCTTTGAATTGTGCAATTGCTTCTCGGTACCTAGACAGCGCAGTTGCCATATCTCCCTGAGTTTCAGCAATTGAGCCGAGGCTTTCCAGGGTAGCTCCAAGAACAGATTTGCTCCCCTCGCCACGAACATGCTCCAGGAGCGGCTCCAGTATGTCTTTTGCTTGGCGGAACTTCCCTTGGCGTTGGAGTAACTCGGCAAGGTTGTACGTCACAACGTCCCGCTGATTCACCCGGTTCAATTTGGCAAGAATGGCGGCGGCTTCGCGGACGAGATCCTCAGCTTTGGGCAGGTCGCCTTCAATCTCGCACATCTCGCCCAGATTTGAGAGTGCGGCTGCCTGGTGAGCTTCGTCTCCATGTTCGCGGAACACGTTGAGCGCTTGCTCGATGTTGTGCCTGGCGCCGGTAACATCGCCTCGTTTCGCCAAGACGCCACCAATTTGCATTAAAGCGAGGGCTGATCTCTCGACGTCACCTGACTGAGCGAAGATTCGCCGCGCTACGCTATAGGCTTCTATGGCGCCGCTAAGATTTCCAAGAACGTTCGAAGCATAACCGCCCGTCAGCTTCGCGCGTGCCAGAAGCAGCCGCGCCCCAGTCGTTGCCGCCTTCCCGGCCGCGCTGTCGGCGAAGGTTTGTTCTCGCTTATAGTCAGCGAGCTCGCCGGCAATCCTGGCATCTGCAAGATCGATTCGTGGATCATCACCCTCTGGAAAGGGTAGCTTTCGCAAAACAGCGAGTGTTGCTGTTGCTTCAGCGTACTTACCCATCGCGTCCTGCGCCCCGGCGAGGTTCAAACCGTAATCAAGATTGTCAGGGTACAATTGCCGCAAGCGAGAATAAACCTCAACCGCGTGTATCCAGTCTCCATTGATCTCATCGTAATGCGCTTCAATCTGCAGCCGCACGTGTTGCGGGAGATTCTGCGCCAGCTCCATGCCTTTTCGCGCCGCCGCAGTGGCCTTAGTGTCGTAGCCGAGATCGGACCACGCAGTCGCTAAAGCCGAATAGGCCGACGAATATTCAGGCTCCAGACGGATAGCGCTTTCCAAGAGATCGGCAGCCGCAACGTCATCGAAAAGCCGCAATTTGGCGAGTCCCTCAGAGTAAAGCCGCGCTGCTCCTGGATCGGACGGCAGCGAAAGCTTAACCTCTTCCGCCTCGGTTAAGGTCAACGTTTCAGCCCCAAGCTTTGCCCGCAATTGTTCGCCAGCATGGGACGCCAGATTAAACAGATCCGACTGGGAACCAACGACGGCGAAGCTCGCAACCGTGTCCCCCGTTAGCGCGTCCTCTACTCGAGCATCGAGGCGAACCCGTCCCCTACCTGCTTGTCCAATGGCGAGATAGGACCCAGCAACGACATAATCGCAGCCAATATCCTTGCGAATCTTCGTTAACGTGTTGCCGCCATAGCTATCTCTATTCGTTAGAGATAGTTCGTGCTTCGCTCGAGACACATCCTCCTCCGAAACCACTCGGAGGTGGTCGCCCGCGGCCAATTCAGTGGCGAGCATCTCGGAAAATGCGGTCGATAACCATTCGTCCCGCGCATTTCCAGAGACATTCGTGAAACCCATGACGGCAACCGCGCGACGCATGTAGCTGGAGGGCACTACCAGAGTTGGTTGAGCCGGCTGAGCTTGGGCATTTGGCACATGCTTATGTCGACTGCTATAGCGATACCCAACGTATCCACCGAGCACAACTATGATGAAGAAAGAGACTGCCGCCAGCGCCAAATGTCGCGAATTGCGATCCGGCGTCGATACGATGGTCTGTAACTTTTCCGGCGTTCGGTCAACCGAAAACTCACCGGGACCCAATGTCGCAGCGCCATCCGATCCTTCTCTTGAGGCCGGCCTCAGCGGCTCGACCCTAGCTACGAAGCGATAACCTTCCTTGGGCAGAGTTTCGATATAGCGCGGTTCTCGAGAGGTATCTTGTAGCAGGCTCCGTAATCTTTGCACCGCACTATTCAGGCTTCCTTCAAAATTGACAAAAACGTCATCCGGCCAGAGCTCCCGTCTCAAGTCTTCGCGCGAGACAACCTGTCCCGGGCGTTCAAGGAGCATCGCCAGAATTTGAAACGACTGGTGCGGTACCTTAAGCCTCAGCGTTCCCTTACGAAGCTCGCGTTTGTGCAAATTGACTTCATAGGGCCCGAAACGTAAATGCAACGGAGTGGACCTAGAATCGCCGAATGCGGGGGCATTTCCCATCAGGCGACGGTATTCTGAATCATCTGGCTCAATTGGCGACATATCCAATGCCGAATTAAGGAAATGTCCTTCCTCGACTGCACTTGTCAACAAATTGTCAACATTTTGAAGAGTGTACCGCAACCGTAGGCAAGCCGTTCTCACGGGCGTGATGCATCAAGTACGGCACCGAGTAAACTCAGTAAGCCATTGTCTACCATTCACTTAGAAAGTGAGATTGATCGTGAGAAAAAGTGATTTTGGAAAGTCGGTCCGGTTGGCGTAAGTTCCTGACAACTTCTTGCGCACGGCCAGCAGCTGCGGGCTGTTGCTGATCCAGCTGCCCAGGCCCGCGCAAGTCAATTAGGAGGAATACATCATGTACAGCACGACCTTGAACCGCGCTTCGCTGTTGATTCTCTCTATCTTACTCATCGCTTCCCAGCAGGCCGCTGCCCAGGCGGGCCAACTGGA
>Ga0187862_10002234_pt1 | contig 19772 bp, 30 predicted proteins | sample June2016WEW_10_1_FD_133003 | JGI IMG/M metagenome (GOLD analysis project Ga0187862, IMG submission 133003) | Peatland microbial communities from SPRUCE experiment site at the Marcell Experimental Forest, Minnesota, USA - June2016WEW_10_150 | ecosystem: Environmental > Terrestrial > Soil >...
GCGCGGGCGGCGCGCCTCAAGAGCGAAGAGAAACAGCGCAAGAAGGACGAGAAGACGGCGCTGCGCAAGGCTGAGCGCGCCGAAGTCGAGCCGCCGGCGGAGGACAGCAAGACCGAGGCCTAATATCTCGCCGCCGAGAGCCGACGAAATTCCGCCACGTCAATCGCGCTTCTTCAATACTCGATTACCCTCAGGCCGAGCCTGGTTGTCCTCTCCTCGGCGAGGGCGCTTCCTGGTTCCCTCCGGTTTAATTGCAATAGCCGGGGTCAATGACGGCGAACTCGCCGGTCGGGTACCGGTAGTAACAGGCACCCTGGTACAAATAATAACCGTTCCGCTGTTCGGCTTGCGCGCCGATGGCCGCACCGGTCGTTCCGCCGATCATGGCGCCGACGGCCGCGCCACCGGCTCTTCCCGTCAGTGCGCCGCCGAGTATGCCGCCGATGATGCTGCCGCCGATTGCGCCCCCGACCACACCCGAGCCTGGCGGAGGCGGCGGTGGTGGTGGCGGCGGCTCGGCGTATCCTTCAGACGGTGGCGGCGCCGATGGATCCGGGTAGGCGTACTCGGAAACCTCAACCGGCGGGCCCTCCATGGGATGATCGTAGAAATACCAATAGCCGTCGGCCCACCACCAATAGCCGCAGCGTCCGAAGTGACACCCATACGGACGCCAATTCCCGTGCCCCCAAGCGTAACGGTCGTGATCGGTCCAATGGCCAGGGTCGCGGCCCATGGGGTGATGTTCGACCGCACGTGCCGGCGGACCCCCGTGACCAGGCGGCCCATGGCCAACCTGCGGTCCCGGCCGCATCGGGCCCTTCTGCTGGACGGCCGGCGCTTTGGGGGCCGGCTTTTTCGGGGGCGATTCTTCCGCCATTGCCGAAAGCGATAGCGCAGCGAAGATCGACACCAACGGTACGAAAACCGTAAAGCGCCTTGACCTGCTCATGCCTGAAACTCCCATCCGATGTGGCGGATTCCTAACAACGGAATCACGCCGAATATGCGGCGAATAGACTAATCCATTCGCGAGGCGTTTAGCGGTGGGCGGCGCTCATGGCCAGCCAGGCTCCATCAGAAGGCCATCATGACTTCGTCGGCGTCCTTTGCTATCAACTCCGCTTCCCCTTGGAGGATAGAAATCGGTACCTAATTGGTGCCGAGAAAATGCTAAGTCATCGAAAGGCCGGGTTAGCTCAGCGGTAGAGCAGCGGTTTTGTAAACCCGTAAGAGGCATTACCCTTCAATGCAAGTTATTGCGATGCTGCAAGGGTTTCTATGCTGTTTGCAGCGCCACCTTCGCACCCGCTGTACCGCTTTTTGTACCGGCTTGCTGCTTGGCGACCCGGTCCTCGTCAGCCGTCAAATACTGGCAGTAGATTTCGGTCGTGTTGATGCTGGTATGACCTAGCCGGCGTTGCAGATCATAGAGCGAGCGGCCTTCCTTGAGCCATTGCACCGCATGCCAGTGGCGAAGGTCGTGGAAACGGAACGAACGGAAATCGACGCCGTTCGCTTTCGCCCATGCCGCTGTTTGTCGGACCGTCCTGCCGAAGTTGCCGGCGAAGTTCTTGTAGCTCTCGCCGTCCGAGTGCCAGAATAGGAGCGGCTTGCCGGTGTAGGCCGGCAGCGACGACAACACGGCATAGCCGCCGAATGGATCGAGATCGATCACGCGCTGTTTGTTGCCCTTGCCGATGATGGTTAGCTGCCGCCGATCGTGGTCGACGCTATCTCGCCGTGCCTTCAATAGCTCGTCCTGACGAGCGCCGGTTGCCATTGCCGCCTTGACCACGTCGGCGACCATGCCGGGGCAGCGATCGATGACCAGATCGATATGCGACCGCTGCGGCAACACGATCGGGTCGCGCCGTTCCTTGAGTCGGCGCATACGCGGCAGGACCGGATTATCGTCACACCATCCTTGATCGATGGCGAAGTTGATCACCGATGACAGCGCCACCAGATCGCGCTTGATCGTGGCGTTGGTCGCTCCGGCTGATGCGCGTGCCTGCGCTATCTCACTGACGAGACGGCCGTCGATTGCGGCCAGCGCCTTGCCGTCGACGTAGGGCTGTAGCTGATCGAGTGAACAGGCGTAACGCTTGGCAGTGTTGCGGCCGACTTGCCGCGTAATCCATTGCGACCACGCCTCGATCACCTCGACAAAATCCCGAGTGGCGTCGCCGAACTTGTCGGCGATCACGCGCTCCTGCGCTGCCTTTCGCCGCTGTGCCGCAACTTTCGGGTCGCTTGTCTGTAGCGATCTCCTGATCTCGCGGCCGTTGATATAGATGCGACCCCAAAGGGTATCGCCACGCCAAAAGCATCCTGTCGGCGCTTTCCGCTGCATTGTTGCCTCTCCCTGACATAGCGCCGCAGTTGCGCAATGTCGAACGTCCAAAGATGGCCTATCTTCGCTGTCCCTGGAATATCACCGCGAGCGGCCATTGCTTGGATGTTGCGTCGCTTGATACCAAGAATCAACTCGGCTGCCTCGATTGTGCAGCGTTCGGCGAGAGTATGGGTCGTGCCGGCCGCGGCGACGTAACGACTCATGAAAACGAGCATCCTTATGCCGGCGTGCATTGCTCGCCGGAATTAAGCGCCGCGCGTTGACCTGCGCGACCAAGGCTGCTCCGTGATGGTCGACGTTTATCTACGCAGGCGCGCGGGCGTCAAGCACAATGCGAAGGTTTCCGACATTTTCGTGCGTTATGCGGTTATTTTAACCGCACCTTTGGCGTTGACATGCGCCGCGCTTGGAGGATCATGGAACCGCGCAAGAGCGCCCCGACAGCGGCGCGGTAACGACGCTGCCAGGACTTCCCACCGAGCTGTTAGGAGCTACGGTGAGCAATCCCCACCATATCACGACACCATCCCGCCTTGGCGCGATTTTCCAGCTCCGCACTATGGCGCAAGCCGTCATGGCGTGGCCCCGGCCAGTACATTGGGCGCCACGCTAGTCCCCTGATATGCTCGTGCTTTGAGCCGTTAGATACTATAACGGTGGCTATAATCGCGAATCCAAACATTCGTTTCGCCGATGAAAATGGGCAAAACAGCAAGAGTAGCTAGTCTTTTCTCATTCCGCAGGATTTGGGGCCCGGCGCTCACGTTATTGGGCTTACTTGGGCAAGCGGTTCATTGGGGGTGGCAGTCTCTCGACGTATTGGGGCGCGTGGATGTCCTTTGGCGCATCGTTGAAACGATGGGCGGCACCACTGCTATGGTCGCCTCAATTGTATTGTCCTCGTGGTTTAGTCTCGGTCTAATCGTTGTGGGAGTCGCCTACACGGTCTTTGTAGGCGAACCAAAGACTGGCACTCAGCGGCATGTTTGGTGGCCCTATGCGGCAGCGATCATATTTTTCCTGTGTGTAACCACGATGGCCGCAGTGGCTATCTACGGAGCATACGAACTCCAACTCCGGAAGGCCTATGCAGATGGTGCGGCTGGAGTTCCTCGAAATACGCCAGCAAACGCTCAGTCCAGACCGCAGACTCCTCTGTATCAGGAGGGTTATGGTGGATTGACGTCCGATCAATCACGCATTTTGTTGGTGGAGCTTCCAAAAATTAAGACCCTGGTCCCCGCTGTCTATTTTACGATGATGCAAAATGATTTTGGCGCGAACAATTTCATTTTGCAGTTTGAGGACCTTTTTCGACGAAGCGGGTTTACCAACCTTCAACGAGGCAATCAGACTCCGCGAGGACCCGACGAAGAAGGATTGATGATCGCAGTACACGATCGGAACAATATTCCGGTAGCAGCACAAAAAGTTATGGAAGCCTTTGAGATAGCCGACATCCCCTACAAGGTGATACGAATAGCTGACGGCACATCCCCGGACATCCAGTTTAGCATTTTTGTCGGGCCGCGGCCCATCCGGTGGCACTAATTATCTTCTCTGCAACAGCTCCGGCAGCTTGGCGAAGTTCACGGCCAGGCGCCGCGCCTCGTCCTTGGTCAGCAGCTTGGCCGCCGATCGGCGGCCAGGCTCATCCTCGAAATAGAAATAGCTAAGCGCCTGCCCGGTGCTGTCGCGGACGATGAAGTAGGCGTTGTTGCTCTCCTCGATCGTCCACGGCGGCGGGAAGCGGCGCATGGAGTGATGATAGCGCCATTTCCGCTTTGCGCCGAAAGCGACGCTCAGCCATCCCGAGGTGGCGCGTCGCTATGGGCCAACAGCAGAAATCCCGACGAAATGTGAAGCGCAAAGGAATTAACACAATCGCTGCAACCCCGCGTTATTCTATTGGCTATGGATGATGCAATTACGCGGCTTTATCGCACAGCGAAGGCGTGCCAGCACGACGATCCATCCACCTCTCGGACGGCGCAGCTCCTTCGCTCCGGTCGCGGCAAAATCGCAAAAAAGTTCGCCGAAGAAGCCATCGAGGTCGTGATCGACACCGTGCAGGGCGGTCGCCATGCCATAGTCAAGGAAAGTGCTGATCTCATTTATAATCTGGTGGTCTTGTGGATTTCGGCCGACATCCATCCTGACTTGGTGTGGAAAGAGTTGGAACGCCGCCAACCGCAGCTTGGTTTTGCCGGGAATGTACCCAAGAAGCTGCTGCGAGTTGGTCGAAAGAATGCGAGCCGCCGCGCGCGAGCGGCATTAGGAAGTGTGCGGTCGCCGCAAAGCCATCCACGAAGCTCGCGCTGGAATTGATCGGCTAACGGGTCTATTTACTGCGAAGTCCTGGATTTCCGAGTTTAAGCTGTGGTCTGGCGAGAGCCGGATGAACACCAGCAAACTCAAAGCGCGGGCAATCGATGGGAAGCCTTGTACTTCTCGACCTAATGGGTGGCGTAGCGCTGCTGCTGTGGGGACTCCACATGGTCCTCACCGGCGTGCTGCGCGCGTTCGGGCCGAACTTGCGCCGCTTCCTCGACAAGGCGCTGCGCAACCGCTTCTCTGCGTTCGTCGCCGGCCTCGGCTTAACTGCACTGTTGCAGTCGAGCACCGCGACCGGGCTGATGACCACCTCGCTGGCGGCCGACGGCCTTGTCAGCCTGGTGCCGGCGCTCGCCATCATGCTCGGCGCCAATGTCGGCACGACGCTGATCGTGCAGGTGCTGTCTTTCAATGTCTCGGCGGTCGCGCCGCTGTTCTTCGTTGTCGGCGTCATCACCTTCCGCGCCGGCGGGCAGAGCCTCACCCGCGCGCTCGGGCGTATAGCGATCGGGCTCGGCCTGACCTTGCTGGCGTTACATATACTGATCGACACGCTGGCACCGGCCGAGCAGGCACCGCTAGCGCGCGCGCTGTTGGCCTCGGTAACGCACGACCCCGTCCTTTGCATCGTGATCGCCGCGGCGCTGACCTGGGCAGCGCATTCGAGCGTCGCGGTCGTGCTGCTGGTAATGTCGCTTGCCTACTCGCATTTCGTATCGGCGGAGGCCGCGATAGCGCTGGTGCTGGGCGCCAACTTCGGTAGCGCGATCAACCCGTTGATAGAAGGCGGCATCCACGGCAACCCGGCTAGTCGTCGCCTACCGCTCGGCAATCTAATCAATCGGCTAGTCGGCATATTGATCGTGCTCCCCTCCCTGCCGGCGCTCGCGCGGGAATTGAGTATGTTCCAGCCGGACGCCGCTAAGATGACGGCCGAGTTCCATCTGCTGTTCAACGTCGCGCTGGCCGCGATCTTTATTGGCTTACTCGATCCCATCGCGGCGCTATTGGTGCGTGTCCTGCCGGAGAGGAAGCAGACCGAAGATGCCTCCGTGCCGCGTTACCTCGACGAGGCGGCGCTGGAAACCCCGCCGCTTGCGCTGGCCAATGCCGCGCGCGAGACGCTACGCATGGGCGATACCGTCGAAGTGATGCTGCGCGACGTGATGGCCGCGCTGATGAACAACGACCGGGCGCTGGTGAGCAAAGTGTCACGTCTGGACAATGTCGTCGACCGCCTCAACGAAGCGATCAAGCTCTATATCACCAAGCTGACGCGAGACGCGCTGGACGAGCGCGAGGGCCGCCGCGCCATGGAGATCGTGTCGTTCACTATCAATCTCGAACACATCGGCGACATCATCGACAAAAACCTGTGCGAACTGGCTACCAAGAAGATCAAGCGGGGCTATCAGTTTTCACCAGAAGGCGCTGCCGAGCTGACCGCGTTCCACAAGCGCGTCTGCGAAGGCTTGCAAGCCGCCTTCGGCATCTTCATGACCGGCGACGTCGACGCCGCCCATAAGCTACTGCGCGAAAAAGCCGAGCTGCGCAAAGCCGAGATCGAGGCGGCTGACCGGCATTTCGAGCGGCTGCGCGAAGGCCGACCGGAGAGCCTGGAGACGACCTCGCTGCATCTCGACGCGCTCGCCGACCTCAAGCGCATCTATTCGCATATCTGCTCGGTAGCTTATCCGGTGCTGGAAGCGGCCGGCGAATTGCCGGCGCTGGGCGCGGCGAAGAACGACACGGCGGCGGATGCGGTGGAGTTTCGACCAAGGTTGCCGTGAGGCACGTGATGGCCGGCATTTCCACTCAAAGTCATTTCCGCCTTGGGTCATTCGCGACCGAGCCGTTTCGCTCGGAACGCAACCTATGACCGCAGTGGCTTCAAAGCGGACGTCCGTGCGCCGGCCGAACAATACCCAACGTCTGCCCGGTCGGGTAGGGTTGCAGGAAGCGGCGAGGCGTCACCTGAGTGCGTCCTCGTTCGACTCGATGCGGCGACCGCGCATCGCGCGCTCGCGGGCAGTCTCGGTGGTCGCGGCGTCGCGCTGGAACTGTTCTTGATTCCGGGTCGGGATTTCGCGGTTCCACCGCTGCTCTATTTGCGAGCCCGAGCGACCGAGAAACTCGTTCACACGCTCGCGGAAACCTCGTGGCATCTCGAGCGTGACCGGCGTTTCACCGTCGCGGTTGCGGTCGATCGGCAGTCCTCGCCAGTCGAGATTTCCGGTGCGAACGACGAAACGGCTGAGGTTGTCCCAACCATCGACCGGTGGCTCGACCTTGTCGCGGCCGATCAATTTATTGAAGCGATCTCTAAGGCTCATTTGTTATCCTCTCAGACATTCACTGTTGTTCTCGATGTTGTTCTTCGGCGGCGGCGTATTGCGGTAGCGGTCTGGAATGACCTCTTGCGACGAATCCCAGAAGCCGACTCCGGTCGCGAGCGACCACGTCACCCTGTCACCGTTGCCGGCGGCGAGATTGAGCACGCCGCACGCCGCATTGGCCCAGTCATCATGGCCGCCGGGTTCATGATCGATCCTTGCACCGCGGACAACCAGGGTGAGCAATTGCTCGATCAGCTCGGGAACGTCGAGAAGTCGCACCTCCCCTGCATTGAGTCGTGGCTCAAAGCTTTCGTAAATCTCAGTCTTGTCGAGGCGCGACTTGATATAGCGGATGTCGCGTTCCTCAAAATCATGGGCGAATGTACTGCCAGCGTAGTTGTCGCCAGTTACCGAGCCGATGCCCCACTGGTGCAAGATGTCACAGAACTTAGCCACGGCGTTCCGCGGGTTGAATGGAGCCGGCCCGGATTGCCTCACAACGAGGTCGAGCACCACGTGTCATCTTCGGCATGGGCAATCGCAACGGTGGCATCGTCGGCGCTTCCGCCTGACATATCCACAAAGGCATAATAGGCGACGCCATCTTTCCGGGACCGGACCTTGCAGCCGGCCTCGACCGCGTCCATGACGAGCGCCTGGTCGAGGAAGGCACCATTCGGCGCGCCGGGCAAGTTAAGGTGCAATCTTCTGAACTTGTGCGACGGCAAACGGCGGCGTTGCTGATCGAGGTAAGCGGCACCCTCCGCCCACGACGCGATAGATGGATTCGCGCGTTGCTCCGGTGGAAGGTCGGCGAAGTCCGAATCGGTGCAGCGATCGCCGCTGTACCAGCTAAACAGCATGCGCGGATCGGTACGGGCGAAGCCGATCGCCTTCATGTCAAACAGCGGAACGCCGGCGCTGTTATAGATCGTGTCGTAGGACGTAATCCAGGTCAGCGTGTCTTGCCTGGTCGGATCAGGTGCCAGCGCCTCGAATAAGTCGTAATCGCGATAGCCGTGGATTTCATCGAATCCGATAAAGCTCGCGGTCTTGCCGTGCTGGCCCACGACGTTTTGTGCCGGTAGAATCTTGAGGGTGCCGCGACCGTCACGGCGGCGAATCTCTTTGAGCAGGGGCTCAAGATCGGCGGCTAGATCAGGGTTGATCGCAACGAGCTTCTTCGCCAGCGACAGATCATCGGCGGCTTGGCCCTCGTCGTTCGCCAAAATGAAACCGGCGCTTCCGTGCGGCGTGTCGGAAACGACTAGCTTGTACAATGCCGCGAGTACCAGATCGGCCGATTTCCAGTTTTTCTTTCCTCTGCCAGCGACGACCAAGTTAATCACCGGCAGGCCATCCGGGCCGACCGTGTCGAGCGCGGCCGTAAAGAGGCGCCGCCGATACGGCTCAATGGTCGGTAGCAGCGGCCTGCCGTCGATCCACTTCAAGCTGGAGAAGAATCCGAGCGATGTCGGTGCTGCGGTCTTACGTTTCTTCATGGCGGCGCTTTTCCTTGGCGAGCTTCTTGGCGAGACGCTCGGCGTATGAAATCTGAACCTCAGCTTTCGGCGGCACCGCCTTGAACAGGGCGCGTTCCGCACGGGCGGCGGTCGATTCCAGTCTGGTGATGCTGTTGATCAAGGTCTCGCTCGGTTCGGCGTCTTTCATCTTGAGCCGAAGGGTTTCACAGCCGGCTTGCAATTCCGCGACCTTGAGCGCGTGGACCTCGACGATGACGTCAACCCTAGCTCGGCCGATCGCGCGAATGTACCCGTTGAAGATGATCTCGGCGCGTGGTGTCAGCCGCTCCTTGAGAAGGGCAACCCGCTCCTCAGTCGTCGGGGGACGGCCCTCCGGATTACCGGACGAGCCGGGCTTAAACTGGGTTTTCATGGGAATTCCGCTTGGTTAAAAGAACAGGGACCTTCCGCTTAAAGATCAGGAAAAGATCAGGCGACGATCAGGCACCGAACAGGCAACTGCCTATCACGCCTCGCCGTGCTCGCCGTATTCGCCGTGCATCTCGAAAAGACGCCCTTTAGGCGATACCCACATCAACGCCTGCGGCCACGGGTCATCGTGGACAGTGGCGGGATATGGCTGCCGGAACCCTGGTCGCTCGCCTATGCGCACCAACCGCCACGGAGTGAGCTTGCTCGCGGCTATTATCCAGTCTTGCGTGAGGCGGTATGATCCGCGGCGCAGCCGGCAAAACAGGCGTCTCATTCGGTTATCCTTTGCAGCGGTCTCGCGCACGGGCGCGCGCGAGGCGGCACGCGGCGCGAAATAACCGGAGTCGCCAATATCGACGGCGGGGGCGGCTGTGGCTGACGGCCACCAACGATGCCGGGCGATAGGTGCTCATGCGGCGTGGCGTTCGGGTTTTGGGGCATTGATAGCTGCCACCTCGTTTCGCGCGATCCTGAGCGACCCCTCCACCAGCGCCCACGGCTTCCAACGGACGAAACGGGGCGAGCGGCTTTCCTCGACGGTCAGCTTGGCACCCGCCGCGATCGAGCGGACCTTGAGCGCCAGCACGTCGCCGCGATAGGCGTGGAGCGGGCGATCGGGGTCATAGCCCGCAGCAAGTAGCTTGCGGCACATGGCCAGCACCGGAGCCGCGGCGCGGACAGTAATGCCGGCCGCTTCGCAGCGATCCGAGCCGATGATCTCGGCGTGGATATTGGTCATCAACATTCGATGGGACCCATTTTTTCAGCTAGCAGGGGGGCGAGGGGGCGCGCGCGGCCGGCGTCGAGCACCACCCATTTGCCTTTTTTCGACTTTTTCCCGGACGACTCAGGTCGCTCTCATGCTGTGTGAAACGCGCAGCCGAGTCGCGGCGGCATCGAGCAGGTCAGCGACGTCAACGGGGTGAACCTTCGCGTTCAAGGCAGTCTGGACGGCGACCTCGACCTGGCCGCGGCATGTAGCGGCGGCTTCTTCTCTGGTCGGCGCAGCTTTGGTTTTGGTGGTGAACATTGCAGTTCCTTTCAGCCGGCGTTGCCGGCGGGTTGCGGCACCGGTTGGCACCGTGGGTGAAGGGCGAGCGGGGCCCGCTGTCGGAGGCCGAGCCCCGCTCTGTGGCCACGCTGTCGGGGCGCGGCCGTCGCCGGGCGCTTCCGCGGGGGAGCGGTGGCTCGCAGCGATGGGAAATGAAAGAGCCCGGCGCTAGGCCGGGCTCGGGTGACAGTCTCAGCTTGGCGGACGTTTCGGCCGCCGAGCTATTTCGGATCACATATCGACGACGCGCCGCTTGGCGTCGGTGTCGCCCTGGATATAGCGCTGAGTCGTTGATAGCGAAGCGTGTCCGGCCAACTCTTGGACGTCGCGCAGGCTACCGCCCGCCGTGACGATCTTCTTCGCGACGTTGGTGATGAACGTGCGCCGGCCGGAGTGCGAGCTGGCACCGGCAAAGCCCAAGTCCTGATAGAGCCGATGAAACCACACCTGCACCGCGCCAGCGGTCATGCCGACGTCGCGCTCGCTGCCGATGATGTAGTCGGTCGGCTCGGGATTGCGCTCGGCATGCAGTGCTTCCAAGGCGGCCCGCAGGTCCTTGTTCAGCGGCACCGTCCGCCCGCCGTTCTTGCCCTTGCTGGCACCGTTGGTCAGTTGCAGCACGTCGGCCACTTGGCCTTGGGCGTCGGTCACCATCGACCAACGCACTTTGGCGATCTCTTTGGCGCGCAGCCCGGCCCGGATCGATAGCAGCACCATGACCCGATCGCGCTTGGGATAGCGCCTGGTTGCCACCTCGCCCAGCACCGCATTGATCTGCTTGTCGGTGAGGATTTTGGCCTGCTTGCCTTGGCCCATGACGTCGGTTCCTTATGTATGAAAAGCGACGATAGTCGCATAATCATATCAGTCAAAACCGATGTCAAGCCCAAATCCCGCTAGTTTCCCACGATAAGTGGCGACTGATAAGGTAATTACCATTTTCATACAAACCCGGCGACTCTCTCCGGAGGTCATTCGACCTGCATTGAAATCGAGACACGCCGTCTCCGTACATCCGGAAGTCCGGCGGTCTCGATCCAGGCCGACCGCGGGGCGCCGCGACCGGCAAACCTGATCTTGTACCGACCCGCAAAAAAATACTAGCAGGCGAGCGGGCGCGAATAGGGTCGCGAATAGGGTATTCCGGCCCCCGATTTGCCGACCAGCCGAAGGGACTTCATCCAAGGATAAACCGTCGATCCTAAATTATTTGCCCGGACGGCGAGGAGCAAAGATACCGGTTGCCTTCAACTGAATGGCGTCGCTGATATCTACTACAAATACCCGAGGATCAGCTTTTTCGACTCTCATGCGACCGCGTGCGCCCCTATACCACGCGAAATCGCCGTCATCGGTGATGAAGTCGATCCCGAATAGTGGGAGGTGCGGAAGTTGATCCGCTGGTATCCTCACCCACGGCATTAAAAGCTAGGCAAATTCTCGTTGCCGTCCCTGGCTATCTTTTACATTAAAGGTTGGCCTAATCCTCGATCGTGGCGTTAATTCCTCGATTGGAATCCCTGATATCTCTAACGGTTCCGATACCGGCGTCACGGCAAGAACTTCAATATCCCAGAACTTATTGAGATAGGAAGTCAATGTATCAATGACAAGTTGATCCAGCTCTTCTTGTGTGTTCCGGACATAGCAAAACAAAGGCTCCGATTTGGTACTACAAACCGTGTAGCGACCATCCGGACCTTCAAAAATTTCGATGTCGAGATTGGAGAGGACCTGCTCCACCCTCTCGATCCCGCCTGTGGCTTCATCGCGTCTCGCTACCGCTTGAGCCATAGCACTCTCCACCTGCCCCCGAACTGCGCCCTAGGGCGTGAATTTAAGGATTCTTTACAGAATGTAAACAGTACAGGTTGACACAGAAAACACTAAACGCTTGAAATCGTTAATGGTTTACTGCAACACAGGGTAAAAATTTACCCTCAGAACCCCACGCTTGGCGGTCTTTTTCGCCAAAACTCCCATTTTAACGCACCAGCGGCCATTTCTGGGGCTCGCCGAAATTGGAGCGACATCGAGCGGCAGAAGCAGCTCCGAGACAGGCGACCTGGAGTTGTCCGGGACCGTTCCCACTTGATCAGGCGATAGCGTCAGCGTGGTTATGGGGATCACGGGACCGCCGAGACAACGGCGCGGCCCGCGTAGTCATGCGGATCGAGTGAGCGGCTAGGTCGCTAGGCCTATTTTCCAGAATGGCCCAGACTCCAAGGTCGCTGTGGATTGTCGCGGTCGACTCTTGGCACGCATGTAATGGGGGCCCCGACCCCATTATAAAATTCCTTGCAAAGCGCCACCATTACAAATCCAGGAAGCACCCACCCGCAATCCGGCTGCCCGATAGGTCGGACGCATGTTGCAGAGGGGCCCCACAAATTATTGGTGTCCTCCACAATGACCTCGGCCGCGTCCCGGACCTTTTGGCAATCTCGATCAGCGAGTGCGAAGGCGGCTTTGGCATCTTCCTTCATTAGCGTTTGAAATCTTTTGAAAACGTCCCACGATGGGCAAACGTACCAATCGGCATCCATAAAGCCATGCTGCCCTATGGTCTGAGCATGAATATGATCCGCCTCGCTGTACGCAGCCCCGGCACCGATTGCCCACAACACTGCCAGCACTACACCAACCCTTTGCAATCCGCCCACCCGATCCTCCGCTTCCTGTGCTTCTTCTATGGCCTCATTCCCGGCCATGCCTCCCAATTTGCCGCGCTGTCAGCCTAGCGGCCGGAGAATTTAGCCCCCAACGCACTCGTTGTACCAAGCAACTAGCGCTTGATCACCTTCAAGGAGGTTACGGAGATTGAGACCTTGAATCATTATCACGAAGGCGTTCGAGGCTGTGGTGATAAATGACTCCAAGATTGCCAGGTTTTCGCAATCCTTAGCCGTCCCGCTCATGCCGCTGAGGTGAAAACGTCCAGCCGTTCCTCCATAAAGGTCCATGATCTCGGGATATTTGCAGTGAACATAGTTTGAAAAAATGCGATACGTCTTTGAATATAGGTTTGCTGCCGGAATTCGCCCCACCGCCTCGCCGTATTGCTCGGCAATGCGATCCAACGTCCCACCTATCGCCGCGTGAACCGCGCCTTGCGGGACCTGCGCTTTTTTGATCTCGGCTTCGGGGTGTCGTCGGAAATCTGCAAAGAAAGCATCGATATATCTCTTAACTTCGGCCCGATGTCCTTCGCTATTACCGGGGTCCACCACATATTCGATATGCGTTGTGCATTCCACTAGCGTTCGCACCAGGACGGCGATCTCTTGCGTGTAGCCCAAGCGAGCAAGCTCTAGCGAGGCGTTCAACGCACTTACTACTCTGACCCCCTTGAGCAGACAAAAGTGACGCGCATCCGGCTTTTCATAGCGAAAGCCCCGATCTGAGCTGTATAGGTACAGCTGCGGTCGAACCAGGGAGTCGGCAAGTAGCTTTATGACGCGCTCTAACACCGTGACTCGTGATCGCAGCGCTTGCAAGGAGGTCTCAACAGCGTTCATGCACCGCAGTCCTCATGAGAGCCACGCATAAAACTCCGCCAATTGGCGAAGTTTTTCCTGGTCGCCCCACCAACATGAGCTTAGCGCAACCCCGGCACCGGCAAAACGCGGGAGGTATCGCTAGATTGAGTTCATCGAGTAGGATGTGCCCGCTGCCATTCGGCAGTTCGCCGTTGGGCCTCGGCGATTTGCTCGGCCGCCCTCCTTTGAGTATTTGACGAGGCCGGCGGCCTCGCAATGCAGGTAATGTTGGTAAAGCAGCTCGGCGAATTCGCGCACGCCGCCGCGATCTGCGCTGTGGTCGCGTGACGCGCTACCGCCCTGATGGCCGCGTCGACCACGGCGTCGATTTCGGCTTCCGACGTTGCAGCCGCGACCTGGGTCAGAAAACGGGTCTGAATGGTCATGTCAGCGACCGCTTGATTGCGGCGCGGACCGTCGCCGGTGCTGACGCTATAATGATCTCGAGTTGATCGTGCCCATCTCTGCAAGCGGTGCTGATGCGACGCAAAAAACCGAACAGTTCGGGATGGCCGCGATTTTTATGAGCCAGCGACTCGCAGGCGTGGGCGAGGCGATCTAAATCGAAGATCATAGTTTCGATAAAGGCTACGCGACCGACAACATCGTCGGCGCGATCATCCGGATATGTAGCCATCACGAAATCACTAGGACGTCGAAGGTCCCGGCGGCCAGCGTGGCCGTGGCGGTTGGCGGCGTCAGGATTACGTTAAAGCCTGTGCTGGTCTTGCCGGCGACGTTCGCGAAACAGGGCTGGGAAGCCAGGACCAATGCGATGTAGCTGTTCGGCAAATTTGAAAGGCGGCCATTGTTGTACTGATCGCTCAACGTCTGCGTCACCGCGATCGTCACGCTGGCACCCGCACCGGAGCCGGCGCTGTTGGCGATGCCGGCCAGGGCGCAAACAATATTTGTCGCTCCTTGAACGGTCGGAACTTGGTTATAACCTAACATCTGAAAAACCTCGTTGTGATGTGGGAATGGGAGGAGACGGGAACGGCGGCTGGACCAAGAATCAGCCGCCGTCCCGGAGCCGCGGTCGAAATGGGCGTGTCGACCGCACTCACATCGGCGCCGTCGGGACGAGCGGCGGCGCCGAATGTCATCAGGTCAAAATATTTGCAAATGCGAGGGCGGATTTGCACTGGAAGCGTTCATCGAGGCTCTTTGTTTTCAATGCCTCGGCCAAAGTCTCGCGACTCTCGCACGCCTCGACCGGAATCTGTAGACGCTTCAAAAGCGCCAACGCGAATCTGACTGATTCCTTTTTTTTCGGATTCGCTGCCCCGGCCGCGATTCTTTCAGCCAAGGGCATCTCGTTGGTCGCGGTCACGGCAGACGCCGCGCTGACCGCGTCGACGGCAGATGCCGCAGCGTGAAACTCGCTGCCGGCAAAAGTTCGCGGAAAAAGCGCCTCGGCATGGCAGGCCGCGATTATCTTTGCGTGGTCGGCTTCGCCGATTCCTACCGCGCTCAAGGCGCGCCGAAAACGGTGAATAACATTCCGGTCGACTTCGGTCGCGGGGTCGACCCTGGTGAAAGTGCCGATTTGTAGAGACATGGCGGTGACTTTCCTTTTGGTTGATGACTGCAAATGTGATGACGGCCGCCGGCAGTCGCGTCGCGGTCAAATCGATGATGAAACTGATCAGGCGAGCTTCACGATGCGCTCAGTGGCGCTGGTTGCAATTAAATGGTGACCCTGTCGGCGCACTTCGCGTGGCGCGAGCGGTCGATTGCGTTCTTTAACTCATGCCTGATCACGCCGCAGACCCCAGAGCCGCGGCGATCGGCAAGCGCCCTTAGAAACTCGAACGTCTGGCGATCGAGGCGAAGGTCTAATCGAATCGTGTCGTCAATTTTATTGGTCATGTTCTTTCCTATGCCGCTAGCTTGGATGGCGCAGAGGAAGGCTCAGCAGATGGTAACATAGATATGTCCCCCACCGTGATACACCCTTGGTCGTCTCTTATGTCTCGGGCCGTGATACGTTCGGGCACCTTTTCCGCCTTTCTCGGCTTTGCTCTTATGTCTCGGGCCGTGAGACGTGACGTATCGGGCCGTGAGACAGGACGACGGCTTTCTTTCAGCTCATTTAGGCGGGCGATCTCGGCCTTAGATGATTTGGCCTTGCGCTTGGGCTCGAACAGGGTGCCGTCCCACTTGTCGTAGTCGTAGGTTGGCGGCTTACCGGCGCACCAACGATCGGTCAGGCGATAAGTGGCGGCACTCCCCTTGCCCAAGCCGGCGCGGTGCGCCTCCTTTACCTTCACCGTGAACCCGTAGTGCTCAAGCTCGTCGAGCCATCTGCCGACGTTCTCTTTGCGGCAACTCAACTCCTTCGCGCCATCTCTGGCCGACAGGAATACGGGGTCTTGCGATTTGGTATTGTAGAAGGTCTGTAGGACGAAAAACGTGGCCCTAGCGCCCACAGAGAGGGATTGCCATGCGTCCGATTTGGTGGTGTGTCGAATGATGGCGGTGAAGGGCGGGAGCTTCGCTCCGCGGTTCTTGTAGCTCATGGCGTCAGTCCTCCCCGCGCTCGAATTGCTGCAAGCGGGAGATCAACTGCGCCAAGTTTTGACGCGTTACGATTCCATAGACATCATCATCTGGCCAAGAACCGCGCCAGCGAATGACAATGTCATCAGATGGATTGGAATAGACAGCGATGGCCGCCTGGTCGTGGACGGCGATGATGTCCTCGCTCCACTCGAATTCGTTCGGGTCGACCTTTGGTGCCGGCGCAGGCTCTGAAATGATGATCTCACACACAATAAAAACCTTTCCCTTGCCGCAAATGGCGCGGCATTTTTGAAATACGCCGGATCAAACCAGACCGACCCTGGATGACCGGCGCTTCGCGATCTCGATCAGCTCTTGGCGCTCGATCTCCTCTGCGGCGCGAAACTCGGCGAGCTGGTCGGGGCTGATGTGCCGCACAATGCACTCGCGCACCAGGTCGCGCAGGATTGGCGTGGTCAACGCCTCGATTTCGGTGCTGTCGCCCTCGAAGTCCTTAGCGTGGGTATTGCCTTCCCGCTTCGTCTTATGCGACAGCGACTGTAGCTGATACCGCTCGACCTGCTCCTTAGTTAGCGCGGCTCTTTCGACAACCGGCATCGGGCAATCGGAGCGCTCGCAGAATTCCACCAATCGATTTTTGATCACCTTCGGAATGATCACTCCGGAGGGGTCATGGTCGCCGAACTGATATAGGATGCAATGGCGCTTTCCGGCTTCGTGCGCATCGCGAATCCTTTCGAAGGCATCGTTCAACTTGGTGAGCGACTGAAAGCCTTTGGTCGGCACTACTGGAACGTCGTATTCGCTGGCGACGTCCCAAACGACACCACCCAGACCCTCTTTCTCGACCCAGATTTCAATGTGATCTGGAGATAACTCGCGCAGCGCATTGCGTCGGTAGTATTTCGCAGCGTGCTCCAGCGCCTCGGTGATATTGTTGAATGTTTGAGTTTCGAGAATCTCGCGACTCTCATCGATGATCCAATCGAAGGGAACGTATGTCTCCTGATGACGAGCTAGACCCGCCGCGGCGGCCGACGATATAGAGGCCATGCGCAACTCAGTGAGAAGGCGGATGACGGTTCGATCATATTCGCCCTCTGTCTTCTCAATAATGCCTCTTACAACGAGGCGATAGAACACCTGCCGCGCCGTTAGAGGATGTTCGTCTTCCAATACCGCTTTAATCGCGCGGCGGACCTTGAGCATGTCGGATTCGGTACGCCTGCCCTTAGTGGATCGCCCACCCTTAATGGAGCTTGCTCCATTAAGGTCAGCGGACGCGATGGTGTAATCTATGTTTGACATAATTACCCTTTCCTTGCCGCCGTGGCGGCATTTTCAAAAGTCATTGGTGTAGATTGCGCCATGCGGTGGCGCGCCATAGTCAATCAGGCGAAGGCCGCGGCCATGAGCGGGAGCGTCGAGCCGGTTTCGAGCCGCGTCACCGGATCATGATGGCCGCGCTCGACTGAGAACACGTCGCCCTGCGTGACGACGCGAAGATCAGTGCTGGCGATCAACTCCGCCATCCCGGTCGCGCGCTCACTGGCGGAGACGCGCAACCAAAGTGCCAGCCCGGATGCGTCAAGCATGTGTGCGGTCGGCGTTGGCCGGTATCCGGGTGCGGCGTGTCTGGAGCCCGCGGAGCACTAGCTCGCTGGTCATCCCACGAATACTACGGCCTTCCATTTCCGCCAGGATGGCGATCTTCGCGTGCAGTCCTTTAGGCAACAGAACGATCGGCAAGCCGATTTCAGGTTCGTCGATTTCGACAGTATCCGGCCGCCAGCGGCCCCTTGACCTTGACGGTATTGGTGACAAGCGCGCGCCATAATGGTCGCCCGTCACATACCGCATGCCGACGTCCGCCGGCGCCGCCGCGACGGTGCTGCGCAGGCCGGCCAATAAGGCGCTGCGAAACAGAACAGATGCACGGCGGCCTTCGGCTGCGGCGCGCTGCTTGATCAACTCAGTGGTGGGGTTGTCGAGGCGATGTTTCATGGTTGTCCCTCGGGCAGACGAAAAAGCCGCCTTTCGGCGGCTGGCGATAATAGGTGGTCTCGGTTCGAGAAGCAGGGCGGTCTATGCCGCCGCAGCCGTTGGCTGGAGTAGCGGTTCGATCACGGCGACGAGATCGTTGTAGGCCTTGGCCCTAATGCGCCAGATCCGATTCCGATGCAGCGGCTTCTCTTGGGCGCGCCATTCGGCGATCTCGCCTTCCGAGGCCCCGGCGTCGCGCCAGCCGTTCCAATACTCCTCCGATTTTGTCGTGAGGAGTTTCGAGATTTTCGGCGCTGTCATGCCGAAAGCATCAAGCCACAAGAGCTGCCAAAGCTTGGCCCGCCCATACCAGCCGCCATCATGGCCAATCACGCCGCGGGTCGGGTCGGGCAGGAACAGGGGAATCTCGCCGGTAACGACTCGAAGGCGGCGCACCATTGTTGCCGACGGTAGGTCGCGCGGCTTGTATCCGAAATCGATGATCAGACTTCGGAAATCGGCGTCGAGCTTTCCGGCCTCGATCGCGGCGACAAGTTTATCGAAGTACCTCGTCGAGGGACTGTCCCGCCAACTCAGCGAAAACACTCGGTGGGGATAATGAAAACCGAGCGAATGAACCGTGCCAAACATCGCGAGTTGCTTCCAGGTCGCCGCGGCATCGCCCATCAGGGCTACCAGTACCTCCTTGAGCGGCGCAGCCGGCACCTCTGCCGATTTGGCAGCGATTTCGGCGAGCAACTCATCAGCGGACACGATACGTTCTCCTTTTCGCTATTGGGCAAAATTCACCCTTCACTTTTTTCCTACCACAAACCGCACCCTTTCGTCAAGCTGTTTCTCTGCATTTCGTTGCATACCTCATCGCCTGGCTACGGCAGTTTTGCATATCTAGCCTCGCTCGCCAGGAACCAATGACGAACATACCTCGGGGCTGGCTTGAGGATTGTACCGGGATTTGTACCGGGACCACATTCGATGTTCACGCTGTGTGCGCTATTGCCTCTTTTCGATGGAATGCTAAAACCCACTGATACAACGGTATTTCTCGCGTTTGCCGGGTTAGCTCAGCGGTAGAGCAGCGGTTTTGTAAACCGTTGGTCGGGAGTTCAATCCTCTCACCCGGCACCAATAAAATCAGGGATTACTTGCATTTCTACGGCCAAGATCTTCCCAAGAATTGCAATTGGGAAGCAGATGGGAAGAAAGCTGAAGGGAAGGACAAAGGATGCCCGACGAGTCGATCAATCCAGCTCGTATAAAAAACGCCCTGTTGAAATTGGAGGAAGCGCAGAAGGAACTAAAGGCGGCACAGAAGGAACTAGAGGAGGCGCTTGCCGAAGTGAAAACGCCGAGACCAGACGCGCCGCTAAAATCGCCCACCAAAGTCTCGCGCCGGCGGTCGATGCGGCGGGGTGTCCAGTGATCAAAAAGCTAAATTGACGCCCCGCCGCTTCCCGCCGCCCTGGTCGATCGATGAGACGAACGACGCCTGCTTCATCGTCCGCGACAAGACCGGGCAGGCGCTCGGCTATTTCTATTTCGAGGAAGAGCCCGGCCGTCGATCAGCCGCCAAGCTGCTTACCAAAGACGAGGCGCGGCGCTTGGCAGTCAATTTCGCCAAGTTGCCGGAGTTGCGGCGACAGACGTAAAAACCTTTATGCGTGGGGA
>Ga0187862_10002237_pt1 | contig 19753 bp, 17 predicted proteins | sample June2016WEW_10_1_FD_133003 | JGI IMG/M metagenome (GOLD analysis project Ga0187862, IMG submission 133003) | Peatland microbial communities from SPRUCE experiment site at the Marcell Experimental Forest, Minnesota, USA - June2016WEW_10_150 | ecosystem: Environmental > Terrestrial > Soil >...
GGCTCGTCGCTACGCACGGCCGAAACGTGTTCGCTTTACTACGGACTGCACGTTCGCCTCGGGTTGCTCTCCACCCCACCTCGCGGCGACGCAGTTACCTTTGGCTATCGGGAGTGGGCGCCTTCCGAGAGAGGACTTGCACCTCTCAGATCGCGCCTGCTCCCAGGCGCACTCATTCCGGCGGAGGCCGGAATCCAGTGTCTTTATCTTTAAAATCAATTAGTTGGGAAAAGCTGGGTTCTGGCGCCTGCCCCTGACCCGATCCGGGGTCCATTGATATGACGAAATCATTAGCCATTTTTAAGCGTTTCTCCCACCAGAGAACCTTTTTTCACCACCCTGGTACAGGAGCAGGATACAACTGTTTTGTTGCCGGGCAAAGCGAAATGATAATGCGACCAGTCGGACAATCGACTCAATATTCAAATAGATAGTGATAATTTATGGTTTACATATCACACGACCATGATTATTTTCTTTCGGAAAATCGTCGTACCGGCGAGTGCGACTTTGGAGGAAGAGATGAAGAACGATGCCGGAAGTATTATTGGTAACTCAGGGGCAGGGCCTTTTGATGTGAATGTTGAGGCCCACAACAGGCCGGTTGAGTCCTTTGCGGTGGAGCGGACTCAAACTGCGGCAAAGGCAGGGGAACCGCAGGAAGCAGCTCAAAAGCAAGGCGATGAAAAGCTCGATCTCTTGATGAAAAACATAAAGGAATTCATTCGAAATATCGACGTTAAATCGCTGTAGCCGACCCAATTCTCACCAGGTGAGCCAACTGCTTTGGCTCCGCAGGCCTTCGGAAATCCCCTTTTGCATTTCATCTTTGTGAAAGGGGATTTTTTATACCCTGCGCTTGTCTGCAGCGCATCAACTGGATATCGTCGGCTGGCAGGTCGCACAGCGATAGAACCAAGCGGAATTGTTTCTGTTTTTTCTGCTCCTCGCGTAGCGATAGAACCAAGAGGAGTTATTTTTCACTATTCACCATTCACTATCCACTATTCACTATTCACCACGTGAATATCTCATTGATTTCCTCGGGCGTAATTGATAACTGTGCGTACTCTGGATATAAAAAAACTCAGGAGACTGATACCAATTGCGTTCAAGATGGTGCCAATGAATGACAAAGAAACTGCGAGTTGCCCTCAACTTAGCCATTGCAGGGCCACTTAGGAGCGGCGCTGCGGTGGCGCCCGGCGAGGAACGCTGCGCCGATCTCCACGCCCCGCGAGGTGCCGCGCTCTGCCTCACGCGCTTGCGCGTGTGGCAGAAATCCCGGGGGTGCGGGGGAAAGTCCCCCGCTCTTTTAGTTAGTTCAATCTTGAACGCAACTCGGTATGAAACCTGAAGAACGACCGGTTTTAAGGGAAGTTTGTCTCATGAAAATAAAGGCCCTCAAATCTTTCGCAGTTTATTTTGTCAGCCTGGTCTTTGCCTTTAACTGTCTGTGGCCCGCCATACAGGCTTCCGATGAGCTGGAACAGCCAAAAGACAGGGTCTTTGGCGACTGGTTGGTTACACAGCTCAGCGCAGAACCTGCAACCCTGAACCCGATCACTGCGACCGACGCATTCGCGGGAGATATCAATGGCTATATCTATGAAAGTCTTATCAAAAGAGATCCGAAGTCGATGGAATTCGTGCCGTCTCTTGCGGAAAGGTGGGAGATTTCGGCCGACCACCTCATGTACACTTTCCACCTGAAAAAGAACATAAAGTGGAGTGACGGGTATCCCTTCACGGCAAAGGACATCGTTTTTTCTTTCAACCGCATAATGGACCCAAAAGTCGACGCAGCCCACTTGCGTAATTATTACCAGGATATTGAACGCCTGGAAATGGTAGACGATTACACGATACGCTATCATTACAGGGTACCTTATTTCCGGGCGCTGACTATCTGTGGTGACATAGTGATCGTTCCTGCGCACCTATTCAAGGAAGGCGAAAACTTTAACGAGCACCCGATCGGACGACAACCGGTCGGCACTGGTCCCTACAAGCTCCTGCACTGGGAGACGGGAAAAGAAATCGTCCTGGTTAGAAACGAGCATTACTGGGGTGAAAAACCGGGTCTTGACCGCGTCATTTTCAAAATTATCACCGAATCGACGGTCGCTCTTCAGGTGCTGAAACAGGGCGGCCTGGATGAAATGAGCCTGAGGCCGATTCAATGGGAGAAGCAGACCGAGAGCAAACGGTTTGAGGAAAATTTCCGAAAGATCAGCTATTATGCGCCCAGTTTTTCATATATCGGATGGAATATGCGAAAGCCCATTTTCTCGGACAAGCGGGTCCGTCAGGCAATGACCATGCTTGTGGATCGGGAGCTTTTCCTGAAGAAAATCCTGTTCGGGCTTGGGACTGTAATCTCAGGACCTTTTTACATAAAGAGTCCGGAATACGATCAAGATCTCAAGCCTTATCCGTATGACCCGAAAGCTGCCCTGGCGCTGCTGAAATCGGCCGGGTGGGAATACCGGAACGGACAGGATTTTCTTACAAGAGATGGTGCGCCCTTCGAATTCGAGTTCCTGATTCCGGCCAGCCGTCAGACCGCTGAGCAAATTGCGACCATGCTTCAGGAGAACCTGAAAGAGATCGGCATTAAGATGTCGATCCGCCAGTTGGAATGGGCTGTTTTCGTCCAGAAGATCGAGGAGCATAATTTCGATGCCTGTAGCTTGGGTTGGCAACTTGGTTGGGAATCGGATCCTTACCAGATATGGCATTCTTCGCAGACAGTCGAAAAGGGCTCGAATTTTGTCGGATTTAAAAATGAGGAAGCCGACAAATTGATGGAGGAGGCGCGAAAGGAATTCGATCCCCGGAAAAGGTTTGAAATGTACCACAGGTTTCAGCAAATCATATATGACGAACAGCCGTACACTTTTTTATTTACACTCAAAGCTCTTGAGACGGTTTCGAGACGGTTTGAAAATGTCGAGGTTTACCCCATGGGGACCGCGTCGCTGTACTGGTGGGTGCCGAAACAGGATCAGAAATACAAGAATCAGTAGCGGGAAGCGGGAAGCTATAGGCGGTTTTTCTCCCTGCTCCCCGCTCCCCGCTCCCTGCTTCCATCATTAATAAAGGCTTGTGATGGACAATTTCCAAAAGTCCCTGAAAAACATGTTCGTGGCGCAGGGTCTTGAGCGCGCGCACAATCGGCGCAAAGACCCGGACTGGGTTGCTCAGCGGATGCGCGACCCCGGGTCATTTTTCGTGCTCGTGCGGCAATCGAGAGTTCTCGTTACAGAAGGCGAGGCCCCCCGGCCTGTTCTTCTGGAGTGGAAGCAGTTGGAAGGGAATGCTGCAGTAGATTCCACTTTTTTCCTTGGCGAGGAGAACGGCCATTCTTATTTTGCTGTTGACCTGGATGAAAAAGCCCCCGGCGCTTTTGGCCATGCGGGGCGGTTTCGGGACCTGCGCGCAGTTGCGGCATTGCTTTCGCGAGATGACGGAGCGCTGCTCGCTTATGCCAAAATCCTTACGTACTGGCATAAGCGCAATAGTTTTTGCGGCGCGTGCGGAGGCCGAAACGAAATCAGGGAAGGCGGGCACTGCCGCGCCTGCGTGAATCCGCAGTGCGGGGTTGTGCATTTCCCGCGCACGGACCCGGCCATAATCGTTCTGATACAGTCCGGTGAAAAATGCCTGCTTGGAAGGCAGCACATCTGGCCTGAGCGTATGTACTCAGTCCTGGCGGGATTTGTTGAGCCTGGCGAGAGCGCCGAAGGCGCAGTTGCGCGTGAGGTCTTTGAAGAAGTCGGGCTTCGTGTCAAAAACATCCGGTATCATTCGTCGCAGCCGTGGCCCTTTCCCTGTTCGCTGATGCTGGGATTTACGGCTGAAGCCGAAGATGACGGGATAAGCTTAGGGGATGCTGAGCTGGAGGACGCGCGCTGGTTTGGACGCCGCGAACTGCGTGAGGCCGTTGAAAACGAAGCAGTAAAGCTGCCCGCGGCGGTTTCGATTGCCAATCGGCTGATCGAGGACTGGTTCGATGCCGAAAGCCCGTTCTGTTTGAGTGATATTGCGGGTCAGGGGGTTTTGATTCGAAAAGAAGAATAAGGGACGGATTACCAATTTAGGAATTGAGGAATTACAACGATTAGGCTTTCTCAATCCCCAAATCCCTCAATCCCTAAATCCCTAAATCCCTCAATTCCTCAATTCGTCAATCCCTCAATCCCTCACATAAGGATGACGTCGCCCTAGATGAAAGCGTATCTGATCAAAAGGCTGCTCCAGATCATTCCGACCCTTCTGGGGATAACCCTTATTACGTTTATCATTATCCAACTGGCGCCCGGAAATCCCGCCCTGCTCAAACTCCAGATGGGCAAAGGGGAGGGGGGGACGCTCGGTGATAAGGCTTTTTCCGAGCAGATAATCCAGCAGACAAAAGAACTCTACGGGTTGGACAAGCCCTTGTACGTCCAATACTACCGGTGGGTAAAGAGCATCTTTACCCTTGATTTCGGGTTTTCCTACAAAGACCACCGTAAGGTGTGGGACAAGATTTCCGAACGGCTGCCGATAACGCTTCTACTCAACATAATCTCGATCTTTCTGGTCTATCTGATCGCCATACCCTTCGGCATTTATTCCTCGACTCATGAGGGGTCGGTTTCGGATAATATTTTGACGGTCGGCTTTTTCATCCTCTATTCACTTCCGAGTTTCTGGGTCGCGATGATTCTCATAATGCTCCTGGGAGGGGGAGATTTCTGGGACGTCTTCCCGGTCTACGGCATATCGTCCATAGGCAGCGAAACGATGAGTCTGCTGCCCCGGCTGGTAGACCTGATGTGGCACCTGGTGCTTCCGGTTGCGTGTCTTACCTACGGAGGTCTTGCTTACCTGTCGCGACTGACACGGGCGAGTATGCTCGAGGTCATCCGGGAAGACTACGTAAGAACGGCCAGGGCAAAAGGTCTGAGCGAACGTGTGGTGATCTTCAAACACGCCTTCCGCAACGCTCTGCTCCCTCTTATAACGCTTCTCGCCTTCCTTTTACCTTCGATGTTCGGCGGGAGCGTGATCATAGAAAGCATTTTCTCGGTCCCGGGAATGGGGCAGCTTGGGTTCGAGGCGGTCCTCAGCCGCGACTACCCGGTTATAATGGCGATAACCGCGATTTCGGCACTGTTGACGCTGATTGGACTGCTGATTTCCGACATTCTGTATGCCGCGCTCGATCCGCGCATCAAGCTGGAATAAACTTGGTAGAACTGGTTTTGAACAATGACTGATCCGGCGGAAACTCTGGATTATCAAATTCAGGAAACACAATCAGAGGGTAAAGGGGAGGTCCCCAATACCTACTGGAAAATGGTGGGCTATCATTTCAAAAAGAGGAAGCTGGCCGTCTTCGGGCTGTGGATAACGATATTTTTATTTTTTATTGCGATTTTTGCGCCTTTGCTCGCGAACGACAAACCTATCGTGTTTTATTACCAGGGCAACGTCTATTTTCCCGTTTTTTCCGGCGCCGACAAGGTTGGTTCGTTTGTCTGGAGGGACATGAAGAAAAAAGCTCCCTTCGTTTACCAGCACGTTACCGGAAAAGAAGAGGCGATAGCGATATGGCCCCTGGTGAAATATTCACCGACCGAATACAATCTGCTCGAGTCCCTTTCTCCCCCTAACGCCAGGCACTGGTTCGGCACCGATGACAACGGCCGTGACGTGCTGAGCAGAATGATTTACGGCGCGAAGATTTCTCTAAAAGTGGGTTTCGTTGCCGTAGGAATAGCGCTGATCATAGGGATATGGCTGGGAGCAATGGCGGGTTATTTTGGAGGATGGACCGACATAGTGATCAGCCGCGCAATCGAGATCATGCTCACGATTCCCACATTTTTCCTGATCATCGCTATAATCGCGGTAAAGGGATCCAGCATATACAATATCATGGCGGTAATCGGCCTGACAGGATGGATGGGCATTGCGCGGTTCGTGCGCGCGGAATTTCTCAAGCTCAAACAGCTCGACTTCATTATGGCACTGAGGGCTCTTGGCGCTTCGCACAAGCGTATAATCTTTCTGCACATGCTGCCGAATGCGATGGCCCCGGTCCTGGTCTCGGCGGTATTCGGAATTGCCGGGGCCATCCTTACGGAGTCGAGCTTGAGTTTCCTAGGGTTTGGCGTGCAGCCGCCGACACCGAGTTGGGGCCAAATTCTTTCGCAGAGCCGTGCCTATATTGAATTTGCATGGTGGCTGACCATTTTCCCCGGGTTCGCGATATTCATGAGCATCACCGCCTACAACCTTGTCGGTGAAGGACTTCGCGATGCGATGGACCCGAAACTGTTCCGGTAGCGGCTGAGCGAAACCGGATCTGGGAGGATGCACGGGGATTGCCGCGCGGTTCTTATGTAGGGGAGGGCTTTATGCCCTCCCGAAGCACCCGATTTGAACGCAACTCCGTATTAGAAGAGCGAATATGCTCCAGTTGCACATTGGAGACGAGAGCGGGATACTTACCGTCAGCAAGCTTAACCAGCAGGTAAAGGCGCTGCTGGAGGAGAGGTTCCCGTTTGTATGGGTTAAAGGTGAGATCTCGAATTTTCGGGTCCCGGCTTCGGGACATTTTTATTTTACGCTCAAGGATGGCCAAAGCCAGATCAATGCGGTCTTTTTTCGAGCGCAGAACCGGTTTCTGCGGTTTCTTCCCGAATCGGGAATGCAGGTCATTTGCCAGGCCCGCCTGAGCGTCTATGAACCCAGGGGCGAATACCAGTTAATCGTGGAGGTCATGGAGCCTCTCGGGGTCGGCGATCTGCAGCTCGCCTTCGAGGCCCTGAAAAAGAAGCTCGAGGCCGAAGGTCTGTTCGACCCTGCACGAAAGAAAGTCCTTCCGCTTTGCCCTCAGAATGTCTGCCTCATTACTTCAAAGAGCGGCGCTGCAATCAGGGACATCCTCAAGGTGCTGGAGAGAAGCCCTTATCCTGTCTCGGTCACACTTTTTCCGGTGACGGTGCAGGGACCCGAGGCGCAGCTCGAAATTGCCGAAGCTATTGGAGCGGCCAACACGCTCACCTGGCGCCACGAGTGGGATGTTGTGATTGTCGGGCGCGGGGGGGGAAGCATGGAAGACCTGTGGGCATTTAACGAGGAGATTGTCGCGCGGGCTATTTCGGCGTCTTCGATTCCAGTAATTTCAGCGGTCGGCCATGAAATTGATTTTACAATAGCAGATATGGCTGCGGACCTGCGAATGCCCACACCTACCGGCGCGGCCGAGTGGGTGGTAAAGAGGCTCGAACAGTTCCATCGTGACCTGCATGGGGGCAGGGACCGGTTGGTCCAGGTCATAAAGGCAAGACTCGATAATCTGGCCTTGAGGCTCAAATACCTGGGGAGCCGGATAACGCATCCCAAAAGGCGCCTTGAGAATCTGAGGCTCACTCTCGACGATCGTCTGGAACGCCTCACTCTTGCCATCGAAAGACGTCTTGAAAGGATGCGCGTTTCGCATAGTCATCTGGGCAGCAGGCTGCTGTATCTGAATCCCAAGGCCGGCATTCAGAGGGGCCGAGCGGAGCTGAACCGGCTATGCAAAGAGCTTATTCTCCATCATCACCTGATTTTAGATGGATACAGGCTCATGTATGAGCATAACGTCTCGCGGCTGGAGGCGCTTAGTCCACTTTCAGTTCTTTCGCGCGGGTATTCGATTACGTGTAGAATCGCGGATGGGAAAGTCATCAGGAGCTACACCGAAACCGGGTCTGGAGATCGTGTTGCTGTGCGGCTTGCCGGCGGCCGGCTGGAGTGTACGGTCGATAAGGCCGAAAACGTTGAGACCGGAAAGGCCCCCCGCTGAAAGTCCCGTCTTGCGGAGCGTCGAGTATGAGCGGGGAGCCTTCCGCGCTACGCGAAGTACATCGCTAAGGGGGGTCTGGCTGCGGCACTTCAGTTTTTGAAGCGACGCAAGGCGCGCGAAGTGTGAACTTGACATCTCTGACGCTTCACTTATGACGTGCTATAAATCGGGCTTGCCTTCAAACGCCCGCCACAAAAGGCAATACCGTGTCAAATGGCTTTGCGTTTAACACGGATATGCGCAAATGGAATGGTATTTTGTCACTTTAGTGTTGTTAACATGTCTAGTATACGAGGAAGGGTGACTGCGTGGCGAAGAAAAAAAGCGACTTGTTTGAAGAGGCCTTGAAAAAGCTTCAGGATCTTGTGGAAAAGCTGGAGAAGGGGGACTTGCCCCTTGAAGAGGCAATGGAATGTTTTTCCGAGGGGATTCGAACTGCCCAGTTTTGCCACAGGAAACTCGAAGAGGCGGAAAACAAGGTTCAGATGCTCCTTAAAGACCAGCAGGGCGGGTGGGAATCCGCGCCTTTCGAGGCTGTCGATACGAACTCGGCAGAGAAGGGGTAACTCTGCGACTTGGGCCGGTTGCGGGAATAAGCTTAACTATTTGTAGTTGGAAGTTGCTACTTGCCCATGTTACAATCTGTTGATTTGCTATGATCTTTTGTTTTTTTAGAAAGTTAACCCTTACCTGGGGTTCTATGGGTGAATTCGACCTGAAAATTTATTTAAGCCAGCGAAAGCAGCTTGTTGAGGACGCACTGGAGAAAATTTTTCCCGTCGCCTCGGGGCTTCAAAAAAAGGTAATCGAAGCTGCTCACTATAGCCTGTTTGCCGGGGGCAAGAGGTTGCGTCCGATCCTTTGCCTGGCATCGGCGGAAGTGGTAGGCGGCGATATTGAGCCGGTCCTTCCGGCTGCCTGCGCCCTCGAGATGATTCACACTTATTCTCTGATCCATGATGACCTGCCCGCCATGGACAATGACGATTTCAGGCGAGGGGTTCCTACTAATCACAAAGTATTCGGAGAAGCGATCGCCATTTTGGCGGGAGATGCTCTTTTGACGGAAGCTTTCGAATATTTCGCGCTTAGCGGTGTGAGCCCGGACAAAGTAACCGAAGTGATCCGCATTGCCGTCAAGGCTGCCGGTTACAGAGGAATGATAGGTGGACAGGCAATCGATCTGGAATGTGAAAACCAGAAGGTGGACCTGGCTACAGTTGAGTACATGCACATTCATAAAACGGGGGCTTTGCTTTCGGCCTCACTGGAAATCGGGGCCACTCTTTGCGGTGGGGATCAAGTGCAGACAAGGGCCCTAAAGAATTACGGCCATCACATCGGGCTTGCGTTTCAGATTACTGACGATCTTCTTGACGTTGAGGGAGACCCGGCACTGATGGGCAAAACACCGGGATCAGACGCCGCTAAAAAGAAAATGACTTATCCCGCTCTGCTGGGCATTGCCCACTCCAAGGATGCGGCAAGGGAGCATGTGGAGAGTTCCCTCGAGGCGCTGGCGGGTTTCGACATAAAGGCTGAACCGTTGCGGGCCATTGCGCGGTACTTGTTGGTGCGTAGAGGGTAATTCGGATAAAATATCTTGACTTATATTCGGATTTTTCATTAATTGGCTTAGACTAGGGATAAATCTAATTAGAGGGGCTAAATTGAAAAACAAAATGATAGGTAAAGGGCAGCTTTGCTGTATCGAAATCCCCCATCAGTTGAAAAACCTATCTTATCCACAACTTCTCGATTTGGCTGAAGAAATCCGCGCTCGAATTATAGGCACCGTTGCCGAAAACGGCGGACACCTTGCTCCCAGTCTCGGTGTAGTGGAACTGACAATAGCTCTTCATTACGTATTCGATGCCGCTCATGACCGTTTCATCTGGGACGTTGGCCATCAGGCTTATGCACACAAGCTTTTGACCGGGCGGCAAAATGAATTTGGTTCCCTGCGGCAGTACGGCGGAATAAGTGGTTTCCCGAAGCGCTCCGAGAGCAGGTACGACGCTTTCGGGACAGGCCACTCCAGCACTTCCATTTCCGCCGGCTTGGGTATTTCGGTTGCCAATCATCTTAAGGGAAGCCAGGCTCGGGCGATCGCCGTGATCGGTGACGGCAGTATGACCGGAGGAATGGCTTTCGAGGGACTCAATAACGCCGGGGACCTGGCCAGAAACCTCATCGTGGTCCTCAACGACAACGAGATGTCGATTTCTCCGAATGTTGGCGCTCTTTCTTCTTTTCTGAGCCGCAAGCTTTCGGGAAAAACCTTGATGTACCTGAAGAGGGAGATGGAGGATTTCCTCAAATCGATCCCCGGAATCGGCCCGAATATTCTCCAGGTCTTGAGGCGCAGCGTTTATTCGTTGATAAGCTTTTTTACGCCCGGAATGCTGTTTCAGGCCCTCGAGTTTCAGTATATCGGGCCTATAAACGGGCATCGTCTCGACAAGTTGATAGAGACATTCGAAATAGCGCGCAATGTGGACGGTCCTGTTCTGATTCATGTGCTCACCGAAAAAGGAAAGGGCTACGAGCCTGCTGAAAAGGACCCAACGAGATTTCACGGGGTGGGGGCCTTCGATATAGCAACCGGCAGGAACGTTAACTCCTCCGGCCTCTCCTATACCAAAATTTTCGGAAGGGCGATGAAGAAGCTGGCTGAGACCAACCCCAAATTGATCGGCATTACGGCCGCAATGATCGAGGGCACCGGGCTCGACTGCTTCGCCCAGACCTTTCCCGACAGGTTTTTCGACGTCGGTATCGCGGAACAGCATGCTGTAACCTTTGCTGCCGGCCTTGCCACGGAGGGTTTCAAGCCGGTGGTGGCCGTCTACTCTACTTTTCTGCAGCGAGCTTATGACCAGATTTTACACGATGTTTGCCTTCAGAACCTTCCGGTGGTCTTTTCAATGGATCGCGCCGGACTGGTGGGCGAAGACGGACCGACCCACCATGGGCTTTTCGACCTGTCGTATCTGCGCTCTATGCCGAATATGGTAGTGATGGCCCCAAAGGATGAAAACGAGCTTCAGCATATGTTGAAGACGGCGGTCGATCATGACGGTCCGGCGGCGGTGCGCTATCCCAGAGGAAACGTGATCGGCGTGAAGCTCGATGATGAACTCGTGCCACTGGAGATCGGGAAGGGCGAACTGCTGAGGCCGGGTAAAGATTTGGCCATAGTGGCCATCGGTTCCACGGTGCAGAGTGCAATTGAAGCCGCTGAACGGCTTGCTTCTGAAGGGATCGAAGCCGCAGTTATAAATGCCCGGTTTGTAAAGCCGCTTGACCGTGAATTGATCATGACGTGGGCTGAGAAGACGGGCAGGGTTATCACCGTTGAAGAGGGCACACTCCAGGGTGGTTTTGGAAGCGCGGTCCTGGAAATGTTCGAGGAAGAATCGTTTTTCCCCAAGGCATTAAAGCGTTTGGGAGTATCGGATTGTTTTGTTCCTCATGGAAGCCAGACCATATTGAGAAATCTCTGTGGAATCGACACCGACGCCATTGAGAGCGCTACCCATAAATTGTTAGATTTCAGTCATGGCCAAATCCTCCGAGCGATTGGACAAACTGCTCGTCGATAAAGGTTTTGCTCCTACTCGCGAACGTGCTCAGTCGCTTGTTTTGGCTGCAAAAGTCCTCGTAAACGGCCGAATTCTGACCAAGGCCGGGCAAAAAGTTCCCCAAGATGCAGAGATCCGCATTATCGCAGACCCAATCCCTTACGTCAGCCGGGGCGGCCTGAAGCTCGAACATGCGATTCGTGCGTTTTCAATCGAGGTTTCCGGCCGGATCGCTATGGACGCCGGGTCTTCAACGGGAGGTTTTACCGATTGTCTGCTCTCATTCGGAGCACGCAGGGTCTATGCAGTTGATGTCGGATACGGCCAGCTTGCGCTCAAACTTAGGAACGATCCCCGCGTGATCCTGCTTGAAAGAAAAAACATCCGGTACCTGCCTGCCGAACTTGTGCCCGAGCCTGTCCAGATAGCCACCATCGACACATCTTTCATCTCTCTCAAGTTGGTAATTCCACCTGTGCTCAATTTTCTCGAAGCCGAGGCGGTGCTCGTCGCACTCATAAAACCGCAGTTCGAAGCAGGCCGTGAGCAGGCCTCGAAGGGTGCAGGAGTCATTCGCGACCCCCGTATACATGAAGAGGTGTGCGATGCAATTGCCAAATTTACAGCCGGGCTTGGACTGGAGGTGGTTGGAATAATTCCATCCCCCATATTGGGCCCTAAGGGAAACCGGGAATTCCTGATGGCGGCGGTTGCGCCCAAACATCGGTGAGAACGGCATGCGCATTCATCTGGTGTTCGTTGGCAAGACGGCATCTCGCGACATAGAGTCCGCCATAGATCGTTACGTGGAAAGACTTAGGCACTACTGTCCGGTGGAGATTCACTACATAAAGGCCGAGAAGATCACAGCGGCTGTTGGGGATCGGCTCGTCCGTGAGCGTGAGAGCGAGCGCATCCTGAAACTGGCAGGACGCCAGGGGCATCTGATCGTGTGGGACCAAAGAGGCCGCGAGCTCGATTCCCCCGGGCTGTCAAAGCTGATAGACAAACTGACCGCCTCGGCAATACCGGACCTCTGGATGGCGGTGGGAGGACCGGTCGGGCTGTCGTCTCAACTGCTGCAAAGCGCCCGGGACGTGCTCTCTTTGTCGAAGATGACCCTTCCCCACGACCTCGCGCGCCTGGTGCTCGTTGAGCAGCTCTATCGCGCTTTGACGATTATAAAAGGTGAGCCTTACAATAGGTAAGCCTGGGTGTGGCGACAGCCAAACGCAAAAGCTGAGGCCATGCACCCGAAAACCTCAGGGCTTCTTATGCGTTAAACGGCGACAACTTCGGTGACCTCGGGGATTTCCTGCTTAATGATTCTTTCGATACCCGATTTCAAAGTCATCTGGCTCATGGGGCAGCCTCGGCAGGCCCCGGTCAGCCGCACTTTGACTACCGAACCATCTACCTCTATCAACTCAACGCTTCCGCCGTCTCTTTCCAGCATGGGTCTTATCTTGGCAAGCGCTTGCTCGACCTTCTCACGCATCTGTGTCCTCCAGTCAGGATGATTGTCAGCATCGAATCATGTCGGCGCAAGATAACATATAAGATAAGAAGGGAAAACAAAATCCTCCCAGCGTCCTGAGTCAAAAGTTCGGAAGCTGATTCAAGTTTGTGAATGGACCCAACGCTTACGTGACCCCGGCGAAAGCCGGGGGTCAAGAAGTGAATGAAATTCATTGAAAATACTGGGTTCGGGTTTTCGCCGAAATGACGGTCTTACGATGAGAACACGATGCGTCCCGCCGCCACCGAAGGTAGCGGCGAGTGAGGCTTCGTCAATCCTGGCTGGCGATCCAACCGCCTGAGTACTCAGGAATTATGTAGTAGATTTCTAACGCAGGGCACTGGTCATCTTCAAAAAGAAATATCTTCACTGATTGTCCACGCGGCCTTGGCCCCCTCGGTTGTTGCTTCAATTATTCGTCGCGGCGCGACGGCATCGCCTATGATAATGTGGCGAAAACCTTTTTTCGAAAGCATGTCTTTCAAATTATTACGCGATGTCATACCGATCGCAATAACGACCTGCATGACCGGCTCAAGCTTCCTGTCTACCCCATTGGCTGTTAAGATGACCGCTCTCTCTTCGATACGTTTGAGTTCTGTGCCAAACATCAGCGTGACCCCCGCGGCCCGCAGGCGCTTATGCAACATTTGGCCGCGGGCTGCCTGCGGGATGACGGGTGATTTCGGGAGCATCTCCACGATGGTAATATCCTTCACGCCTTTTTCCCGAAGGAAATCAGCCGTCTCCATGCCGACCAATCCGCCGCCGACGACCACGACATGATCTTTCGGCTGAATTTCTCCATCCAGAATTTGCCAGGCATCACAGACCACGGAAATGCCGACACCCTCCGCCGGGCAAGCGGCCTTATCAGCTCCGATGGCAAGAACGACCGCATCCGGCCGGCCGTTCTCAATCATGGATTCCGTTACTTCCACGCCCGTTTTTATATCCACGCCCTGCTTTTTGCACTTTGCCGTGAGCGTTCGGATATATTTATCGTAAACATTCTTGTGCGGCGCCATGGCAGCGTAGCGCACGTTACCGCCTGTCCTTGAGCCACTCTCATAAAGTGTAACGCGATGACCCAGACGCGCGGCCTCGAAGGCAGCGGTTAAACCGCCCGGCCCTGCTCCTATTACCCAGACATTACGTTTGACAGCAGCGGGACCGGCCGGATAGAGAAGCTCCTGTCCTGTCTGTGGATTAATTGCGCAACGAATGGGCTGCTGCTCCAGGGAAAGACGCTCGATACAACCCTGGTTGCAGGCCAAACATTCTAGCGTATCTTCGGAATGACCGGATATGGCGTTTTTCAGAAAATCGGGATCGGCCAGATGCTGACGCCCCACGGCGATCATATCCGCATCTCCGCTGGCGATCACCTCATCCATCAAAAAAGGGTCCGTATAGCGGCCGACCGAAATGACCGGTACAGTTGCCACTTCCTTGACCTTACGCGCCAGATGGGAATTAAACCCCGGAGCAAATTCAACGGGTGCGCTGGGATTCGGCGTATTGAGATTTACATCCATATTGCCGTGCGTGCCGAAAGAGACATGAATAACATCCACACCCGCTGCGACCAGATCGGGGATAATCGTCTGCATATCGTTTACGCTATAACCGCCTTTAATCCCCTCCTCACCGGAAATGCGAATGGACAGGGGGAAGTCAGGGCCGACTTGTTTGCGCACTTCCCGGATGCATTCCAGCATAAATCGCGCACGACCTTGGAAATGGCCGCCGTATTGATCCTCGCGTTGATTGGAGAACGCGGAGAGAAACTGCATGAGAAGATAGCCGTGCGCACCGTGGAGTTCGACGGCGTCAAATCCGGCTGCTTTTGCGCGCAGAGCCGCTGCGCCGAAAGCGGCAATCGTCTCCTGAATTTCTTCCAGAGTCATTTCGCGCGGAGACCCGAGAAAGCCAAATATGTAACTGGGAATAGCCGAAGCGCCGAGAGCCTGTTTTTTCTTTTGCAGCACATAACTCTCCCTGCCGCAATGATGAAGCTGTAGAGCAACCTTCGCACCCTGGCTATGAACGGCGGCCGCCATACTGGACAGACCGGGAATGAACCTGTCGTCCCACGCCCCCAGACCGCTGGGAGAAACGTGGCCTGCCGGATGAACGGCTGTGATCTCAGTGATAATAAGACCGGCGCCGCTTTGTGCCCGGCGTTTGATATACGCAAGGTTGGCCTCGCTGACAATGCCGCCTGTATTGGCCAGCGCCGTGCCCATCGGAGGCATAACAAGCCGGTTGGAAAGTTTGAGAGCACCAATTTTAATCGGTTCCAACAAATGCTGCAAAGTATGCATGGATAAGTTCCTCCCGGGAGTCATAGAATTACGCAGTGGACAGCGCCGAAGAGTTCATGTGTTGGACATTCCGTATGGTCAAAAAGAATTTAAATCTCTTGCGCCCGCAACCAAATGCGAAGGCGCAAGAGAAAAAGATGTTATCAAGAAACCGTGGCCAATCCTTTCTCAAGGTTTATTTGGCAACTTGCCCGGCTGGCTTCTTTGCGAGGGCTTCCCTGTCTCCGCCGCTCATGCCGGCAATGTATCTCACAAGCTTCTTGCGGGATTCGATGTCGTACTGGGTCGTAATAGCGATTTGCTCCATAATGGGCGAACCGCCGCCGTGGTAGCCCCCGACGTTATGGATGCCGCCCTTTGCCGAACAGAGAACGTCACCCAGATACCGCCAAAATTGGGCCTGATCCTCGACGGGCATGTTCGGACTGCGTTTGGTGTATCTCAAAAGCAGATCGCTCGTTTCGGGATGCAGGAAGTCTTTCTCATAGGGGAAGGTGGCCGTAACGCCACCGGAGATGTCGCAGAGAATCTCCGCCTCACGGAAGACATTCTCGCCCGACAGGCACCGGCCCACATTACAGTATATCGAATGAGGAATGAATGAACCGGGACCGTAGGGCACAAGGCCTTTTCCCGGCATATACACCCGGGGGCCGCCCAGATCTGATGCCGTGTAGCCGGCTGCGTAACCCAGTTCGGTAACCATGATGAGTTCCGCCAGCTTTTCACGGACGTGGGATTGCTTGTGTACATTGTTCACCTCGGCTGCCAAGGCCGCCGCACCAAGAACGACATCGCCGATGGCAGGCTTGCAGCCTGAATAGGAATGACGGTGGAACAGGGCAAACAAAAGGGCGTTGATGCCTCCCTGCTGCCATTCTCCGGCCATGAAAACCCTGTCCCAGGGTACGAAGCAGTTGTCAAAAATCATGTAGGAATCGGTCGAGGCCGGCATGTGTCCCCGTTTGAAGTGCTCTCGCGGCCTGAACGCATGGATCGTAACGACCTGTTTCAATCCATCCCAATCTGCGGGAACGGCGAAGGCCACGGCATAGTCCTTGTCCTCTTCACGCAACGCGCGGGTCGGAACGACAAGGATCTCGTCCGAAACGGAAGCTTCGGAAATATGCATCTTGCAGCCTTCCACGATGATGCCGTCTTTGAGTCTTTCCTTAATATAGACATAGGCGCCCGGATTGGGCTGGTCGGCGGGCCGGAGCAGTCGGTCCCCCTTCATGTCCGTCTGGGCGCATGCGGCGATCATGTCCTCCTTCTGGAACCGGGTGAGCCATTTTTTGAAATTTTCGTGGTACTGGGTGGCGCCTTTATTCTGCTTGTCCGCCTCGTAGGAGACATTGTATATGGCATTCGTTGCGTCGCATCCCATACAGCGCTGGATGCAGCCGCCGACCTTCTGGCAGAGCATGCGGGTCATGTCCTGTTTTTTATGAAGGTCTTCCTTGTTCTGATGGACGTGGGTAAAGCGATTGATCCGCTCTCCCGTGAGATGGGATACAGCCGTCATCAGATCCTGATTCTCAGGCTTGGCCGCCTCGTCGTAAGTCGTCGCGATGTTATTAATGCAGTCCATCTGCCTGTCGTCGGTACGGTCGATCTTCTCGCCGTTGAAGTAGAGGTTCCGCTTCATCTTGGTCAAGCTTTTGATGTAGTCTTCCTTGGTTCTCATGGTTTGTCCCCTGATCTCATCATGATTCCCATTTCAGCGCTGAAGATTCTCGATAACCGTGGCTACGCCCAGTCCGCCTCCGCAGCAGGAACTGAAGAAGCCGTATTTGCCTCCTCTTCGGATAAGCTCTTTCATCGTGAATAGACAAATACGGGCCCCTGAAGCGCCATTCGGATGACCGAACGCAATAGCACCGCCGTTTGGATTCCAGTTTTTTTCCATATTGATCTTCTCGCCCATCTGCTTCTCGAGTTCCTTGATGACGGCGAGATTCTGCACCGCAAAGGCCTCGTTGCATTCCATAACCTGCACATCGGCAAGCTTGAGGCCGACGCGCTTCAATGCCTGGGGGATCGCGTAGGCAGGTGCGATTCCCATGATCTTGGGATCGACACCGTAATCGCCACCGCTCAGCCATTTGGCCATGGGCTTGTACCCCAGTTCAAGCGCCTTCTCTTTGAGCATCATGAGCACGAAAGCGGCCCCATCATTACGTCCGGATGCGTTTCCGGCCGTAACCGTTCCCGTCGGCAGAAATGCCGGCGGCAGCTTAGCAAGGGCTTCCATCGAGGTTTCACGGGGATGTTCGTCAACCTTGAATTCAATTGGAGGGGTCTTTTTCCCTGTGGGGACCATGACCGGCACGATCTCATCGATAAAGTAGCCTGCGTCGATCGCTTTCCTTGCAAGAACCTGGCTCCTGAAACCGAATTCATCCTGCTCCAGCCTTGAGATGTTGTACATCTGCTGCAGGGCTTCAGCCGTAAGTCCCATGTTCGCGGTGGCAGGATCCAGCGTGGGAGAAAGGGACCTCGTGATCGGCATGGGAGGGATCAGCTTGAACGGCTCGGTTGCCATTGAGAATTTGGCGGTTGCCTGGCTGTAAGATTCCATACCACCCGCAATGACGACGTCCGCTTGATTCGCAATGATGCGCCATGCTGCATGGTTGATACTGTCAATCGCAGATCCGCACTGCATCTCGACATAAGACGCCGCAGTGGTAATCGGCAGTCCGGCGGCGAGGACGATCCAGCGCGCCGGATTCAGGGCGGACGATGCGCCAAGCGCCGACCCAGCAAATACCGTGTCCACTTGTGCCTTCGCCGCGATCCCGGTTTTTTCCACCAGCCCCTTCAGAGCCAGTCCGCCCAGTTCTTCCATCGTAAAATTCCGCAGTGTGCGTCCCAGGGTCCCAAATGCCGTCCGTACACCATCAACAATCACTACTTCTCTTCTGTCCATTGATAATCTCCTCGTTATTCTGTTCTTTGGTGTATCCAGTCATTCATCTCTTGCGCCGCCATCCATCCTTCTCCATGGATCGTATCGATCTGACAGAAATTGCAGTTCATATCCCTGGCCAGCAGCATGACCCGGGTGAAATGGCAGTTGGCAATCCAGGAAAGGACGAAGCCCATGGAAACTCTTGTTGTGAAAATTAGATCATGCACCAATTTTACGCGTCATACAAGAAAAAAGCGATGAAGAGGTTTTATGAGTCTGAATCCGCTCGATATGGATCACATGCAGCCGAGATCCAGAGGCGGCAAGACTGTCGGGGAAAACCTTAAAGTACTCTGCTCGAAGTGAAATCGATCAAATGGAACCTTGTGTCCACGAAGCTCTCGAAGCGTGGGTCATGCCGCGGGATTCAGTGGAAGAGACCGAACGAAAACTGGAATCGATTGAGATTCCCTGAGCCCGCGCAAAAAACCTTTTCGAACTGGCAACTGTGGACCCGCAGATTGGCGAGCGGGACATGAGGCCTACAGTATGCCAGTCTTTCTCGGTGCGTTCCGGATGTGCGGAAGCCCTGTCAAGTTCTCCGAGACCCCTTCCGCCATCAGAGGATACGCTCCCTTCGTGGGCGAGCACAATAAGCAAATCATTTCGTCGGTGTTGAACAATAAGCTTGAAATGATCGAGAAACTCTATCACCATAACGCACTCTATGCACCCGAGGTGGAAAGGCCGCCGGAGGAACTCAAAAAAACAAAATCTGTGACCAAGGCAAGACAGAAAGCCGCCGAGGTAGAATAAATTGAGGGCTATATACGTCCTAATCCGGAGAACTATAAATTGAAGGAGCGCTATTATGTTTGAAGAAAAACCCTGGCAGAAGTTTTACGGTGACGCGCCGAAGACGATCGACTATCCTCGTGTGACGCTATATGAGGCCCTGATGCAGACCGTGGAGCAGTTTCCGGACCGGACGGCCTACGATTTTCTGGATTACCAGGCCACTTACGGCCAGTTCGCCGGGCAGATTGATTCATGCGCCAATGCCCTGGCCGCGCTTGGGATGAAAAAGGGGGACCGGATTACGGTCGCCATGCCCACGGCCCCGCAGGGGATCATCTGTTTCTATGCGGCTAATAAACTTGGAGTGGTGGCCAGCATGATCCATCCCCTGTCGACCGCCAGGGAGATCGAATTTTACCTGAACGTCAGCAAGAGCACCGTGGCACTGACCCTGACCGAACATTTCGATAAGTTCAACGAGGTCAAGGACGCTACGCCGCTGAAATCGATCATCCTTACGGGGCTGAACGATCACCTTGCCGGCTCTCCGAAGCTTGAACTTCCCGGACCCTCGCAAGGGCTCAGAATCGAGAGCTGGAAGGACCTCATGAACGGACCCTTCCCGGCAGTCCCCAAGGTCCAGATGGGAACCGACGAAATGGCCGCCATTCTCTACAGCGGCGGCACGACGGGACACCCGAAAGGGATCATGCTCTCGAATTACAATTTCATCACCGAAGGGATCATGGCCGCCGCTTTCCGGAC